>Ga0079992_130495_pt1 | contig 53750 bp, 49 predicted proteins | sample FaiFalFF_MnMetaG_3_FD_69197 | JGI IMG/M metagenome (GOLD analysis project Ga0079992, IMG submission 69197) | Freshwater microbial communities from Yellowstone National Park, Wyoming, USA - Fairy Falls B (FF_Mn_B) MetaG (SPADES assembly) (version 2) | ecosystem: Environmental > Aquatic >...
CCATTCACCTTCCTCATCCAGCACCACCAACGCCTCGGTGCAACCGTAAAACCGACGCTCCCGACGCCAATACCGTTTCAGCGCATTCTCCACCTGACGCGCCAACCACAACACCCGCTCCCGCTCCGCCTCGCTCAACCGCGCCCACAACTCGTGAATCTCCCCATCCTCTGTGAGCAGGATGCTATCTTCGGTTTCCAAGCCGAGTACGGATGGCACAACGGGTGGCTCGTTCGTGTCGGCACGCAGCACGGCGTAGAGGGCTTCGTGGAGGCAGTCGGTGTGCCATTCGTGGTGGTCGGGGCAGGGGCAGTGGTAGTGGGCAAAGAAGCGATGGAGGGCGAAGCGCACCGCCAGTTGCTGATAGGGTTGGAGTGAAGCGGTTGGGAGCGGATGGGTGTTCATGGCGCCCCCCCCGTGCCAGATTGCCCATCGGCGCGTGGGCAGGTATGGAGCGGAATGCCCCTCTTGTTGAGTTGGGCATCTGCTTCAAGCTTGCCCCCTGCTCGTGGTTCGCCCACATCGGCGTATCCTCCCTATGAGAATTACTTTGGTGGGCAAGGAGTGATTCCTGCCTCTTACACGCCTGCCCTCGCTGGGATGTCTAACCCTGCCATGCCAGGAGCGCCTGTTGCATCACCTGTTGCAACGGGACGCCATGCGCACGGGCGATGCGGGCGCAATCGTCATATTCGGGCGCAAGATGCAGCACCCGCTCGCCTTCCCGCGCCACCTTGAGCCGCACCGCCCCCCACGGCGTCTGCACCGTGTGCATAGTCCGCTCCAGACAGCGACGGTTCAGTAGCATATAGCGCACACCCAGCGTGGGCGTCTCGGAGAGCAACAGATTCATCAGCGGTTCCGCACGCTCGGGCGATGCCAGCAGGGTCACCAACACGCCGGGGCGGTTCTTTTTCATCTGCACAGGCGTGAAAAAGATGTCCAGCGCGCCCTGCTCCATCGCCTGCTCCATCAGATAGCCCAGCAGCTCAGGCGTGGCATCGTCCAGATTGGTCTCGATCTGCACGATGCTCTGCCAAGTGCCTTGCGCACTGAGGGGTGCATAGGCTTCGCCCAGAAACAGGCGCAGCAGGTTGGGCAGGGGGCGTACAGCCGTGCCGGCGCCATAGCCCACCGCTTCCCAGCGCATCGGCGGTTGTTGCCCGAATGCGTGGCTCAGTGCGACCGCCAGGGCGGCTCCTGTGGGGGTGACCGTCTCGCCCTCGATGGGGATGCCATAGGTTGGTATGCCGCGCAGCAGCTCCACCACAGCGGGTGCTGGCAGGGGTAGGGTTCCATGCGCGGCATGGGCGAACCCGCGCCCCATCGGCAAAGGCGAGCAGACGATGCGCTCCACCCCTAAATATTCCAGCGCCCAGCAGCAACCCACCACATCCAGAATCGCGTCCACCGCGCCCACCTCGTGGAAATGGACGCGCTCCGGAGTGGTGTTATGCACGGTTGCCTCCGCTTCCGCCAGTTTCCGGAACACGAGGGAGGCGTTCTGGCGCACCCGCTCCGACAAGGGTGCGTCTTCGATAATTGCCAACACATCGCTCAGGTGGCGATGGGGCTGCTCCTCCACCACTCGAATCTGCACGCGCCTTGCCTGAACCGCCTCCACCTCCACCCGCTCCGAGTGCCACTCCCAGCCGCTCAGGTTCAGGGACTGCAGCGCGTCCCGTAATGCCGATTCGGGCACGCCCACCTCGATGAGGGCAGCCAGCATCATGTCGCCCGCTATCCCGCCGATGCAATCCAGATAGAGCGTCCGCATCGGCTAAAGGGTTCAGCACCGACGGTTCCCTTCCTACTGAAAAAGGGTGGTGAGGCGGGACTCATCACACGCCTTCAGCAGGAGAAATGGGTTGACAAGCCGAAATAACCCTCCATGCGCCTACAGTCTGTGCTGTTCGGGGCTATGCTCTATGGGCACCTCGCCCATGCAACGCCCAGTCCGTGCCTGCAGACAAGCACGCCCCAGGAACCCAAAAGTGCCTCGGTACAAGCGGAGAAGGTTTCCGACGCGCTATTCCAGCCCGTTTTAGCGCAGGCGAACTTGCGTGTGGAGGAGGTGCGCTTTGATCCAGAGCTGTTTGATTACTTTTTCAACACGGCGTATGCCACCCCGTTCTTTCGGATGTGCATGCGGGAGCCGTTGCGGTTGCCCTATTATGCGGAGCGTTTGCGGAACGGGCTGACGGCGGCGGTAGCACGCCCTGCACTGGCGGTGGAGCTGGCAGGGAACCTGCTGGGAGCAGGCACGCGGCGCACGCTGTTGAGCGACCCGCTGGAAAGTGCGCGCCAGCAGAGCCAGCAGCCGAACGCGCTGGAGCAAGCTATCCTGTCGCTCTATCGGGAGGCGAACCAGCCCATCCCGCCTGCCGTACGCCAGCAGCTGAGCGGACTGAAGCAGGTGCCGCCTTTCGTGCAGCAGCAAGCTGCCTTCCTGCTCTACACCGCTATTCAGGCACGACGCTGGCGCGACACCGCCCTCAAAGAGGTGGATAATCTGAACGAGCTGTTCCGCCTGCTGACCCTGCCCGTCGCCGATGCCGAGCGCGAGCTGGACAGCGGTCGCCCCGATGGCGGCACTCTCGTGCTGGAACGCGCCCTAAAGCAGGTTGACCTGCCGCGCCTGCTCGCTGGCGGGCACGACTGCCTGCTCGCAGCGCAGCAGGTGATGGAAGCCTTCCAGAAACTGGACGAAACGAGCCGCGAGTCGCTCAAAAAGCCCTTCGAGTTCACCGTGGACACGCCGTGGGGACGGGTGCGCCTGTGCGGCGGCGGCAACGACACCCATCCGCGACTACCCTACCTGCTGCTGCTCGACACAGGCGGCAACGATACCTATTACGGGGGCGGTGCGACCCTCTCGTTGGCGAACGCCCTCTCGTGGCTCATCGATGTGGAGGGCGACGACCAGTATGGCGCCGATGCCCAGTCGCTGAAGACGCCTGTCCCTGAGCAGCCCAATCGGGCGAAGGCAGCCGATATGGCGTTTGGCGGTGCGGTGCTGGGCTACGCCGTGCTGATCGATATGGCAGGCAACGATCTCTACCGCACGGCGTCAGCAGGATTGGGCGCCGCACGGTTCGGTGTGGGCGCCCTCATCGATCTGCAGGGCGACGATGTGTATGATGGCTATGCTTTCACTCAAGGTGCAGGGTTCGCGGGCGTGGGCTTGCTTATCGACCGAAGCGGGCAGGATCGGTACCAGTGCTTTCAGAGCGGGCAGGGCTATGGGGGCGTGCGCGGCGCAGGCTTCCTCGTGGATGTGATAGGCAACGACCAGTATCTCGCGCATGACCAGCAGCCGCTCGATTTCCCCTCGCCCCAGACGAAGGAGCGCAACACCAGTCTAGCACAGGGCTGCGGCATGGGGCGCCGCGCCGATTACAGCGACGGACACTCGCTTGCAGGCGGCATCGGCGTGCTTTTCGATGTGCAAGGCGACGACCTCTATCGCTGTGGCGTGTTCGGGCAAGGCGCGGGCTACTGGGGTGGAATGGGCTTTGCAATCGACCTACAAGGCAACGACACGCGCGAAGGGGCGTGGTATGTGCAGGGCGCCGCCGCCCACTTCGCCATTGGCTATCTGGAGGACCAACTGGGTAACGACCGCTATCTCGCCGGTTTCAATATGGCGATGGGGGCGGGGCACGACTTCTCCATCGGCTATCTCTTCGATGCGGAAGGCGATGACCAGTATGATGCTCCCAGCCTCGCGCTGGGTGGCGGCAACGCGAACGGTATCGGCATCGCGGTTGACCTCAAAGGCGACGACCAATATCGCATTCGCGCCGATAGTGCGAATTTGGGGCGTGTGAACCCGTTTGGCAAAGGCACGCTGCGTGAGCATGCCTTCTGCTTGGGGCTATTTCTGGACGGGGGCGGCAACGATTCCTATCCCCCGACGCTTGGTTTTGCTGGCAACGCTCGGAATTGGATTATTTGGGGCGTCCGCAACGAACGCCCCAGCGAAAGTCAGCTCGGCTTGGGTTCCGACCGATGAGTTCAGTGCCCTTCGCAGCAGGAGGGCTTTTTGCCACCCTCTTTGACGACCGCGGTGGCAGGGGAAACCTTGCCTTCGCGCATGCTCATCACCAGCGCGGCGGCGCCGGCACCCAACAAAGCCGCAACCGCTAACATCAACCCGATTCGACTCATGGTTTACCTCCGCCTATAGTATACCACCATTCACGCGGCAGTTCCAACGCCTCAAAAGTCGCCTCCAGAATCGGGCGGATGGCGTTCGCCCAATCGGCAGGGGCGCGACCTGCCACCACAACGGGTTCTATCTCCAGCCCGGTGCAGGTGAAGCGGTATGCCTCCGGCTGCTCCGCCGCGCGAATAATGAGCATCGGCATGCCGATGGAATTGGCGAATTCGGTGATGAGGCGATCCTTCTCGGCAATCTGCTCGTTCTCTTGGTGTGCATCGTGCAGATTCAGATTGATTGGCAGCACCACCAACCCATCCGGGTTCACATTCAGGCTCAGCGTGATGACGGCATCCACGGCGGAGCGGGCGATTTCACGCGGCATGTTCGCCCGATAGCCTGTAATAAACCCGAACGGCACCTGATGATGGCAAGCAATCGCATACTGCACGGCGAGGCTGTCGATGGCTTCGCGCAGCAGCCGCTCGTGGAAACTCTGGATGAGGCGACCCGGTGGGGTGATGGCGCGCTTATAGCGGGCACGCAGCCACGCTAAGGGCGCCTCCAACGCCATCGCCAGATGCGACACCGAAGCCGCTATCTCCATCCGAACCCCGCCTATCTCGCAGTTCAGATGAACCCCTGCAGGTCCCTCGTAGACCTCCAGCCACAGAATCTCACATTCACGGTAGGCTTCCCGTAACGCCTCACTTAGGTTCGGCTCCGTCTCCAGCACCATATAAGGATGCTTCTCTTGGTCGCCCGGTGCCACCAGCACGCCCAGACACGGCTTGTTGAACTCCGGGATAAAAGCGGTCGGGCGATAAAGTGAATGGAAGAGGAATCGCCGCGCCGGACGCAGCAGCAGCTCGTAATCGCCACTGGTTTGCAACACTTCCGCTAAGTACCTGTTTATCGGATGCGTTAATAACCGATTCGGCTGAAATGCCATCGTCTATCACCTCCATATTCGAACCTGACATGCCCATTCCAAAAGTCATCCATAAAGGGATTCGCTCTGGATGCCGATAATTCCTGCAGGAGCGAGCGATGTACGGCACAAAGCGGCTGGGCGAATGGCTCATTGAGCGCGGCAAAATCACGCCCCAGCAACTGCAGGAGGCGCTGGAGGCGCAGAAACTCAGGGGCAAACGGCTGGGGGAGATCCTCATCGAACAGGGCTACATCACCCCCGAAGATTATTATGAGGTTCAAGCCGCGCAATATGAGGTGCCCTACGAACCGTTGCTGCCTGAAACCTTGGCGCATGATCCCACCCTGCGTCTGCTGATACCTGCCTCCATCGCCATGCGCCACTTCCTGTTCCCCCTGCGCAAGGAGGGCAACACGCTCCACCTCGCGATGGCAGACCCCAACAATGTGGAAGCGCAGGACTATATCCGTCAGCTAACAGGGCTGAACCTAAAACTCTACTATGCACCGCCCGAGCGCATTTTGCACGCCATTGCCCAGCACTACGGCGTGCCAGACGAGATGGTGACGGCAGCGCATGAGGAAGCGGAAGAATCGTTGGACGAGCCGCTCAATGTGCATGAGACGGCGAATCAACCGCCCATCATACGGTTGGTGAACACGATTTTGTTCGAGGCGATAGAGCAGCGAGCGAGCGATATTCACCTGGAACCGCAGGAGCAGCGGTTGCAGGTGCGCTATCGCATCGATGGGGTGCTTTATCCCGTGCGCGCCATCCCCCGTGCGCTCCAAGCCGCCGTGTTAGCTCGTCTGAAGCTGATGGCGGAGATGGACATCGCCGAGCGTCGCCGCCCCCAAGATGGACGCTTCACCTTCCGTGTGGGGGAGCGCAAAATCGACGCGCGTGTCTCCACCTTGCCCACCGCGTTCGGTGAGCGAATCGTGGTGCGCCTGCTGGATCGCGAACACGCGCTGCTCCAGCTGGAGCAGTTGGGGATGCCCGACGCGCTCTGCCAACGCCTGCAGGAGCTGGCGGCACGCCCATGGGGCATGATTCTGGTAACGGGACCCACGGGCGCAGGCAAGACCACCACGCTGTATGCGCTGCTGCAGCACCTGCGCTCCGACCGACGCAACATCCTCACATGCGAGGACCCCATCGAATACACCCTGCCCGGAATTGGGCAATCGCAGGTGAACGAGCGAGCAGGCTTGACCTTTGCCCAGCAGTTGCGTGCAATACTGCGTCAAGACCCCGATGTGGTGCTGGTGGGCGAGATTCGGGACAGTGAGACCGCCGAGATCGCCTGTCGTGCTGCCATGACGGGGCATCTGGTGCTGGCGACGCTGCACACGAACGATGCGACGAGCGCGCCCGCTCGCCTGCTGGATATGGGCATCCCGCCCTTTCTCATCAACTCCGCCTTGACGGGCGTGCTGGCACAGCGTCTGGTGCGACGCCTCTGCAACCGCTGCCGCGAGCCAGTGCAAGTGAAAGCCAGTGCCCTGCCGATAGACCCTACCGCTTGGGGCGACTGCAAGCAACGCACCCTCACCCTGTATGAACCCCGCGGCTGCACCGAGTGCAATCAGATTGGCTATCGCGGGCGTATCGGCGTGTACGAGCTGCTTGTCGTGAGCGAATCCACGCGCCATCTGATTGCCCAGCGCGCCGATAGCAACGCCCTCCGCGCCGCCTGCTCGCCCGACACGCTCTTCCCGCTCTGGGAGGATGCCCGCCAGAAGGTGCTGCAAGGCATCACCAGCTTGGAGGAAGCCCTCGCGTTGGTGAACGACCTGACCACCTGCTCGGCAGCGACGATGAAGGTAGCGGTCTGAGGCAGCCTCGGTGCCTGCCCGCGCACCCACCCCAGCTCCCCTCAGCATCGCAGAGCATGGGATGACCTCTGTGCGGTTCACCTCGCGCATTCCACGCCATTGTTGCTTCCCCTCTCCTCACACGGTGCAGAAGCCTATGCTCCTTTCAGCAGCTGCAGGAACGCTCCGCAGGAAGTGGTGCGCACTTGGCGAACTCTACCGTTGCGATGAAATTGGCATGTCAGGAAGGGCTTGTGCCCGGTAACAGTCTACTGGAGCGGCTGGAGCGGCTGGGGAGCTGGGGCTATGAGGGCATCGAGTTTTGGGGCGGTGGGCTGAAGGAGCGACTGCCAGAGGTGCAGCACGCGCTCAAAAACAGCCCTGTGCGTGCCAGCACCGTTTGCGCCGGGTTTCGGGGCAGCCCGCTCGATGCCGACCCGCGCGAGCGCGAACGCGCCTGCCAAGACATCAAGGAGCTGCTCTATGTGGCAGCCGATATCGGGGCGGTTGGGCTGATTTTTGTACCTATCTTCGGCGCACCCCGAATCCCCGACCTGCGCCCGCTCGCCAGCCCTGAACAGCTGGAGTTCGATCTGCTCTGCCTATTGCTGGAGGATTTGGCGAAGACCGCTGAAAAAGCGGGCACCTACCTGCTGCTGGAGCCGCTCAACCGTTACGAGACGCACTTCATCCGCCGATTGGAGCAGGCAGTCGCCGTCTGCGAGAAGGTCGCGCATCCGCACCTCAAAGTGATGGCGGACTTCTTCCATATGTCCATCGAAGAGGCAGACATCCCCGCTGCCATTCGCCAGGCGCGTGCGTGGCTTGCCCATGTACACCTGGCAGATAGCAATCGCCTGCTACCTGGTCAGGGACATACCGATTTCCGAAGCGGGTTCGCTGCCCTGAAGGAGATTGGCTACACGGGTTATATGGCGTTGGAGTGTGGCGTGGCGGGCGACCCTGCAGCGGAGCTGCCCAAAGCGGCGCAGTTTCTGAAGGCACAAATGCCATGAAAGCGGTGGTCAACTACGCGCCGGAGCCGTGCAGTGTGGAGCTGCGCGAGATTGCCGAGCCGGTGCCCCGCGCAGGCGAGGTGCTGCTGCGCGTGCGTGCGGTCGGCGTGTGCGGCTCCGACCTGCACCAGTATCACGGCACCCACTCGTGGAAGGTGAACTACCCCGTGGTGTTGGGGCACGAGTTCGCGGGCAGCATCGAGGCGCTGGGCGAGGGTGTGGAGGGCTGGCAGGTGGGCGATCGCGTGGTGTGCGAGACCGCCGCGGTGATATGTGGGCAGTGCGCCTACTGCCGCACAGGGCGCTATAACCTCTGTCCCCAGCGGCTCGGCTTCGGCTATGGCATCCATGGCGCGATGGCTCGCTATGTGCGCGTTCCTGTGCGCGTGCTGCACCGCCTGCCCGACGAGCTGACCTTCGAAGAGGGCGCCTTCACCGAGCCGTGCTGCGTAGCAGCGCACGCCGTTATCGAACTCTCGCGCCCCCAACCGGGCGACCTGATAGTGGTCTTCGGCAGCGGACCAATCGGGCTGCTCTGCCTGCAGATAGCCAAGCTCTTCTCACCCCGCATGGCGATTCTGGTGGCATTAAGCAGCGATGGCGCGCGGCTGCGCATCGCCGAATCGGTGGGCGCCGACCCGATTCTGCTCGCCGATAGGGACGATGTGGAGGGCTTTGTGCGGCGTGTGGGCGATGGGCTGGGCGCCGACCTGGTAATCGATGCGGTGGGCAGCTCGGCGGTGCTGGAACCCTGCCTGCGTGTGGTGCGACCCGACGGGCAGATTACCAAAGTGGGCTGGGGACCCGAACCGCTGGGCTTTAGCCTCGACCCGCTGGTGGGCAAAAATGTGCGTCTCCAAGGCTCCTTCAGCCACACATGGGGCACATGGGAGCGCGTGCTGACCCTGATGCGGATGGGTGTCCTGCGCTTGGCTCCCATGCGCCAACTGTTCCCCCTGACCGAATGGCGTGCCGCCTTTCACGCGATGGAACAACGCCAAACCGTCAAAAGCATCCTCATCCCCGACTGATTGGGGGTATAATTCCAAATGGAGGTAGGCGGTATGCGACTGATCGAACGACTGAAAAGCAAGATTCATCTGGCACGGGTGACCGAGTCGCGACTGGACTATGTGGGCAGCATCGCCATCGACGAGGAGTTGATGGATGCGGTGGGCATCGAGCCGGGCGAGATGGTGCATGTATGGGTCGTGGATAACGGAGAGCGGTTTCGAACCTATGTGGTGCCTGCACCGCCCGGTTCGGGCGAAGTGGCGGTCTATGGCGCTGCCGCTCATCTTGCCCACAAGGGACACCGCCTGATTATCGCCGCCACCTGCTGGACCGACGAATACATCGAACCGCGCATGGTGCTGGTGAACGAAAAGAACCAGATTGTGCAGCACCTGCCCTTCCAAGCCCAGGCGATCCCCGTCGAACTCTCTTGACGACGGGGGTATAATCGAAGCGGCAACGATGGGACAGGCGACGGCGTTGCGTGCCCTGCTGATGGATATCGACGGCACGCTGATCGATACGGTGGAGCTTATCACGCAGGCTTTGAATTATACTTATCGCAAACATCTGGGCATCGAGTTGCCCAAAGAGGAGTTGAGGCGCCTCATCGGGCTGCCACTCAAGACGCAGATGCACTACTTGGACGAGCGTGTGGCGCACCCCGTGGACCACGAGGCGATGGAGCGGGACGAGATGGACTACTACGAAAGGCATCGTCATCTGGAACGCGTACTGCCCGAAGTGGTGGAAGCGGTGCGAGAGGCGCATCGGCGCGGCTATCCAATCGCGCTGGTGACCTCCAAGAACCGCATGGAGCTGCAGAGCGTATTGCCACGGCTGAATCTCGACTCGGTAGTGGCGACCATCGTCTCAGCGGACGATTCGCCCCGCTCCAAGCCTGCTCCCGACCCGGTGCTGACCGCGTTGCAACGGCTGCAGGTGCCCGCCGAGCAGGCGATTTTTATCGGGGATACGGTGTTCGACATCACCTGTGGGCGTGCCGCCGGCGTGTGGGTGGGCGCAGTGGGCTGGGGAGCGCACTTGCCCGAAGACCTGAAGGCAGCGCAGCCCGATTACTATTTCGAAACGCCCGACGACCTACTCCGATGGGTTCGTCAACTGCCCGTACGAAACCACGATGGCAAGGCGCAAAAAGACGATTTCCGAGCAAGCCGAACAGCCTCCCGAACCGGAAACGACTGAAAAGCCCAAGCGTCGCCGCAAGAAGGCAGCAACCGCCTACGCGACAGAACCGGTCGAACAGGCTGCGATGGACATGACCGGTCAGGAAACCTCTTTAGCCGAGGTGATTCCTGAACCGGTACCTGAGTTGTCGCCGCCAGCGGCAGAAGCGACAGCCGATTCAGCCCCCTCCGCCGTGATGCCCGCCTCGGAAGACAAGCCTGCGGAGGTCGCTGCCCCGCGTCGGCGCAGCCGCAAACGCAAAGCGGATGAACCCCTCCACTCCCCCTCCCTTCCCCCAGAGGGAGCCGTTGCTCCCACGCCGATGGCTGAACCTGCTGCGCCTCTGGAAATCCCACCCATTCCCGCGGTTCGCCATCCGGAAGCGCGCGTGCATTTCCATCGTGGGGTGCCCGCGCTCACCTTTGGCGAGCGCGTGGTGCGCCCTGTGCTCTTCTTTGGCAACCCCCACACACCCGAAGCAGCCACCCGCGTGTATCAGCAGATGCAACTCGCCAACGAGGCCGGCATCTCCCTCTTTGCCTTGCTGATTGTGCTGCCCGCGCGCGCCACCGGTGCCATCGAAGCGTTCGACGCCATCCGCTACTGGAGCGCGCTCGCCCGCGAGCTGAATCCCGATGCGCTTCTGCTTTGGCGCGTGGTGCCAACACCGGTCGGCAACTGGCAGCAGGAGTTTCCCGAAGCCGTCGTGCGCTATGCCGATGGCACGGTCGGGGGACCTTCCGTCTGTGCCGACCGCTGGTGGGAGCTTGTGTCCGCCCAGCTTGCGGAATTGGTGTCGCTTGTGGAGCAGGAAGAAGAGGGCGACGCCACCATCGGCTACCATCTGGACTGGGGCGAATGGTTCCTGGCGGAATCGGGCGGCTATGACACCAGTGAGGCGGCACTCCAAGCCTTTCGCGACTGGCTACGCCGCCACTTCCGCAACGATACGGTCAGCCTGCGTGCCAGCTGGTTCAACGGTGAGGTCAGCTTCAGCACCGCCTCTATCCCCCCCTTTATTCCCAACGCGCCGCTGACCAAACGCCAGTTTTATGACCCACGACGCGAAGGGCGATGGATCGATTACCATCAGTTTATTGCGGACGCCACTGCCCGACGCATTCTGAGCTTGGCACGGGTGGTCAAAACGGCTTGTCAACGGCGATGCCTGGTGGGAGCCTCTTATGGCTATGTGCTGGAGTGGCGACACCCCTATTCTGGTCATCTGGCGCTGGGAATGCTGCTCCAGAGTGAGGACATCGATTTCCTCTCAGCACCCATTACTTATGCGGATAGGCTGCCAGGGGGTACCGGTGCCCTCCCCGTGCCGCTCGAAGCGGTTCATCTGCATCACAAACTCTTCCTCGCGGAGGAGGACTATCGCACACCGTTTGGCAAGGTGGCACGCTTAGACCAACCGGCGACGGAGCATTCCCTCACACCGACCGCAGGCGGCGAGGAGGACTACAATCCGCTTCTGCGCTCTGCTGAAGCGGTGGAGCAGGTGCAGACGCGCTCACTCATGCAGGCGGTCGTCCACGGCTTCGGTCAGGCGTGGATGGATTTGTGGGGCGAAGGCTGGCTCTTGCACCCACCGCTTTGGGAACGAATCGCCCAGATGCAGCCCCTGTGGAACCTGCGAGAGCAGGTGGGACAGACCGAACCCGATCTCGCCGTCGTGATAGACCCGATGAGCCTCAGCTATGTACGGGTGGGTTCACCGCTTATCCAGCAGGTGGTGGTGCAGGCACGCGAAGCGGTGATACGGTCTGGCATCGCCTACGGCTTCTACCTGCTGGAGGATGTGCTGCGACGCGATTTTCCCCGCTCGCGCATCGTGCTGTTCCTGAACGCATGGAATCTCAAGCCGTCCGTGCGGGAAGCGATTCAGCGGCGGCTGCAGCGCGATGGGCGCGTGTTGGTCTGGCTATACGCCGCCTCCCTTTTCGATAACCATAGCACGACGCTTCAGATGGCGCGCGAGGTCACCGGCATTGCGCTCGCACTGCAACCGTGGGCCAGCACCCAAGGCTCCCAGATTGTAGACCCGCTCCATCCCATTGCACGCGGATTAAAGGACGGCAAACTGGGTATCGTCCAACGCTGGGAGCCGTCCTTCTACGCGCTCCATGAAGCCCGTTCGGACGATTCAACGCCCTATCGGGTGCTGGCGGAATATATCGAAACGGGTCTGCCCTCGCTTGTGGTGGCGGAGCATGGCAGCTGGCGGGCGGTGTTTATTGGCGAACGCCGCCTTACGCCTGAGCTATTGCGTGGCATCGCGGCGTGGGCTGGCGTGCCAGTGTGGTGCACCACCAACGATGTGGTGCAGGTGCGCCTCCCCTTCATCCATCTGCACGCCAGTCGTGGCGGCGAGAAATCGCTTCACCTGCCACGCCCGCTCACCCTCTATGACCTCATCGAAAACAACTGGGTCGCCGAAGAGGTGCAGGAGTATCGATTCGGCATGAACGAGGGAGAGAGCCGCCTCTTTCTGGTGGGACCACGCACCGCCATCGAGGCAGCCCTCAACAACACAGCCGACCGCGACACACTGCGGGAACTGTTCGGTCTTTCAGCCGCCCCTCATGCCGAGCAAGAGGGGAGGATGCCACCATTAGAGGAGCGGCAACCCTTAGCGGACTGGGCATCGGCATCCACAGAGGAGGCGGTTGCATGGGTGCAAACTCCTCCTTCCAAGATCGAGACCCTCGAAGCGGAGCCGCCGGCGCAAGCCAGCAAGCGACGGCGCAAGCGTAAACCAAAAGCGGGTCAAAAGGCTGACACCGCCCCCGCTACCGATGATATCCTCCGCACGGTTCGATGGCGCAAGCAGCCTTCCGAGGGGTGAAATCGCACTGGGGAGAGGGTGCGGGCACCACCGTCTCACAAACCGTACCCCTACCCCTCACCTACATCCCCCACTCCAACACCGAATTTTCGAACACCCTCCCCGAACCTTGACTTTCTGTCAGCGAGCGGGTATAATTCTCCTTCGCGTGGGGCAAATTGCCCCCCCATTTTTAAAGAGGTGAGCGTGATGAAGGTTCGAGCATCGGTCAAACGGATGTGCGCCAAATGCAAAATCATACGGCGTCATGGGGTTGTGCGCGTGATTTGCCAGAACCCCAAACATAAGCAGCGACAGGGATAGGAGGCAGTTATGGCACGAATCGCAGGCGTGGATCTGCCACGCGACCGGAAAATCGAGTACGCGCTGCCGGTCATCTACGGCATCGGGTTGAGCACTGCCCGTAAGATTCTGCAGAAGACGGGCGTCGACCCGAACAAGCGTGTGCGGGAGCTGACCGAAGAGGAGGTCGCCAAGTTGCGCGACGAGATCGAACGCAACTACACCATCGAGGGCGATCTGCGTCGCCAAGTGCAGATGAACATTCGGCGACTGATCGAGATTGGCTGCTATCGTGGGCTGCGGCACCGACGCGGCTTGCCCGTGCGCGGGCAGCGCACCCGCACGAACGCCCGCACGCGCAAAGGTCCCAAGAAGACCGTCAGCACAGGGCGAAGACGCAAAGCCAAGAAGTAAGTGAGAGGGAACAACGATGGCACGCAAAGCACGCGCAGGAGCAGCACAGAAACGGGAACGCAAAAATATCGTCCATGGGGTCGCCCACATCCAGGCGACCTTCAACAACACGATTGTCACCATCACGGATATTCACGGGAACGCCATTGCCTGGGCAAGCGGCGGCACCGTGGGGTTCAAGGGCACGAAGAAGGGCACGCCCTTCGCGGCTCAGCTGGCAGCGGAGCGCGCCGCACGCGCCGCAATGGAACACGGCGTGCGCAAGGTCGATGTGATGGTCAAGGGTCCTGGACCAGGACGCGAGACCGCCATCCGCTCGCTGCAAGCGGCAGGGCTGGAAATCCTTTCTATCAAAGATGTTACCCCCATCCCCCACAACGGCTGCCGCCCCCCCAAACGGCGCCGTGTCTAAACAAGGAGGAGGCTCACGATGTCGGTTATCTGGGAAGCAAAATGCAAGATGTGCCGACGAGCGGGTGTCAAGCTCTTTCTAAAGGGCGACCGCTGCTACACCAAAAAGTGCGCCCTGGAGCGGCGCAACTTCCCCCCTGGACAGCATGGACCCCGCTCGCGCGACCGTAAATTAAGCGAATATGGCGAGCAGCTGCGTGAGAAGCAGAAACTGCGCCAAATCTATCATCTGCGTGAAGCGCAGTTCCGCCGCTATGTGGAAGAAGCCCAACGCGCGCGCGGCGTCACCGGCGAAGTGCTGCTGCGCCAGCTGGAGATGCGCCTCGATAATGTGGTCTATCGGCTCGGATTCGCCAACTCCCGTGGGCAAGCACGCCAAATGGTGAGCCACCGCTTCATCACCGTGAACGGGAGGCGAGTCAACATCCCCTCCTACCAGGTGCGACCGGGCGATGTGATTGCCATCCACGAATCGAAACGAAACACCACATTAGGCAAAGAGGCACTGGCACGCGCCGCGGAGCATAACCCACCCGCTTGGCTGCGATATGACCCCCACACGATGCAGGGCGTGGTCGTACAACTGCCTGAACGCGAGCAGATCGACACCAATGTCGACCTGCAAAAGATTATCGAGTTCTACAGCCGCTAAGAGGAGGCGAGAGGCAAATGGTTCGCGAGAAAATCCAACCCCAAGTGCGGATTATTCGGAACGAAGAATCGTATGGCAAGTTCGAAATCGAGCCGCTGGAGCAGGGCTACGGCACCACGCTGGGGAACGCACTGCGACGCGTGCTGCTCTCCTCCATCGAAGGCGCCGCCATTACGGCGGTGCGCATCGAGGGCGTGATGCACGAGTTCGATACCATCCCCGGCATGAAGGAGGATGTGCTCCAGTTCCTGCTCAACCTGAAAAATGTGGCACTGCGGGTCAACAATCCGCATCCGCTGAGCCAATACACCCTGCGCCTGAATGTGCAGGGACCGGGACAGGTGCATGCCGCCGATATCCAATGCCCCGCCGATATCGAGATTGTGAATCCCGAGCTGTATCTGGCAACGCTGAGCGATGTGAGCACCTTGCTCAATGCCGAAATGATTGTGGAGATTGGGCGCGGGTTCGTGCCCGTTACGAAGCGCGAGCGCGGTCACATTGGGCTGCTTCGCTTGAATGCCCTGTTCAACCCGGTGCGCAAGGTGAACTTCCTGGTGGAGCAAACGCTGGTGGGCGAGCGCACCGACTATGACCGCCTCATCCTCGAGGTATGGACGAACGGCGCTATCCATCCCATCGAGGCGGTGCAGCAAGCCGCTCAGATTCTGCGTGACCAGTTCGAGCTGCTCACCACTATTGACACGGACGAGTTGCCCACAGAAATCGCCGTCTCGATGCCCGAGGCACCTGTCCAGTTCGACATTCCCGACCGCCCGCTGACGGAGCTGGGGCTTTCTCTACGCGTGGTCAACGCGCTGCGCTCCGCCAATATCCACACCTTGCACCAACTGCTGGCGCAATCACGCGAAGAGTTGAGCAAAATACGCAACTTCGGGGATGTCGCCCTCAAAGAAGTGGAGGGTAAACTCCGCGAAATGGGACTGGAGCTGCAAGGTTCGCGAAGGAGGCGAAAATCATCATGAACCACGGAGCTGGCTATCGCAAACTGGGACGCGCAAGCGACCATCGGCGGGCAATGTTGCGCAACTTGGTACGCGCACTGCTGATTCACGAGCGCATCGTCACCACCGTGCCGCGTGCGAAAGAGGCACGCCGTCTCGCCGAACGCATGATTACCCTCGGTAAACAGAACACCCTCCATGCGCGTCGGCAAGCCCGTCGATTTCTGAACGACGAGAGCCTCGTCAAGCACCTCTTTGATAATATCGCACCCCGCTACAAAGACCGCAACGGCGGCTATACCCGCATCGTGCGGGTCGGCATACGACGCGGCGATGCTGCCGAGACCGCTGTGTTGGAGCTGGTCGAATAGCGAACCCTGTGGAGCATGCGCAACTTGCGACTGCTGGTCGAGTATGACGGCACCGATTTCCACGGGTTTGCCCGTCAGAAAGCGGCACGCACGGTGCAAGGGGTGCTGGAATCGACGCTGCAAGCACTGCTCAAGGAGCCAATTCAGGTGACGGGCGCGAGCCGAACCGATGCCGGGGTGCATGCCAAGGGGCAGGTAGTTCACTTTTTCACGGAAAGCCCCATCCCGCCAACACGGCTGATGCACGCGCTCAATCGGCGGCTGCCCCCAGACCTGAAGGTTCGGCGAGCCGCCGAGGCACCTCTCGAATTCCACGCCCGCCACTCAGCACGCAGTCGCCTCTATCGCTACACGCTCTACACACGCTCGCATCCCTCCGTTTGGCGAATCCGCTACGCCTATCACTATCCCTATCCGCTGGATACAGAGCGTATGGCAGAGGCACTCCGACAGCTGGAGGGTACACACGATTTTCGCGCTTTTAGCGTCAAAACGCCCGAAGAGCAGCACACGGTTCGCACGCTCTATCGCACCGCTGTTCGCCGCACGCACGACTCGATCCATATCGAGTTGGAAGGGAGTGGTTTTCTGCGCGGCATGGTGCGCCTCATTGTTGGCAGCCTGCTGCTGGTCGGACGCGGGCGCCTTCCTCCCGATGCCCTGCCGGAATACCTTCACCACCCCACTCAACGCCTGACCACGATGGCACCCCCACAAGGCTTGTGCCTGATTCGGGTACAATATTAAGCCCTTAGAGGAGGCAACCAAGATGAAACAGCGTACATACATGGCAACACCGGAGGAGATTACACGCACATGGTGGATTGTGGACGCAGCGGGCAAGCCAGCAGGACGGCTGGCTGCTCAAGTCGCACGCCTGCTGCAAGGCAAGCACAAGCCCACCTACACGCCCCATATGGATGTGGGCGACCATGTCATCATTCTGAACGCCGAAAAGGTGGTCTTCACCGGCAGGAAGTGGAAAGAGGTTCTCTATCATCACACGATGTATCCGGGCGGGTTGCGCGCCTATACCCGCGAACAGCTTATGCAGAAAAGCCCGGAAAAACTGCTGGAGCGTGTCATCAGCGGTATGCTGCCTAAGAACAAGCTGCGCGACCGCATGCTGAAACGGCTGCGCATCTATCGCGGCACAGAACATCCCCACGCCGCGCAGCAACCGCAACCCTATGAGATTTAGCCCATATCGACCCGTCCGATTCGTCCGACGGGTCCGACGCTGAAGGAGGACAGCAAGCATGGCAACGGATCAGGTTCGGTACTATGGCACAGGGCGTCGCAAGACCGCCTCGGCACGGGTGTGGCTGATGCCCGGCACGGGAAAGATAACTGTCAACGGGCGGGAGATTTCGGAATACCTGCGCCGATTGACCCTGACCCGCATGGTGCAGCAGCCCTTCCGCCTGCTGGGGCTGGAGGGGCAATACGATGTGATGGCGACCGTGCGCGGGGGTGGGCTTTCGGGTCAAGCGGGTGCGCTGCGATTGGGCATCGCGCGTGCCCTGCTGCAGGTCAACCCCGAGTTCCGCACCGTGCTGAAGCAGCACGGACTGCTTACGCGCGACGCACGCGAGAAGGAGCGCAAGAAGTACGGGCGCCACGGCGCACGCCGCGGCTTCCAGTATGTCAAGCGGTAAATGCGCATCCTCTTAGTGGGTGGTGGCGGACGCGAACACGCGCTCGCATGGAAAATCGCCCAGAGCGATGCCTGCGAGCAGCTTTTTGTCGCGCCGGGTAATGCCGGCATCGCCACCCTCGCCGAGTGCGTGCCCATCGCCCCCAAAGACCTGCCGGCACTGGTTCGGTTCGCGCGGGAGCAGCGCATCGATCTGGTCGTGGTGGGACCCGAATCGCCCTTGATTGCGGGGCTGGCGGATGCCATGCAGGCAGCGGGCATCCCCTGTTTCGGTCCCTCACGCGCCGCCGCCCAATTGGAAGGCAGTAAAGCCTTCGCTAAGCAGCTGATGGCGGAGATAGGCGTGCCCACCGCGCCCTTTCGCGTGTTTGATGACCCCGCAGAAGCGAAACGCTACCTGCATGAGCAGTTCCCGCACCAGAAATGCGTCGTCAAAGCCGATGGTGAGGCGTTGGGCAAGGGCGCGTTCGTGTGCGAGAGCCTGCAGGACGCACTGGATGCAGTGGCGTTTCTGATGGAGCAGCGCGGCTTGGGCGAAGCGGGTCAGCGGGTCGTGATCGAGCGTCGCCTGTATGGGCGCGAACTCTCCCTGCTCTGCTTCACCGATGGGCATACCGTCTACCCGATGCCCCCCGTGCGCGACTACAAACGCGCTCTGGACGGCGACCGCGGCCCCAACACAGGCGGAATGGGCTGCTTCACACCTGTGCCCGATGCCACCCCCACCCTGCTGCAGCAATCGATACGCCAGATTATCGAGCCAACCGTGCGCGCCCTCACCGCGCGTGGCACACCCTATCGGGGCGTTCTCTACGCGGGACTCATGATAGCGGCTCCCGACACCCTCGCTACCGAGCCAGGCGGGAGTGAACCCCAACCCTTTGTACTGGAGTTCAACTGCCGCTTTGGAGATCCCGAGGCGCAGGTTTTGCTTCCACTGCTCAAAACCGATTTCGTGTCGATTGCGCAGGCGACCATAGAAGGCAGGCTGGATGGACTGACCGTGGAGTTCGAGCCGCGTGCTGCGGTCTGCGTCGTGCTTGCCTCGGGCGGCTATCCGGGCGACTACCGTACGGGCATTCCCATCGAGGGGCTGGAAACCGCCGCCCAGATGCCGAATGTGCTGATTTTCCATGCGGGCACGCGCCTGCACGAGGGGAAGCTCGTCACAGCGGGCGGGCGCGTGCTGAATGTGGTCGGCTTGGGCAGCACGCTGAGCGAGGCGCGCCAACACGCCTATCGCGCCCTCGAACAGATTCACTTCGACGGCATGCACTACCGCACCGACATCGCCACCTGACCAGAAGGTACAATTTCAGAGTGAGTTCGAAGAAGCTGAGCGACCAAGAAATCAGGGATATTTATGAAATGGTCAAAGGCTATCACCAGCAGTATCTTGAGGAATCTGGTGTAAAGTTGCCGCAGCTTGAGCGTCAGGGGAAATTCACAAAAGATGCGCTGGTGCTGGTCTATCTGGCGCGCAATTACCCAAACACGGAGTGGGTTACTAAAGCGGAACTGACCCACTTTGTGCGTCGGTACTACAAAAATACAAATGATGTTCAGTCCGCGCGTCATTTGGGAATGCAACGCGGTTTCTACATAGTTTCCTCTCGCAGAGGTAACTATCTCCCACCGGGCAAGCCGCCTCCTAATCGCAGCGCTTACTTGCTGGTGACGCTGGAGACGCCTCACCCCGATTTTGTGCCTCAAAAACGCTCCGATACAGGCACGGAATTCGAAGAGATCAAGAAGAGTTACGATTACCGCTGTGCAACCTGCGGCTCGAAAGAGGGTGAACCGAACCTGCGCTACAAGAATCAGCGCACGGAGCTGCAGCGCGCACATCGCAACCCTAAGCTACCCATGAAAGGGGACAACATCATTCCCCAGTGTCAGTTTTGCAATCGCGCGGACCGGAACTACTGGGTGTACGATAAGCGTGGGCGTGTGGTAGGCATCGCCTCCGTAAAACCCATCCAGCGATCCATTGAGAAGGGATATCTAAACGACCAGGAGGTACAATCTCTTTATGAGTACCTTAGCCGTCGTCAAAGGCGCAGGAGGCAACGCCGTGAGAGTTAGTCCGCTAAGCGAGTGGCTGGATCAAATCATTTGCGGGGATGCGTTGGAGGTCTTGCCACGACTTCCAGCGAACTCGGTGGACCTCGTATTGACTGACCCACCGTACTTTCTGGACAAGCTGGACAATGAGTGGACACCCCAGCGTGCGGCGAGGCGATTCTATAAAAGTCAGGCGGTATTCCACTTGCCCCCTGGCATGAAGTTTGATCCCCATCAGGGCAGGCGAATGTACGAATGGTATCTGGAAATCTCGCGTGAGCTGTTTCGCGTATTGAAGCCGGGCGGATTTTTCTTCTCGTTTGCTAGCCCGCGCCTGTTCCATCGAGTGGCATGTGCCGTTGAGGATGCCGGCTTCCATATCCGCGATTGCTTCCTTTGGCTCTATACACAGAACCAGCCCAAAGCGATGGAGCTATTCCACTTTATCGAGCGAATGCCCCTTGACGAACACACAAAGCAGTCCCTCAAAGAGCGTCTCAAAGGTTGGAAGACGCCCCAGGTCAAATCGTGTTATGAGCCGATTATTGTAGCTCAGAAGCCGTGTAAAGGCACTTTTCTGGAGAATATGCTTCAGTATGGCACAGGGCTCTTCAACACAGCAGTACGCATCGGTCAGAACATGTTCCCAGCCAATGTGCTGTTGATCGACAAGATTGAGGAAGCACTGGACAAATATTTTCTGATTCCTAAGCCGAGTGTTGAAGAGCGCGGTGCATTCAACCAGCATCAAACCGTCAAGCCACTGGCGCTATGCGAATACCTGATTCAGCTCAGCATTCCCGAAGGTGCGGTGGTCTTGGACCCGTTCCTCGGCAGCGGCACAACAGCTCTTGCTGCTCGCAATCTGAAACGCCACTACATCGGGATCGAGATTAACCCCGAATATGTTGCGATAGCCCACAAGCGTCTGCAGAACCAGCCCCCATCGCTTTTTGAGTTTGAGTAGGCATAACTCTGCGTTCTGGGTACTGGTTGTGCTTTGTGAACCTGCCCGCATCCATACTGCAGTCATTCACAGGCTTGAAACCCTGCACAGGGTAGACAAATGATGGTGTACAATATTCTACATGATGGGAGCCATTGCTCCATCTGCTGTTTCGGGTTCAAGCGGAGCGGGTTTTAAACCCCCACTCCCTTCGCCCTCTCCCCCATTACTAAGGGGGGAGAGGGATGGGGTGAAGGGGGATTCCAACGAGCAGCAAGTTCACATGCCCTGCAAAAATAACGGAGGTGAAACGAAAATGGCAAAAGGGCTAACGAAACCGCAAAAGGCGATTCTGCAGTTCATCGTGCGGTATATGCGCGAGCATGGCTATCCGCCAACCTTGCGCGAGATTCAGCAGAACATCGGCACGGTCAAAAGCCTGCGCGGCATCGCCATCCACTTGGACGCACTGCAGCGCAAGGGCTACATCGTGCGAGGCAGTCGGGCGCGTTCCATCCGCATCCTGCACCCCGATTATCAGCCCCATCAGGAGCGCGTGGCATACCTACCCCTGTTAGGCACGATTGCTGCAGGCACACCCATCTTGGCAGAACAAAACATCGAAGACCTCATCCCTGTGCCTGCCGATATGGTGCGGAATGTGGAGAACGCCTTCCTGCTGCGGGTCAAGGGCGACAGTATGGTGGGCGAACATATCCTACCACGCGACCTGGTGATTATCAAGCCACAGCAGACCGCCTATAATGGCGAGCTGGTCGCGGTTCTTATCGGGGAGGAGGCGACCATCAAGCGCATCTTCTATGAACGCCGATGGGCACGCCTCGAATCGGCGAATCCCGCTTATGAGCCTATCCGTGTGCCCATCAATGAGGCGCGCATCATCGGCAAGGTCATCGGGCTTATCCGCGACTACGGACAGATGATGTAAAACCTACCAGCCTTGCTCCGGTTGCCAGTGGCGGCTGGCGTAGTCGGCAAAGGCGAAGGCGAACATGATAATCAGCCAGAAAAAGCCTGCGCCCGCAAACAGCCACGCCAATTTACTGCTGAACTTCACATGCATAAAGTTCATAATCACAATCGTTGCTTTCGTGACGGCAATCGTCAGCGCGACCGCAATACCCAGCCAGTCGGGCATCTTCTGAAAGCCTGCCAACACCGTCACCACCAGCAGTGCCATCAACACCCAAAGCGTTTTGGCATAAAAGGAAACTCGCTGGGCATGCGTATGTTCCTCATGTGGTGTCGCCATCTTATTGACCTCCCATCAGATAGAGTAGTGGGAACAGGAAAATCCATACGATGTCCACGAAGTGCCAGTAAAGCCCGACCATCTCCACGGGCATATAGTCGGCGTGGGGCACTTTACGCACCCAGTCCATTCCAGCACGCACCGCCAAAATCGCCAGAATGATGATTCCCACCAACACATGGAGCCCGTGCAGTCCCGTCATGATGAAGTAGAAGCTGAAGAAGAGCTTGGTGCGCCCCGTGAACTCCTCCAGCGTTACCTTGCGGGCACCCAAGTCAACCATGCCGTTCTCCACCTTCAGGTGATTATGGTGGATGATCTCTTCCGCGCTGTAGCTCTGGTTCGGGATGAGGTTGTGATGATACTTCGCGGAATACTCAAAGTATTTGTTCACCATAAAGATGCTGGCGAAGAAGATGGTCCATAGCAGGTATTTGAGTTGTTTGTGGTGCTTCTGTTGCATGGCGGCGCGCACGGCGCGTGCCATCGTGTAGCTGCTGACCAGCAGCACGAAGGTATTCAGCGTGCCGAAGACGACGCTGAGCGTATGGTGCGCCGCCACAAACTCATAGAGGTACTTGAAGCGATAGACGGCGTAGCCAGCGAACAGTCCGCCGAAGAACAGCACCTCCTGCACAATGAACGCCCACATGCCGATGGTGTAGGCGTCGTTCTGCTGTTCGATGGTTTCGTATTGTTCGCCTAAATGCGGTACTTCGCGCCGATGTTCCGCTAAGTGCAGTTCAACCTCTCTGACGCTCACAGTGAACCCTCCTTAATGGTGGTTAGCCGTCCTTGCCGCCGCCGACATAGGCAGGCCGTGGGGTGGGAAAGATGGCGGTCGGCTCTTCAGGATGGTCATAGTCATACGCTGGGCGCGTGACGATGGGCACCCGTTCGAAGTTGTGTGGATGTGGCAGTGTGTCGACCACCTCCCATTCCAGCCCGCGCGCGCCCCACGGGTTCTTCTCGGCGATTCGTCCATACTTGAGCGACCACAACAGGTAGATGGCGGGCAGCAGGTAGCCCACGGCGAGGATGGAGGAACCTGCGCTGGAGAGCAGGTTCAGCGCCCACCACTCCTCGGGATAGCTGTGGTAGCGGCGCGGCATGCCCATGTAGCCCAAGATAAACTGCGGGAAGAAGGTCAGGTTGAACCCCACAAAAACCAGCAGCGCCGACAGTTTCGCCCAGCTTTGTGGATACATCTTGCCTGTCATTTTGGGCCACCAGTAGTGCAGCGCTGCCAGATAGCCCATAATCGCACCGCCCACCATCACATAGTGGAAGTGCGCCACCACGAAATAGGTATCGGTCAGATGCACATTCGTAGCGAGCGACGCCAGATGCAGTCCCGTCAGCCCGCCAATCACGAACAGTCCCAGAAAGCCCAGCGCGTAGACCATCGGCGCCTCCCAGTGAACCCGACCCTTCCAGATGGTCGCCATCCAGTTGAAGGTCTTAATCGCCGAGGGAATCGCCACCAGGAAGGTCAGGAACGAGAAGACAACACCTGCATAGATCGACTGACCCGTAGAGAACATATGGTGTCCCCACACCAGGAAGCCGATGATGGCGATGGCGAGGCTGGAGAACGCCACGAAGTGATAGCCGAACACGCGCCGGCGCGAGAAGGTGGCAATCACCTCGCTGATGACACCCATCGCGGGCAAAATCATGATATAGACCGCTGGGTGCGAGTAGAACCAGAACAAGTGTTGAAACAGGATGGGGTCGCCGCCCCGATTGGGATCGAAGATGCCGATACCGAAGCTTCGCTCCACCGCCACCAATAGCAGCGTGATGGCGACCACAGGCGTGCCCAATACCTGAATGAGACTTGTGGCATACATCGCCCATACAAAAAGCGGCAGGCGGAACCATGTCATGCCCGGCGCCCGCATCTTGTGAATCGTCACCAGGAAGTTGATGCCCGTGAAGATGGAGCTGAACCCGACCAGGAACACGCCCACAATCGCCAAGCTCACCTCGCCCTTGGCGAAGGCGCTGCTGTAAGGCGTGTAGAAGGTCCAGCCCGTATCGATACCGCCCTTGACCGTCGCAATGATCGCCAGCAAGCCCCCAACCATGAAGAAGTACCAACTCAACAAGTTTAGACGCGGGAAAGCGACATCGCGGGCACCAATCATCATCGGCAGCACGAAGTTGCCAAACGACGCCGGGATGGAGGGGATTAAGAAGAGGAAAATCATGATGACCCCATGCAGGGTGAACATTTTGTTGTAGGTGTCGGAGCTGAGCAGATCCCCCTTGGGGGTTGCCAGCTCCATGCGAATCAGCGATGCGGCGATGCCGCCCAGCACGAAGAAGAAGCTGATGCCCAGCAGATAGAGGATGCCTATGCGCTTGTGATCCAAGGTCAGCAGCCAGGAGGCTACTGTGGTGCGCACATTCAGATAGTTCACCCGCTCTGTACCTGTCTGCACTGTGGTTGTCGCCATCGTTACTGCCCTCCTGCTGGCTTCTGATTTGCCAGCGATTTGATATAGGCTATGAGTTGAACCACCTGTTCCTCGCTCAAAACGCCCTGATAGGCTGGCATTGCTGCTTGATACCCTGCGACCACCTTCGCTGCAGGGTTCAGGATCGACTCGCGGAGATAAGCCTCATCCGCCACGACGGTGCTTCCATCCGCTAATTTTACCTTACTGCCGAACAGTCCGCGCAAGTCGGGTGCCTTAACGGCGGAGTTGGGGTTCATGTGGCAGGTGTTGCATGCCCCGACTCCCTCGAACACTTGCTTCCCCTGCTCCTCCAACGACATCGCGGTGGGCGCGGCAGCAGCACCGCCGCCTGCCAGCCACTTCTCGAACTCCTCGGGTTGCATCACATAGACCCAGCCAATCATCTCGGAGTGTTTCGTGCCGCAATACTCGGTGCAGAACAGGTGATACTTGCCCGGCTGGGTCGGCGTGAAGAACATCGTGTTGTATCGCCCGGGCACCACATCGCGCTTGACCCGAAAAGCGGGAATGGAGAAGGCGTGAATCACATCCTGTGAGATGGCAGTGACTTTAATCAAGCGCCCTGCTGGCAGATGCAGCTCGTTATTTTCGCGCACACCGTTCGGGTGCTGGCAATGCCACATCCACTGCTTGCCGATAACGAACACCTCGTAGGCGCCCTCGCGCGGGGCATAGATGTCTGCATAAAGCTTTGCTGCCCATGCGAAAATCGCTAATGCCAGCACCAACGGGAGGAGGGTCCATGTCAGCTCCAGTTTCATGTCGGTTTCGACGGCGTCATCGCGGCGCACCGCCTCGTTGCTGGCGCGATATTTGACTGCCAGATAAATCGCGCCGAACAGCACGATGGAGCCGAAGAAAACCGCCAGCCAGCTAATGGTCCAGTAGAGGGCGGAGATAGCTTCGCCCTCTTTCGATGCGGTCGGTGGCAGGAACGGAATGTTCCACATAGCAATTCACCTCCATAGCAATTCACCTCTTCGATTCAGATGGGTCCGACAGATCAGACAGGTCGGACATGTCGGACGAAGCGAACATTTCGGGTGTGCGGGGGTGGCGACGCTCCCACCAGAGGAAGCCGCCAATCAGCAGCCCCAGCCCCAAAACGGTCAGCACACCGCCCAGCTGCACCAGCCGAATAATCACCAGCCCATATTTGCCCGTGGTCGGATCATATTGGTAGCAATACAGCACCAGGCGCGTCACAGGATTGCCGATTTTGCCTTCCGACGCCTCCATCAGGGCAAACTGCAGGTCGCGCGCCGAGTAGTTGATGCCCATCAGATAGCGGGAGAGGCGTCCGTCCGGAGTCAGCACCATTACAACAGGCGGGTGAGCATACTGCTTCGTGCGTGGGTCGTAGGTATATTCGAAGCCCACCGCATCTGCCAAGCGACGGATGTTGGTCTCGGTGCCCGTTAGGAAGTGCCAGCCTTGCTCGGCACCGGCATAGCGATAGGCTTTGACATAGTTTGTCTTTTTGCGCGCTGCCAGCTCAGGCGTTTCGGTGGGCGAGATGCTGACCGTCACCACCTCGAACTCTTTGCCGATGTGATATTTCATCGCGTTCATGGTGCGGGTCAACTCGTTCAGCATCACGGTGCAGAGCATCGGACATTCGTAATAGTTCAGCGTCAGGATGACGGGGCGCTTGCCGAAGTAGTCGCCCAGCCGAATGGTTTTGCCCTGCTCGTCCCGAAATTCCAGTTCCAGCGGGATTCGGGTGTTGAGCTTCTGTTTGATATCGACCTTTTCGCGCACCTGACGAGTGGGGTCTACCTCGATGTCGGGCGGGCGACGATACATCTGCCCTATCGCCGGGCTGACGACAAGGCTTAGTAGCAGCAATAGGCTCCCTATCCCGACCCTCGGACGAGTCGGACCGGTCGGGCAGGTCCAACATGGCAACCAGAGCCATTTACTATTTCGCATTCGTTTTCACCCCTTGGTTGGTGGTGGGCGCGCCGGGCAATCCCCGCTCCAGAATCAATTCCTTTGCCCGCTCCACCGGGATACGCGCCACCCCTGTGTTCGGATCAACTGCATAGGTAGTGGTCTTTTCTATCTCCTGTGCATAAAACTTCTCCCAGTCTCGCATCGGAAAGCCCTGCAGGCGTGGCTCCGGCGGCAGCTGTCTTTCCAGCGCCTCCTTACGGGCGGAGGGCAACGCCGGTTCCTCTTTGGGCAAAATCCAGAGGTAGACAAAGTAAGAGATAATCAGCGAGCCGACGATGGTGAAAAAGATAAGCACGAGAAACTGCACCATCGCGCGCACCGACAAATCGCGCACCTCGTACGGTGTTCTTTCGATCTGCTCCAGCTCCTCCGGCGTGACGGGCTTCAGAATCTCCATACGCCACCTCCAAGCGGACAAGTCGGACAGGTCAGCGTGTTGTTAATGTTCATGGGCAACCTCCAGCAGTCGGGGTTCGTTCTGGGGTAGCAACGGTCGCTTCAGCAGGTAGCCAAACATCGCCCAGAACCAGAGACCGCCCAGCCCCACAAAGGCGGCGACATCCCAGAGACTAACGCTAAATGTCGCCGAGAAGGCGGGCTTAATCTCCCAGAAGATTTCCACGACGCGAATCGCCAGCAGAATCACCGCACCCAGAATGAGCTGCTGCGGGATGCGTTTCGTGCGCGGCGCCAGCAACAGGAAGAAGGGCACAAAGAAGTGGAACAGCACAATCAGCCACGACACGGGATGCCAACCGCCCGAATTGCGCCGCAGGTAAAAGCTGGTCTCCTCTGGCAGATTGCCCGAATAGATAATTAGCAGCTGCGAGAAGGAGACATACGACCAGAAGACCGTCATCGTGAACAGCAGGTTGCCCCAGTCGCGGCGGAACTCGAAGTGAATCAGCCCCTTGTAGGGTGGGAGGTCGCGCCAGAGCAGCACCAGCAAGGTCGCCAACGCCATCGCGGTCAGCCCGAAGCCCACCAGAAAGATGACGCCATACATCGTGGAGAACCAGTGCGGCTGCAACGACATCGCCATGTCCACCGTGAAGAAGGTCACCGCCAGCACATAGAAGGGAATGCTCACGGCAGCGGGCGTCATACGCTGGCGCGAGATAAGCTCTGCCTCCACCGGATCGTTTGCTGCATCCTGCTGGGTACTGCTACGCACCATCAGATAAGTCATGTAGCCCCAGAGGACGAAGTATAGCACGAACCGCACCAAAAAGAATGGCAAGTTAAGATAATACTTCGCTTTGAAAGCGATGATAGGGTCATTTTGCACCGCTTCGGCATGCGACCACTCGAAAATCGCATGCATGCCCAGCAGGATGGGGATAAACAGTATCACCATCATGGGCACGAGGGTTTGCGCGCCCGCTTCGAAGATTCGCACCAGCGGCTGACCCCACTTGCCGCGCACCACATGGACAAGCAGTGTCATGCCGAGACAGCCGATGCTCAACCCTGCCCAGAAGATATAGGCGAAGTGGTAGCCTTGAAATGCCAACTCGCGCTGATTGAATAGCCCGACGCCCCAGAGGATCAGCCCGATGATGCCGAGGGTGAGGGCTGTCCCGCGCGCCCGTTCGATAACACTTCGCACCTGTTCGGCTTGTACATTCGGTAGGCTCATCAGTGTTGTCCCTCCGCGCCCTGTTCCATCTGTTTTTGCATCGCCTCCAGAATCTTCTGCTGGTCTTCAGGTGGCAGCTCGGTGAATTTGGCATTTTGGCTCAGCTGCAGCACACGGATATAGGCGGCTATTGCCCAGCGGTCTTCTGGAGGCATGCGCTTGCCGTAGCCGTACATAATGCCGAAGCCGTTGGTGGCGACGGCGTAGAAGTAGCCCAGCGGCATGCCCTGCATGCGGGCGTCGATGAGCGACGGGGGTTTGCGGCGCCACTGCCCGCGCAGCGCAATCATGCCCTGCCCATCGCCTGCCATGCCGTGGCACGGGCGGCAGAACACATTGTATTGCTCCTGTCCCCTATCCAGAAACTCGCGGGTGAGCTTCAGCGGTGGGGGGAGCGTGTTCAGCTGGTTGCCTTGGGCATCCTTCCCGGTGAGCAGTGGGTCATTGGGGTCGCGCAGATGCCCGCGTGCGATGGTGTTCGGTGGCGTTGGGCGCGAACCCGAGCCGTAAATTTGCCCATCGGGACCCACCAGCTGGTCGGTCAGCGCGTAGAATTCGCTGTTGCCCTGCGCCTCCACCCGCTGCTGCACCCACATATCGGTGCGGCAACCGCTCAGCACCAGCAGCCCCAGCAACGCCACTGCCATCCCATGCTTCTTTGTCCGACAGGTCAGACAGGTCGGACGAGTCAGACGAGTCGGACGAGCCGAATAATGCCGACGAATGCCTCTCATGGCTCCACCTCGCTGATACTGATGGGGTTCAGCGACTGCAAAAAGTGGCGCGTGCGCTCTGGGTCGAACTTCGGGTCGCGCGACTCGATGCACAGGAAAAATCGATCCACGCTGGCGCGTGCGAACTGGGGCACATTGAACACAGGGTGATAGGGTGCAGGCAGCCCGTTGTACGCCAGCATCCCGATGAACGCGCCGAACGCCGCAAACAGCACCATGCACTCGAAGGTGATGGGGATAAAGTAGGGCCAGCTAATCAGGTCGCGCCCACCCACATTCAGCGGGTAATCGATAGCGCTGGTGTAGGTCTGCAGCCCGAAGCCGAAGAGCGCGCCGATCAACCCGCAGATGAAGACCGTCCACGGCACCTTCGCCTCGCGTATGCCCATCGCCTCGGTCAAGCCATGAATCGGGAAGGGCGTGTAGCAGTCGAAGCGGCGGTAGCCCTCCAGGCGGGTTTGCCGCGCCGCCTCAATCAAGGCTTCAGGCGAGTCGAACTCCGCCATCATCCCATACGGTTGCGTCGCAGTCGCTCCATGTGCCATCGCTTATGCACCTCCTCCCGGTGTGGGGGCATGGGTCGGCTCCTTGGCGGGGGCATGCCCATTATGACCGCCCCGATGCCCGTACAACCGATACCAGAGGTCTTTCAATTCCGCCATCGCCAGCATCGGCACAAACCGCGCAAAGATGAACATCATCATCACGAAGAAGCCCAGCGTGCCGATGTAGGTCGCCCAATCCCAGAAAGTGGGACCATACATACCCCAAGCAGAGGGGGTGAAGTCGCGATGCAGGCTGGTCACCACAATCACGAACCGCTCCAACCACATGCCCGTGTTCACAATCAGGGAAATGATGAACAGCCAAAAGAGATTATGGCGCACCTTCGGAAACCAGAGCGATTGCGGTACCAAGCCGTTGCAAAAGATGAGCGCCCAATACACGGGCCAGTAGGGACCCGTCATACGATTGGTAATCATGTACTTCTCGAACAGATTCGCGCTATAGAAGCCGAAAAACGCCTCCATCATATAGCCATAGAACACAATCAGCCCCGTGGCGAGCATCACCTTCGCCATCATGTCGATGTGGTGCATGGTGATATATTCGCGCAGCTTGGGATAGAGGATGCGGAAGGGGATGACCAAAGTCAGCACCATCGCGAAGCCCGAATAGATAGCGCCTGCCACGAAGTAGGGCGGGAAGATGGTGACATGCCAGCCGGGCACGATGGAGATGGCGAAGTCGAGGCTCACCACCGAGTGAACCGACAGCACCAGCGGAGTGGACAGCCCAGCCAGCAGCAGGTACGCGCTTTCGAAACGCATCCAGTGAACTGCCGAGTTGCGCCAGCCCCACGAGAGGATGCCATTAATCACCTTTGCCAGCTGGCTCTTCGCCCGATCCCGCACCGCTGCCAAATCAGGGATCAGCCCCATATACCAGAATAGCACGGAGACGGTGAAGTAGGTGGAGACAGCGAACACATCCCACTCCAGCGGGCTGCGGAACTGCGGCCACATCGCCAGCCAGTTCGGCAGCGGGAAGAGCCAATAGGCGACCCAGGGACGCCCTGTGTGGAACAGGGGGAACAGCCCGGCGCACATCACGGCAAAGATGGTCATCGCCTCTGCGAAGCGGTTGATGGACATGCGCCACGCTTGACGCATCAGCAAGAGGATGGCGGAGATGAGCGTGCCCGCGTGCCCGATACCAATCCACCAGACGAAGTTGATGATAGCGAAGCCCCATGCCACCGGCTGGTTGATGCCCCAGATGCCCGTTCCGATAAGCAGCAACACGGTGAGCGCAAAAATCAGCAAAGTGGTGCCGGCAAAGCCCAGCCCGAACATTACGGTCCAACCGATGGGGTGCTTTTCGAAGGGGATGTCCCCAATCTGCGCCGTGATGCGCTCATAGGTCTGCTCGCCCTCAAAGAGGGGCGCCTCCTGAATCCCTCGCACTTTAATGGCTTCCTGCATCGTGTGCCTCCGCACTCAATTCGGGATTGAGATTTTCGATTTTTGCCAGGTAAGTTGTTCGCGGGCGCGTGTTCAGCTCTTCGAGCATGCTAAACAGATGGGGCTCGCGGCGCAGGCGGCTCACCTCGCTGTCGGGTTCGTTCAGATCGCCAAACACTATCGCTTTGGTGGGGCACGCCTGCTGGCATGCCGGGATAATCTCGCCATCCCGAATGCGACGGTTCTCCTTCTTGGCTTGGATGCGCGCCCGATTGATGCGCTGCACGCAGTAGGTGCATTTCTCCATCACACCGCGCCCGCGCACCGTCACATCGGGGTTCTGCAGCAGGTGCAGCACCGGCTGGTGGTAGTAGGTGTATCGGTAGTAGTTGAAGCGGCGCACCTTGTAAGGGCAGTTGTTCGAGCAGTAGCGTGTGCCCACGCAGCGATTATAGACCATCTGGTTCAGCCCCTCCGCGCTATGCACGGTGGCGGCGACGGGGCAGACCAGCTCACACGGCGCATTCTCGCACTGCATGCAAGGCACGGGCAGTTGGTAGGTGCGCGGGTTCTCCACCGGTCCCTTGAAGTAGCGGTCGATGCGCAGCCAGTGCATCTCGCGCTGGCGCACCACCTCCTGCTTGCCCACCGCCGGGATGTTATTCTCGGCTTGGCAGGCAATCACGCACGCGCTGCACCCGGTGCAGACGGTCGGGTCGATGACCATCGCCCAGGCATAGCGATAGTTTTCGGGGTTCTGATAGCGCTCATACTGGAAGCCCCCGTACATGGAGGGCAGCTCGCCGCTCTCGCCGTGGCGATGCTTTTTGAGATGTGGGTCCTCGTTGAACTCCTCCAGCGTGCCGACCAGCATGATGGGGCGATGGTGCATGCTGTCCAGCTGCCCCTGCTGGATGAGGTGATGCTCTTCGGTGCGGGCAATTGTGTAGCGTTGTCCTGTGGTGACCACTTCGGCGCCGCGGGTGAACCACAGGGCGTCGCTGCTGCGGAGGGTATAGGCGTTGAAGCCGGTGCCCGAGCCGTTGCTACCCGCTCGGGTGCGTCCATAGCCCAGATGCAAGGTGATGGCGTTGTCCACATGCCCGGGGATGGGATAGGCGGCGGCGACAAGCGTGCGTCCGTTCACCCGTATCTGCACCAGCGGCGCGCTATCATGCACCAAAGCCACCGCCTCCTTGCCCACCACACCCAGCTCCTGCGCCGTCTTCAGGCTCATAAATGCCACATTGTCCCAGCAGATTCGGCTCACAGGTTTAGGTAGCTCCTGCAGCCATGTGTTGTTCGCAAATCGCCCGTCGTAGAGGGTCGGATCGGGCGCGAATCGAATCTCAAGACCCTGTTCTGCAGCGGGTAGCGGCGGCAAAGGTTGCAAGCGGAGCGACACATTTTTGATGGGAAGAGCGGTGCGCGCCATGACGCCGTCATGCACGCTCTGCCTCCAGAATGCGTCGAACCCGGCAGCGGGCACCAGATTGCGCCCTTTCCAGTAGCCTTGCACCAATTCGAACGGCTGTTTGCCGCCCTGCCCGTTGATGGTCGCCATCAGCTCGATCGCGGAGCGCGTACTCGCGTAGAGCGGGTAGAGAAGCGGCTGCTGAATCGAGACGGTGCCATCGAACGCCCGTGCGTCGCCCCAAGTCTCAAAGGGATGGCTTTCGGGCACATGCCAGACGCACAGGGCGGAGGTCTCGTCGGTGTAGCGGCTTAGATGCACGCTAAAGGGCACTTTGGGAATCAGCTCGGCGAAATTCAGGTCGGCAGGCGCATCATAGGCAGGGTTCGTGCCCAGCATAATCAGCACCTCGACCTGCCCCGCCTCGATCTCCTTCGCTAAGGCGCGAATATCGTTGGTGCAGAGGGTGGGCTTCGCTTCAGGGGGTGCGGTGAAGACCACCGTCTTGCCCAGATTGCCCAGAGCGGCGTTGATGGCGTGGGCTATCGCATGCACGGTGGGAGGCTGCGCCTCGCCCACAATCACCAAACTTTCGCCTCTGTGTGCCATCAGGTCGCGTGCGACCACCTCTGCCCATTTGCGCTCATCGGGGGTCAATTCGCCTGCGGCTTCCACTTGCACAGATGCACCCACTGCCTGCGCAATAGCCAGTGCCAGCAAGCCGATACGGCTAGAGTGGATGGGGAGCCGGTGGTCGGCACTGAAGCCCGTGACGGTGGGCATTGGCTCCGCCACATAGAGGCGGTTCATCTCGCGCTGGTTCTCGCGCACGCGCCGCCCATCCGCAAACTCGCGGGCATAGCGCACCGCCGCCGGACCCAGATAGAGAAAATCGCTGTCCAACGCCAGAATCACCTTCGCTTGCCGCACCCGATAGATGGGGTTCAGCCATTCACCGAATGCCAGTCGCGTGCCCTCGTACACATTATCGTGGTTGACAGCTTCCCACTGATACCATTTGGCTTGGGGGTAGGCTTTGAGGAAGGTTTGGATTTGGTCGGCGAGGGTCGGCGAGGTGATGATGCCCGTCAACAAGCGCACCCCGCTGCCCTTCTTTGCCTGCTGGATGGCGAGTTGTTGCATCAGTTCGCCCGTGAACGCTTGCCAGGTCTGAATCTGCCCGAACTTGAGCAGGTTCTGGGAACGGTCGGGGTCATATAGGTTCAAGATTTCGGCTTGGGTGAGGGCGTCGGTGCTGCCGAGGCTGGCAGGATGGAGTTCGTTGCCCTCCAGTTTAATGGGGCGTCCTTCATAGACGCGTGCCAGCACGCCTTTGGCGTAGCCGCTGAGGGTGACGGCGGTCGCATAGTAAAGCGATTCGCCTGGCAGTGCCTCTTCGGCGATTTTGGCACGCGCAATAACAGGTCCCTGCGGCTTATAGCCACATGCGGATAAGCCCGCCATCGCCAGCGACGCGCCCATCAACTTCAGGAACTGGCGACGGCTCACCATATCGCTATGGGGTGCCGCCTCCGGCGGGAACTCACGCGCCAGCTGCTCCTGATACAGCGGCACCTTGCGCTTGCTCGCATATCGCTCATTCAGGCTTCGCCAGAACATCGGGTCGCGCTGTCTCTCCATAGCCGTGCCTCATCCTATCGATGGCAAACGGAGCAGTCGCTCAACTGCTCCTTGTGAATGTTGTATTGCCGAACCAGCAGAGCGCCCAGCTCCTGCTGATTGCGTGGGAGCTGACCCTCCCATTGGATGCCATGCTTCTCTAATAGAGCGCGCATCTCTTCTGCCGTATGCGGAACCTTGTAATACATATTAAACACTTCGCCTTTGGGGCGAATATACTGTTCGGGATTGCGATGACAATTGAGGCAGAACCACATCGAGAAGGGTTGCGATTTCGCCGTGAGTTGCATCTTTTCGATGCCCGCGTGGCACTCGTTGCAGCCGATGCCCTTGTTCACATGGATACTGTGGTCGAAGTAAACGAATTCGGGCAGGTCGTTCACCTTGTTCCACACGATGGGCTTGTCTTGCTGGTAGCTATCGCGGATAGGTTGGAGCAAGGGGCTATTGGTCCAGATTTGGGAGTGGCATGTCATACAGACCTCTGCGGGCGGGATGCCCGCATGGGCAGACTTCGTAACGGACCAGTGGCAATAGCGGCAATCGATGCCCAACTCCTCGGCGTGGTGTTTGTGGCTGAAGGGAACAGGCTGGTCAGGCGGCTCCCCCGCTCGGGTCCACCAAGGCGAACGGGTGATGCTGGAACCGCCGAATATCAGCGCCATTAATGCCAACAATCCACCGCCAATTGTCGCCCGCGCGACCGTGTTATGGTATCGCTTGAATACCTGTGCCATCGCTCTAACCTCACCACAGAAGGCAACTTTGTGATTTTCCTCACAAAGTTAGCCATGCTGAGCATCTTCTTCCTAATTCTCAAGCCTCTACTGCCCATCAACCGCTATAGAGTATACCCCATCGATGACGCCTTTGTCAAGGGGGGCGGGGGCTTTGTGCTTTTTTTCACGGATTGGGCGTGCCACTCTGCACTAAGGCAGGGGTATAGCCCATCTGATGACGCCGCTCCAACGCAGCACGCACCAGCCCCACAAACACGGGGTGGGGACGGTTCGGGCGCGACTTGAACTCTGGGTGGAACTGCCCTGCCAGAAAGAAGGGATGGTCGGGCAGCTCGATCATCTCCACCAGGCGGTAATCGGGTGAAACGCCGCAGAACAGCATGCCGTGCCGCTCTAATAGGTCGCGGTACTCATTATTCACCTCGTAGCGGTGGCGATGTCGCTCATAGATGACCGTGTCGCCGTAGAGGCGTGCCGCCAGCGAGTTATGCAGCAAGCGGCATGGATAGGCACCCAGTCGCATCGTGCCGCCCTTGTCTGCCACTTGACGCTGTTCGGGCAGCAGGTGAATCACGGGATGGGGCGTGTGCGGGTCGACCTCTTCGGTGTGCGCATCGTGTAGACCGCACACATTTCGCGCGAACTCGATCACTGCCATCTGCATGCCGTAGCAGACGCCGTAGAAGGGAATGCCCCGCTCGCGAGCGAACTGGATGGCACGCAGTTTGCCTTCCACTCCGCGTGCGCCGAAGCCGTGCGCCACCAAGATGCCGTCCACATCACCCAGCATCGCCTCCACTTCGCCCGTTTCCAAATCGCTCGACTCGATCCAGCGGATGTGGACGCGGGCGTCGTTGGCGATGCCGCCATGTTGCAGCCCCTCCGAGATGCTGATATAGGCGTCGCGATTGGCGGTGTATTTGCCGATAAGGGCGATGGTGCATTCATGCGAAGGGTTCTTGATGCGGGCGACCATCTGCTGCCATGCTTCGAGGTCTGGCTCGCGCGTCGGCAGCCCCAATCGGCGGAGCACCAGCTCCGCCAGCCCCGCCTCCTCGAACAGCAACGGCACCTCGTAGATGGTGGACACATCGAGCGATTCGATGATGCCCGCGCGCTCCACATCGGTGAAGAGGGCAATCTTATCGCGCACCTCGTCCGAAAGCGGTACTTTCGTGCGGCACACCAGCACATCGGGGGTGATGCCGATCTCGCGCAGCTTAATCACGCTGTGCTGGGTGGGCTTCGTCTTCAACTCGCCCCATGGTCCGACGGTGGGGATCAGCGTCACATGCACATACATCACATTCTCGGCGCCCATATCCTTGCGGAACTGGCGGATGGCTTCGAGGAAAGGCAGCCCCTCGATATCGCCCACCGTGCCGCCCACTTCCGCTATCACCACATCGGCGTTCTGCTCGCGCCCTACCAGGCGGATATGCTCCTTGATTTCGTTCGTGATATGGGGAATGACCTGCACCGTTGCGCCCAGATACTCGCCGCGCCGCTCCTTGTCGATGACGCTTTTGTAAACGCGCCCCGTGGTCAGGTTCGAGTTGCGGGTGCAGTTCACATCGATGAATCGCTCATAATGTCCCAGGTCCAGGTCGGTTTCGGCGCCGTCATCGGTCACGAAGACCTCGCCGTGCTGATACGGGTTCATCGTGCCCGCGTCTACATTGATATAGGGGTCCATTTTGAGGGGCACGACACGCAATCCGCGACTGCGCAGAAGTCGTCCGAGGCTGGCGGTGGCGATACCCTTGCCAATGGAGCTGACCACGCCGCCCGTCACAAAGATATACTTTGTGCTTATCACGCTTCCCTCCTCCTTGCCTGCGGGCTTCCTGCCCGTTCTATTGTACCCCATCGCCACTGGACTGCGCCGATATGTCCCTCGCCTCCATGCGCTGGGTAAACTGAGATGGTGTTCCTTCTGGGTACGCAGCGGGTGAATAGCGCGGGGCATCTGGAGATTGGGGGTTGTGATACCCTGTCGTTGGCAGAGCAGTTCGGCACGCCACTCTATGTGCTGGACGAGTCTGCCCTGCGCGAGCGGTGTCAAGCGTATCAGCGCGCGTTCCGCAGCCTCAAATCGGACACCCATATTCTCTATGCAGGGAAGGCGGCGCTGAACCTCGCTATCTGCCAGGTTGTCGGGGAGGAGGGTCTGGGGCTGGATGTGGCATCGGGTGGCGAACTCTATACCGCGCTGCAGGCAGGCTTCCCACCAGACCGCATCTATCTGCACGGCGTCTACAAGACCGAAGCGGAGCTGCAGATGGCGCTCGAGGCGGGCATCCGCGCGATTGTGCTGGACAATTTCGCCGAGATAGAGCGACTGTGTGCTTTGCTGCCATCAGGCAGAGGTCAGGGCGTGCTGATTCGGGTCGCGCCAGAAGTGGAGGCGGACACGCACCCATTAATCCGCACGGGTCAGCGCGACAGCAAGTTCGGTTTCCATTTGCTGAACGGCGATGCCCAACGCGCGGTGCAGCGCGTTTTACACGAGCCACGCCTCCAACTGCTGGGATTCCACTGCCATATCGGCTCGCAGATAAGCGATTTGAGCGCGTTCGCGGCGGCTGCGGAGGTGATGGTCGCCTTTGCCGATGAAATACGGCGCCAGACGGGCTTTGTGGCGTCGCATCTCAACTTGGGCGGCGGGCTGAGCGTGCGCTATACGCCCGATGACCACCCCCCTGCCATCGAGGAGTACGCGCGTGTGCTCATAGGTGCGCTGCGCGAGGCGTGCGAGCGGTATCGCTTCCCAGAGCCTGCCCTGATGGTGGAGCCGGGACGCTCGCTGATTGCCGAAGCGGGCAGCACGCTCTACCGCGTGGGCGCTATCAAACATGTGCCCGTCACCCATCCGAACATGCCCGATACCTACCTGATTGTGGATGGGGGTATCTCCGATAACCCACGCCCCCAGATGTATGGTGCGACCTACACCGCTATCCTTGCCAATCGCGCCTCCCTGCCGCCCCAGCGTCTCTATCGCGTGCTGGGCAAGCATTGTGAAACCGATCCCCTTATTGAGCGGGCAATACTGCCCGAAGTGCAGGTGGGGGATGTGCTGGCGGTGCTGACCACCGGCGCATATGCCTACTCAATGAGCAGCCACTACAACCGTTATCCCCGCCCCGCGATGGTGCTGGTGCGCAACGGCACCGCCCGCCTGATTGTGGAACGCGAACGCTATGAAGACATGGTGAGGTGGGATCGTTTTCTGTAAGATAAACCATTTTATAAATCTGAGAGGCTCCATGCGGAGGTTGCAGAGGAGGCATCTGGGATTAATACTGAGCGGATTAGGGCTGTTGGCAATTGCCTGCTGGCTGATTCTGCGCGCGCTGCACTGGCTACCTTATGGTTCACCTAACTGGGCAGATGTCGAGGCGCGAGCGCGTGCATTGTGTCAGCAACACAACCTGCCTTACCCACCTCCTCATCGACGTGTGGTGATACACAAACGCGCTCGGAAGCTCCAGCTTTTTAGCGGGCAGACACTCCTTGCGGAATATCCCATTGCCCTTAGCGCTCGTCCAGAAGGTGCGAAGCAACGCGAGGGCGACCGCAAGGTGCCCGAAGGCCACTACTTTATCTGTGAAAAGCATCCAAGCCGACGCTTCTACCTCTTTTTGGGATTAAGCTATCCCTCTCTTGCGGACGCTGAACGAGGGGTTCGGCAAGGGCTAATTGATAGCCACCAAGCTCAGGCTATTCGCAGGGCGATCCAATCAGGTCGCTGCCCACCTTGGAACACACCGCTGGGAGGGGCTATCGGATTGCACGGTGGCGGTACATGGCGCGACTGGACACTTGGCTGTATCGCGCTCAACGATGCCGATATCGAGATTCTCTACCTCCTTCTGCAAATTGGCGATCCAGTGAGCATAGAACCCTGAGAGGTTCAAGGGGAATCCAGGCAGTGCCTTCCAATCTGGCTGCCGGGGGTGGATTCGAACCACCACTACGGGATCCAAAGTCCCGCGTCCTGCCCTTAGACGACCCGGCACCATCCACCATTATACCCCAGCGGCAAAGCCTTCGAAAACCACACCTTACACCCGCGCAGGGAACCGTCCGATAATAGAGACAGGTATAAACAGATGAGGGATAACTCCATGACACAGGCGGAACGCGCGGAACTGGAAAAATGGATCGAAATGATATACGAGAAGGCACTGGAGCTGGGGCTGGATCCCTATCCCGTGCATTTCGAGGTGGTACCGGCGCATGTAATCTATGAGCTGGGCGCGTATGGACTGCCCGCCCGTTTCTCCCACTGGACCTTCGGGCGCAGCTACCATGTGCAGAAGACAATGTATGAATACGGTATTAGCCGCATCTATGAGCTGGTGTTCAACGCCAACCCTGCGCAGGCGTTCCTGCTCGATGTCAACGATATGCTCTCCCATAAACTGGTGGTCGCCCATGTGTATGGGCACTCCGACTTCTTCAAAAATAATATCTACTTCGAGCATACAGATCGCCGCATGATTGAGCGCGCTCGGCTGCACGCGGAACGGATTCGCCAATACGAAGCGCAATATGGTCCCTTGGTCGTGGAGCAGTTCCTGGATGCGGTGCTTTCTATTGAGGAGCATATCGACCCTGTGTTGCCCACTCACGGTTCGCTTCGCTCTACCGAGCCATCACGCGAGGAGCCGCCACCCAGCGGGGACACCTATGAAGACATCTTCTACATGGTGCAGCCGAAGCCGAAACCCCAACCCAAACCGCGCAAAATCCCCGAGGAGCCACAAAAAGACCTGCTACTGTTCATTCGCGACCACTCACGCGTGTTGGAAGATTGGCAACGCGACATTATTAGCATGATTCGCGAAGAAATGATTTACTTTTTACCACAAATCAAAACAAAAATTATGAATGAGGGATGGGCATCCTTTTGGCATGAGCGCATCCTCGAAAATCTGCCCTTGACCCCTGATGAGCATGTGCAGTTTCGGCGGATGCACGCCTCGGTCATTCAGCCGACCTCACGCTTGAGCCTGAATCCCTACTATGTAGGCTACAAAATCTTTCGCGATATTGAGCGTCGCTGGAACGGTGAGCTGGAACCTGACGAGCAGGAGACCGACTGGATGGGCTATCCCGTCGAGCGACCCCAAGGGCAAGGCTTGCAGAAAATTTTTGAGGTGCGCCACCTGGAGTGCGACCAGAGCTTTTTGCACAAGTATCTCACCGAGCGACTGGTGCGGGAGTTAGACCTGTACACCTATCGCGTGGAGGAGCAGGACGGCGAGCTGGTGTGGGTGGTGGACGAGACCGACTGGCGCAAGGTACGGGACGCACTGGTGGATCAGCTGACCAATTTCGGCGTACCAGTGCTGACCGTGGAGGATGGCGATTGGGAGCATCGGGGCGAGCTGTATATCAAGCACCATTACGACGGCAAGCCGCTCGATATGGAGCGCACCACGCGCTGTATGCGCTATCTGGTCAAGCTCTGGGGGCGACCCGTGCATATTGAAACGGTGGTCGACGACGAGCCGGTGCTGCTCTCCTGTGATGGGCACAATATCACCCAGCACACGCTTTAGCTCAGAGCGACTGCACGCCCAGCTGCACTTTCACTTTGAGGGTTCGTCCCTCGCGCAGCAGCACAATCTCCACCTGCTGGTGTGGGCGTGCGTTATAGAGGGCGCGTGTGAGGGAGGCAGCGCTCTCGATGGGTTCGCCGTTGAAGCCCACAATCACATCGCCTTGCACGATACCCGCTTGTGCAGCGGGACCACCTGCGACCACGCGCATCACTTGGGCACCGCCGGGCACGCTACGATAGTCCAGACCAAGCCACGGATGTTCCACCCGCCCCTTGGTGCGTAGCTCCTCCACCACGCGCTGCGCCACTTTTGAGGGCACGGCGAAGCCCGTCACGGCTAACGGCGTCGCCATGCCTGCCGAGGGTGCGGTCGGCATCCCCTCCACCGTGCTGAGCGCGCCGATGATGACCCCAATCACTTCACCGCGCGTGTTCAGCAGCGGTGCGCCCGGCTCGCCTGCACCGACAGTGCCGTTGAACTGCAACACGGGCACCACCCGCTGGATTTGCGGGCGCACCCCAACCCGATCCTTGCCCCCTATCGTGCCGACCGTCACGCTCCCTTGCAAGCCACCCCGATTACCGATGAGGATGGCGGTGGCGCCGACAGGGGTCGCATCGGAATTGCCGAAACGGAGGGCACGCAGCGGGCGCGGCGGGTCGATTTTGAGCAGCGCAATCCCCGTGATTTTATCGCTGCCCACCAGACGCGCCGCATAGACCTCACCGCTCGCCAAAAGCACCTGAAACTCACGGGCATTCTGCACGCCATCCGCCGAGCCAACAATATAGCCCGCCGAGTCGATCACAAAACCGCTGCTTTGCACGGGGCGATTGGGCGCGTTCGCTTGGCGCACTTGCACCGTTACAACCGCCACGCGTGCCTGCTCCACCACCTGCGCGATTTCCGTGTCGGCACGCTCCAGCAGCGTCGGTGCCTGCGCCCACACCGTGCCCAACACCCCACAGAACACCCCTGTTAACACCGTGCGGATGCGGCCTCTACGCCATATTGCCATCCCATCAGAACGAGTAAGCATGACTCTCATCCCCTCCATACTGCACTGGTAGATAATCAGCCGTTTCCCCGCTTTCGAGGGTCATGGAAGGCAGCGGAAGGAGCGTCGCAGCAGGCTCTGCTGGCTCGGGAGCGGTTCCGCCCGCAACAGGCTGTCCACCCTGCCATGAGAGTTGCACCACAACGGTTCTATCCGCTTGCCCGTAGGAATAGGCTTCGGGCTTATTCTCGGTGGTGCGCCTTGCCTTCTCCAACGGCATAGACGGAGCCGTTGCGGCTGGCTTCTGCGCCTCCCGCTGCGTTTTGTTCGCTGCGTTGTTGGAACCCGCGGGGTGATCGAGACTCGGGAAAGTGCCTTCTGCTTTGGCGATGGCTCTGCTCGCGGATGGATGCGCGGAAGTTGGCGATTCGCTGGGTGAGAGCTGGGCGATTCGCGTTGGCGATATGATGATCGCGTCCCTGTTCACCAGCAACAGAGCGATGAGTGCGATGGCGGCGAAGCCCGCTGCGAAAGTGGTGGCGAAAGCGAATCGCCAGCGGAGGGTGCGTTGGCGCACCGCACGCGCCGCTAACTGCGCCTGAACCCGCTCCCATGAGAGCGAGCAGGCAGGCACGGGGGTGTGGCGGGCATGGTGCAGGGCGCGCCGATAGCGCTGTTCCCAGTGCCATGCCTCGCGACAGCGCGAGCAGCCTGCTATATGCGCCCGCGCCCAATCAGGCGGGGTCGTCTCCCAGCTCTCCATCTGTTCCTGAACCCGATCACAGTCTCTGCGCATCATTCGATCTCACCTATCGCTCGCAATAAAGGCTCCAATCTGGCTTTGAGGGCGCGGCGGGCACGCATCACGCGCAGCTTCACTCCGCCCACCGTGCAACCCAGAATCTGAGCCATCTCGTCATATTCCATCTCTTCGAGGTCGCGCATCACAATGAGTTGCCGCTGCGATTCGGGCAACTGCTGCAGGGCTTGATAGAACGCTTCGCGCACCATGCCCTCATGCACCACCTCATCGGGGTCGGGCGGTTCGGGATGGGTCATCCAAGCCAATTTACCGACCGCCTCTTTCTGCAGCAGCTCCTGACGGCGTTTCTGCATCCGGGCGTGGTCGGTGCAGAGATTGAGCGCAATGCGCATCAACCATGTACTGAATCGGCTCTGTTCACGGAAGGTGTGGAGCCGTTCGAACGCTTTGATGAACACCTCTTGGGTGATGTCTTCTGCATCGTCGGCGTTGCGCACCGAGCGATAGACCAGTCGAAAAACGGGCTGACGGTAGCGCAGAAAGAGTTCTTCGAGGGCAGCGCTGTCGCCTTCACGCGCCCGCACCACCAACTGCTCATCGCTCATGTAGCGTTCGGCAAGCCCTTCCACGAACTCGTCCATACAGAGCGTACCCGCCGGTTCCATCTCATAGGTCTGACGCTTGAGGGGTGTTCTCGTTTCGGTGTAGGCACACATAGAGACAGCGTGTACAGTCGGGTGTGATGCGGGCGCGTTCGGCTATCGTATAGCCCGGTATCCAGAGGATGCCCGCCTCATCGCAGAGCAGAGGCAAGCGACGCCGTTGCGCCAACGGTATTTTGAGGTCGATAAAAATTCGGCTCACTTTTTTGCCCCGATGGGTTTCTGACTGGTCGGACATGTCGGACCGCCCCATGCCGAGGGGCAGGAAGCGGTCGCCCGGGCGCCAGTTGCGCACCCATAGCTGTCCATGCACGGCATCCGCGCACAGCCATGCCTCATCCCGACCGCTCGTGCGCGGATCAGATGGGCAATCGCGCCATTCCGCCTCCAGCCACAGCCCCAGCTCCGGCAGCAGCAAGGGTGAGCCGGGTACAAGGGGATACTCATACTCCACAGCGGTAGGCTCCACCAAGCGAATCTGGAGTTGCGTCTCCGTAATGACCAGACAGACCGTGTCAGACAGTTGCCATGAGGAGGGACGACTTTCAAGGACGGCGCGACGGATACCCTCCAGAATTTCGAAGGGGGGCAGGTGCACCGTGCCTACATGGGGGCGCAACCACTCTCGCAGCAATCGTCGCTGCACCGCAGGGTGCAATCGCTGCACGAAATCGAGGGGGAGTGTGAAGGCATCGCGCCCCTTGAGCAGCTCGCGAATCTGGGCATCCCACCAAGCCTCCTCGTTCTCGATAATCTGGGCAAGGCGCAACAGGTGGCGATCGAAGCGGGGCGACAAAGCATACAGCACAGGTAGTAGCTCGGCGCGCACGCGATAGCGCAGCTGACGCGGGTCCAGATTGGTGCGGTCAAAGCAGGTGGGCAGGTTCTGCTCACGGCAATAGGCATGGGTCTGCTCGCGCGTCACATCGAGCAGGGGGCGGATGATGCGCCCGCGTCGGTAGGGCATGCCCTGCAGCCCGCGCGGACCCGTGCCACGCAAAAGATTGATGAGGATGGTCTCGATCTGGTCGTCGCGCGTATGGGCGGTGGCGATGGCAACCGCACCCAGTTCATCCGCCAGCCGTTCGAAGAAGGCGTAGCGTGCCTGCCGACCTGCCTCTTCGAGGGTTAATCCCTGCTCCGCTGCCATGCGGGGCACATCGACACGCGCCACATGGAGAGGAACACCCAACTGCTGGCACACCGATTGGCACACCGCCACATCTTGCTCCGCTTCGGGGCGCATGCCATGATGCAGATGAGCCGCATGCACGCGGATTATCAGGTCATTTTGTAAGCGCGTCAGGATGTGGAGCAAGGCGGTCGAATCGGCGCCGCCCGAATAGCCCACCAGCACGATGCCCCCTTCGGGCGGCAGCATCTGACGCTCCACGATGGTCGCCCACACCTGTCGCAAGGGGTCCATCTTAGTAAGCTCGCCAGTAGCGGCGGATGAGGTCGCGGGTCTTGCGGATGCCCTCCACAGGGTCTTCCTCACCCATATACTCGATGGAAATCGCGCCCTTATAATCTGCCAAGCGCAGGTAGCTGATGAGCCGCCCATACTCGAGCTGGGTCTCCTCGCCACGATGGTCGAAGGCACGGCTCTTAGCATGCACATGCATGGCATAGGGCGCGAGCAGACGACACGATTCATAAAGGCGTTCGGGCTGCCAGTTGCCGAAGTCGAGGCAGATGCCAATCCAGCGCGGGTCCAGACTGCGCACCAGCGTCAGCAGGTTTTCGGCACGGCGGGTGATGCCGTCCCGATTTTCCAGGGTGATACGCACCTGCCGCTTACGCGCTTCTGGCAGCAACCGTTGCAGGAAGAGCGCGGCGCGCTCCAGATAGAGCGGATCGTTATCGCGCTCGTGGCTGCTACCAGCCAGATGGAGGCGAATGAGCGGTGCGCCCAGCCATGCGGCGGCTTGCAGCCGCTCGAAGCACTCATCGAGTCGGCGACCGAGATTGGCTTCGTCGTGGACATCCACCGGCGTCGCCACCATCAGCCCCGTGATGACCAACCCATTTCGGGTGAGGGTCTCGCGCAGGGGTTCCAGCAGGCGCGGCTGCAACGCGGGCAGGTGGCGGTCGCTCACGCTCACCCCCCGAATGTCCAGCTCATGTAGCAGAGGCGGCAAGCTTTCCAGCGGCAGCTGCCCTGTGCTCATGAGCGCGTGTAGGCTGCGCGTCTCGCAACTCAGCACCGGCTGCAGCGGCAGCGGCTTCGGCTCCCGCCCCTCAATCAACTCCGAGACATGCTCCAGCCGCTCAAAAATGCCACCGAACCCTGCCCGCACCAGCGAGCGCAGCCCCTCGCGTAAAAAATCGCGCCGACTGGTCGGTCTATCCCCACGACTCACATGCGTATTATACCGCAGTGGCGGTAGACATTAGCAGGAAGGCGCGCCACCACACCGAATATGGAGGGGCAATCCCTTGTGGGAGGGTGTTCGAAAATGCCGTTTTTGCCCCTTTCCTGTTTTCGAACACTCTCAGCCCTTGGGGTCATCCGATTTCGCTCTCGGAGAGGGAGTATGCTGACAGCGAACGGCACGATTCGGGATACGGTCTTCGCATGGATGGAGGCGCGTGGCATGCGCCACCTGTTTGGCAATCCCGGTTCGACGGAGCTGCCCTTTCTGGTGGGGTTGCCGGCATCGGTGCGCTATGTGCTGGCGTTGCAAGAGAGCGTGGCGGTGGCGATGGCAGATGGTTATGCGCAGGCGTCGGGCAAGCCCGCGCTGGTCAACCTGCATGTGGCGCCCGGGCTGGGCAACGCCATCGGCATGCTCTACACCGCGCTCAAAAACCGCGCACCCCTGATCGTCACCTGTGGGCAGCAAGACACGCGCCACATGTTCCATGAACCGTTGCTGACGGGCGATTTGGTGGGCATGGCACGCCCCGTGACGAAATATGCGTATGAGGTGGTGCAACCGAGTGATGTGCCCGACGCGCTGGAGCAAGCCTATCACCTGGCGATGACCCCACCGCGCGGTCCCGTGTTCCTTTCGATTCCGATGAACTTCTGGGATGCGCCGGCTGAGCCGCTGCGCTTGCGCACGGTTGAGCCACCGGGCATGCCGCAAGGGCTGGAACGGGTTGCCGACGCGCTGCAGTCGGCGCAAAAGCCCGCGCTGGTGCTGGGAGCCGGTGTGGGCGGTGCGGGCGCGGTCAGCGAAGCGGTGGTGCTGGCAGAACGGCTGGGCTGCGCCGTCTATCACGCGCCGATTAATGCGCGCCTTGCCTTCCCGACGAACCATCCGCTGTATGAGGGGATGCTCCTGCCTGCTGTGCCGCGCCTGCTGCAGACCCTTGCCCCTTATGATTTTGTCTTGGTGGTGGGGGCGCCCCTCTTCCTGCTCTATCCCTACTTTCCGGGCACGATGCTGCCGCCCGGCGTGCGAGCGATGCTGCTCACGGACGACCCCGTGGAGGCGTCGCGCGCGCCAGCGGAGCTGGCTTGTGTGGGGGACATCAAGCAGGCACTCGGCTGGCTCGCCGCGCATGTGCCCGCGCGCCACTATGCCACGCCCTCGCGCGCAGTGGAAGAGGCACGGCGCCGCTCCGAAGCCACCCGCACCCGCCAGCGGATGGGCACCTTTTTTGTGCTGCACACGCTGGCGCGTCATCTGCCTGCCGATGCCGTTGTGGTGGATGAAGCGGTCTCTGCCAGCCTCTGCCTGCGCGACTATGTGCGCATCCCCACCACAGGCGATTACTACACCTCCGGCAGCGGCGGACTGGGCTGGGCGATGCCCGCCGCAGTCGGCATCAAACTGGCGCAGCCCGACCGACCCGTGGTGTGCATCATCGGCGACGGCTCCGTGATGTATTCGGTTCAGGCACTCTGGAGCGCGGTGCAAGAGCGCGCGCCCGTGCTGTTCCTGGTGCTGAACAACCGCGCCTACAACATCCTGAAGAGCTTCGCCAAGGCGTTCTACCCCGGCACCGAAGCGGGACTGCAAGGCATGGATGTGCCGCATCTTGACCTGGTGGCGCTGGCGCAGGGGATGGGCGCCAATGCCGCGCGCATCGAGACCCCGGAGGCGTTAGAGGCAAGCCTGCCACACGCCTTGCAAGCCGACCAACCTACCCTGCTCGATGTGTGGGTAGACCCCACCGTGCCCAACCTATTCTAAAAAGCGATGCGCAAAGCCTACCTCTATATCGACGGCGCCTCCAAGGGCAACCCCGGTCCTGCAGGAATCGGCGTCATCCTGACCGATGAGCAGGGCAGGAAGCTGGACGACTGCAGCAAGCCCATCGGTATCGCCACCAATAACGAAGCGGAGTATCGTGCGCTGCTGTGCGGGCTGGAAAAGGCGATTGCACAGGGCATCGAACATCTGGTCTGCTACACCGACAGCGAGTTGCTCGCACGCCAGCTGCAAGGCATCTATGCCGTGCATAGCCCCCAGTTGAAACCCCTGTTCGAGAAGGTGCATCGGCTGAAGGAGCAGCTTGCCCATTTCGAGGTGCGCCACCTGCCCCGCGAACAGAACCGCGAGGCAAACCGCCTCGCCCAAAAGGCAGCGAAAAAATCCGCTCACTTCCACTCAGGGTGAGAAGGATTTACTGCTCGTGTCGGCAGTTTTACCTCTCAATCGCTCGGTGAGCAGGAGTGCCGTCCAACCAGGCGAAATGATGGGTATAGGTGATAGTTAGCAGGTGGACGATGCTACGGGCATGGCAAGTCGCTCTCTATTTGGAGGGGTGTCGATGGTTCAATAGCCTTAAGCGCACCCTGCAGAATCCCATCGGGCTGCTGGCTTCGATAATCGCTCTCCTTGTGGTCGTTGTGCTATCCTGGGGCTACCTTCAATATCAGCTCTATTGGCGTAAACTGGAACCATCCGAATCGATCTGGCTCGATACCTCCTCTCGTGAGCGGCTGTTGGTTTCCCTGTTTTTCTTAATAATGATTACGGTATTACATCTTTGCGTGGTACTGGTGTGGCATGGGTTTCGTCCCTATCAGTTCATTCGTGAATTTTCAGAAAGCGATTTGCACTTTTTGTTCGCCACACCTCTTAACTCATGGCAACTGATACGCGCCCTTCTGCTGATGCGTGCGACGGTTGCGTTAGGTATTGCCATCCCGCTCTATTTGGTGGTGGCACTCATACTGGCGGTACAAGTTGCGCCCGTGTTGGTGCGGGATTACATCGAACAGTTGCGTTCTGGGGTATGGCTGTTGCTGGGCTATTGGCTACTTCGGTATGAGCAAGGGCTGTTCTTTGAGTTCTTCAACTTCTACTGGGCGCTGGTTCTCCGGCGCCGACCGTGGTGCCGATGGCTGATACTTGCGGCGGTTGGCTTATGGCTGCTGTTATTGATTATTGCGATGGTGGGAGGTGGCTTGATTGCCTATGCACGGGGCGCCCGTCGCATCGAAGTGTTGGAGCATGCGCTAAACTGGCTACCGACGCAGTTGCTCTCGCTGCCTGCACGCGCCAGTGCCGACGCGGTGCTTGCCATCTTTACAGGCTGGACACCTGCGATGGGCATTATGATGGTGCTGTGGGCTACAGGCTGTCTCTGGCTGGCATGGTATCTTGCGCACCATTCGCGCGAGATCGTTGATCTGATTGCTACGGGTGTTCAGCTGGGTGCAGGCAAGCAGAGAACCGAATCGGAGATGATCCCATTCGCGGTGCGTGTCCTGCTGGAGCAGGCGTCACGACAGGGCAATACGGGCTTCTGCACACCCGCTTGGCTGGAACGGTGGCAACCAACAGGTATCAAAGCCCTCTTGTGGCGCGACCTTGTGCTGACTTTTCGCAAAACACCCGCATGGCTGATAATCCTGTCATTCATGGGTTTTATGCTTCTTCTGGTAGGAATACTATTCGGTATCAAACGATTCGCACAGATCCCCATAGACAGTCGTATCGTTGTTTTCGCTACAAACGCATTCGCCTTGTTTCTGGTTGTGACGGCTTCGGCGAGCTTGTGGCAGCAACAACCCGATGCCTATTTTGACCTGACGCGCTCGCTACCCTTCAGCGCGGAGCAATATATCCTTTACTGCCTGATCACCGCCATGCTGGAAATTGTCTTCGTGCTGCTACTACCTCTTGGCGTTATTGGGCTGCTTGCTTATCCAGGGGCGTGGTACATGTGGATTGGCAGCCTGATATTGATGGTGTCATACGCGTTGAGCGCACTTCTGCTTAGCCTGGTCGGTGGGTTGCTTACCGCTCAGCCCTATCTGAAGCCAGTGGAAAGCGTTTTTAGCTTGTTGCGGGGATTTATTTTTCTGGTGCTGCTGATAGTAGGCGCCAGCGTGTATTGGTTGGCTTTAGGGTTGGGGATATGGTTTCCGCTGATTGCCCTGCTGATAGCGTTTGCCAGTCTACCCGTCCAGCTCTATCTAAGCCAGCAGGCCGTGGCGTTGTGGCGCGATTACACCCCACTGACCTAACAGGGCAGGCCGCGCTGACCTCGCCCCTCCCTATGGGTGGATGCCACTTCCGCATCGCCGTTCTCGTGGTGGCTTCTGTCAGCAGCCTTGACCAAAACTGGAGTTTCCTGTCGCTATCCCTATTATCACCTTTTTAGGGGCATCTGGCACGGGGCTGTGAGAAGTGTTCCCATCGGCAGGATTGGCGCAGTGTAGAGCGAAACTCAAAGCCGAGATGGAATGGAACTGGGATGAAATCACGCGGCAGACCTATATCGGGCTGACACCTGTTGAGAAGGTGCTGTTCTATCTGCTCATCTTCGCTTCGATCGGCGTGATAGTGGGCTGGTACTGGAGCCGCTTGCGCCTGTGGCGGCAGGGCAAGCCCGATGAGGCGGTGCAGCCATTGCGGCAGCGTCTGTGGCAGATGATAACATACGCCTTTGGGCAGAAAAAGGTGCCACGCCACCGCTTCGCCGCGCTCTTCCACCTGCCCCTCTATGTCGGCTTTGTGATTTTGGCAATTGGCACGACGCTGCTTGCGATTGCGGAGTGGACCGAAATCGGCAGTCGCCTCTTGCTCAAAGAGGGCATCTGGTTCCATAAGGGGCTTTATTTTATCCTTTATGAGGTGTCGCTTGACCTGTTCGGGTTGGGCGTGATTGTGGGATGTCTTTTGGCGCTGTGGCGTCGGCATCTGCAGCGTCCCGCCTCGCTCAGTCGCCACCCTTTGGACGCGCTCTCCGTATGGTTGCTGTTGCTGATTGCCCTCACGGGATATATGTTGGAGGCGGCACGGATTGCCCTGGAGCGGAATCCCGCCTTTCTGAACCCGCCTCGCCCCGACTATGCCCAGGTCTGGTCCTTTGTGGGCTATACCTTAGCTCCCCTCTTTGAGGGCATCACGGTCGGCACCTATAAGTTCTGGTGGTGGCTCCACGCGGTGCTGATTGCGGCGTGGTTCGCCTCGCTGGCGTTCAATCGGGTGCGTCACCTCTTTTTGGCGCCTGTGGTCGCCTATTACAAGCCGCATTATCTGCCGAATGTGCCCTCCATCGAGCGCATGGAGCAGGTGGAGCAGACGGGGAAAGTGGGGGTGAACGCGCTCCGCGACTTCGCGCGCTGGCATCTGATGAGCCTCGATGCCTGCATGGGATGCGGTCGATGTGAGCGAGTCTGCCCCGCTTATGCCACGGGCAAGCCGCTGAACCCGAAATGGATTGTGGAGAAGCTGCGCGATGCCCTGACCCAAGGCAAGGGCGATGACCTGACCCAGGTCATCAGCGATGAGGAGCTGTTCGCCTGCACCACCTGCGGCGCATGCAACAACGAGTGTCCCGTGCTGATTGAACATCCGACGCTGATTATGGAGATGCGTCGCTATCGCGTGGCGGAGGGCAACTTGCGCGGCACGGCGGCAGGCACGCTCCAGCGACTGATGACCCAGTCGAACCCGTGGGGCTTGCCGCTTGCCGAGCGTACCCGCTGGGCAGAGGGGCTGAAGGTGCCCACCGCGCGTGAGAATCCCCACTTCGAGCTGCTCTTCTGGGTTGGCTGTGCGGGCGCGTATGACTCGCGTGGGCAGCAGGTGGCACGCGCTATCGTGAAACTGCTCCAGCGTGCCGGGGTCAACTTCGCCATTCTGGGCGACGAGGAGCGTTGCACGGGCGATACCGCGCGACGGCTCGGCGAAGAGCTGCTCTTTCAGGAGCTGGCGATGCAGAATCGGGAGACGCTGAATCGCTATCAGCCGAAGCGCATTATGACGATGTGCCCCCACTGCCTGCATACGCTGAAAAATGAGTATCACCGCCTAACGGATGGTGCGGCACCTGCCTGGGAGGTGGTGCATCATACGCAGGTGCTGGCGGAACTGATCCAGCAAGGGCGGTTGCCACGCCCCACGGCGCTCAGCGAGGGGGCGGTGGTGTTCCATGACCCCTGCTATCTGGCGCGTGTGAACCGTCAGCATGAGGCGCCGCGCGCGGTGCTGCAGGCAGCGGTGTCGGAGCTGCGGGAGCCGCCCCGCCAGCGGGAACGCACCTTCTGCTGCGGCGCAGGTGGCGGACGCATGTGGATGGAGGAAGCCCCCCAGCAACGACCAGGGCTTATCCGCGCGGAAGAGCTGCTCCAAACGGGCGCCCGCACCGTCGCCGTCGGTTGCCCCTTCTGTATGATTATGGTGGGCGACAGCGTGAAACAAAAAGACGAGCGCGTGCCCGTCAAAGATATCGCCGAAATCCTGCTGGAGCAGATTGAGGCCACAACTGATCGAGCTGCTGCAGATGCCCTGAAGGCTTCAGGTTGAATCCCCCCTCCTTTAGGTTCCCCCTGCCAGCAGGGGGAACCAAGTCGCGGTTCCCCGCACGCCGTGGGGGGAGCCTACAGGAGCTGATAAGGGTACATCGGTCGGGTACAAAAAAAGTGCCGCTTGGGGTAAGTTTCATCCACTATGATAACACCCAAACGGCACAACACGGCAGAAAAGTACCCGATCGCAACGCTAATGCAACACCTCCAACACGCACTCACACCGACGCAACTCGACCGACTCCACTGGCTCCTGTTCGCCCTCATCGCGCTCGGCACACTCGCCCAAACCCGCGTCTGCCTCTACCTCGCGCAACTCACCTCCATCGCCCCCAACACTTGGCGACAACGCCTCAAGCGCTTCCGACAACAGCCCTTCCCCGAACAGACGCTCTTTCCCGCCCTGCTGCGCCTTGTCGTGGAATGGTTGCGTCTGCCACAAGTGTTCCTCGCCTTAGACGCCACCACGCTGGGCAACCGCTGGACGGTGCTGGCACTGGGCGTGGTGGTTCACCACCACACCATCCCCATCGCGTGGAGGGTCTTGCGGGGCAACCCCAAAGGCGCGTGGCTGCCGTTGTGCGAAGCAATGCTTGCCCTGTTGCGTGGCGCGTTGCCGAAGTCTATGCCTGTATATGTGCTAACCGATCGGGGCTTGTGGTCGCCTGAGTTGTTTGGGGCAATCGTGCGCAACGGGTGGCATCCGCTGATGCGCATCAACGCGCAAGGCAACTTTCGTCCGTTGTGGGGGCGTCGGGCGCGTCCGTTGGTGGCGTTGTGTCCTGCGCGGGCGGGTCAGCAGGTGGTGATTGCTGGGGAGGCGTTTCGGTATCGGTTGCGGTGTAGTTTGGTGGTGTTTTGGGGCGCGGGGGCGCAGGATGTGTGGTATCTGTTGACGGACTTGCCTGCGCGTGCGGTATGTGGGTCGTGGTATGGGTATCGGATGTGGATAGAGCAGGGGTTTCGTTGGCTCAAGCGTGGGTGTTTTGGGTGGCATCGGTGTCGTGTGGGTTCGGCGGTGGGTATGGATTGGGTGTGGTTGGTGTATGCGTTGGGATGTTTATTGGCGGCGCGTGAGGGTCAGTTGGTGGGGAGCGAAGTTGGTTTATGGGACAGGCATCGTCGGAGCGCGAGTGTGTTGTTGTTGGGGTTGGTGTCGCTGATGGTGAAGTGTTGGCGTGGTGTGCTGGGTGTAGATAGTGAAATTCTGAGCTTTTCTTCGGGAGGTGAACCTAATACCAATCGCCGAGCCAGAGTTCATAAATGAGGTATACTTACACCCTACTTCGCACATAGGAGGAACACCGATGAGTGGACGAAAACTCACAGTGAACTGGAAACACACTGCCGAAGAACTCTACGCACACTACAACAACACACCCAACACCCAAATCGCCCGACGCTTCCAAGCCCTCGCCCTGCTCCGACGCGACAGAACCCTCAAAGAAACTGCCGAAATCGTCGGCGTGTCCATTCGCACCGTCCAAAAATGGCTCACTTGGTATCGCACAGGGGGACTGGACGAACTCACCCGTCGCACGCGCGGGGGCAACCGAATCCCTGTGCGCCCCCTGCTGACCCCTGACCAGCAGGCACAGCTCCTCCAGCACGCCGCTACGCAAGGCTTTCGCACGCTCCGCGAGGCAGCCGCGTGGTGTCGCGAGACACTGGGCGTGGAGCTGTCGGAGCGTCAGGTGCGACGGCTCTTCCATCGGCTGGGGTTTCGGCGCAAGATACCGCGTCCGAAGGCGGTGCGTGCGGACGCTGCGCTACAGGCGCAGTGGAAAAAAGGGGGTTTTGCGAGGCGTTGACGGCGCAGGGGGTGCGCTTAGGGCAGCGGGTGGTGTTTGTGGACGAGATGCGCGTTGGGCTCATCGGTCAGGTGCGTCGGCGTTGGACGGTGCGCGGGGTCAGGTTGTGTCAGCGGGTGGAGCGTTCGTACGAGTGGCGGTACTTGCAGGTAGCTGTTGACCCGTTGTCGGGTGAGGTATGGTGGCGTTGGTCGGCGCGTTTGGGGAAGGAGGCGGCGGTGGCGGCGTTGTCCGAATGGCGTGCGTTGGGGGTAGCGGTCGTGGTGTGGGATAACGCGGGTTCTCATCGGGCGCGTGAGGTACGGGAGGTTGGGGTGGCGTTGGTGTATTTGCCTGCGTATTCGCCTGAGTTGAACCCAGTGGAGCGTGTGTTTTGTGAGGTGCGTCGTTGTGTAGAGGGTGTGGTGTATGGGTCGCTGGAGGCGAAGCTGGCGGCGGTGGAGGGTGCGTTGGAAGGGTTGCGTGATGGGATGGTGCGTTTAGTGGGTTGGGATTGGATACGGGAGGCGTTGGAGGGCTTGCCGTGCGATTAACGAACTTTGGCCGCGCGATTGGTATTAGTGAGGGTGGACATGGAGCAGCACAGCAACACCACGCTCGCATGCGCCACTTGTCGGGATGAGTGGTTGCAGAT
>Ga0079992_134153_pt1 | contig 53672 bp, 51 predicted proteins | sample FaiFalFF_MnMetaG_3_FD_69197 | JGI IMG/M metagenome (GOLD analysis project Ga0079992, IMG submission 69197) | Freshwater microbial communities from Yellowstone National Park, Wyoming, USA - Fairy Falls B (FF_Mn_B) MetaG (SPADES assembly) (version 2) | ecosystem: Environmental > Aquatic >...
GGGGGCTGGGGCTGGGGGGGGTGGTGGGTGCCGGGCTCAGGGCGGTGCTGGGGGGGGGCGTAACCCCGCCCCCCCCCGCCGTTGCCCGGTCCCGGCCGGACCAGGGCATCCTGGTCGGCCAGCTCCTTCAAGTTCCGGGGCCTGGTCTGAACCAGGAGCTGACGCTGGGCCCGGCTCCCCATCTGGAAGGTCCCGATGGTGTCGGCCCGGCCCAGCATGTCGTAAACGGCCGGGTCGTCGAAGGGGATTCGGCTCAGGTCAATAAGGGGCCCGCCGTTTTCGGCAATAAGGTCTACCGCCTCCTCAATAGCCGAAAGCATACCCAGAGAAAGAAAATCTATTTTCGCAAAACCCGCATCCTCACACGAGTCCTTATCCCACTGGCAGATAAACCGGCCGGGAATAGCCGCCGGCACAATGGGGACCATCTCAATGAGGGGCGTTGATGAGATGACCATCCCGCCGATATGCTGGCCGAGCCGACGGGGAAAGCCGGCCAGGGCCTCCACCAGCTCGGCAAACCGGACCCAGATGGACTCCCCGAGCCGGCGGCGGTATTCGGGCCGACGGGCCAGCTCGGCCCGGATGGCCCGGGCCGACCCGTCCTCGCTGAGCCGGGCCAATCGGTCGACATCACCGGCGGGTAGGCCGAGGGCCTTACCCACCGCCCGGACCGCCCCCCGCAGCCTGAAAGTTGACACGGCCGCAACCAGGGCGGCGTGGTCGGGTCCGTAGCGCTCGTAGATGCGCAGAATGACCCGCTCCCGGATCTCCCTGGGCATGTCGATATCGATGTCGGGCAGGGACTGCAATCCTTCGTTAAGAAAGCGGCCCAGGAAGAGGTTCGCGGCCACCGGGTCAACTCTGGAGAGGCCGATAAGGTAGCAGACCAGGGACGAGACCGAGCTTCCCCGGCCCAGAACCGGCGTCAGGTTTAAAGCAGCCCGGGGGCCCCGCACCTCGGCCGCAACTTCCCGGATAAGCCGGACGATGTCCCGGTAAACCAGGAAGAAGCCGGCCAGGTTGTGCCGGGCAATAAGCCGGAGCTCCTCCTCAAGCCGCTCCCGGGCCCGCCGGTAGAGGCCGGGGTCGGTGAACCGGTTGTAGACCTCCTCAAGCCGCCGCCAGCAGTACTCGGCCAGGACCGCATCAGCCGGCCGGTCGCCGTCGGCCTGGAAGTCCGGCAGCCGGTAGCCCAGGTCCCGAGTCAGGTCGAATTCGGCGAGCCGTTCGGCCAGGTCCCGGGCGTTTTTAACCGTCTGCGGGTAATCCGCAAAGGCTGCCCCGAGCTCGGCCGGCGGCCGCAGGTAGAACCGGTCGTTCGGGTAGCAGAGGTGCCCTGCCAGGTCGAGGGGAAGGTTGTGGTGAATCGCAATCAGGGCACTCTGAAGGAGGCCCCGTTCGGGGACATGGTAGTGGACGTCGCCGGTTGCAACCAGGCCAACCCCAAATTCTTCCCCGAGTTCCTCCAGGGCCTGGTTGCGGGCCTTATCCCCTGGGGCCAGGTTATTTTGAACCTCCAGGAAAAGGTTGCGGGGGCCGAACAGGTCTACATAGCGGCGGATGAGGGACCGGACCGCCCCTTTATCCCCGGCGGCAATGAGCCGGGCCAGGTCGCTCCGGCGGCCGCCCGTAAGGCAGACCAGCCCATCGGTCCGGCCGACCAGGTCGGCCGGGTCGAGGGCCGGCCGGCGCCGGTCGGCCCGGTGGGCCAGGCTGACCAGCCGGCAGAGGTTGCCGTAGCCGGTCCGGTTTTCGGCCAGGAGCAGGACCCGGCCCCCGGTTCGAAGGGTAAGCTCGACGCCGGAAACCGGCCGGATATTCCAGGCTTTTGCCGCAAGGGCAAATTCCATGGCCCCGGCCAGGCTGTCCCGGTCGGTGACCGCCAGGATTTTATAGCCCAGCCCCGCCGCCCGGATAACGTACTCTTCGGGGAGGGACGCCCCCTGGCCGAAGGAGTAGGCCGTATGAAGGTGGAGCTCGGCGTCCACCGCCCTACCCCCACCCGCCCTGCTCGAACCAGCGGCCGGCAGACTCGTCGTAAAAAACCGTGAGCCGCCGGCCGTTGACCAGCAGAAGCGTGAAATAGGCCCGGCGAACCGGCTCGCCCGTCCAGAGCCGGTCGGTAAGCTCCCAGCGGTCCAGAACGGCCTCGACCCCGACGAAGGGTCCGCCCCGGCGGGCAACCTTTGCCGGGACGCCGTTCCGAACAACAACCTGAACGGGAACGGGCCGGTTCAGAAAGCGAAGTCGGCTTCGACCAGGGCAAAGCGGCGTTCGGGCAATCGGCTCCACGGGTCCACCTCCCTGATAAAGCCGAGATTCGGGCGGCCGTAGCGGGCCCGGAGCTGTCCCACCACCCCCCTGAGCCACTCCCACCGGCCGCCGAAGGCCGGCCAGAAGCCGGCCTGCCGGACCGGCTCGCCGGCGGCCGCCTCAACCTTAAGCGCAATCCCCGTAATGACCGTCCCGACGGTCCCATCCCGGGCGCCGCCGGAGCCCCCCAGCAGGGCCTCGAGGGCCCGGACCAGCGGCCCTTCGAGCCGGTCTGCCTGGGCCGACGGCGTCTTAAAAACCACCCGCCGCTCCAGGACCGGCCCCGATTCAGCCTGGAGCCGGACCCAGGCCCGGCCGACGGCCCGGCCCCGAAGCTCGGGCCGGCCCAGAGCCCGCCGCAAAAGCTGGCCGACTGCCAGCCGGAGGCCATCGACGGTAGGAACGGGCTCGATAAGGTCGACGGCCTCGGCAACGGCGGGCGGCCGGAACCGGGGCCGGAGAGGAACCCGGTCCAAACCCCGGAGGAACTCATAAAGCCGGTCCCCCTCCGGCCCTAACTGGGCGGCGAGGTCGGCCCGGCTGAAGGCCATAAGCTCCCCGGCCCTTTTTATTCCGAAAAGCCCGAGCCGGCGGCGGGCCTCGTCCGAAATCGGGAGAAGACCGACCGGGGCCCGGCCGAGCAGGTCGGGAATTTCGGCTTCGGCCACAACCCGGAATTCCCCGGGCTGGCAGGTTCCGGCCGCGAGCCGGGCGATGAGCCGGCCCGGCCCGACTCCCACCGCGGCCGGGAAGTCCCCGACCGCCCCCAGAAGGACCCGGGCAAGGCCTTCAGGCCCGCCGTAGAGGCCGTCGGCGGCCGCATAAGCACAGCCGGGCTCGGCCGGCTCCACCGCCGGGCTTACGGCTTCCAGGTCACCCAGCAGGGCCGAAAACTGGTCAGTGTAATAGGGGTGGTCGGCCGGCAGGGCCATGAGACCCGGACAGACAGCCTGAGCTTCCCGCAGGCCCATTCCGGCCCGGACGCCCCCGGCCCGGGCCGCAGGCGAACAGTCGATGACGACCCGCCGGCCGGCCGGGTCGCCGACGACGGCTACCGGCCGTCCAACCAGGTCAGGGTGCCGCCGGGCCTCGCAGACCCAGATAAAATCCAAAACGAGCACACAGCCCACCAGCACGGCTAACCCCTTATGCCCCGGATGCAAGCCCGGCCCGGACCCCGGAGTAGAGGCCGCTGGCCGCAAGGCCGGCAACCACGCCGGTCAGGATGCCCTCCGGCACCGGCCGGCCGAGGATGAGGGCGGCCCCCACATTCAGACCGACCCCGCAGGCGAGGGCCATAAGCGGGTACCAGCGACTGTCCTTAACCCAGAGCTTGCCCACCTCCACCAGGCCGACAATAACCGGAACTCCGGCAAGACCGATAAACTCCCCGACGTCCATCCCGATACCTCCTTCCAGTTTCACGTGAAACATTCTCAGGCCCAGACGGCGACCAACACCTCATCTTCACCGCCCAGGGGGCCGGGCGTTGCCACCAGGACCCGGCGGCCGGGCATCATCTCGGCCGCCGGAACCGCCCGGCTGACGGCAACAACCACTGCCCCCGCTGGGCTTCCCGCCGGCCGGACGGTGGCCCGGTATGCCGGGCCGTCAAAGGCGATTAAGGTCCCCCACCAGACCCCGGAGCTCACCCCACGCCCCCCAAAACCAGCTCTTGCTCGTAGCGGTCCGGGCCGTAGCTTACCCGCAGGCTCATAACCCTTCCCCGCCGCCCCACCACCTCCGCGGCCGGGTCGGATACGGCCACCACATCCCCGACCTCCAGGCCGGGGTGCGGCCGGATGATAATCCGGTCCCGCCGGGCCGAACCCCCGCCCCGGCCCACCAGGGTCCCGGCCAGGTCGGCCAGGGCCGCCGCCGACCGGCCGGCGTCATAGCCGAAACCCGGCCGGAAGAAGACCTCACCGGCCGGGTCTGCCCCGGCAAAGCTCTGGGCCGCGGCCGTCTCGGAGAAAACTCGGGCCCAATCCGGGTCGGCCCCCAGGTCGGCGTACTCACCGGCCAGGAGGGGCCAGCCGCCCGGGCCGACCGCCAGGGCAGTTGGGTCCGTCACTTCCCAGGGTACGGTCAGGACCGTCGGGCCGCTGGGCCGGATGCCCTCCCGGATGCCAGCGGCCAGGGCCTGCCAGGCCGGATACAGAGACTGACCAGGCAGAATCCGCAGACCCGGATACCAGCGGGTCGACGAATCCGACCCCGGGGGGGGGGGGGGGGGGGGGGGGGGGGGGGGGGGGGGGGGGGGGGGGGGGGGGGGGGGGGGGGGGGGGGGGGGGGGGGGGGGGGGGGGGGGGGGGGGGGGGGGGGGGGGGGGGGGGGGGGGGGGGGGGGGGGGGGGGGGGGGGGGGGGGGGGGAGGGGGGGGGGGGGGGGGGGGGGGGGGGGGGGGGGGGGGGGGGGGGGGGGGGGGGGGGGGGGTAAGCAAATTCAGTGAGGGCGTTGGCGGAAGACCTGTATCCCGACGGCATCCAGGAGGGCCCCCCTGATGGGAGGGGGTACCTTCCGTACCCGTACTCGGACGGAATGGACCTGGGGGAAACGCTCCAGGAGGCGGTGGGCGATGGCCTCGGCCAACGCCTCCAGGAGGGCGTGGGGGGGCCCGCCCATCACCTCCTCCACGGTCCGGTAGAGGGCGCTATAGTCCACGGTATCTTCCAGCCTGTCGGTAGCCCCGGCTCGGGCGAGGGGGAGGTAGGCCTCTACGTCCACCAGGTAGCGGCCCCCTATGCTCCGCTCCCCCTCCGACACCCCGTGGAAGGCATAGAAGGCCATTCCCTCCAAGAGGATGCTGTCCTGTGGGGACTGGGTCATCGCCCTCCCTCTCCCAGGGCTGGCTCCTCCAGGACGGCGTAGAGGCCCAGGGCAAGGAGCCGGGTTTCCAGGACACGGGCGGAGGGGTTGTAGACGGTGGTCAGGAGGTGCCACCGCCCTGACTCTTCCCGCCACTGGGCCAGGAAGAGACGGTGGGGGTCGGGAGCGCCCGGCAGGCCGGCAAGGGGTACCCGGAGGACCCACGGGCGGCGCAGGGTGGGGGTGAAGGGCTGGGCTTCCGCATTGTATCCCCGCAGGGCGAAAGCGCGGAGGAGGCGATAGCCGGCCGGAGGTGGGGGGGCTTGGCCATGGGGTAGGGGGTGGTACAGGAGGTGGAGGGTGGCGGGGAGGCTTTCCCACTCCAGGCGCAGGACGATGCGCTGGGCGGGGTCCGCCTCCTGCGAGATGAGGGAGCCCCCCGGCAGAGGGGGGACACGGGGGAGGACCCCCCTGGGGAGGGGCTGAAGGAGCCACACCGTGGCCCCCTGGACCTGGGGGACTGGCACCGGCTTCACCCTCTCCGGGGGGATGATGACGGGAGGGGGGACGGCGGGGTGCGGGGGAGGGGTAGGCCAGGGGGGTTGGGCGAGGGCCGGGACCGCAGGGGGCCAGAGGAGGGTGGCCAACACCCCCAAGGCTGCCGTCCCGAGGGCCGCCACCCCCAGGATCACCCCCTGCCGCAGGCGCGACAGCCCCTCACGCGGGAACACCTTCACGGGTGCTAGTATAAGGACCGGGACGCCGGGCGACAACCAGGGGGCGCGGTGAAGGGGAAGCTCCTCCTCCCCCTTATTGGGGCCGTGATAGGGGGGATGGTGGGGATAGGGGTATGGCTGGGCGTGGGCGTGCGTAGCGGCCTTGCCGACGCCTCGCGGGCCCTCCGCGCCGCCTCGGCTCTGAGTGAGGAGGCCCGGGCCCTCCTGGCAGGGGATGGGGACCTGCGCGGGCGTGTGCAGGCCCTCCACGTCCATGCCCGGGAGGTGGAGACGTTCAGCGCCCGCGCCCTGGCGCGCCTGGGATGGGTCCGGGTGTTCCGACCCCTCCCGTGGGTGGGGCCGCGGGTCGAGGGGGGCCTCCTCCTCCTGGAGGGGGGACGCCTCGGGGGGCGCATAGCCCACCGGATGGCCGGCGCCCTGGAGGGTGTGCTGCCCCCGCCTGAGGAGACCCCCGGCGTGGACGCCCCCCTCTACCTGTCCCGGGCGCTCCGGGAAGCCGTCCCTGCCCTGCGGGATGCCCAGGAAGATCTCCCCGCCCTCGCCCATACCCTCCACGCCGCCCGCCTCACCCCCCTGGGGCGCGCCTACGCGGGACGCCTGGAGGCCCTCCTGCTCCCCGTGGAGACGGCTTTGGCCCTGGGGCAGGTTAGTCCCCAGGGCCTGGAGCACGCCCTGTCTTTGGTCAGCAGCCTCTCCCTCCTCCACCGGTGGGCTGCCGACCCCACCTCCTTCCTGACCAACCCCGCCGCCCTGCGGCCCCTGCTGGCCCAGGGGCAAGGGGACGCCGCCGCCCTCGCCCGCACCCTGGAGGCAGCCCTGACGGCCCTGGGGGACATCCCTCAGCAGCGGGAGACCCTCTCCCTTCTCCTGCACCTCACCCTTGTGGTGCACCACACCCTCCACACCCTCGAGGGCCTGACTTCCCTGGCGGAGGCGGCGTGGGAGCACGGCGTCCTCTCCCCCGCCTTTGCCCAGCAGGCAGGGGAGCGCCTGGGGGCCACGCGGGGGGTTCTCGACACCGCCCTCCGGGAGGTGGGTGCCTTGCGCCTCCTCCTTGAGGGGGCGGGGGATGGGGGTATGGGACGGCTTCTCGCCCGGGCCCTGGGGGGAGGCCTTTCCCCCCTTGACCGTCTGGAGGCCGCCCTGACCTCTGCCCGGCTGGGGGTGGAGTTCCTGTGGGTGTTTCTGGGGTACGATAGGCCCCGCACCTACCTGTTCCTGGCCCAGAACCAGAACGAAATCCGTCCGACAGGGGGCTTCATCGGCTATGCCGCCCGTTTCACCCTGGACCGGGGCGTTGTGACCGACCTGGTGCTGCACGACAGCACCGAAGTGGACGCGCCCCCGTATGAGAGGAACCCCCAACCCCCCGACTTCATCTACTGGTACCTGTGGATGGAGCGCTTGCTCTTCCGGGACGCCAACTGGAACCCCCATTTCCCATCCTCGGCAGCCGCCGTGGCGGAGGTCTATGCCCGGTGGACAGGGGTGTCCGTGGACGGGGTGCTGGCGGCCACGAAGGCGACCATCCTGGACGTTGTGGGCCTCTTCGGGGACGTGTCCGTGCCCGGCCACCCGGGGCCCCTGACCCGTGCGGTGGCGGAGGAGTATGTGGAGGGGCAACGCCCCTACACAGGGAGGGGGAGGCCGGGCCGTTCGGACACACCCTGCACCGGGAAGCGTTGCTTTGATGAAGACCTCTTCTTCTCCCTGGTGGAGCGTCTCCGGCAGGGTGTCCCCCTCCCCGTCCGGGGGGCGTTGGCGGCCCTGGTGGGGGAGCAGGCGCGCCGCAAGAACCTGCTGGTGCACCTCTTTGACCCCGCCCTTGCCCCTCTGGTGTGGGAGACGGGGTGGAACGGGGCCGTCCGCCCCGTCGACCACGACTACCTGATGGTGGTGGACAACGCCCTGCCGGGCCACGAAAGGAAGTGGGCCAGCCGCTCCTGGGAGTACCGGGTACACGTGGCTGTAGACCGCCCCCTGGAGGCTGACCTGCGCCTACGGTACATCCACCGGGGCGCCCCCCTCCAGGAGGTGTGCCGTCAGGCCGACTGGCGGGCGTCCACATGCTATTGGAACTTCTTCCAGGTCTTCCTCCCCCGCTGGGCTACCGAGATAGAGGCCCCCCCTGTACCCCTCCACGAGGGGACGGAGAGGCTGGCGTGGGGGTATACCGAGGGCGACTCCCTGCGCATGGTGCGGCACAGGGGCGAGGGGTTGACCGGCCTGGTGGAGGTGGGGGGCTATCTGACGGTGGAGGCGGGGACGGTGGTCACCGTCCCCCTGCGCTACCGTTTAGCGCCGGAGGCGCTGCGGCCGCTGGGGGAGGGGCGGTACCTCTACCGTCTCCTGGTCCAGAAACAGCCGGGGGTGGACGACGACCACTACACCGTGGCGGTGCGCCTGCCGGAGGACGCAACCCTCCTGGGGGCAACCCCGTCCCCGACCCGTGTTGCCGGGCGATGGGTGGTGTGGCGGGGGACCCTCACAGCGGACGCCACCTTCGAGGTCCTCTTCCGCACCCCCTAGGTTGGCTGAGGGTGTTTGAGGCAGGTAGGGGCAGGCCCCTGTGCCTACCCCAATGTTGGGCAACCACGGGGGGTTGCCCCTACGCGGTTATCGTTGCCGGACGGGGTGCCCGCCCTGTAGGGGCAGGCCCCTGTGCCTGCCCCAATGTTGGGCAACCACGGGGGGTTGCCCCTAGGGTTTATCCACGTCCCTCTTTGCCAAACACCATCAGGTGGGCTTGACAGGGCAATAGGGCGGGACTACACTACCCCTGGCTTCCGGCTCCGGGGCCGGCCTCAGGAGGGTGAGCATGGACCTGCGGCGTACTGCTGCCGTTGTCGGCGTGTATGAACACCCCACCCGCTACGCGCCGGACAAGAGCGAGGCGCTGATCATTGCGGAGAGCATCATCGGGGCTTTGCAGGACGCTGGGTTGGAGAAGAAGGACGTGGACGCCCTCTTCGTGGCGTCCACGCCCCCGGGGATCACCGGGTACGGCCTCTGCGACTACCTCAACCTTTACCCCCGGTGGGTGGACACCACCAACGTGGGGGGGGCCTCCTTTGAGTTCCACCTCTCCCACGCCGTGACGGCCATCGCCGCCGGGCGGGTCCGGTGTGCCGTCATCGCCTATGGGAGCACCGCCCGCTCCTCCGGGGTGGCCGTGGGCACTGGGGGGGCCACCCGGTGGGGCCAGACCCGCCTCGCCCCCCTCCCCGACTCTTTCGAGGACATCTACGGCACCACCACCGTCGGCCTCTACGCCATGATCGCCCAACGCCACATGTATGAATACGGCACCCGGCCCGAGCAGCTGGCGGAGATCGCCGTGGCGATGCGCTACCACGCCTCCATGAACCCCCACGCCATGTACCGGGACCCCATCACCATCGAGGACGTGCTGAACTCCCGCATGGTCTCCTCCCCCTTGCACCTGCTGGACTGTTGTGTCATCTCCGATGGGGGTGGGGCGGTGGTGGTGGCCTCCCCCTCCCTGGCCCGCTCCGCCAGGAAGAAGCCCGTATGGGTGCTCGGGATGGGGGAGGCCATCGCCCACCAGGGCGGCGGCTGGCGGGACCTCCTGGAGATGGCCGCCGCCCAGTCGGCCCCCCAGGCTTTCGGCATGGCGGGGGTGACCCACAACGACATTGACCTGTGCATGATCTACGACTCCTTCACCATCACCGTCCTGCTGTCCCTGGAGAACCTGGGCTTCTGCCGGCGGGGGGAGGGGGGTGCTTTCGTCAGCGGGGGGCGTCTGCGCATCGATGGGGACCTGCCCACCAACACCGACGGCGGGGGGCTCTCCAGCAACCACCCCGGCATGCGGGGCATCTTCCTCATCATCGAGGCGACACGGCAGCTGCGGGGGGATTATGCCGGCACCCCCCGCCAGGCCCACGCCCGGCGCAACCGTGCCGAGCCCCCCGCCATCGCCCTCTGCCACGGCACCGGCGGCGCCCTGGGGACCCGCCACAGCGGCGGCACCGTCATCCTGGCGCGGGACTAGGAGGGAGGGGATGACCACCCAGCAGCAGTACAAGAAGCTCCTCCCCACCATCAGCGGCGAGACCCGCCCCTTCTGGGAGGGGTGCAAGAGGGGGGAGCTGCTCCTCCAGAGGTGCCAGCGGTGTGGGAAGTACCAGTTCTACCCCCGGGGCTTCTGTTCCCACTGCTGGGCCCCGGACCCCCCCCAGTGGGTGAAGGCCTCCGGCAAGGGGAGGGTCTATACCTTCACCGTCACCTACCAGACCCGCGCCCCCGGCTACGCCGAGGAAGTTCCCTATGTCCTGGCCCTGGTGGAGCTGGAGGAGGGGGTGCGCATGTTCACCAACATCATCGAGTGCAAACCCGAGGACGTCTCCATCGGCATGCCGGTGGAGGTGGTGTTCCGCCAGGCCACCGACCAGGTCACCATCCCCTATTTCCGTCCCGTCAAGGGGTAAGGGCTGTCCGTGTCCCTCGGGGGGGTGTGTAGTGGCGGGGCCGTTGCGTCGGGTACGGGAGGGGGCGGTGGAGGTCCTTTCCCTCTCCCGTCCCCAGGAGGGGAATCCCATAGACCCTCCTCTGGTGGAGGCCCTGGCCGACGCCCTGGAGGCCCTAGCCCACGAGGAGGGGGTCCGGGTGGTCATGCTGGCGGGGGAAGGGGAGGTCTTCTCGGCAGGGCCGTTCCCCCCGGAAGGGCTCCTGCCCCTCCCCCCTGATCCCCTGGCGGCCGTGGCCCACGTGCAGCGGTGGCAGGCGGCCCGCCTCCTCCTGGCCTTCCCCAAGCCCGTGGTGGGTGTCGCCAACGGCCCCGCCCTGGGGCCGGGGGTGGAGCTCTTCCTCGCCTGCGACGTCCGCCTTGCCGGCCCCAGGGCTACCTTCTCCCTGCCCCATCTGCGCTATGGCCTCCTCCCGTGGGATGGGGGCACCCAGATCCTCCCCCGCCTGGTGGGGCGGGCGTGGGCCCAGGACCTCCTCCTGACGGGGCGGACGGTAGGGGCCGAGGAGGCCCTGCGCATCGGGCTCGTCCACCGGGTGGCGTCCGACGACGCCCTTCCCACCCAGGCCATGGAGGTGGCCCAGGGGATAGCCCGGATGGCCCCCATCGCCGCCCGCTACGCCAAGGAGGCGGTCTGGAAGGGGATGGACCTCCCCCTGGAACACGCCCTCCGTCTGGAGGCGGACCTGAGCATCCTCCTGCACAGCACCCGGGACAGGGCGGAGGGGCTCCGCTCCTTCCGGGAGCGCCGGCGCCCCTCCTTTGAGGGGTGGTGATGGGCGTCCGGATTGTCCTCCTGGCCATGGGCGCCGGCTTCCTGGTGAACTTGGCTCTGGGGTGGATGGCTCTCCGGACGCCAGAGAGGGCCTTGGCCTTCGCCCTCCTGGGGATGCTCCTGGGGGGGGTCTTCGGGGTGGTCGAGGTGGCGCTCCGGCGCCGGTGGGGGCGGGCGGGATGAACGCCTTCCACACGGTGCGCTACACCAAAGAGGAAGGGGTGGCCCTCCTCACCCTCTGGCGCCCCCACGTCATCAACGCCTACAACATCCAGATGCGGGACGAGGTGTGGCAGGTCCTCCAGGCCATCCGGGACGACCCCGAGGTGCGGGCGGTGGTGGTGTGCGGGGCGGGGGAGAGGGGCTTCTGCGCCGGGGCCGACCTCACCGAGTTCGGCACAGCCCCCTCCCAGGCCATCGCCCGCTGGGTCCGCTTCGCCCGCCCCGTGTGGGAGGTGTGGGCAAGCATCCCCAAGCCCTTCGTGGGCGCCATCCACGGGTGGTGTCTGGGCTCGGGGGTCGAGATGGCCCTCCTGTGCGACCTCAGGGTGGCCTCCGAGGACGCGGTGTTCGGCATGCCCGAGGTGGCCCTGGGGATGATCCCCGCCGCCGGGGGCACCCAGACCCTCCCCCGCCACAGCGGCCCCTCCCACGCCCTGGAGATCCTCCTGACGGGGCGCCGCCTGACGGCCCGGGAGGCCCTCGCCATCGGCCTGGTGCAGAGGGTGGTGGCCAAAGGGGAGCACCTGGCGGCGGGGCTGGCTTTGGCCCGCGCCCTGGCGGCCTTGCCGGGGGGCGTGGTGGGTCTCCTGAAGGAAGCCCTCCACCGGGGGGCCGACCTCCCCCTGGGGGAGGCCCTGGCCTGGGAGGGGCGCCTGGCCCTCTGCGCCCTGGGGCTTGCCCCGCGCCTTGACGACCCCCCGCCACCGGGTTATCATTGCCTACACCCCTAGGTGTATATCCCCAGAGGTGGGCTATAATAGAAGAATGAGGGTCATTGGGTTAACAGGAGGGATTGGGACAGGGAAGAGCGCCGTCGCCCAGGTCCTGCGGGAGCTGGGGGCGGTGGTCATCGATGCTGACCGGCTGGGGCACGAGGCGTACCGTCCCGGGACGCCTGCCTGGCAGGAGGTGGTGGAGGCTTTTGGGCAGGAGGTCCTCCTCCCCACGGGGGAGATAGACCGGAAACGCCTCGGCTCCCTCGTCTTCCGCGACCCCCAGGCCCTGGCCCGTCTGAACGCCATCCTTCACCCCAGGATGTTCCAGATGGCCCGGGAGAGGATCCGGGAGGCGCAGGCCCAGGGGCATCAGGTGGTGGTCCTGGAGGCGGCGGTGCTCCTGGAGGCGGGGTGGGACTCCCTGGTGGATGAGGTCTGGGTGGTAACGGCCCCTGAGGAGGAGGCGGTCCGGAGGACGCAAGGGCGCAGCGGCCTCACCCGGGAGCAGGTGCTGGCCCGCCTCCGGGCCCAGATGCCCCAGGAGGAGCGGGCCCGACGGGCCCATGTGGTCATTGACAACAGCGGGTCCCTGGAGGACCTGAGGCGGATAGTGGAGCACCTCTGGCGCCAGAGGATAGTGGCGGCGAAGGGATAGGTATGCAGGGCACGGAAAAGACCCCCCTTTACCGGGAGCTGCGCATTGAGGAGTACATTGTGGAGGAGGAGCCCTTCTACCTCCCCCAGGGGGACGAGGTCCACCTCTTCGAGGCGGCATATGAGCAGAAGATCCCGGTGCTCCTGAAGGGCCCCACCGGGTGTGGGAAGACCCGCTTTGTGGAGTACATGGCCTATCGCCTCGGCCGACCCCTGGTGGTGGTGAAACCCTCCGACAAAGCCCCCCCCGCCGACGGTGGGGGGTCGCCACCCCCCAGGCCCCCCATCCCCCTGGTCACGGTGGCCTGCCATGAGGACCTGACGGCCACCGACCTGGTGGGGCGGTACCTCATTGAGGGGGATGGGACCCGGTGGATCGACGGCCCCCTGACCCGGGCCGTGCGTTCGGGGGCCATCTGCTACCTCGACGAGATCGTGGAGGCCCGCAAGGACACGACGGTGCTGATCCACCCCCTGACCGACCACCGGCGGATCCTGCCGATAGAGAAGCGCGGGGTGATCCTGAGGGCCCATGAGGGGTTCCTCCTAGTCATCTCCTACAACCCCGGCTACCAGAGCGCCCTGAAGGACCTCAAGCAGTCCACCCGCCAGCGCTTCATCGCCATCGAGTTCACCTATCCCCCCAAGGAGCTGGAGGCCAAGGTGATCCAGCACGAGGCGGGGGTGGACCCTGAGGTGGCGTGGCGGCTGGCCAAGCTGGGGGAGAAGGTGCGGAACCTGAAGGAGCACGGGCTCCAGGAAGGGGTCTCCACACGCCTCCTCATCTATGCCGGCAAGCTCATCGCCAAGGGTATTCCCCCGCGCCGGGCGTGTCAGGTGGCGGTGGTGTGGGCCCTCACCGATGAGGTGTCCATCCAGCGGGCCCTGGCGGAGGTGGTGGCCTCCATCTTTGAGTGAGGTAAAGGGGATGCAGGATCTGGTGCAGCGCCTGCCAGGGCTCCTCCGTCCGGCAGGGGGTGTGGGGTCCCCCCCTGAGGGGCTGATCCCGTCTGCCGTCCTCCTCCTTCTCTACTCCAAAGGGGGCATCCCCCACCTGCTGCTGAACAGGCGCACCGACCTGGTGGCATATCACAAGGGGGAGATGTGCTTCCCCGGGGGGGCGGCCGACCCGGAGGACAAGGACCTCCTGACCACCGCCCTCCGGGAAACGGAGGAGGAGATGGGGGTGCGCCCCGGGGATGTGCTGGTGCTGGGGGCGCTCCCATGGGTGCGCACCCGTCGCTCCCCCTTTGCCATCTGCCCCTTCGTGGGGGTCATCCCCTATCCCTATCCCTTCCGCGCCAGCCCGGGGGAGGTGGCCGAGGTGGTGGAGATCCCCCTGCCGGCGCTGTTCCTCCCCACGGCCCTCCGCAGCGAGGCCCACCTGGAGGACGGGCGGGTGAAGCGGGAGGTAACCTATGCATACCAGGGACGGGTGGTGTACGGCGCCACCGCCCGGATCCTCTCTCATTTCCTGGACGTGGTTCATCAGGCCCTAGGGAAGGAGGCGCCATAGACGGACTACCCCCGCTCACACCGGATCAGGTGGAGAAGGAGCTCCAACGGTACCCTCCCGCGGCGCAGGAGGAGTACGCCCGGGCCCTCCGGGCCATGGCGGGCATGGCCGATGAGGGGCGCCTTGGGGAGTGGGCGCGTCACGGCCTCCTCCTGGCCCAACAGAGCCCCCGCTCCTGGGAGGCGGCGGCCGAGTTCTTCCGGGTGAGCCCGGTGGTGTTGCCCCTCCTCTCCTGGGAGCACTTCCCCCTCTGGGCCCAAGGGGGGTACGACCTCTGCCAACAGTCCCCCTCGGTGGCGGTGGCCTACTTCCGGGCGGGCCCCGGGAGTCTCCCCCATCTCCGCCCCACCCATCTCGCCCGGTGGGTAGGCCTGGGCCAGCGCTTCTCCAAGGGGACGTGGAAGTCCACCGCCCTGGCGGTCCGCTTCTTTGAGGCCAGCCCCTCCCTCCTGTCCTCCCTCCCCTTCCCGACCCTGGAGCGGTTTGGGGAGGTCGTGGAGCGCCTGGCCGCCCGCTCCTATGACCTGGCCACCGAGTGCCTCGCTTTGGGGGTGGAGGTGTTCCCCAGGTTGGGGGAGCAGCAGGAGGCCTTTGTGGCCTTGCTCGCCACCCTCGCCGAGAGCGCATCCTGGAGGGAGGTGAAGGGGTGTTTCGAGGCTGTGGCCCGGGCCCTGCCCCGCCTGGAGGCGCGGCAGCGCACCCGCTTCCTGCGCCTGGCGGGGGCGGTGGCCAAGAGCGGCTATCCCCACCTCTCCTCCTTTATCCTCCAGACCTCCGAGGCCCTGGGCCAGGTGGACAAGGGGGGCCACGACCCCTTGCTCGGCATGGGGGAAGCCCTCCTTATGGTGGCCCCCGAGGCCATCCCCGACCTCCTGAAGAACGCCCCCGCCGTGCTGGAGCGCGTCACCCTGCCCCAGATGGAGATGTGGTTTGCCGAAGGGGTGCGCCTGCTCCGGGCACATCGGGAGGCGGGTCTCGCCTACTTCCGTCTGGAGACCTCCCGTTCCCACCAGGTGCTGGACGCCCTCTCCTCGGCGGTGGAGGTGGGGCGGGTGAAAGACCTCCTCCGGCTGTACTGCCGGGCGTTGACGGGCGCCCAGGTGGAGATCGCCTCCTCCGAGGAGCTGGTGCAGAGGGGCATCGGGTGGGTGGACAAGGAGAAGCCTGCCACGGAGGGGAGCACCGTGTACCTCCCCCCTGTGGCCAACCGTTACCCCACTAAAGGGGAGAACTTCGAATGGTATAAGGTGGTGGCCACCCATCAGGTGGCCCATCTGGAGTTCGGCAGCTTCTCCTTCTCCTACGAACGTCCCTCCGCCCTTTTCCGCGACCTGCGCCCCCGTCTCACTCCTTCCCCCGCCGCGGGGGTGTGGCTCACCGACATGCAGCGCTTCTTCTCCCTCTTCCCGGAGCGGCGCTTGGCCCTGGATATCTTCACGGTGCTGGAGGACGGGCGCGTGGACGCCCGGGTGAAGGGGGAGTATGCGGGTATCCGCGCCGCCTACCGGCGGGCCCAGCAGGACGCCCAGCGGGAGCGCCCCGCCCTCGAGGTCCTGCCGGCCCGGGAGGCCATGGTGGAGGTGCTGGTGCGCCTGACCCTCCAAAGCCACCGCCTCCCCATCCCTGCGCCGTACCGGAAGGAGGCCCGGGCCCTGGCCCGCCTGGTCCGTCTGCTCTCCCGCCCGGAGGCGCGGGTGGAGGACACCGCCGAGGCGACCCTCCGCGCCTACGCCCTCATCAGCCGCATCCCCAATGAGGCGGTCCCCCCGGAGCAGTGGCAGGAGCAGGACCTCTCCCAAGAGCAGGAGGGGGAGGAGGGCGATGACCTCCTTTCCCAGGTACCCCAGAGCCTCTCCCCCGGTCAGCGCCAGGGGGGGCAGCCCTACCACCCCCCACAGGACGTGGGGTATCGGGGCGATTTCAAACCCGAGCTGGTGCAGCTGCTGACGAAGCTGAAGGAGAGGGGAGGGCAGAGGCAGGGGTCCACCACCCCTCCCGCCATTACCCGGGAGATGCTGGAGAACCTCCTGCGGGAGAGCGCCGAGGTGGAGGCCGATCGCGGGGACCTCACCCGGTCGGTGGGCACGTTCGCCAGCAACCTGATGCGGGAGGCGGGCATCGCCCAGCCCCCCCCTGTGCCCGCCTTCGGTCAGGGCCCCACGGCCCATGTGGACGAAGAGGGTGGCCCCCTGGAGGCGACCGAGCCCAACACGTACCTCTACGACGAGTGGGACTTCCGGGTGGGGGACTATAAGCCCCGGTGGTGCTTGGTGCGGGAGAAGGTCATGGCCGAAGGGGACACGACCTTCTGGGAGCAGACCTTGCAGGCCTATGCCCCCCTGGTGTACCAGGTGCGCAAGCAGTTCGAATGGATGGTGCCGGAGGCCTTCCGGAAGGTCAAGCGCCTTCAGGACGGGGAGGAGTTTGACCTGGACGCCGTCCTGGAGGCTATGGTGGACAAGCGCGCCGGTCTCACCCCCTCGGAGAAGGTGTACTGGCGGCGCAACAAGGTGGAGCGGGACGTTGCCGTCGCCTTCCTTATCGATATGAGCGCCTCCACGGCCGAGGCCATCGAGGAGGGAAAGAGGGAGGAGTGGGATGCCCCCGATGACCCCGTGGAGTACATGCTGTGGCTCCGCGCCCGCAGGGGCGAACCCTCCCGGCGCTCGTACAAGCGCATCATCGACCTGGAGAAGGAGAGCCTGGTGGTCCTTATCCAGGCCCTGCAGACCCTGGGCGACCGGTATGGTATCTACGGCTTCTCGGGGTATGGGCGGGAGAACGTGGAGTTCTACGCCATCAAAGACCTGCAGGAGGCCTTCGGGGATGGGGTGAAGCGGCGTATCGATAAGATCGCCCCCCTCCACGCCACCCGGATGGGGCCGGCCCTGCGCCACACCATCGCCAAGCTGGAGGGGGTGGAGGCCAAGACCAAAGTCCTCTTCCTCATCAGCGACGGCCGGCCGCAGGACCGGGGGTACAGCCGGGAGGGGGTGGAGAAGGAGTACGCCGTCCACGATACCCACAAAGCCCTCCTGGAGGCAAAGCAGAAGAAGATCATCCCCTTCTGCCTAACGGTGGACAAGAACGGCCACGACTACCTGAAGACCATGTGCGCCGACATCGGCTACGAGGTGCTGGCGGACATCTGGACCCTCCCCCGGCGTCTGCCCCTCCTCTATCGTCAGCTGACCACCTAGCACCCCGAAGGGGGGCCGGCCTATGCCGGGCGGGCGCCGTGGGGGGTTGACAGGGAGGGGGGCGCCAGGCTACCATCAGCATGGCCCCGTGGGGATATAGCTCAACTGGGAGAGCACGGCGTTCGCATCGCCGGGGTTGGGGGTTCGAGGCCCCCTATCTCCACCATGCCCCTGTAGCTCAGAGGACAGAGCGCCGCCGTCCTAAGGCGGGCGTCGGGGGTTCGAGTCCCTCCAGGGGCGGGGATCCCGGGGTCGCAGGAGCGTAGCTCAGCCCGGGAGAGCACCGGTCTCCAAAACCGGCGGTCGGGGGTTCAAATCCCTCCGCTCCTGCCACCCAGACCTCCCCGCCCCCCGGGAGGAAGAAGGAGGTTGCTGTGCCCCAGGCGTCCCTGCGCAAGCGTCGGAGCAGCGTCGTGGTGGAAGGGCCCGAGCGGGCCCCCCACCGGTCAATGTTCATGGCGACGGGCCTCACCCCTGAAGACCTCCGACGCCCCTTCATCGGCATCGCCAACACCGCCAGCGAGGTCACCCCCTGTAACGTCCACCTGGACCGGCTGGCGGTCAAGGTGCGGGAGGGGGTCCGCGCCGCCGGGGGCACACCCATCGCCTTCGGTACCATCTGCATCAGCGACGCCATCGCCATGGGGCACCCGGGCATGAAGGCCTCCCTGGTCAGCCGGGAGGTCATCGCCGACTCCATTGAGCTGGTGTGCTTTGCCCACGGCTTCGACGGCTTCGTCCCCCTCGCCGGGTGCGACAAGACCATCCCCGGGACGATCATGGCCATGGCCCGCCTGAACATCCCCTCGGTGTTCCTGTACGGGGGCACCATCCTCCCCGGCCAGTGGCGGGGGAAGGCGGTGACCCTCCAGGACGTGTACGAGGGGGTGGGGGAGTACCAGCAGGGGTCCATGGCGTTGGAGGAACTGGAGGAGCTCGCGGCGTGCGCCTGCCCGGGCCCCGGCGCCTGTGGGGGGCTGTACACCGCCAACACCATGGCCAGTGTGGCCGAGGCGCTGGGGATAGCCCCCCCCGGCTCCGCCTCTATCCCCGCCGTGGATGCCCGTCGCCTCCAGGCCGCCTTCCAGGCGGGGGAGCTGACGCTCCGTCTCCTGGAGACGGGGATCACCCCCAGGGATATCCTTACCCGCAAGGCCTTCGAGAACGCCATCACCATCGTGGAAGCCATGGGCGGCTCCACCAACGCCGTCTTGCACCTCCTGGCCATCGCCTACGAAGCGGGGGTCCCCCTCTCCCTGGATGACTTTGACCGCATCAGCCGCCAGACGCCCCTGATCTGCGACATGAAGCCCGCGGGGCGCTTCACCATGGCCGACCTGGATGCGGTGGGGGGCGTCCCCTTGGTGATGCGGGCGTTGTGGGAGGGGGGGCTGTTGCACGGCGACCCCATCACGGTGACGGGGAAGACGGTGGAGGAGAACCTCAAGGGCTACCGTTTCAACCCCCACCAGCCGGTGGTGCGTCCCGTCAGCACCCCCCTCGCCCCCGGCGGCTCCCTGGTCGTGCTCAAGGGGAACCTGGCCCCCGAAGGGGCCATCATCAAGACCACCGGCCTGAAGGGGACGGTCTTCCGGGGTGTGGCCCGGGTCTTCGACCGGGAGGAGGACTGCTTCCAGGCGGTGCAGGAGAGACGGATCCGCCCCGGGGACGCGGTGATCATCCGCTACGAGGGCCCCAAGGGTGGACCGGGGATGCGGGAGATGTTGGCGGTGACGGCAGCCCTGGTGGGGCAGGGCCTCGGCGATAAAGTCTTCCTCATCACCGACGGACGCTTCTCCGGCGCCACCCGGGGCCCTATGGTGGGCCACGTGGCGCCGGAGGCGGCGGTGGGAGGCCCCATCGCCCTGGTCCAGGACGGCGACCCCATCCTCCTGGACATCGCCCAGCGCCGGCTGGAGGTGGAGGTCCCCAAGGAGGAGCTGGACCGGCGCCGCTCCCTGTGGCGTCCCCGTCCTATCCCCTATGGGGGCGCCCTGGGCAAGTACGCGCGGCTGGTGGGGTCTGCGGCCCAAGGGGCCGTCACCAACCCCGGACCCGTCTAGGTCACGGGGAGCGCCCGTGCCCCAGCCAGCGGGCGAAGAAGTCCGCCACCAGCAGGGCCACCTGCCGCTCCGCCCCGACGAAGAAGTGGTCTACCCCCTCCAGCAGGTGGACCTCCCGGGGCTCGGCCCAGCGACGGGCAAGGGAGAGGAACCGGTCGGGGGGTACAAGGTGGTCCTGGTCGCCGCACAGGAAGAGCTTGGGGATGGGGATATGGGCGGCGGGGCGGTCCAGGGCCGCAGGGAGGGGGGCGACGGCCGCCACCGCCTGCGCCATCCCGGGCTGGCAGGCCACGGCCAGGGCTACCCCTGCCCCGAAGGAGTAGCCCATGATGCCCAGCCGCCCGCTGTCCACCCCCGGCGCCATCCCCAGGGCCACGAGGGCCTCGGCGGCATCCTCCTCCTCCCCCACACCGTAGCCGTGGGTCCCCTCGCTGGCCCCGGTGCCCCGGAAGTTGAAGCGGAGGGCGTAGAAGCCCCTGCCCTGTAAGGCCTCCGCGACGGCCACCAGGAGGGGGGTGTGCATATCCCCTCCGTAGAGGGGGTGGGGGTGGCAGAGGACGACCCCCGGCCAGGGCCCCTTTCCCCCCGGCCGGTGCAGGAGCCCTTCCAGACGGAGGCCGCTCCCGGTGTGGATGGGGAAGGGGAGAAGGGCGGGGGAGGTCATCACCCCCTCCGGGTGCACCGCCACACCGCATAGACGCGGTGCAGCAGCGTGAGGACCCCCAGCCCCACCATCACCCCCAGGGCCAGCAGAAGCCACCCCGTCAGGAGGCCCAGGGCCAGCAGGGCAACCCGTTCCGGACGGGTGAGGAGGCCCCCGGTGGGGCTGGGGATGCCCAGCCCTTCGGCCCGGGCGCGGGCATAACTCACCAGGAAGGACGTCGCCAGGGCCAGGAAGGAGAGGATACCCCCCAGCATCCCCTCCCGGTGGGCGAAGAAGACCAGGACCCCCAGCAGGACACCCCCCTCCTGCACCCTGTCCGCCAGGGAGTCCAGGAAGGCGCCGAAGGGGCTCGCCCTCCCTGTCCGCCGCGCCAGGGCGCCGTCCAGCAGGTCCATGGCGCCGGCCGCCAGGAGGGTCAGGCCTGCCCACGGCCACCGCCCCGTGGCCGCCAGGTAGGCGGCGGGGGCGGTGAGGAGGAGGCCCGCCAGGGTCAGGGTGTTGGGCCCTATCCCCCAACCGGCCAGGAGGCGGACCAGAGGCCCCTCTACCCCCTTCCCCCACCAGGCACGGAGGACCTGCCGCACCGAAGAGGGGGAGGGGGCCAGCCGCCCTCCCCTCACGGCCCGTCCTCCCCAGAGGACACCCCGAGGACCTGTCCCCGCACCTCGCAGTAGTAGTCCAGGGTCTCCCGGGCGATTTTCTCCCACCGGAACTCCTCGGCACGACGGCGCCCCCCTTCCGCCAGGCGGTGGGCCAGGGCGGGGTCCTCCAGGAGGGTGCCGATGGCCCCGGCCAACGCCGCCTCGTCCTTGGGGGGCACCAGGAGGGCCTCCTGCCCGTGGCGTACCACCCACCGGTACCCCTCGATGGCCGAGGCCACGATGGGCCTCCCCGCCGCCATGGCTTCCAGGAGGACGATGCCGAAGCTCTCCTTCTCGGTGGCGGGGGCGCAGAAGATATGGGCCGAGCGGTAGTAGCGGGGGAGGTCGCTGTAGGACACACCCCCCACGAAGACCACGTCCTCCACCCCGGACGCCCCGATGCGCAACAGGCTCTCCCGGTCCGGGGCGCCTGGCCCGACCACAATAAGGCGCAGGTGGGGATATCGCCACTTCAACCGCGCGAAGGCCCCCACCAGATAGCGCAACCCCTTGCGCTTCTCCAGCCTCCCCACGAACAGCAGGTTCACCTTCCCGTCCATGAACTGGGGGAGAGGGGGGGCCGTGGCGAAGTGCTCCACATCCACGCCGTTGGGGATAACCCTGTAGGGGTAGGGGAAGTACCGGGCGACGAACCGCCGGGCGGGTTCGGAGACGGCGGTGCGGCCGTGGAGACGCTTGGCCCACAGGCGGAGGACGGGTTTGGCCCATGGGTAGAAGCGGCTCCGCCCATGGTAAGCGTGGAAGGTGCCGATGTTGACGGATTTGGAGAAACTCAACACGCACAGGGGCAGGAAGGGGGTGAAAGGCTCGTGGAGGTGGACGATGTGGTAGGCATTCCTCTGAAGGGTGTCCCGCACTTTCTCCACCAGCCAGAAGGAGAGGGTGATACGGGCGGTCGCCCCACCGCTGGCGATGCGGATGGGCCTCCCCAGGGGCACCAGGTAGGGGAGGTGGAGCTCCCCCGGGGGGCGGGACGAGGGGGCCAGGATGTGCACCTGGTGGCCCCACTGGCGGAGGCAGTGGGCCAGGCGGGCGATATGGCCGTTCACCCCCCCAGGGTAGGCGAAGTCATAGGGCGAGACCAGGGCGATGCGCACAGCGCCCCTTGGGGACGGCTAGGGCAAGGTGACCGGCGCCTGTCCATCCTCCTTCCCCGCAATGAAATCCTCCACCAGCTGCCGGGCGACGTCATCGGGGAAGGGGATGGGGGGGGATTTCATAAAGTAGGCGGAGGGTCCCACGAGCGTCCCGCTGAGCCCCCTGTCCAAGGCCAGCTTGGCGCAGCGGATAGCATCGATCACCACCCCCGCCGAGTTGGGGCTGTCCCAGACCTCCAGCTTCACCTCCAGGTTGATGGGCGCTCCCCCGAAGCCCTTCCCCTCCATACGGATGTAGCACCACTTGCGGTCCTGCAGCCACGGTACATAATCGCTGGGGCCGATGTGGATGTTCTCCTCCCCTATGTCGTAGTCCAGGAGCGAGAGGATGGCGTTGGTCTTGGAGATCTTCTTGGACTGCAGGCGCTCCCTCTCCAGCATGTTGAGGAAGTCAGTATTGCCGCCGAAGTTCAGCTGGTACGTCCGCTCCAGTTTCACCCCCCGCTGCTGGAAAAGGTGGGTCAGGGCACGGTGGACGATGGTGGCCCCCACCTGGGATTTGATGTCGTCGCCGATGAGGGGCAGGCCCCTGTCCCGGAAGCGCTTCTGCCAGTAGCGCTCCCGTCCGATGAAGACGGGGATGCAGTTCACGAAGGCGCACCCCGCCTGGAGCACCTGCTCCACATACCACTTGGTGGCCTCCTCCGACCCCACGGGCAGGTAGTTGAGCACCACGTGGCATTCCCTCTCCCTCAGGATGTTGACGATGTCGGCGGTGGAGCCGGGGGCCTTCTGGATGATGGGGGCCAGGTACTTGCCGATGCCGTCGTGGGTCATACCCCGCTCCACACGGACGCCGGTGGGGGGGACGTCGGCAAACTTGAGGGTGTTGTTGGGGGGGGTAAAGATGGCCTCCGCCAGGTCTTTCCCCACCTTGTTCCGGTCGATATCAAAGGCGGCGACGAAGCGGATGTCCCCCACCGTGTACCCCCCCAGGACGGGGTGCATCAGGCCGGGGATGAAGGCGTCGGGCGGGGCGGAGCGGTAGTAGTAGACGCCCTGCACCAGGGCGGAGGCGCAGTTCCCCACGCCGATGATGGCCACGTTGATGGTGCCCATGCCTTTCCCCCTCCGCGCTGTTGGGATGCGGTCTCCCTTTGCCATTGTACGGCATATAAGGGGGCAGGGCGGCCGGGGGCGCCCGAGGGGTGGCCAAATCCGTCTTCCAGGGGTGTCCTGACGGACGTTGACGGGGGTGCCGGAGCCGGTCTATGCTGGAAGTGAGATGCATCCCTGGTCGCTCTCGGCTTGCCCAAGGGGGGTCCCATGGCCAAAGCGGTCGCCGTGACAGACGCCACCTTCGAGGCGGAGGTCCTCCGCTCCCCGCTCCCCGTCCTGGTGGACTTCTGGGCGGAGTGGTGCGGGCCCTGTAAGATGATCGCCCCCTTTGTGGAGGAGATAGCCCAGGAGTACGATGGCCGTGTGAAGGTGGCCAAGATGGACGTGGATGCCAACCCGGAGACCCCGCTGCGCTACGGGATCCGGGCCATCCCCACCCTCCTCATCTTCAAGGGTGGCAAGGCCGTCGACCAGATCGTGGGGGCGGTCCCCAAGGCTATCCTGCGCCGACGCCTGGAGGCGGCCCTCTCCTCTTAAGGGAGTGGATGGGGCCCGGTGGCCCTCGCGGTCTTCAAAACCGCAGGCCCGCCGTTGGCGGGTGGTGGGTTCGACTCCCTCCCGCTCCCGCTCCCCTAGAAGACCCTGATCCCCACCAGCACCTCCGCCAGCCCGTTCACCACCGGCCCCAGAAGGCGGGCCAGAAGCCGTAAGCCCAGCACGCCGTCCACCACCAGGAGCGTCACGAGGAGGGCCGGCCCCCACGCCTCCAGCCGCCCCAGGGCGGCCGCCCACCGTCGGGGCACCAGGCCCAGGGCGACGCGGGAGCCGTCCAGGGGGAAGAAGGGGAGGAGGTTAAAGACGGCCAGGAAGAGGTTGTACACCACGGTGACGGCGCACACGAGGGCCGCCAACCCCTCCAGGGGGGTGGCCAGGGCCAGGCCGGGGCGCCCGAGGGGCCACGGCAGGAGGTCCGCCTTGAAGGGCAGGGCGAACACCCCCGCGCAGAGGATGTTGGAGAGGGGCCCGGCCCCCGCCACCAGGGCCATCCCCTGAAAGGCCCACCGCCCAAAGGCCTGGGGGTTCACAGGGACGGGCTTCCCCCACCCAAACCCTGCCAGGAAAAGGAGCGCCGTCCCCAAGGGGTCCAGGTGGCGGAGCGGGTTCAGGGAGAGCCGCCCCGACCGCTGGGCCGTGGTGTCCCCCAGGAGGGTGGACACCAGGGCGTGGCTGAACTCGTGCACCGTCAGGGCTATGAGGAGGGCCACCACCGTTACCCCCATGAGGAGGGCGAAGGCCTGGGGGTCGTCCCGGAGAAGGGGAAGGTAGCGGAGGATCACGGGTGGACCTTCTCCTCCCTGTGCAGGGCGTGGAGGGTCTGGAGCCAATGGCGGCGGCGCCGCCGCACCCGCAGCACCGCCCCCGCCATCTCCCTGGCGGCCCGGAGGGTGGGCATTTTGGAACCCCGGCTGGTAAAGCCCCACTCCACGGGCACCTCCGCGACCCGCAGGCCCATGTCCACGGCCAGGGCCAGGACCTCCACGTCGAAGGCCCACCCCCGCTCCTGCAGGTGGGGGAGGAGGCATCGGACGGCCTCGGCGCGGAAGGCCTTTGCCCCGCACTGGGTGTCCCGAAAGGGGAGGTGGAGGACGAGGCGGACCCACTGGCGGAAGGCCCACGCCGCTATACGCCGCCGCCATGGGGGGGGACGGGTGCAGAGGGCGCCGGGGCTGTAGCGGCTGGCGATGGCGATGTCGGCGGTGGAGAGGCGCTCCAGGAGGCGGGCCGCCTCCCGGGGGCCGACCATGTTGTCGGCGTCCACGAAGGCGATGCGGCGCCCCGCCGCCGCGGCCAACCCCTCCCGCACCGCCCCCCCTTTCCCCAGGGGCTCGGGGAAGAGGAGCCACCGCACATGCCCCCACCGCCGGGCGGCCTCCTCCACCACCTCCAGCGTCCTGTCCCGGCACCCGTTGAGGACCACCAGGACCTCAAAGGGGGCGCCCAGGGAGGCGAAGTGGGAGAGGTAGGCCTCCAGGGTGGGGCCGATGCGGCGCTCCTCGTTGTAGGCGGGGATCACAAGGGAGATGTCCACCCGGGCCCTCCCTTGTCAGGGTAACACAGGGGCGGGGGAGACGGCAGGAGCCCCCTCCCCTACCCCCGGCGCACCCCCCACCACACCCCGCCCAGGATGATCCCCCCTCCCACAAGGGTGGTCAGGGGCGGCCTCTCCCCCAGAAAGAGCCACGCCAGGGCCGTGGCCAGCACCGGCTCGGCCATCACCGCCGTCGAGACCACCACCGCCGGCAAGCGCCCCAGGGCCCAGTTCAGGAGGGAATGGCCCACCACCTGGGGGAGGAAGGCCACCAGGAGCAGGAAGGCGAGGCTCCGTCCGCTGAACCCCCACAGGGGTGTGCCGGAGGTCACGCCAGCGCCCACCAGGAGGAGGGTGGCGGCGGCATAGACGGGGCCGATGTAGGCGAGGAGGGGCAGGGAGGGGCGCACCCGGCGCCCCAGGATGTAGTACAGGGCCACCGCCACCGCCCCCAGGAAGGCGAGGCCATCCCCCAGCACCTTCCTCCCCCCTGCCCCCAGGCCGCCCCCGTCGCCCCATGCCAGGAGCACACCCCCTCCCAGGGCGATGCCGATGCCCCCCAGGACACGCCCCCGCGGTCGCTCCCCCAGGAGGAGCCACGCCCCCAGGGCCACCAGCAGGGGGTTCGCCGTGACAATGAACACGGAGCTGGCCACGGTGGTATAGGACAGGGAGGCGATCCAGAAGGCGAAGTGGAGGGCCAGGCTCGCCCCCGCCAGGAGGAGGAGAAGCCACGTCCGCCACCCCACAGCCCCCAGCGCCTTCGGGTACAGGGACCAGGCGAGGGGGAGGAAGAGGAGGGCGGCGACACCCGTGCGCCACGCCGCCACCGCCAGGGCGGGGGCCTCGGCCAAACGGATGAGGACGGCGGCGCTGGAGACGGCCAACACCCCTGCCCCCAGCCCCCCATAGGTGACGGCGTCCCGGCGTACCGGAAGGGCTGCCGGTCTCCCCACTACACCCCCTGGCTGAACCAACGGGCCACCTCGTCCCTGGGGAAGAGGGGGAGGGGCTCCCGGCGTCCCCCCCGGAGCAGGAGAAGGCCTTCCCCCGGGGGCAACACCCGTCCGATCACGGCGCAGGGCGCCCCCACCTCCTCGACGGCCTGCCGGACGGCCTCATACCCCTCCGGCGGCGACGCGATGAGGAGGGAGCCGGAGGCCAGCAGCCCCAAGGGGTCCAGGCCCAGGGCCCGGCAGATGGCCTGACATTCGGGGAGCAGGGGGATGGCATCCCCATCCACCTCCAGGCCCACCCCCGCAAGGGCCGCCATCTCCCACAGGCCCGTGGCCAGACCCCCCTCGGTGGGGTCGTGGAGGGCGTGGACCCAGCCGGTGGCCGCCGCTGCCAGGGCCTCCTCCACGACGCTGATGCCGGGGTGGGTGAGGAGGCCTTGGGCCCGGGAGACCACCTCGGGCGGGACGCCCCTCTGGAGGAGGGCAGGGGCCGCCTCCCGGGCCAGGAGGGCGGTCCCCTCCAGGGCGATGGCCTTGGTGAGGAGGAGGAGGTCCCCCGGCCGGGCCCCGCCGGGGCGCACCAGGCGCCCCCGCCCCACCTCCCCCAGCATGGCCCCGATGGCCAGGGGCCGGGCGAGGCCATAGGTGACCTCGGTATGACCGCCGATGAGGGAGACCCCAAGGGCACGGCACGCCTCCACCACCTGCCGGAAGACCTCTTCCGCCAGGGGGGGAGGACATCCCTCGGGGAGGAGGAGGGTGCACAGGAACCAGCGGGGGCGGGCCCCCAGGCAGGCGACGTCGTTGGCGTTCACCTGCACCACATACCAGCCTATGCGCTCGGTGGCGAAGGTGATGGGGTCGCTCTTGACCACCAGGAGGCGGTCCCCCATGTCCACCACGGCGGCGTCCGCCCCCACCTGGGGGCGGACCACCACCCGGGGGTCAGGGATGGGGACCGCCTCCAGCAGGCGTTGCAGAAGGGGGGCGGGGAGTTTCCCCACGGGCAACCCCTCCATAGGCGCCCCTTGCCTTTCCGGAGTCCCTGTGCCATCATACCCCCAGACAGGGGAAGGAGGGAGACCATGGCCCTGGGCACGGCGCCGTACCTCTATCGCCCGGTGGAGGGGTGGGCCCGGCTCCCCCGCTGGTGGGAGTGGGGGGAGGTGGTGGATGTGGCCGTTGGCCCGGAGGGGATGGTGTTCGCGTTCTGCCGGAGCGCCCATCCGGTGCTGGTCTTTGACCGCGAGGGGCGCTTTGTCTCGGCGTGGGGGGAGGGGGCCTTCCGCACCCCCCATGGCCTGACGCTGGCCCCCGATGGCACCCTCTACCTTGTGGACAGGGATGCCCATGTGGTGCTCCACTACACCCCCGACGGACGCCTCCTGAGGACCCTTGGCACGCGCGACCAGCCCAGCCCCACCCTTTTCGGGCGCCCCTTCAACATGCCGGCCAAGGTGGCCCTTGCCCCCACGGGGCATCTCTTCGTGGCCGACGGGTACGGCAACCGACGGGTGCACAAGTTCTCCCCCCAGGGGGAGGTTCTCCTCTCCTGGGGGGAGCCGGGGACGGGCCCCGGTCAGTTCGCCCTGGTGCACAGCCTCCTTGTGGACCCCCTGGGGAGGGTGCTGGTGTGTGACAGGGAGAACGACCGCATCCAGATCTTTGACCAGGAGGGGCAATACCAGGGGGAGTGGACGGGCCTGCGCCGCCCGGCCGCCCTGGCCTTGGGCCCCGAGGGGGCTATCTACGTGGCCGAGCTGGGGGGTCGCCAGGGTCCCCCCGGGGTGAGCATCTGGGACGGGGACGGGCGGCGCCTGGCCGGCTGGGACCAGCGGGAGGTGCCCTGGATGGCGGCCCCCCACGGCATCGCTGTGGACGCCCGGGGCAACATCTACGTGGCCGAGGTCCACCCGGGGCGTCGGCTGCAGGTGTTCACCCCCGTGACCTGAAAAGGAGGAGGCGATGGTGGCTCCCCGTATCAACCCCCCTGCCCTGCACTCCCCGATAGGGCGGGGCTACTCCCACGCCGTCAAGGTGGACCGGACCCTCTACATTGCCGGCCAGGTGGCCTTGGACGCCCAGGGCAACCTGGTGGGGAGGGGGGATATCCGCGCCCAGACGGAGCAGGTCTTCCGCAACCTCCAGGCGGTGCTGGAGGCGTGCGGGGGGTCCCTGCAGGACCTGGTGAAGATCACCGTCTATCTGGTGCGGCCCCAGGACATCGCCCCCTTTCGGGAGGTGCGCTCCCGCTACCTGGGGGCGAACCCCCCCGCCTCCACCCTGGTGGTGGTCTCCCAGCTGGCCTCCCCCGATTTCCTGGTGGAGGTAGAGGGGATAGCCGTCCTGGGCGCATAAGGGGGGTGCCATGGCGATGCGTGTCGCCTTTATCGGCCTGGGGCTGATGGGCAAGCCCATGGCCCGTAACATCCTGAAGGCGGGCTTTCCCCTGACGGTCTGGAACAGGACCCCGGGCAAGGCGGAAGACCTCCTGCGGGAGGGGGCGCGGTGGGCGGCGTCCCCTGCCGAGGCCGCCCGGGAGGCCGACGTCACCATCACCTGCGTGGTGGACTCCCCGGACGTGGAGGAGGTGGTCCTGGGACCCCAGGGGGTTATCCATGGGGCCCGGCCCGGCTCCATCGTGGTGGACATGAGCACCATCGCCCCGAAGGTCGCCCGGGCCATCGCCCAACGCCTGGGGGAGCGGGGGGTGCTCATGCTGGACGCCCCGGTGAGCGGTGGGGTATGGGGGGCCATCAACGGCACCCTCTCCATCATGGTGGGTGGGGAGAAAGAGGCGATGGAGCGGGCCATGCCCGTCCTCCGGGCCATGGGCCAGCGCATCACCTACTGTGGGGGGAGCGGGATGGGGCAGGTGGCCAAGGCGGTGAACCAGATCATCGTGGCAGGGACCCTGGCCGCCGTGTGTGAGGGGCTGGTGTTCGCCGCCCGGGCGGGGGCCGACCTCCAGGCGGTCTTCCAGGCCATCACCGGCGGCGCCGCCCACTCCTGGCAGCTGGAGAACCTGGGCCCCCGGATCCTGAGGGGGGACTTCGCCCCTGGCTTCAAGGTCCGGCTGCAGCAGAAGGACCTGCGCATCATCCTGGAGACCGCCCGGGAATGGCACCTCCCCCTCTTCACCACCCCCCTGGTCCACCAGCTCTTCCAGGTCCTGGAGCGCCAGGGCTGCGGGGAAGAGGGGACCCAGGCCTACATCAAAGCCCTGGAGCAGATGGCCGGGGTCCAGGCCCGCCTCCCCCACACCCCTTGACAAGCATCCCCCTCTAAGGGTACCCTGGAAAACGGGTGTTAGCACTCGCACCCATCGAGTGCTAAATCGAGGGTTAAGGAGGGGATATGCCGCGTCAGTTCTTTCCTCTGGGGGATCGCGTCGTAGTCCGTCCTATTGAGCGGGAAGAGATGACGCGAAGCGGTATTGTGCTCCCGGAGACGGCGAAGGAGAAACCCCAGGAGGGGGAGGTGATCGCCGTTGGCCCCGGCCGCCTCACGGAGGATGGGAAGCGGGTTCCCATGGAGGTGGCGGTAGGGGACAGGGTCCTGTTTGCGAAATATGCGGGGACGGAGTTCAAGGAGGATGGCGTAGAGTACCTCATCATCCGGGAGTCGGACATCCTGGCAAAGGTCTCGAAGAAGTAGCGAGGAGGAGGGAGCTATGGCCAAGCAGTTGGTCTTTGCGGAAGAGGCGCGCAAGCGTCTGAAGCAGGGCGCCGATACCCTGGCGCAGGCGGTCCGGGTCACCCTGGGCCCCAAGGGGCGGAATGTGGTGCTGGACAAGAAGTTCGGCCCGCCCCAGGTCTGCTCCGACGGGGTGACCATCGCCAAGGAGATCGAGCTGAAGGACCCCTTTGAGAACATGGGGGCCCAGCTCCTCAAGGAGGCCGCCAGCAAGACCAACGACGTGGCGGGGGATGGGACCACCACGTCGGTGGTGCTGGCCCAGGCCATTATGCATGAGGGGTTCAAGAACGTGGCCGCGGGGGCCAACCCCATGGCCCTGAAGCGGGGCATTGAGCAGGCCGTCCAGGCGGTCCGCGAGGAGCTGAAGCGGATGGCCAAGCCCGTGGAGGGCAAGGAACAGGTCGCCCAAGTGGCCTCCCTCTCCGCCCACGAGGAGGAGATCGGCCGCCTCATCGCCGAGGTCATGGAGAAGGTGGGGAAGGATGGGGTCATTACCGTCGAGGAGTCCAAGGGTATCAAATATGAGGTGGAGTATGTGGAGGGGATGCAGTTCGACCGCGGCTACATCTCCCCCTACTTCATCACCAACCCCGAGCGAATGGAGGCGGTGGTCGAGGACCCCTATATCCTCATCACCGATAAGAAGATCTCCGCCATCAACGACATCCTGCCGGCCCTGGAGCGCATCCTCCAGGTGAGCAAGAACGTCGTGGTCATAGCCGAGGATGTGGAGGGGGAGGCCCTGGCGACCCTTGTGGTCAACAAGCTGCGGGGGACCATTAACGCCCTGGCGGTGAAGGCCCCCGGCTTCGGCGACCGCCGCAAGGCTATGCTGGAGGACATCGCTATCCTCACCGGTGGGCGGGTCATCTCCGAAGAGGCGGGGCGCAAACTGGACTCGGTGACGGTGCAGGACCTGGGGCGCGCCCGCCGGGTGGTGGCCACCAAGGACGAGACCACCATTGTGGAGGGGAAGGGGAGCGAGGCCGCTATCCAGGCCCGCATCAAGCAGATCAAGAAGCAGATTGAGGAGACCACCTCCGACTTCGACCGGGAGAAGCTGCAGGAGCGCCTGGCCAAGCTGGCGGGCGGTGTGGCCATCATCAAGGTGGGGGCCGCCACCGAGGTGGAGCTGAAGGAGAAGAAGAACCGGGTGGAGGACGCCCTCTCCGCCACCCGCGCCGCCGTGGAGGAGGGCATCGTCCCCGGCGGGGGCGTGGCCCTGGTCCGGGCCGCCAAGGCCCTGGAGCCCCTCCTGAAGAAACTGGAGGGGGACGAACGCACCGGCGTCCAGATCGTGGCCAAGGCCCTGGAGGAGCCCCTCAGGCTCATCGCGGAGAACTCGGGCGCCGAGGGGGCGGTGGTGCTGGAGGAGGTGCGCAAGGCGAAGGATTGGGACTGGGGCTACGACGCGGAGAAGGGGGAGTTCTGCCACCTCTTCGAGCGGGGGATTATGGACCCGGCCAAGGTCACCCGCTCCGCCCTGGAGAACGCTGCCAGCGTCGCCTCCATGATCCTCACCACCGAGTCCCTGGTGACGGACATCCCCGAGAAGAAGGAGACCACCCCCACCCCGCCGCCGATGGATTAAGGGGGGCTCCGGCAAGAGGGGTGGAAACCGCCTCAGACGGCGCTCTCCTGGGTAGCCTCGACTCCGTCCACGCGCCGCACCTGCCCGTGTAAACCGTCGGGCAGGTGCGGCGCGGCTAGAGCGGCGGAAGCGCCGTTCCGCCACGGGCCGCCCGCGTTCCGCTAAATCTTCCGGAGGAAGACCGGACGGCGTCCCTCGCGTTGGTACATCACGGTACACGAGCCCAGAGGGGGCACGGCGGCCCTACCGCCGCCACCGGTGGAACCGCCGGCCCTTTCCAAAGGCTATGTGTACCACCCGGTCGGATGTGATCCTGCGCGGCCTAATCGCTGGGAGGTGGAGTCCTACATCTACTCGCCGGCGTCGCTCTACGCGGTGGAGGGCGAGCAGGTCACGCTGAAGATCTTCGTGGTCAACGGGGATGAGCACGTTACAACCGTGCTGGGGCCGGACGGTCGGCCTGTCCCGGTCGCGTTCTGGGTCAGCGGGCCCGGCGGGACAAGGCTGGAGGCTGCCGAGGGGGTGACCACGTTTAACAGCCGGCGAGGGCGTGAGAGCAACGTCTCCTTCCGGGTCACCTCACCGGGCACGTACACGATACTGTGTGTAACGCATGAGCCCAGCATGCAGGCGCGTCTCGTTGTGCTCCCCAAGCACTAGGGGGTGAGGGCCTGACGAGTTGGCGTTCAGGCTCACCGGGTGGCGGGCTGGCGGATCTATGCGGCCAGCCCGCCACCTGATTGTGGGAGCGCACGCCATCCCTTGTCCGGCCTTCCCCGGCGCCCATGCGGGCGGCTCGCCGATGGGGCACCAGCCCCACCGGCGGGCTCGTAGTCCGGTGGACTTGGCGGCTCACCCTCCGCTCTTTACTCCCGCCGGGAGGGGCAGAGGCTGCGGAGGACGCACTCCCTGCAGCGGGGGCGCCTGGCGACGCAGACCCGCCGTCCATGGGTGATGAGGTAGACGTGAAAGGGGTATACCTCCTCCGGAGGGACCATCCCCTCCAGCACCCGGTGGGCCTTCTCGGGGCTGTCCCGCGGCCCCAGCAGGCCCAGCCGGCGCGCCACCCGGTACACATGGGTGTCCACCGGAAGGGCAGGGCGCCCCAAGGCGAAGCAGAGGACAATGGCCGCCGTCTTGGGGCCAACCCCGGGGAGGGAGCGGAGCCACCCCTTCGCCTCCTCCAGGGGCATCTCCCGTAGGAAATCGAGGTCCAAAGAGCCCCGGCGCTCCACAATGGTCCGCAGGGCCTGGCGGATGCGGGCCGCCTTCTGCCGGGCAAGGCCCGCCGGGCGGATGGCCTCCTCCAACGCCTCCCCCGCCTCCGGCACCTCTTCCCAGCGGGGGAAGAGGTCCCGCAGGCGCTGATAGGCCCGCCGCGCCGTCACGTCTGAGGTGTGCTGGGTGAGGATGGTAAAGACCAGCTCCTCTAGGGCCCCCATGCGGGGACGCCACTCCACAGGGCCGTAGACGGAGCGGAGGAGCCGGAGCACTTCCCCCACGGAGGGGGTGATGGGGGAAACCATGGCCCCTTGCCTTCCCTCCCCCTCCCCCTATAGTATCAGTAGGGGACAACCCCCCTCTTCCGGCCAGGGGACCGATGCAGATCGACACCCGGCTCCGGGAAGCCATCGCCGCGGCCCTGCACAACCACGGGGCCGACTATGTGGAGGTCCGTATCGAGGAGACGGAGGCGACCCACCTCCTCTTCCGGGGCCGGGAGCTGGAGGAGGTAGGGCGCAGCCAGGGGGTGGCCGGGTGCGTGCGGGCCGCCGTGGCCGGCGGGTGGGGTTTTGTCTCCTTCCAGGACTGCAACCCCTCCCTTCTCCGGGAGAGGGTCGCCACCGCGGTGGGCCACGCCCGCCTGGTGGGGCGGGAGCGCACCCTCCTGGCCCCCGTGCCCCCTGTGGAGGCCCAGATACCCCCCCGCCTCCTCAAGGACCCCCGCCTTGTCCCCCTGGTGGAAAAGAAGCGCCTCCTGGAGGGGTACAACGAGGCGCTCTGGGGCGTGCCGGGGGTGCAGAGCTCCACCATCGCCTATGCCGAAACGTGGCGCCGGGTCATCTTCGCCAACAGCGAGGGCTCTTTCCTCCAGCAGGAGCGCGTTGATGTGGCCCTGCGGGTGTCGGCGGTGGCCCGTCAAGGGGGGGATGTGCAACAGGTGGGGATCAGTGTGGGCTCCCTGGGGGACTTCGGGGTGGTGGAGGGCCTGGAGGGGACGGTGCGGGAGATAGCCCGGAAAGCGGTCGCCATGCTCTCCGCCCCCTCCGTGACCCCCGGCCACTACACGGTGCTCCTGGACCCCGTCCTGGCGGGGGTGTTCATCCACGAGGCCTTCGGACACCTGTCGGAGGCGGACCACGTGTATGAAGACCCCCGCCTCCAGCAGATCATGGTTCTGGGGAGGTGCTTCGGTTCCCCCCTCCTGAACGTCGTGGATGGGGCGGCCGTCCCCGGCCTGCGGGGCAGCTATGCCTACGACGACGAGGGGGTGGCTGCCCAGAAGACCTACCTCATCCGGGAGGGGGTGCTGGTGGGCCGCCTCCACTCCCGGGAGACGGCGGCCCGCATGGGGGAGCAGCCCACCGGCAACGCCCGGGCCGTCAGCGCCGCCTTCCCTCCCATCGTGCGCATGACCAACACCTTCATCGAGCCCGGCCCCCATACCCTGGAGGACCTGCTGGGCGACATCCGCGACGGCATCTACTGTAAGAACTGGTACGGGGGCATGACCAGTATGGAGCAGTTCACTTTCTCGGCGGGGGAGGCGTACCGCATCCGGAACGGGCGCATCGAGGAGCTCCTGCGCCCGGTGATGCTGACCGGCAACCTCTTCACCACCCTCCAGAACATCGATGGCATCGCCAACGACCTGGCCTTCAACCAGGGGGGTGGGTGTGGGAAGGGTGGGCAGTTCCCCCTCCCCGTCTCCAACGGCAGCCCCCATATCCGCATCCGTGACGTGCTGGTGGTGGGGCGATGAGCTTCCTGGAAGACGTCCTCGAGCGCGCCCAACGGGTGGCCGATGGGGCGGAGGTGTTTGCCGTCAGCAGCGCCGTCACCCCCGTGCACTTTACGGCCAACCGCCTGAAGGCGGTGCAGGAGCAGCAGACGTGGGGGGTGGGTCTGCGCATCATCAAAGGGGGGAGGATCGGGTTCGCCTCCACCACCCGTCAGGACGACCCCCAAGGGCTGGTGGCGCGGGCCCAGGAGACCCTTCCCCTGGGCCCTGAGGCGTCTTTCACCCTCCCCGGCCCGCGGGAGTACCCCGCGGTGCCCACCTACGACCCCGCCGTCGAGGCGCTGCCGGTCCGGGCCCTCATCGACCTGGGGCAGGAGGCGATAGAGCGCCTGCGGGGCCGCTGGCCGGAGGTCTTGTGGGAATGCCGCCTCGCCAAGGCCGTCACCACCGTGACCCTCCTGAACTCCCAGGGCCTCTCCGCCTCCGCCACCCACTCCCTGGTGAGCCTGACGCTGGAGGGGTCCCAGATCCGCGACGGGGACATGGTCTTTGTGGCCGAGGCGGTGGTGTCGTGCCACCCCCTCCGGGATGTGGGGGAGGTGGTGTCCTCCCTGGACGAGCAGCTGCGGTGGGCCCAGCGGCTGGTCCCCGCCCCCCAGGGGGAGGTGCCGGTGGTCTTCACCCCCAGGGCGATGGCGGGGCTGGTGCTGACGCCCCTCCTCACCGGCCTGAACGGCCGCACCCTGGTGCGCAAGGCGTCGCCCCTGGAGGGGAAGGTGGGGCAGCCCATTGTTGACCCCCGCTTCACCCTGGTGGACGACCCCACTATCCCCTATGCCCCTGGGGCCCGGGCCTTCGACGCCGAGGGGGTTCCCAGCCAGCGCACCCCCCTTATCGAGGGGGGGGTCCTGCAGGGCTTCCTCTTTGACCTCCAGACGGCCGCCCTGGCCAAGGCCAGGAGCACGGGGAGCGCCTCCCGTTCCCCCGCTACCCTCCCCTCCCCCAGCCCCAGTGTGGTGGTCATCGGGGAGGGGGATACCTCAATGGCCGAGGCGGTGGGGGCCGTTTCCCGGGGGCTGATGGTGGAGGGGGTCCTGGGGGCAGGGCAGGGGAACGTGTTGGGGGGGGATTTCCAGGCCAACGTGCTCCTGGGCTTCCGGGTGGAGGGGGGGGAAGTGGTGGGGCGGGTGAAGGACACCATGGTGTCGGGGAATGTGTACCAGGTGCTGCAGCGCCTCATCGCCATCACCCGGGAGCGCCGGTGGGTATGGGGGTGGCTCCTCTCCCCCACCCTTGTGTGCGGCGGCGTCACTGTGGCGGCGAAGGGTTAGGGGGTGACAGGATGACGCTGGAACGATACCTGGCCGATCTGGGCGACCCCTCCAAGCCTTTGAAGCACACCCTTTTGGCCGGCCTCTCGGGTCTGGCCAATGAGGAGGTGGAGGCGGTCCGGCGGGTGTGGCCGAGCATCCCTGTCGAGAGGAGGCGGGATATTATCGCCCGCCTGGGGGCCCTGGCCGAGGAGCGGGTGGAGATGGACTTCACCCCTATCTTCCGCTTTGCCCTGAAGGACCCTGACCCCCAGGTGCGGGCGCAGGCCATCGCCGCCCTGTGGGAGTGCGAGGACCGCTCCCTCATCTCCCCCCTGCTGCACCTCTTGAAGTGCGACGCGGTGCCCGCCGTCCGGGCGGCGGCGGCCCAGGGGTTGGGGAAGTTCGCCACCATGGCCGTGGAGGGCCAGATCCCCGCCAGCGAGGGGAAGCGGGTCATGGAGGCCCTGGTGGCCACCGTCCGCAACCCCAGGGAGGCGGTGGAGGTCCGTCGGCGCGCCCTGGAGGCGGTGGCCGTCTTCCCCGACGCCCTCGTCCCCGACCTCATCCGGGAGGCCTATGAGAGCACCGACCCCCTGTTGCGGAGGAGCGCCGTGTACGCCATGGGACGCCACGGCTCCCCCCAGTGGAAGCCCTTCATTGTGAAGGAGCTGTCCGGCCCTGACCCGGCCATGCGCTACGAGGCGGCGGGGGCCTGTGGTGAGCTGGGGGAGGAGGACCTGGTGGTCCACCTTATCCCCCTCCTCCAGGACCCGGACATGGAGGTGCGCCTCAACGCCATCCGCGCCCTGGGGGCCATCGGGGGGGCCCTGGCCAAGAAGCACCTCCACGCCCTCCTGAAGTCCCCGGAGGAGGCGGTGCGGGAGGCGGCCCAAGAGGCCCTGGAGCACCTCCGGGCCCAGGAGGACCCCCTCACCTACAAGTTCCGCCCCCTGTAATGCGAGGCGCCGAAGGAGGGTGACCGTGTCTTCCCCCCCGCGCGACGACGCCTCCCCCTTTGAGGCGGTGTCCTGGTTCTTTGACCAGGCCGTGGACCGCCTGCGCCTGGCCGACACCCTGCGGGAGGTGATGCGCCGGCCCTGGCGGGAGCTGACGGTGCAGGTGCCGGTGCGCCTGGACAACGGCCAGGTGAAGGTGCTGATGGGCTATCGCGTCCAGCACAACGCCGCCCGGGGCCCCTATAAGGGGGGGGTGCGCTTCCACCCTAAGGCCGACCTGAACGAGGTGCGCGCCCTGGCCTCCCTCATGACGTGGAAGACGGCGGTGGCGAACCTGCCTTTCGGCGGGGCCAAGGGGGGGGTGGCGTGCGACCCCTCCCAGTTCAGCGAGGCGGAGCTGAACCGGATCACCCGCCGCTACACCCAGAACATCGCCCACATCCTCGGGGTGAACCGGGATATCCCGGGGCCCGACATGGGCACCAACGCCCAGGTTATGGCCTGGATGATGGACGAGTATGGCCGGCTGCACGGCTACACCCCGGCCATTGTGACGGGGAAGCCGGTGGAGCTGGGGGGGTCCTATGGACGGGAGGCGGCCACCGGCCGGGGCCTGGTCTACTGTCTGGAGGAGTGGGGCCGCCAGGCCCAGCAGAACCTCCGGGGGGCCAGGGCGCTGATCCAGGGCTTCGGGAACGTGGGCTCCTGGACGGCACGCCTCATCGGCTCCCTGGGGTGTGTCGTGGTGGGGGTCTCCGATAGCCGCGGCGGCGTCTACAACCCCCACGGGTTGGACATCCCCCGGCTGTTGGAGCACGACCGGCAGAGGGGGTCCGTGGTGGGTTTCCCCGACGCCGAGACGGTCGACAACGCCACCTTTCTGGAGCTCCCCTGCGATATCCTGATCCCCGCCGCTATAGAGCACGTCATCCACGAAGGGAATGCCCACCGCATCAAGGCCCGGATCATCGTGGAGGGGGCTAACCACCCCATTACCCCCCGCGCCGACCTGATCCTCCGGGAGCGGGGGGTGGTGATCCTCCCCGACATCCTGGCGAGCGCAGGGGGTGTGGTGGTGTCCTACTTCGAGTGGACCCAGAACATCCAACAGTTCCGCTGGGAAGAGGAGCAGGTGAACCTGGAGCTGTACAAGGTGATGACCCGGGCGACGCGGGAGGTGGTGGAAGCCTCTCGCCTCCACCAGACCGACCTGCGGCAGGGGGCGTACATTATCGGGGTGAGCCGGGTGGCACGCGCCATTCACCTCCGGGGTTTCCTGTAGAACTTCCCCCCCGGGGTGGAGGTAAGGAGCCCTTCGCTGCTATCCTAAAAGACGGGCGGGGTCCGCAAGCCCCTGGAGCCATGGCGCCCGTTCCGGCGTCCGAGGAGATATCCCTGCGGTACCGTCGCATTGTGGCCAAGGCGGGCACTAACCTCCTTACCGCCGGCAGCGCCCGGTTGGACCTGGGCGTCATGACCTCCCTGGTCAGCCAGATCGCCTCTCTGCGCCGCATGGGGGCCCAGGTGCTGCTGGTCTCCTCGGGGGCGGTGGCTTCCGGCCGCCACGCCCTGGGGATAAGCGACACGAAACGGCGCGACACCCCCTTCCGGCAGGTGCTGGCAGCCGTGGGCCAGAGCAAGCTGATGCACGCCTGGGAGCAGCTGTTCGCCTGGGAGGGGATCACCGTCGCCCAGGCTCTCCTGACCCGCCGGGACACCACCGACCGCCTCAGTTATCTGAACATCCGCAACACCCTCTTGGCCCTGCTGGACCTGGGCGTCGTGCCCATCCTCAACGAGAACGATGTGGTGGCGGTGGAGGAGCTGGAGGGGGAGGTGTTCGGGGACAACGATACCCTTTCGGCCCTGGTGGCCACCATCGTGGACGCGGACCTGCTGGTCATCCTGTCCGATGTGGCCGGGCTCTTCACCGCCGACCCCCATCGGCACCCCGACGCCCGCCTCCTCTCGCGGGTGGAGCGTATCGATGGGGAGATCCTGCGGATGGCCGGCGGCTCTGCCTCTGGGCGCGGACGGGGGGGGATGGTGACCAAGATAGAGGCGGCGCGGTTGTGCACCGCATCGGGCATCGCTGTGGTGATCTGTGACGGACGGGAGCCCAACGTCCTGGTCCGCCTTGCCCAGGGGGAGAGCATCGGCACCTTCTTCCCCCCCACCGTGGACCACCGGGAGAGCCGCCAGCGGTGGATGCTGGGCGCCTGCTCCTCCCAAGGTGGGGTGGTCATTGATAAGGGTGCCGTGGAGGCCCTGCGGCAGCACAAGAGCCTCCTCCCCGTGGGGGTGGTCGAGGTCAGGGGGGATTTCGCCCGGGGGGATATCATCCCCATCTTTGGACCCGACGGGGAGCGGGTGGCCGTGGGCATCGCCAACTACAGCGCCCAGGACCTGCGGCGGATCCAGGGCAAGCGCTCCGACAGGATCGCCTCCATCTTGGGCTACACCTACGGGCAAGAGGTGGTGCACTGCGACAACCTGGCCCTCCTCTAAGGGTAAGGGGGCGCAAGGGGGGACACCATGGTGCAGGCGGAGGTGGACATCAAGGCTATCGGGGAGGCGGCCCGGGCCGCCTCCCGCGTGTTGGCCCGGGTGGGGACCGGTGTCAAGAACGCGGCCCTGGAGGCCATCGCCCAGGCCCTGGAACGCCATCAGGAGGAGGTGTTAGGGGCCAACGCCCAGGACATGGAGGCAGGGCGCCGGGGCGGCCTCTCCCCCGCCCTCCTGGACCGCCTCCTGCTGACCCCCGAGCGTCTGCGGGGGATGGCCAGGGACGTGCGGGCGGTGGCGGCCCTCCCCGACCCGGTGGGGGAGGTGTTCGACGCCCGTACCCTCCCCAACGGCCTGCTGGTGGCGCGGAAGCGGGTCCCCTTGGGGGTCATCGGGGCCATCTACGAGAGCCGCCCCAATGTGACGGTGGATATCGCGTGTCTGTGCCTCAAGGCGGGCAACGCCTGCATCCTGCGTGGGGGGAGCGAAGCCCTGCGCTCCAATATGGCCCTGGCGGGCCTGGTGCGCCAGGCCATCGCCCGGGTGGGGCTCCCCCAGGACGCCGTCCAGTTTATCCCCTCCGCCGACCGGGGGGTAGTCCTCCAGATGCTCCGGGCCAAGGAATACATTGACCTCCTCATCCCCCGGGGGGGCGCCGACCTCATCCGTTTCGTTGCCCAGCACGCCACCATGCCCGTCGTCACCGGGGGCATCGGCGTCTGTCACGCCTATGTGGACGCCGCCGCCGACCTCCAGAAGGCCCTGCGCATCGTGCACAACGCCAAGGTCCAGCGCCCCACGGTGTGCAACGCCCTGGACTGCGTCCTGGTGCACAGCGCCATCGCCGGACGCTTCCTGCCGCCTATGGGGCGCCTGCTGGCCAGGGACGGGGTGGAGCTGCGGTGCGACGCCCGCGCTTTAGAGGTCCTGGGGTCCCTGGAGGGGGTGCGGGTGGCGCCCGCGACGGAGGAGGACTGGGGGAAGGAGTTCCTGGCCCTGGTCCTGGCGGTGAAGGTGGTGGACTCCCTGGAGGAGGCGCTGGCCCACATTGAGCGCTACGGGTCGGGGCACACGGAGGCCATTATCACCGAGGACTACTCGGCGGCCATGCGTTTTGTGGACGGGGTGGACGCGGCGGCGGTGATGGTCAACGCCAGCACCCGCTTCACCGACGGGGGGCAGTTCGGGCTGGGGGCGGAGGTGGCCATCTCCACCAGCAAGTTCCACGCCCGGGGGCCCATGGGCCTTCGGGAGATCACCTCCTACAAGTGGGTGGTGTTGGGGAGCGGGCAGGTGCGGGAGGGGTAAAAAAACCTTAGGGGGAGGGCGCAATGCGCTTGCACGGACGCTCGGCCCTGGTCACCGGTGGCTCCCGTGGGATCGGGAGGGGTGTGGCCCTTGTGCTGGCCCAGGAGGGGGCCGATGTGGCGGTCCTGTACCGCCGGGACCACGAGGCCGCCCGGGAGACGGTCCAGGCTATCCGTTCCCTGGGGCGGCGGGCCGAGGCCTTCCAGGCTGATGTGGCCGACGTCTCCCAGGTGCAAGAGGCGGTGTCCAAGGCGGTCGCCTTCCTGGGGAAGGTGGACATCTTGGTGAACAACGCCGGCATCGCCTCCCGGGGCCACACCCTGGCCGACACCGAGGTGGAGGAGATGCACCGGGTCATGGGGGTGCACTTCTTCGGCTCCTTCTATTGCACGAAGTTTGTCCTTCCGGTGATGCGCCAGCAGCCCCGGGGGGATATCTTCTTCATCTCCTCCCGGGCGACCCAGGCCTTCGCCCCCCGCCATGTGCCCTATGCCGCCGCCAAGGCGGCCCTCGAGGCCATGGCCCGGTGCCTGGCCAAGGAAGAGCGCCAGTACGGGATCCGGGTGAACGTGGTGGCCCCCGGTCTGGTGGAGACGGAGATGGGCCGGCGCCTCGTCCGGGCCACCCGGGGGGTGCAGGACATCAAGGAGCTCTACCCCCACATGCCCTTCGGGCGCGTCATCCAGCCCGAAGACATCGGCCGCCTCATCGCTTTCCTCGCCTCCTCCGAGGCGGAGTTGATCTCGGGGCAGGTGATCTACGTCGACGGTGGAGGCTCCTAGGGGGACCCCCCCGACACGCCATGGCGACCGTCCTCCTGGTGGACGACGAAGAGGCCGTTTTGGAGATGCTGGAGACCTGGTGCCGTGAGGCGGGGTATGAGACCCTCACGGCCACCGATGGGAAGGAGGCCCTCCGCCTCTTCTTCCAGCACCACCCCGACCTGGTCGTCGTGGACCTCCGTATGCCCGTGATGGATGGCTTTGCCCTGATCACCCGTATTCGCGAGGTGTCGGAGGTCCCCATTATCGTGCTGAGCGCCCTGGGGAGGGAGGAGGATAAGGTGCAGGGGCTACGGCTGGGCGCCGACGACTACGTGGTGAAGCCCGTCGGGATGAAAGAGTTGCTGGCGCGGATCGAGGCGGCCCTGCGCCGCGCCCAGCTGCCCCCCGTCTCCCAGAAGGGCGTGTACACCGACGGCGTCCTCACCATCGATAAGGAACGCCAGGAGGTGTACGTGCGGGGCGCCAGGGTCAACCTTACCCCCAAGGAGCTGCGCCTGCTCATCTACCTCACCCAGAACGCGGGGCGGGTCATCTCCGTGCAGGAGCTGCTGACCAAGGTGTGGGGGTCCACCTACTACGCCGAGGAGAGCGTGAAGTGGCACATCGCCAGCCTGCGCCGGAAGATTGAGGAGAACCCCCACGAACCCCGCCTCATCGTGACCGTCTGGGGCTCCGGCTACCGGTACGACCGCCCTGCCCCCTCCCCCTCAACGACGCGCCCGTCCCCCTGAACCGACGCCTGCGCCGGTCCGGAGAAGGCGGGCAGCTCCAGGAGCACCTCCGTCCCCTTTCCTTCCTCGCTCTGGATACTGATCCGCCCCCCATGCTCTTCGGTGATAATGCGGTGGCAGATGTACAGGCCCAGCCCCGTGCCCTTCCCCGGCTCCTTGGTGGTAAAGAAGGGCTCAAAGAGGCGCTCCTGCTTGTCTTTGGGGATGCCCACCCCGGTGTCCCTCACCGAAACCTTGACCACATCCCCCTCAACCCAGCCGCGGATGGTCACAGTACCCCCCTGGGGCATGGCATCCCTGGCGTTCAGGAGGAGGTTGATGAACACCTGCTGGAGGTGGTTTCCTATCCCCCGGACAGGGGGAAGGCTGTCATACTGGGTTTCAATCACCACACCCCGCTGGGTGATCTCTTTCCCCACCAGGTCCAGGGTTGCGGCGATGATGTCCGGTATGTGCAGGGGCTCCAGGGTGGTGTCGGCGCGGGCGAAGGTGAGGAGCTCCCGGATGATGGTGGAGGCCCGCTGGACCATAGCGTAGATGGTGCGCAGGTACTCCTTCGCCTTCTCGGAGGCCAGGTGCTTTTCCGGGTTGGCCAGGAGGAGTTCCACCCGTCCGTGGATGGCGAAGAGGGGGTTGGCCAGCTCGTGGGCGATGCCGGCGGCCAGGGTGCCCACCGAGGCCATCTTGGCCGTCTGGATAAGGTGCGCCTGGGTGGCGCGCAGCTCGTGCATCTGGGCCCGGAGCTGCTGGGCAAGGCGGATGTTGGTGACGGCCTCCTCCACGCTCCGTCTCAGGGCGAGGTAGGCCAGGGCGAGGGGGACGGTGAGGAGGATGGCCGCCCACCACGCCTGCCGGAAGAGGAAAGCCCCCAGATACCCCAGCACCAGGCTCCCCCCATCCTGCATAATGTTTAGAAGCCACGTCTCGCGCCAGACGGAAAGGGATGACGGCCCCTCCCGTAGGATGGACATCCCCCCCATGACCAGCACATTGGTGACGCAAAGAGCGCCCCCGGCCACCATGCCTGTCCCCAGAGTAAGGGGGTGCGCGAGGGTGATGCCCTGCGGGGTGAGGGCGTGGTAGACGGCCGAGGAGAGCCCCACCGACAGCCCCGTCATCCCCGCGTTAAACACCACCGCCGAGGGGCGTTGGCGGCGGTAGAGGTCGCTGGCCACAGAACCGGTGACCCCCGCCAGGACGGCCTGCCCGGGCGAGAGAAGCAAAACCCCCATAAGGAGGGGGGCAGCGGCGAGGGAAGCGCTGCTCTCGTCAGACAAAACCAAGGGAAAGGCCAGAGCTACCGCTACCAAGACAGCAACGGCAATGGTCTCTACCCATTGCCGTTGCCCCCACGGGCCTGGCCACAAAGCCTCCCCTGTCCACGCAACCCCCAACCCCACAAGGAGGATGCCCAGGGTATAGCCGTGATACTTCACCGTTTCGGGCTTTCCTTCCCCCCTCCGCTCTCCCGTACAAGGCGGGCCCCTTCAGGCCAGGGGAACACCCCCCTGTACGGCCTGCTCCCCCGTCTCCCTGCGGCCGTCACCTGGGGCTACGGCGGTCCACCAGGGTGCCTGGGGGGTGTCCATATGATCCACGCCGAGGCGGGATCCGCCGCTGCAAGCCATCCTACCATGGCAGCTGCGACAGCAAGGAGGGTCAACAGGAACGTGAAGGTTTTCCCGTGCCCCATAACCTTATGCCACATAGCCTCCACCTCCGCTGTGGTTTTCACCCTCTCCTATGCCAGGGCAGAGGTGAGAAGAAAGTGTGGAGAGGGTGTGCAAAGGGATGGGGGATGGTTGGAAACCCCTCCCGGCGGGAGGGGGCGTACACTATGCTGGAGGGGGGATATCAGGATGCCCCGGATCCGCGACCTCCCCCCCAGCGAGCGGCCCCGGGAGAGGCTGCGCTCGGCGGGGCCGGGGGCCCTCAGCCACGCCGAGCTCCTGGCCATCCTCCTGCGGACGGGGTCTAAGGGGGAAAGCGCCCTCGCCCTGGCCCAGCGCCTCCTGTCCCACTTCGGGGGGTTGGGGGGGCTGGCCGGGGCCTCCTTTGCCGACCTGGAGCAGTTCAAGGGGTTGGGGCCGGCCAAGGCCGCCCAGGTGCACGCCGCCATGGAGCTGGGGAAGCGCCTCCTCACCCTCCCCCCGGAGGAGCGCCCGGCCATCCGGGGGCCGGAGGACGTGGCCACGCTGGTGGGGCCCGACATGGCCTTCCTCCCCCAGGAGAGCTTGCGGGTGGTGCTCCTCAACACCCGGAACCACGTCATCGGGGTGTATGAGGTATACCGGGGCAACGTCAACAGCGCCGTGGTGCGCCCGGCCGAGGTGTTCCGGGAGGCGGTGCGCCACACCTGCCCCTCCCTTATCGTGGTCCACAACCACCCCTCGGGGGACCCTACCCCCAGCCCCGACGACGTGGGCGTCACCCGCCGCCTGGTAGAGGCGGGGCGCTTGCTGGACATAGAGGTCCTCGACCACATCGTCGTGGGCAGGGGGCGGTGGGTGAGTATGAAGGCCCAGGGGCTGGGTTTCCCCCCGTAGCCCCGGCGTCCCCTACAATAAGGGTGATGGTGCGCGCAGCCCTGGACATCCTGGTGGGCGGGGGGTCCCTTTCCCAAAGCCAGGCCGCCCAGGCCATGGAGGAGATCATGGAGGGGCGGGCGACCCCCGCCCAGGTCGCCGCCTTCCTGGTGGCCCTCCGGATGAAGGGGGAGAGGGCAGAGGAGGTGGTGGGGATGGCCCAGGTGATGCGCGCCAAAGCCCTCCGGGTGGAGGTCCCCTTCCCCCTCCTGGACACCTGCGGCACAGGGGGCGACGGCACGGGCTCCTTCAACTTCTCCACCGCCGCCGCCATTGTCTGCGCCGCCGCCGGGGCAAGGGTGGCCAAGCACGGCAACCGGGCCGTCTCCAGCCTGTCGGGCAGCGCCGACGTCCTGGAGGCGTGTGGGGTGCGCATCGCCCTGGGCCCCCAGGGGGTGGCCCGGTGCATCCGGGAGGTGGGGATCGGCTTTTGCTTTGCCCCCATCTTCCACCCCGCCATGAAGAACGTCGCCGCCGTCCGACGGGAGCTGGGGATACGCACCGTCTTCAACCTGCTGGGCCCCCTTACCAACCCCGCCGGGGCCCAGTTCCAGGTGCTGGGGGTGGCCGACCCCGCCATCGGGGAGATGATGGCGCAGGCGCTGTACCGCCTGGGGGCGCGGAGGGCGTGGGTGGTCCACGGGGAGGACGGTCTGGACGAGGTGAGCCCCTGCGGGGGCACGCGGGTGTGGGAGGTGGATGGCCAGGGGGTCCGTACCTTCCGGCTCACCCCGGAGGAGGCAGGCCTTACCCCTGTGCCCCCGGAGGCCATAAAGGGGGGCACGCCCCCGGAGAACGCCCGACGCCTGCGCTCCCTCCTGGAAGGGGGGCGGGACCCCCTGCGCCCCGGGGTCCTCCTGAACGCGGCGGCGGGGCTGGTGGTGTACGGGCTGGCGAAAGACCTGCGGGAGGGGGTGGCCCTGGCCGGGGGGGCCCTGGCGAGCGGGCGGGCCCGGGCCGTGCTGGAGCGGTGGGTGGAGGTCAGCCAGCAGGCCGCCGGAGAGGACTAGGATGCCCACGCTCCTCCAGTCCCTGCTGGAGGCGAAGAGACGGGAGGTGGAGGAGGCGAAAGGGCGTGTGCCCCTCGCCGATTTGGAGAGACAGGCCCTCTCCTCCCCTCTTCCCCTGAACCTCGCTGGCGCCCTGTGGGGGCCCTCGGTGCGCCTGATGGCCGAGGTGAAGCGGGCCTCCCCCTCCAAGGGCCCTCTGAACCCCTCCCTGGACCCGGCGGCCCTTGCCGCCCTCTACGTCCGTAACGGCGCCGCCGCCGTCTCGGTGCTGACCGACCGCCACTTCCAGGGCGACCTGGAGGACCTGCGGCAGGTGGTGGCGGCGGCGCGCCCCCTCGGGGCGCCGGTGCTCCGCAAGGACTTCATCCTTGACCCCTACCAGCTCTACGAGGCCAGGGCCGCGGGGGCGGATGGCGTCCTCCTGATCGTGGCGGCCCTGGCCCCCCAGGACCTCCGCACCCTCCTCCGGGAGGCCCAGCGGCTCCGCCTCCACTGCCTTGTCGAGGTCCATACCGAGGAGGAGGTGGAGCAGGCCCTGGCGGCGGAGGCGGAGATCATCGGGATCAACAACAGGGACCTGCACACCTTCTCCGTAGACCTGGGGGTGACGGAGCGGTTGGCGCCGTTGATCCCCCGGGGGAAGGTGGTGGTCAGCGAAAGCGGCATCCATACCCGACAGGACGTCCTCCGGATGCGGAGGGCGGGGGTCCACGCCGTCCTGGTGGGGGAGGCCCTGGTGACCGCCCCCGACCCGGGGGCCAAGGTCCGGGAGCTCCTAGGGGAGGCGTAAGATAGAGGGTAAAGGCCCCCGTCGGAGGGGCCGGGATGCTGGTGAAGATCTGCGGGGTGCGTTCAACGGAGGACATCAGGGCTGCGGCCCAGGCGGGGGCTGATATGGTGGGCATCGTGTTTGTGCCGGGGGTGCGGCGGCGGGTCGATCCCTCCCACGCCCGGGAGATGGTGCAGCGCCTGCGCCGGGACTATCCCTCCCTCCGCGCTGTCGGTCTCTTTGCCGACCAGCCCCTGGAGGAGGTGTGGGCTATCGCCTCCAGCGTGGGGTTGGATATGGTGCAGCTGTGCGGGCACGAGGATATCCCCTTTGCCCTACAGGTAGGCCTGCCGGTGCTGCAGGCGGTCCACGTTGTGGGGGAGGGGCCCGGAGTGGTAGAGGCTGTGGCGGCCCGGGTGGCGGCCCTGGAGGGGGCGGGGGTCCTGCCCCTCCTGGACGCAGGGGGCCCCCAGCCTGGGGGGATGGGGCGGTCCTTTGACTGGGGCGTGGCGGAAGAGGTGGCCCGGCGGGGGCACCGGTTCCTCCTGGCGGGCGGCCTGACCCCCGAGAACGTGGGGGAGGCGGTGCGCCGGGTGCGCCCCTATGGGGTAGACGTCTCCAGCGGCGTGGAGAGCAACGGGGTGAAGGACCCGGCGAAGGTCCTGGCCTTCGTCCGCGCCGCCCGGGAGGCCGCCCGTGCCTAGGGCCTTTTCCCTTCCCGACGCCCGGGGGCGCTTCGGTCCCTATGGGGGGCGGTTCGTCCCCGAGACCCTGATGGCGGCCCTGGAGGAGCTGGAGGAGGCCTATCGGGAGGCGCGGCAGGACCCCTCTTTTCAGCAAGAGCTGGACCACCTGTTGCGCACCTATGCGGGCCGCCCCACCCCCCTTACCTTTGCCCGCAACCTCACCGCCTCCTTAGGGGGGGGGAAGGTCTACCTGAAGCGGGAGGACCTGGCCCACACGGGGGCTCACAAGATCAACAACGCCCTGGGGCAGGCGCTGCTGGCCAAGAGGATGGGGAAGCGGCGGGTCATCGCGGAAACGGGGGCCGGCCAGCACGGGGTGGCCACCGCCACCGCCTGCGCCGTTCTGGGCCTGGAGTGTGTGGTGTACATGGGGGCCGAGGACATGCGGCGCCAGGCCCTCAACGTCCTCCGCATGCGCCTCCTGGGGGCGGAGGTGCGCCCGGTGGACACCGGGTCCCGCACCTTGAAGGACGCCATCAGCGAGGCGATGCGGGACTGGGTGACCAATGTGCGCACTACCTTCTACCTCCTGGGGAGCGTGGTGGGACCCCACCCCTATCCGATGATGGTGCGGGACTTCCAGGCGGTCATCGGACGGGAGACGCGGCAGCAGGCGCTGGAGGCGGAGGGGAGGCTGCCGGACTACCTCATCGCCTGTGTGGGCGGGGGGAGCAACGCCATAGGCCTCTTCCACCCCTTCCTTGAGGAGGAGGGGGTGCGCCTCATCGGCGTGGAGGCGGGGGGTCTGGGTCTCGAGACGGGGCGCCACGCCGCCCCCCTGGTGGCCGGACGGCCCGGGGTCCTCCACGGCGCGTATACATACCTCCTGCAGGACGACCACGGCCAGGTGCTGACCACCCACAGCATTTCGGCGGGCCTGGACTACCCAGGGGTGGGGCCCGAGCACGCCTGGCTGAAGGACACGGGGCGCGCCTTCTATACCGCCGTCACCGACCGGGAGGCGCTGGAAGGGCTGCGGACCCTGGCGCGCCTGGAGGGGATTATCCCCGCCTTAGAGCCGGCCCACGCCGTGGCCTACGCCCTCCGCCTCGTCCCCACCCTTTCCCCTTCCACCCTGGTGGTTATCGGCATCAGCGGCCGGGGGGACAAGGACATGGGGACGGTGGCGGAGGCCCTGGGGAAAGAGATAGGGGGGTAGGTCCCGTGGCCCTGGAGTGCGCCTACCACGCCGGCGTCGAGACGCTCCTCCGCTGTGGCCGGTGCGAGCGCCCTATTTGCCCCCGCTGTGTTGTCCACACCCCGGTGGGGACCCGGTGTCGGCAGTGTGCCCGTCTGCACAAACCCCCCACCTACACCCTTTCTCCCCTGTATGCCCTGCGGGGCCTGCTGGCGGGGGTGGGGGTGGGGCTCACGCTGGGCCTGGGCATCAGCGGCGTCCTGCGCTGGCTACCCCTTCCCTTCGCCCTGGCGTGGTGGTTGGTGCCCCTCTACCTCATCGGGGCGGGGTTCACGGTAGGGGAGGCGGTGAGCCTGGCCACCAACCGGAAGAGGGGGGTGGCGCTGCAGGGGATCGCCCTGGGGGGCTTTCTGGTCGCCCTGGTGGTACCCCTGCTTCTGGCCCCCGTCTTCTTCCTCCGACCGGACCTCTTCGCCCTCGCGGGGTTCATCGTCGGCATCGCCCTGGCCATCGCACGGGTGCGGTAGGATGAGGAAGCGGGTGGGGATCATCGGCTTTCCGGCACGGCACTCCCTCTCGCCGGTCATGCAGAAGGCCGCCTTTGCCGCCCTGAGGCTAGCTATCGACTACGAGGTGTGGGAGACGCCGCCCCCCGACCTCCCCGCCCGCCTCGGCTCCCTGCGGGCCCCCGATGTGCTGGGGGCCAACGTGACCATCCCCTATAAGGAGGCGGCCCTTCCCCTCCTGGACACCCTTACCCCCACGGCCAGGGCCATCGGGGCGGTGAACACGGTCCTCCATCGGGACGGCGTCCTGGTGGGGGAGAACACCGATGCCCCCGGCTTCCTCCGGGCGCTGGAGGAGGCGGGGTTCTCCCCCTCCGGGGCGCGGGCCCTGGTGCTGGGGGCGGGGGGGGCGGCGCGGGCGGTGGTGTACGCCCTGGCCCAGAGCGGGGCCGCCTCGATAACCATCGCGGCGCGGAGGGTGGAGTGGGCCCGGCGGATCGCCGAGATGGTGGCGGCGCCGGTGGAGTGCATCCCCTGGGAGGCCGGGGCCCTCACAAAGGGGGCGGCCGGGGCCGACCTCATCGTCCACTGCACCCCCCTGGGGATGGCCCACACCCCTTATGCCTCCCAGACACCCCTGGTGGCCGACCAGATCCCCCCCTCGGCCCTGGTCTATGACCTGGTCTACACCCCTGCGGAGACCCCCCTCCTCCGGGAGGCGCAGGCGGCGGGGGCGCGGGCGGTCGGGGGGCTGGGGATGCTGGTCCACCAGGGGGCGCTGGCCTTCCAGCTCTGGACGGGTCGCCCCGCCCCCCTGGACACCCTCCGCCAAGCGGTCCTGGCGGCGCTCAAGGGGGGCTACCCATGACCCGCATCCGCTGGCTCACGGCGGGGGAGTCCCACGGGCGGGGTCTGGTGGTCATCCTGGAGGGCATCCCCGCCGGCGTCCCCGTGCGGGAAGAGGAGATCGCCAGGGACCTGCGGCGGCGGCAGGGGGGCTATGGCCGCAGCGCCCGCCAGCAGATCGAGCAGGACAGGGCGGAGATCCTCTCCGGGGTGCGCCACGGCTTCACCCTGGGCTCCCCCATCGCCCTCCTCCTCTGGAACCGGGACTGGGAGAACTGGCGGACGACCATGAGCGTCGCCCCGGTGGCTGAAGAGGTGCCCCCGGTGACCCGCCTCCGCCCCGGCCATGCCGACCTGGCGGGGGCGATGAAGTACGGGCACCGGGATGTCCGGAACGTCCTGGAGCGGGCCTCCGCCCGGGAGACGGCGGCGCGGGTCGCGGCGGGCGCCGTCTGCCGCGCTTTCCTTGCCCCCTTCGGCGTCCGCATCCATTCCCACGTCCTCCAGATCGGCGGCGTCTGGGCTAAACCCTCCTATCCCATCGACTGGGAGCGGGTGGAGGCGTCGCCGGTGCGGTGCGCCGACCCGGAGGCGGAACGGCGGATGATAGCCGCCATCGATGCCGCCCGGAAGGAGGGGGACACGGTCGGGGGCGTGGTGGAGGTGGTGGCGGAGGGGGTGGTGATGGGCCTGGGGAGCCACGTCCACTGGGACCGGCGGATCGACGGGCGGATCGCCCAGGCCCTCATGTCCATCAACGCCGTGAAGGCGGTCTCCATCGGAGAGGGCTGGGAGGCGGCTGGCATGCGGGGGAGCCAGGTGCATGATGTCATCGAGCCCGTTACGGACCCCCAGCGCCCCTGGCAGCGCCGGACGAACCGGGCGGGGGGCACCGAAGGGGGCATCACCAACGGCATGCCCGTGGTGGCCCGGGTGGCGGTGAAACCCATCGCCACCCTGGGCAGACCCCTCCCCTCGGTGGACCTGGTGACAGGGGAAAGGGTGGAGGCCCATTACGAGCGCTCTGATGTCTGCCAGGTGCCGGCGGTGGGGGTGATCGGGGAGGCCATGCTGGCCCTGGTGCTGGCCGATGCCTACCTGGAGAAGTTTGGGGGCGACCACCTGGAGGAGGTGCGCCGCAACTACGAAGGGTACCTGAAGACCATCGGCCCCCGGGGGCGTCTATGACCCCCCATTTGGTCCTCACGGGCTTTGCAGGCACCGGCAAAAGCGCCGTGGGCCGGGAGGTGGCCCGCCTCCTCGGCTGGCCTTTTGTGGACACCGACCAGGAGGTGGTCCGGCGCGCCGGCAAGCCCATCCCGGCCATCTTCGCCCAGGAGGGGGAGGGGGCTTTCCGCGCCCTGGAGGCCCACCTCCTCGCCGACGCCCTCGCCCGCCCCGAGCCCACGGTCATCGCCACGGGGGGTGGCGCCATCCTCTCCGAGGAGAACCGCCGGCGGATGTTCGCCGCCGGCGTGGTGGTCTGTCTGGAGGCGCGCCCCGAGACGCTGTACCGGCGCCTCGCCCACGCGGGAGAGGAGGTCCGCCCCCTCCTGGCCTCCCCCGACCCCCTGGAGCGGATCCGCGAGCTGAAGGCCCGGCGGCAGCCCCTCTACGCCCTGGCCGACTGGACGGTGCACACGGACTTTCTCTCGGTGGAGGAGGCGGCCCGGGAGGTGGTGCGGGGGTGGGAATGGGGGCGGCGCCGTTTCCCCCCGGAGGCGTCCCCGGGGGATGACCTGGCCGCCATCGTCCACACCTCCTCCGGCCCCTACCCCGTCTATGCGGGGTGGGGTCTCCTTCAGGGCCTCGGGGAGCGGCTGGTCCGCATGGGCCTGGCCTCCACCGCCTACCTCATCGCCGACCGGACCGTCTTCAGCGCCTGGGGGCGGAAGGCGCAGAGGGCCCTGGAGGAGGCGGGCATCCCCACCCACATCTTCACCTTCCCTCCGGGGGAGACGTCGAAGACGCTGGAGACGGTACGCCCCATCTACGGGTGGCTCGCCTCCCTCAAGGCGCAACGGGGGCACGTGGTGGTGGCGCTGGGGGGTGGTGTGGTGGGGGACCTGGCGGGCTTTGTCGCCGCCACCTATAACCGGGGCCTCCCCTTCGTTCAGGTCCCCACCACCCTCCTGGCCATGGTGGACGCCGCCATCGGCGGCAAGACGGGGGTGGACCTCCCGGAGGGGAAGAACCTGGTGGGGGCCTTCTACCAGCCCCGTCTGGTCCTGGCCGATGCCGCCACCCTGACCACCCTCCCCCCACGGGTGGCGCGGGAGGGGTGGGCGGAGGCCATTAAACACGGCCTGATCCTGGACGCCGCCCTCTTCCGCACCTTTGAGGAGGAGGCGGGAGCCCTCCTGGCCATGGAGCCCCGGGCGGTGGTGCCCGTGCTCCGCCGCTCCATGGCTATCAAGGCCCAGGTGGTCTCCCAGGATGAGAAGGAGACGGCCGGGGTGCGCATCCTCCTGAACTACGGTCACACGGTGGGCCACGCCCTGGAGCAGGTCACAGGCTACGCCCGCTACCTCCACGGGGAGGCGGTGGCCATCGGGATGATGGCGGAGGGGCGCATCAGCCGGCGGATGGGCCTTCTGTCGCCAGAGGCCTTGGAGCGCCAGCGCCGGGTTCTGGAGGCCTTCGACCTCCCCACCGCCTGCCCCGGCATCGACCCCCGCGCCCTCAAGGAGGCCATGACGGTGGACAAGAAGAGGGGGGACAAGGGCCTCCGCTGGGTCCTCCTGGCCGATATCGGCCGGGCGGTGGTGCGGGACGACGTCCCCGAGGCGGTGGTGGACGAGGCGCTGGCCGAGGTCACGGGGGCCTAGAAGGCCCCCTAAGGAGAGGTCGTGGCCCGTCCCGGCGTTTCCCCCTCTGCCCTGCCCCAGAGGCCTCTCGCCCTGCGGGCCCTGGCCTTCCTGCGGGTGGTCAAGCCGCGGGAGACCGCTCTGCTGGCCTTTATAGGGTGGTCGGCAGCGCTGGTGGCGACGGACCTCCGTCCCCCCGTCGGGCCCTTCCTCCTGGCCGCCCTGGCGGTCCTTTTGGGCAGTGCCGGCGCCAACGGGCTGACCAATGTCCTGGACCGGCATGTGGATGCCCGGATGCGCCGCACCCGCAGGCGTGTGCTCCCCGCCGGGCTCCTGACCCCCCTGGAGGCGGCGGTGTGGTCGGGGGTCCTGGTGGCCCTGGCCCTGGGGATAGCGTGGGCCCTGCACCCCTGGGCGTTCATGGGGGGGGTGGTGGCCCTGGCGGCGGCCCTTGTGGCCAGGAAGACGTGGGCCACCCATTTCCTGGGGGCCATCTCTTCCTGCGGGCCCCTCTGGGTGGGATGGCTTGCCCTGCGGCCGGAGGTGACGCCCCTCCTGGGCCTCCTCTCGCTGCTGGTGGCCCTCTGGGTGCCCGTCCACGTGTGGATGCTCATGCTCGCCTATCGGGAGGACTACCGCCGGGCGGGGGTGAACATCTTCCCTGTGGATAGAGGGGAAAGGGTCACGGTGGGGCTGTGCCTGCCCCTTTCGGTGGCCTTGCTGGGGGTGGTGGGGGCCATCGCATGGGTTGGGGGCTTTGGGCCCGTGTTCTGGGTGGGGTCGGGGGCCGCCGGGGTGGCCCTTGTGGGGGCCTGTGGGCGGACCCTCCTCTCCCCTACGGCGGCCCACGCCTTCCGCGCCTTCCGTCTGACGGCTTTCCCCTTTCTGGGGGCCGTCTTCCTGGCCATGCCCCTGGACCGCTGGGTGGGGGGGTGAGGGGGCGATGGGTATCCCCTCCTTCCGTGGGGAGGCGGTGGTCGGGGCAGCCAGGGCCGGCTGGGTACAGACCCCCCATGGCGCTGTGCCCACCCGGCCATATACACCCTTGACGGGACGTGACCGTGAGGGTTGCGCGGGCGGAGCCTTGTTAGCTATTCTTTTTGGCAAAATCGGGCCGGGAGGGCCCCCGTGTTTCAGATAGGTCAGCCTTTCGCCCGCACCAGGCGGCTCATTAAAGATGTGCGTCGTCTGAGGAACGGCTGGGTATTGGTCAAGACCGAAAACGGCAAATCCGTGGGCGACTTCATGGTAAGGAACTCGTCTCGAAACTCCCGGGATGGTAGACTGGTGGACGAGCTGGAGTCGTATGGAGGTTGTGGGGATGGAGTTT
>Ga0079992_130193_pt1 | contig 52774 bp, 51 predicted proteins | sample FaiFalFF_MnMetaG_3_FD_69197 | JGI IMG/M metagenome (GOLD analysis project Ga0079992, IMG submission 69197) | Freshwater microbial communities from Yellowstone National Park, Wyoming, USA - Fairy Falls B (FF_Mn_B) MetaG (SPADES assembly) (version 2) | ecosystem: Environmental > Aquatic >...
CCCGCAGTATCGCGACGCGCTGCGTGCGTACCGCCAGCGCCAGACGCAGGCGGTGCTGGAGAACCCTGACCCGCGCACGGAGTAGGCGATGCAAGTTGGCATTCTTGGTGGGGGGCAACTGGGCAGGATGCTCGCGCTGGCGGGCTACCCGCTCGGCGTGCGCTGTGCGGTGTACGACCCGTCGCCCGACGCTTGCGCTGGCGAGGTCGCGCCGCTGCTGTGTGCCCCCTACGACGCCGCCGACGCGATTGAACGCTTCGCGCAGGGCAAGCAAGTCATCACCTACGAGTTCGAGAATGTGCCTGTCGAGACGGCGCGGCAACTGGAGCGGTACGCGCCTGTGCGTCCGACGCCCCGCGCGCTGGAGCTGTTCCAAGACCGCCTGCTGGAGAAGCAGTTCCTGCAGGAGGTGGGCATCCCGACGCCCGCGTTCGCACCTGTAGACCCCGACAACCCCGAAGGCGCGCTGGAGCAGGTTGGCTGCCCCTGCGTGGTCAAGACGCGTCGCGGGGGCTACGACGGCAAGGGTCAGGCGGTGGCGCATACGCCTGGCGACTATTTTCGCGCTGTCGCGCAGCGGGGTAGCCAGCCGCTGATTGTGGAGGCGTTCGTGCCGTTTGAGCGCGAGCTGTCGGTTATTGGCGTGCGTGGGTCGAACGGCGAGACGCGCGTCTACCCGCTGGTGCAGAACCACCATCACGAGGGCATCCTGCGCCTGTCGATTGCGCCTGCGCCCAACGCGGACGCGCTGCTGCCGACTGCCTACGACTACATCCAGCGGCTGACCCAGACGCTGGACTATGTAGGGGTGATTGCGCTGGAGATGTTCCAAGTGGGCGAGCAGCTGCTGGCGAACGAGGTCGCCCCGCGCGTGCATAACAGCGGGCACTGGACGATTGAGGGCGCACACACCAGCCAGTTCGAGAACCACCTGCGCGCGATTCTGGACCTACCGCTGGGCAGCACGGCGGCGCGGGGCGTGTCGGCGATGGTGAACCTCATCGGCGAAGTGCCCGACATCCCGCCGATTCTGCGCATCGAGGGGGCGCACCTGCACCTGTACGGCAAATCGCCGCGTCCAGGGCGCAAACTGGGGCATATCACGCTGTGCGCAGACGACTACCCCTCACTGCGCAAACGACTGGCGCTACTAATTAGTCGTGCGTCGTTGCCCGTGCTTGAGGGACTGAGCGGGTTGTAATAAGTGCCTTCGCCCTATGACATGCTGTCTGCCACTCCACTGAACAGGAGAACCTGTCGGTGCGTCGAATCGAATCGCTATGTTGAGGCGAATCTTATCGTTCGGCATCGCGTTCCTTCTTAGCGTTAGCGCGTATGCGTTTTCCGACTCGTCAGGCGTTAGCATCGACTTATTCAAGAACCTGCGTCCGCGCAACATCGGTCCCGCGAACATGGGCGGGCGTATCACCGATATCGAGGGTATTCCAGGCAATCCGGGAACGGTCTATGTCGCGACGGGCACAGGCGGGCTGTGGAAGACCACCAACTGGGGTATCCGCTGGACACCCCTGTTCGACGAGCAAGAGACGACCTCCATCGGCGATATTGCGCTCGACCCGCAGAACCCCGATGTGATTTGGGTGGGCACAGGCGAGGCGAACACGCGCAACAGCGTCTCCATCGGCTGCGGCGTCTACAAGTCCACCGACGGCGGCAAGACTTGGCAGTATCTGGGGCTGCGCGAGACGCGCCAGATTAGCCGCATTATCGTCCACCCGCGCGACCCGAATACCGTGTGGGTCGCTGCGATTGGCTCGCCGTTCGGTCCCAACCCCGAACGTGGCGTGTTCATGACCACTGACGGTGGCAAAACTTGGCAGAAGGTGCTGTATATCGACGAGCATCACGGCGCGTCCGACCTCGATATCGACCCCGTGAACCCGAACATTCTGTACGCGGGGATGTGGCGGTTCGAGCGCAAGCCGTGGACGCACACCAGCGGCAGCGAACAGGGCGGTGTCTTCAAGTCGACCGACGGCGGACGCACCTGGCGCAAACTCACCAACGGACTGCCCAAACTGATGGGGCGCATCGGTGTCAAGGTCGCCCCCAGCAACCCGAACATCGTCTATGTGATTGCTGAGTCGAACGACGGCACGCTGTTCCGCTCCACTGACCGCGGCGAGACCTTTCAGCGCATCTCCAGCGAGACCAATATCGTCTCGCGCGGGTTCTACTATGCGGATATGCGCGTGTGCCCCAGCGACCCGAACCGCCTCTACTTCCTGGCGACGCAGTTGCGCGCCTCCATCGACGGCGGGCGCACCACCTACCAGATTGCCCAGACCGTGCATGTCGACCACCACGCCCTCTGGATTGACCCCAAGAATCCGAATGTGCTGTGGAACGGCAACGACGGCGGGCTTGCCTTCTCGCTCGATCGCGGCGAAACTTGGGAGGTGATTGCCAACATCCCGTTGGGGCAGTTCTACCAGATTCACTGCAGCACAGAGGCGCCCTTCTATCGGGTCGCAGGCGGGCTGCAGGACAACGGCAGTTGGATCGGCTGGGCGCGCACCAAGGAAGGCGGCATCGTCAACGAACACTGGCGCATGGTCAGCTTCGGCGACGGGTTTCACTGCGTGATACACCCGCGCGACCCGAACCTGGTGATTAGCGAGTCGCAGGGGGGCAACATCCTGCGCACGAACTTGGCAACGGGCATCCAAGAGAATATCAGCCCGCAGGCGCGCCGCAGCGACGGCGGTCCCGCCAGCGAACTCAAGTACCGCTTCAACTGGAACACGCCCATCATCCCCTCGCCCCACGACCCCGACACCGTGTATGTCGGCGGGAATGTGGTCTTCAAGTCCACCGACTTCGGAACCACTTGGTCAGTGATTAGCCCCGACCTGACCACCAACGACCCCGAAAAGCAGAAAGACGCAGGCGGTCCCGTGTGGGTGGAGAACACCACTGCAGAGTACCACTGCACGATTATCAGCCTCGCGGAGTCGCCTGTGCAGAAGGGGCTGCTGTGGGTCGGCACGGACGACGGACGCCTCTGGAAAAGCCCCGACGATGGCAAAACTTGGATTGAACTGACCCGCAATGTGCCGAACCTGCCACCCAACTCGCCCGTGTCGCATGTGGAGCCCTCCCGTGCGGACGCCAACACCGCCTATGTCGCCTTCGACCGCCACATGCTGAACGACTTCAAGCCCTACCTCTACAAGACGACCGACGGCGGCAAAACTTGGCAGCCGCTGACCAACGGGCTGCCTGACGAGGCATATGTGTTCGTCGTGCGCGAAGACCCACGCAACCTGAACCTGCTGTACGCGGGCACGGAGCGCGGGCTGTTCGTCTCGTTCGACGGCGGGCAGAACTGGCAGCGCATGCCGAACCTGCCGCCTGTGCCCGTCCACGATATTATGGTGCATGGGCTGATGAACGACCTCGTGATTGGCACGCACGGGCGCAGCGTCTATGTGCTGGACGACATCACGCCGCTGCAGGAAGCCTCGCCTGCAGTGCTGGAGAAGCCTGCGCACCTGTTCAGTCCCCCTGTGGCGTGGCGGTATTCCAGCCGTATGACGCGCTACGGGCGCGGCGACCGACCGCTGGTCGCGCCGAACCCACCCTATGGCGCGATGATTACCTTCTACCTCAAGGAGAAGCCCAAAGAGGGGCGCGTGCGTATCCAGATTCTCGATTCGCAGGGCAACCTGCTGCGCGAACTGACGCGCGTGCCGCAGGAGCCAGGCGTGCATCGCGTCGTATGGGACTTGCGCACGCGCGGCGAAGCCGTCGAAACCGACGACGAGAGCCAAACACCCCCGCCCAACACGGGACCGCTGGGACCGCAGGTGTTGCCCGGAACCTACCGCGTGAAGCTGATTGCGGGCGAGTTCGAGATGGAGCAGCCGCTGACCGTGAAGGTGGAGCCTGCGCTGGAGCCGTACCTAACGAATATGAAGGCGGGATACCAGTTCGCGCTGGAGACGCTGGGCATGATACGCCAACTCAACCGCGCGATGCAGGTGCTGACCAGCGTCGAGGCGCAGCTAAACAACCTGCGCCAAGTCGCCCGCCAGCAGAACTACAAGCTGCCCGACGACCTCGACAAAGCGATTGGCGACCACCTCAAGCAAATCGGCGAGCTGAAGGCGAAGGTGGACAACCCGAACACAGGTCTGGCGTATGCCCGCAGCGCGCGCTTACGCGGCAGACTGAACAGCGTCTACGGGCAGATGAGCAGCAACACGGGTCCGACACTCGCGCAGGTCGCATACTTCAACGAGGTCAAGGCGGAGTTCGAGGAGGTCTACGGCGCCATCCGTGCCTACCTCACCCAGACCGCCCCGCAGCTGAGCGAGCAACTCAAAGCCAACGGGCTGCCCGCGCTGCTCATCGGGGAGCTCTGAGACTACTTCGGAGAAGCAGGCTCTTGCGCCTGCTTCTCCAACCAGCGGACGCCCTCGCGAATCATTCCGTAGACATCGCCGCGCCAGCCGTGCCCGCCCTCGTAGGTCGCGAGCTTCGCACGCCCGCCGTTCGCACGCAGCTTCGTCTCTGCCTGCTCCGCCATCCGTATCGGGATGAAGTCTTCTGGCGAATGCAGGATGTAGAAGCTGCGCCCTTCCGCGTGCTTGAGCGGCGGCAACTGGTTGGGCTTGAACACCGACATCGCGACGAATGCCCCACGCAGGCTGGTCTTCTCCTCAAGCGCGGCGGCATACACTGGCGGACCGCCCGACGACCAGCCCAGCGCAAAGATGTAGCGCGAATCAATCGGATGCCGCTTCCTCACATCGGCAATCACCGCCTCGATAAACTCTTCGGTGGTGAACTTCGCTGTTGCCCAAGGATTGCGCTTTGTAGGCCACACGACCTTTTCAAACTGGTCGTCAGACCACTTCGGGGCAACCAGTTGCGCAACGAGGTAGTTACTGTCCAGCGCATACTTGTAGATGCGCTTACAGAACGGGTGAAAATCCGCGCTGCCGTCGCCGCCAGGCAGTATCAGCAGCAGCCGATAGCCCTCTTTCGGCGCAGGCGTGTTCGGGTACGGACCGATGAGGAAATACATCTTGTTCTTGTCGTCGCCAGCATACAGAGTCTGGGAAGGCACATCAGCCACATCGTCTTGCGCCCACAGTGCGCAACAGAGCGCGATTGCTGCAAACCCTACTGTCCACCGCATCATGTCTCTCCTCCTGATTTCAGGAACAGCGTAGCGCGGGAAATTTCAGGATGTGCGCCAGTGTTTCGATTCTACCCGCTTCGAGGGGGGTTGTCAAGGGGGTCGGAGGTTGTTCTACCAACCACCGAGCCAAAGTTCACAAATTCCTGTGCGTGTAGAATTCCCCCCCCACTCCCTGCCCTCTCAAAGGGATAGGTTTTTCGTGGGCGTGCTTGCTCGCGGCGTTGTCGGGCAAGGCATCTTTGCCGCCATGCGAGCGAGACGCTCGCGTTCCCAGCACGCGCGACGCTGGGAGCGCGGACGTCCCGCCCGCCATTTTAATCGCGCGAGAAAAAACCTACCCCTTTGAGCTCCCTGCCCTCTCCCCTTGATAAGGGGTGAGGGGATTCGAAGCCTGTGCATTTATGGACTTTGGCAGTGCAGTTGGTATTATGCCAATCGCTGAACCAGAGTTCACGAATTCCTGCGCGTGCAGAATCCCCCCCACTACCTGCCCTTTCCCCCCCCTTGTCAAGGGGGGAGAGGGTCGGGGTGAGGAGGGATTCGAAGCCTGCACCTCTGTGGACTTTGGCAGCGCAGTTGGTATTAGGTCTGCCCCTACTTAGGTCTGCCCCTACAAAACGGCGTCTGCCCCTGCTTGCATGCGAAAACTTATTACACCTTCAGCGGCTCACCTTCGGTGCAGGCGACATGGTTCCAGATGATCTCCAGCAGCTGGTCAGGCGTGACGCCGTCCGCTTCCGCCTCGAAGTTCAGCAAGATGCGGTGGCGCAGGGCAGGTTTGAGCGCGCGCTGCACATCCTCACGCGCCACATTGTAGCGACCGTCCAGCAGCCCGAACACCTTGCTCGCCAAGATCAGCGTCTGCGCCCCGCGCGGGCTGGAGCCGTAGCGCACATACTTGTTCACCTCTGGCGGCGCGTAGTCCGAGCCCGGATGCGTCGCCACGATGAGTTTGAGCGCGAACTCCTGCACGGGACGGGCAATCGGCACCTCGCGCACCAAGCGTTGCATGCGCAGCAGCGTCTCCTTGTCCGCCACCACTTCGGGCTGCGGCGTCTCCGCGCCCGTCGTGCGATCCACAATCTCGCGCAACTCGTCCAGCGTCGGGTAGCCGACCAAGATTTTGAAGAAGAAGCGGTCTAACTGCGCTTCGGGCAGCGGGTAGGTGCCCTCCTGCTCGATGGGGTTCTGGGTCGCCAGCACCCAGAAGGGCGGCTCTATCGGATAGCGTTTGCCCGCGACGGTAACCGCCTGCTCCTGCATCGCCTCCAGCAGCGCGGATTGCGTCTTGGGCGTGGCGCGGTTGATCTCGTCTGCCAGCAGGATGTTGGTGAACACGGGTCCAGGGCGGAAGGCGAAGGTGCGTGCGCCCGTTTCGCTCTCCACGAGGATATTCGTGCCCGTGATGTCGGCGGGCATCAGGTCAGGCGTGAACTGGATACGGGCGAACTCCAGGTGCAGCGCCTGCGCAATCGTGCGCACGAGCAGCGTCTTGCCCAGCCCCGGCACGCCTTCCAGCAGCGCGTGCCCGCCTGCGCACACGGCGACCAGCGTGTTCTCGACGACCTCCTCTTGACCGACTACCACGCGCGCGACTTGCGTCTTCAGCGCGGTGTAGGTCTGGCGGAACCACTCCGCCGCTTGCTTGCCGTTTTCCATCGGTAGCCCCCAGATAAGGGGAGATACGGCATAGCCGCGCGTTTTCCTGCCGCCTACACCCCCAACAAGCGCAGGATATTCTCCAGATAGCGCACTGACAGGTCGGTCATGCGCGTGCTGACGCCGACCAGCGCGGGCAGACTCGCGCCCAGCGCAATCACGCCGACGGCAATTTTGGCGGGCATGCCAATCAACCACACGGGAATTTGCGGCACGGCGCGCGAGACCGCCGCCATCGCTGCGTCCACCACCAGCAGCACGCCCCCCGCAGGCGCAGCAATCTGCACGCACAGCATCAGCACCTCGCCCCCCAACTGCGTCGCCGTCGCAAGGCTCGCGTCCGACCACGCGCTCAGGCTACCCAGCCCTGCCTGCGTCTCGAAACTGCGCGCCAACGCCAGCAGCAGCCAGTAGTGCCCGTTCACCAGCGCGAACAGCGTCATCGCCAGCATATAATGGAACTGCGCCAGCAGCGTGGTCGGGAACGACGACACGGGGTTCAGCACCTGCATCAGGTTGAAGCCCATCATCGTGTCCAGCAGTTCGCCAGCCATCACCGCCGCGCCGATAATCAGGCTCACCCCGTAGCCCAGCACCAGCCCAATCACCGCCTCACCCACCAAGCGCACTATCAGCGGCACCCAGTCGGTTGGCGGCACGCCCGTGTAAGGCTGAATCAGCGGCGCAAGCGCGAGCGCCAGCACCGCCGACAACCCGACCCGTATCGGCGTGGGCACGAGCCGACTGCCGAACACGGGCGCAACCAGCGACACGCCCGACGCCCGCACAAACGCCACCAAAAACGCCCAGAACCACTCCGTATCCAGACTCATCGTGGCGGAAGATTCGTAAACACGCGCACGGTGAACTCCACGATCTGGGTCAGCATCCAGCCGCCTGCAAACAGCACCACCAGCCCGACGGCAAGCATCTTCGGAATGAACTGTAGCGTCATCTCCTGAATCTGCGTGACGGCTTGGAACACGCTCACTATCAGCCCCACAATCAGTGCGGCAAGCAGCACGGGCATCGCCGCCTGCAAGCCGACCAACATCGCCTGACGCGCCAACTCCAGCACTTCGCTCTGGCTCATACTGGTAATTGTGGCGTGGGGCAGGCGATTTCTGGAGAGCAGGAATCGCGCAGACAACGGCGAATCGACAGGGCGCGATGGTGAAAGTAGGCATTATCGGCTTGGGCACGATGGGGCGCCAGCATATGGACGCCTATCGCCAGATGCCCGATGTAGAAGTCGCAGCAGTGTATGACCACCGTGCCGACCGTGCAGCGGCGTTCGCGCAGGAATACGGCGTCCATGTTGCAAGCGACCTAAACGCACTGTTGGCAGCGTGCGACATTGTCGACATCTGCACGCCGACCTATCGACACGCGGAGTACGCGCTGCCTGCGATTGAGGCGGGCAAGGCGGTGGTGTGCGAGAAGCCGCTGGCGCGCACGCTGGAGGACTGCGAGCGCATCGTGGAGGCGGTCAAGACGCACAACACGCCGTTTATGCCCGCGCATGTACTGCGCTTTTTCCCCGAATACCGCACGGCGCACCAACTGATTCGCAACGGCGTGATTGGCGCGGTGGCGGCGGTGCGCATGCGACGCGGCGGTGACTTCCCCCGCACCGCGAGCGATTGGTATGCCGACTTCGAAAAAAGCGGTGGCGTCATCTTGGATCTCATCATCCATGACTTCGACTGGATGCTCTGGACGCTCGGCGCGGTCGAGCGCGTGTACGCCAAAGCGCTCACCTTCCGCAACCTGCAACACTTGGACTACGCGCTCGTCACGCTGAAGTTCAAAAACGGCGCGGTCGGGCACATCGAGGGCGTGTGGTGCGACCCTGGCGGCTTCAAGGTGAACTTCGAGGTGTGCGGCGATACGGGAATGCTGGAGTACGACTCCACGCGCCAAGTCGCCCTGCAGGTCGCGACCCGCGCGGAGGACGGCGCAGGCGGTGGCGTGCAGGTTCCCGAAAGCCCCGCCGTACATAACCCGTACTATCTGGAACTGCGCCACTTCGTGGAGTGCGTGCAGTCAGGGCAGACGCCCGAAATCACCGTCGAAGACGGCTACAACGCCGTGCGGCTCGCGCTCGCCGCGATTGAATCCGCACAAACAGGGAGGGTCATCACGCTATGACGGTCAAAGTGGGCATTATGAGTTTTGCGCACCTGCACGCGGACAGCTACGCGCTCTGCCTCAAACAGCACCCGCTGGCGGAGTTGGTCGGAATCGCCGACCACGATGCTGCACGCGCGAATGCCAAAGCGCACCAGTTCGAGACGCAGGCGTTCAGCAGCTACGAGGCGCTCTTGGCGTCTGATGTGCAGGCGGTGATTATCTGCTCGGAGAACGCCAAGCACGCGCAGCTGGCGCAGATGGCAGCGGCGGCGGGCAAGCACATCCTCTGCGAGAAGCCGCTGATGACCCGCCTCGAAGACGGCAAGGCGATGCTCGCAGCGGCGCAAGGCGCGGGCGTCCACCTGTTCACCGCCTTCCCGTGCCGATTCAGCCCTGCGTTCCAGCAGATGTGTCGGATGGTGCAGGCGGGTACTATTGGCGAACTGCTTGCGCTGCGCGGCACGAATCGCGGCTCTAATCCTGGTGGCTGGTTCAACGACCCCGAACTGGCGGGCGGTGGCGCGATGATGGACCATACCGTGCATGTCGCTGACCTCATCCGCGTGCTGACAGGGCAGGAAATCGTCGAAGTGTACGCCGAGACGGGCAACAATATGTTCCACGGCGCGTATGACGATACCGCCATGCTTACGCTGACTTTGGAGAACGGCGTGTTCGCCACGCTCGATTCGAGCTGGTCGCGCCCGAAGACTTTCCCCACCTGGGGCGATGTGACGCTCGCCGCGATTGGCACGCGCGGCATCATCGAGATGGACATGTTCGCGCAGCACTTGGTGCATTACGACGACCGCGTGGATCGCATCAAGCAGGTCTTCTGGGGCGACAACATCGACTACCTGATGATCGACGAGTTCGTGCGTGTGGTGGCTGGCGAGGAACCCAAAACCCTGGCGACAGGCGAGGATGGCTACCGTGCTGCTGCCGTTGCGATTACGGGCTACGAGTCCGCGCGTTATCGTACGCCGCTCCCTGTAAGGAGCGAGTAGCCGGCGGTTGATTGCTCGAATGCCTGCGCTGGGGTTGGAGCTATCCGCGCCTTATTTGGGGATAGCCTACCCCCAATGTTGCGAATCGCGCTCCTTTGGGGTACACTTATAGACCGTAGCCAGCGGCTACAGGGGGAGCTGCCATGAAAGTGTATCGGTTGGATTTGAATGATGTCGTCCAGCATCCGGGACGGCGTGTGGAGTACCCGATCGAACTTTGGCTGGAGCGGGAAGAAGCTCCCCCGCTGGCAGAGCCGATACGCGGCACGCTGGTTGCCGAAAGTGGCGGGCGGATACTGCGCCTCTCAGGCGTGTTCCGCACGGTGGTGTGGCTGGAGTGCGGGCGCTGCTTGCGCTACTTTCAGTTGCCAGTGGCGCTCGACATCCACGAGGAGTTTCCGCTCGTGGGCACACCCGCAGGCTTGAGCGCGTACGGCTACGCCGAAGTGGAAGATCGGGACTCGTTCCCCGTGTTCGAGGGGAACTGGCTCTATGTCGACGACTTGCTACGGCAATATCTGTTGCTGGAGTTGCCGATAGCACCCGTTTGCAAGGAGGACTGCAAGGGCTTGTGCCCGACCTGTGGGCAGAACCGGAATGAAGTCGACTGTGGCTGCGCGCCGAGAGCGGGGCATCCCGCGTTTGAGCTGCTGGCGCGCGCCTGGTACGGCGAGGACTAACAGACAAGGAGGCAAACGATGGGCAATCCGAAGCGACGACATTCGCACGCGCGTGGCGCAAAACGACGCACACACTATAAACTGGAAGTACCTGGTTTGAGGCGCTGCACGCACTGTGGCGCGATGGTGTTACCCCACCGCGCCTGCCCCGTGTGTGGCTATTACAAGAAGCGCAAGTACGAGGTGGCAATCACTGCGCCCACAGCCAGCGAGTAAAGCATGCGCATCGCTGTCGACGCGATGGGAGGCGACCACGCGCCCCAAGAAATCGTGCTGGGCGCGCTGGAGTCGGCACGGCAAGTCAGCTTCGAGATCCTACTCGTAGGCGACACGGAGCAGATTGAGGCGCTACTGCCGAAACGCGGGCGACCTGCGAACTTACAGGTGCACCATGCCTCGCAAGTTATCACAATGGACGATGCACCTGTGATGGCAATTCGGCGCAAGCGCGACTCGTCACTCGTGGTTGCCGCGAAGCTGGTCAAGGAGGGCAAGGCAGACGCGCTGGTCTCGATGGGCAACACGGGCGCGATTGGCGTGGTCACCAAGCTGCTCTGGGGCGCACTGCCCTATGTGGACCGTCCCGCAATTGCCACGGTACTGCCTACCTACACGGGTCGCTGCGTGCTGCTCGATAGCGGGGCAACGGTAGACTGCTCCCCACGCCAACTGCTCGACTTCGCGCTGATGGGGCAAATCTACGCCGCTCAGGTGCTGGAGATCCCCAGCCCACGCGTGGGGCTGCTCAACATCGGCGAGGAAGCGACTAAGGGCAACAGCCTGACCAAAGAGGCGTACCAGCTCCTGCAAAGCCAACTGCGGGATGAGTTCGTAGGGAATGTGGAAGGCAAGACCTTCTACGAGGGCGTCGCCGATGTGGTGGTGTGCGATGGGTTCGTGGGCAACATCTTCCTGAAAACCAGCGAGGGCGTCGCCGAAATGGTGATGCGGGTCGTCAAGGAAGAGTTGACGCGCAATGTGCTCAATCGGTTGCCTCTTGCGCTGCTCAAGCCCGCGTTCAATCGGCTCAAGCGTCGGCTGGACTATCGCGAGTGGGGCGGTGCGCCGCTGCTGGGCGTAGACGGTGTGTGTATCATCGGGCACGGTCGCTCCGACCGCTATGCGGTGCGTCAAGCGATTGCTGTGGCGGCGCAGGCGGTCGCCAATCGGCTGATTCCGACCCTACGCCACGCGCTGCACCTGCTGCATCACGAGAAGGAGGGCTAACGCGCCGTGCGCATCACGGTTCTGGGCTGCGGCACCTCGATGGGCGTTCCGCAACTGGGCTGCCGATGCGCCGTATGTACCTCCAACGACCCGCGCAACCACCGCACGCGCCCCAGCGTCCACATTCAGCAAGGCGAAACGCAGATTCTCATCGACGCGCCGCCCGAACTGCGCCTGCAACTGTGGCGCACAGGACTGGATCAACATCTGGACGCCGTGCTGATTACTCACACGCACGCCGACCACATCATGGGGCTGGACGACATCCGCGGGTTCACCATCTACACAGGGCGCGCTGTGCCCGTATACGCCGAAGCCAGCGCACTGGACGACCTCAAGCGCGTGTTCCGCTACATCTTTTTCCCATACCCGCCTGGCGTTAGCACCCCGCAGATCGAGTTTCGCGAGCTTACAGGCACGCTGCAGATTGGCGAGCTGGTCATCGAACCGTTGCGCGTGTTCCACGGCGAGATGCCCATCTTGGCGTTTCGCATCGGCGACTTCGCCTATGTGACCGATGTGAGCTATATCCCGCCCGACACTTGGGAACGGTTGCAGGGGCTTCGGTTGCTGATTTTGGACGCGCTGCGCCGCCAGCCGCACCCGACGCACTTCCACTTGGAGAAGGCGGTGGAGGTCGCCTTGCAGCTGCGCGCCCAGCGCACCCTATTCACGCACCTGACGCACGATTTGGACTACGCCACCACTAACGCCGAACTGCCTGATGGCATCGAGCTGGCGTACGATGGGCAGGTGGTGGAACTGACTTAGGCTCACAGCGCATACGCGGTCAGGAGAACCTTCTCGCGTGTGGCTTGCATCACCAGCAGGCGCACGGCGTTTTCATTTTTGGGGTCGCCATAGCGCACGCACAGCGGCATTTCGCGGCGCGGCGTGCCCACCTCAGGTAGGCTCACGCGCTGCAGCGGATACGGACGCCCCTGACGAATCTCCAGCCGTGCGAGGCGGTCTTGTGCGACGCCGTAAATCTGTGCGGGCGACTTCTCCTTCGGACGCAGCACCGCCACAAACCGATAGCCGCTCGCATAGAACGCGCTCCATTCACGCGCCAAGCGCGGAATCTGCATCACGAGGCTTTGAATCTCGTCGCTGAGCAGGTCGTCAGGCGCGAGGTAGAACTGGTCGTCCAGCAGGGGCTTCTCCAGCACATAGTAGTACGGGGCTTGCTCTTGGTGGTCGAAGCAGATGACGCGCGCAACGCCCTCCTTGTCCACAAGCCGTCCAATCGGCACGGTGCGGGTCGGTTCGTGGGAGATAATCTCTTTCTCGGTGTAGATCCAACCGCCGCCATCGGTGTAAATCAGCGTTTTGCCCTCGTGCGCGGGGTGCAGGGCGTACAGGTCGCGTTGCATCAAGTGCGTCACCGTGCGTAGCGTGCGCCAGCCGTTGCCTTCCCACCGGCGAAAGTAGATGCGCACCTCGTCGATGGTCAGCAGTTGCGCGGGCTGGCGTGGCAACTGCAGCACATCGAAGCTGAGCGTCTCGCGCGGTAGGGGCTCCTGCCAGACTTGGGTGAGCATACCTTAATTATATCGGCAGCCGCTTCTGGTATCTGTTGCGCAGGTAGATAGCGGCGGCATTCATCGTCAGCAGCAGCGCGAGCAGCACGATGATGCCCGCAGCGGCGTTCTCTTGGAAGGCGTGTTGCGGGCGCGTCGTCCAGTTGTAGATTTGCACGGGCAGCACGGTGAACGGCGAGGTGAGGCTATCGGGCAAGCGACTAATGTAGACCACCGCGCCGATCACCAGCAGCGGCGCGGTCTCGCCCACCACGCGCGAGAGCGACAGGATGACCCCCGTGAGAATGGACGGCATCGCGACGGGTAGCACCGTGTAGCGCACGGTCTGCCACTGCGTTGCGCCGAGCGCGAGCGAGCCGTCGCGCAGGCTTTTGGGCACGGTGCGCAGCCCCTCGCGCGCTGCCGTGATAATCACGGGCAACGCCAACAGCGCCATCGTACACGCGCCTGCGATCAGGCTCCTGTCCATCATCAGCGTGCGCACAAACACCTGCAGCCCCAGCAGCCCGTAAATTACCGATGGCACGCCCGCCAAGTTGGTGATGTTGATTTCAATCAAGCGCGTGAACCAGTTGCGCCGCGCGAACTCCTCCAAGTAGATGGCTGCGCCGACGCCAATTGGGATGGCAATCGCCGCTGTGAGCAGCAGCAGATACGCGCTGCCCACCAGCGCGGGCAAAATCCCCGCATTCTCCGCACGGCGCGAGGGGAAACTGGTGAAGAATTCGGGGTTCAGCCGCGCGTAGCCATCCAGCAAGATTTTGGTCAGCAGCACCACCAGCGTCGTGAGCGCGAACAGCACAATCAGCGCGCCCACGAGTTGGAACAGTTGCTCGCGTCGGCGTTCACGGGCACGCCACTGCGGGGTACTTGCCACCTGAATCATACGCGCGCCCCCTTATACCGTCGCCGAACCATTTCGCTGGCGAGGTTCAGCGCGAGCGTCATCAGAAACAGCAGCAGCCCGACGGCGAAAATCGTGCGGTACTCCACCGAGCCGTGCGGTGTGTCGCCCATCGTGATGCGCACGATGTAGGCGGTCATCGTCTCCACAGCGCGCAGCGGGTTGAAGGTGAAGTTGGGCTGCTGTCCTGCGGCGATGGCGACGATCATTGTCTCGCCGATCGCGCGCGAGATGCCCAGCAAGAACGCCGCCGACACGCCCGACATCGCTGCGGGCACGACCACGCCCCACACCGTCTGGAAGCGCGTTGCGCCCAGCGCAAGCGAGGCGTAGCGCAGGCTGTTCGGCACGGCGTACAGCGCGTCCTCACTGAGCGAGGCAATCGTCGGCAAAATCATAATGCCCATCACCAGCCCCGCCGAAAGCGCGTTGAACCCCTCCAGCGCGGGGATGAACCGCTGCAGCAGCGGGGTCAGGAAGGTGAGCGCGAAGTAGCCGTACACAACGGTCGGAATGCCCGCCAGCACCTCCAGCGTCGGCTTAACGATGCGGCGCACGCGCGGCGAGGCGTACTCGCTGAGGTACACGGCGGTCAGCAAGCCCACAGGTCCCGCCAGCGCAAGCGCAATCAGCGAGGTCAACAGCGTGCCCGTCACCAGCGGCAGCACGCCGAACGCCTTGTTCGCAAAAGTCGGCGTCCACACCGTGCCCGTCAGGAACTCCCACACCGAGACTTGCTCGAAAAAGCCGAGACTCTCGGTGAACAGGATGAATACGATCGCGAAAGTGGTCAGCACGCCGAGCAGCGCGCACAAAAACAGGAAGCCGCGCACGATGCGCTCCTCCGCGCGCACGCGCCGACGGTTGCGACTGTCCGCGCCGATTTGCACGACCGCCCGTGTGTATGCCACCCCTGCCTCCGTTGGCGCGTTATTGGGCACTTTTTTCCGACGCCTCCTCGATCTTGTAGAGGTCTTCAAGTTTCACGCCGACCTGCGAGCCATGCGCGCCGAACGCCGAACCCGTGATGCGCCGCTCGACCCGCTGCATCACCAACTCATACACCGTGTCGGGCAAGCCGATGTAGCCCACCTCTTCAGCGAGTTTGCCCGCGTTTTGAATGTAGAACTTCACGAACTCGGCGACTTCAGGACGCTCCAACGCTTTGACGCTCACATAGATAAACAACGGGCGCGCCAACGGCTGGTAAGTGCCGTTCAGCACTGTCTCGCGGGAGGGCTTCACGGGACCGTTGCCGCTGTCGATGGCGACCAGCTTTAGTTTGTCTTGGTTGTTCTCGTAGTACGCCAGTCCGAAGTAGCCAAGCGCGCCCTTCGTGCGCGAGACGCCATGCACCAGAATATCGTCGTCCTCGCTGCCCGTGTAGTCGCCGCGGCTGGCTTTCTCCTTGCCCACAATCGCCGCGGTGAAGTAGTCGAAAGTGCCCGAACGGGTGCCCGCACCGAACAGCACCAGCGGCTCGTCAGGGAAACCCGCGCGTACCTGCGACCACTTCGTGATTTTGCCTTGCGCTGCAGGCTCCCAAATCTTTTTCAACTCCGCGACAGTAAGGTAGTCGCACCAAGTGTTCTGCGGGTTCACCACGACCGCCATCGCGTCGTAGGCGATGGGAATCTCGATGTACTCGATGCCGTTTTTTTTGCAGAGCGCGTCTTCCTCTTCGCGGATGGGTCGGGACGCGCCTGTGATGTCGATTTCGCCGTTGGCAAACTTCTCGAAGCCGCCGCCCGTGCCCGACTTACCGACCGTTGGCTGCACATTCGGGTACTGTTTGGCGAACTCTTCTGCGACCGCTTCGGAAATCGGCAGCACCGTGCTGGAGCCGTCGATGCGGATTGTGCCCGAAAGCGTGGATTGCGTAGCGGTTGCACCGTTGTTAGAGGATTGCTTCCCACACGCGACGAGGCTTACAGCCGCCGCGCACGCAATAATCACCCATTCCCATCGGGTTTTCATGACCATTTAAGCATGCCCGCCGAAATGTTAAGGATAGGTTAAGAACACACGCCCGCCTTGGTCGCCTCCGCCAGCCAGTCCACAACGGCTTTGAGGTCACCCCCCGTCTCGTCGTAGATGCGCAGTTGGTGGTCTGCGCTTGTGCCCTCCTTAACGATTTTGCGGGCGTGTTTAACCGCCTCCCAGCTGCCGAGTTGTTCGGCGTAGGGGCGCAGCAGCGCGAGCAGTTCCTCCACCAGCTCGTCGAAAGGTACCTTTTTGCCCGCGCCGAAGTCGATGAGTTCGCCGCGCACGCCGTGTCGCACTGCAAGCCACTTGTTCTCGCGAATCAGGTCGCGGTGATAAATCCGCCATGAGCGGTTGCCCAGCCGTAAGTCCACCAGAAACGCCACTAACGCCTGGATGATTGCCGTCAGGCATACGGCGTCCTCGATGCGCGTGCAGACATCGCACACTCGAAACTCCAGCGTCTTGTATTTCGGGTGCGGTCGGATGTCCCACCACACTTTCGTGCGGTCGTCAATCACCCCGACACGCTCCAGCGTGCTCATAAAGCGGTCGTAGTCGGCGTAGGATTCGAACGAGTCGGGGATGCCCGTACGCGGCAGCGTCTCGAACACCACGCTGCGGTAGGACATCAGCCCCGTGCGCCTGCCATCCCAGAAGGGCGAACTACAGCTCAGCGCAAGCAGGTGCGGCAGAAAGTAGCGCGCCTGATTGAAGATGTCGATGGTCAGCTCCAAGTCGCCGATGCCCACATGCACATGCATCCCGAAAATCAGCAGCCGTCGGGCGATGTCCTGCATATTCTCTTCGAGGGCTTTGTAGCGCAGGCGCGGGGTGATGGTCTGCTCCATCCAGCGCGAGAACGGGTGCGTGCCCGCCGCCACGATGCGCTTGCCCTGCGATTCGGCGATTTCAATCAGCGCGCCGCGCAGACGACACAGCTCCGCCCGCACCTCATCGATATTCGCGCAGACCTGGCTGCCCACCTCGATCTGCGACATCATAAACTCCTCTTTGACTTGGTCTTGCAGGCGCACCCGCCCATCGGGCAGGATTTTGGACACATACGAATCGAGCGCACGGCTCTCCGCGTCGATAATCTGGTACTCCTCCTCGACGCCCAGCGTCAACGGCACACCCTTGAACATAGGTTCACCCGCGTTATATATACACGCTTTTGGGAGCGAATCCTGCCAGACGCAGGCGAATTGAGGTACAATCTGTGCGTGGGGTGAACCCGATGCAGACGCCGACCACTGAGACGCCGAGCATAGAGCAGCTCTACGAGGAGCAGATTCGCAGCCTGACCCCTGAGCAGAAGCTGCGCCTAATCGCACTGATTGCCAGTGAACTGGCAGAAGGCTTACCCAAGCGTCCCAAGCGAAGCATTATGGAATTGCACGGCTTAGGCGCGGAAATCTGGCAGGGCATCGACGCGCAGGAGTATGTCGACCAGCTCCGCTCGGAGTGGGACGACCGTCCATGACGCTGTTGCCTGAACCCTTGCGAGGGGTGCGTCGGCTGGGCTTTGACACCGCGCCTGTGATCTACTTCGTGGAAGCCCACCCAGAGTATGACGCGCAAATCACGCCGATATTCGAGCGCATTCGGCAAGGCGAACTGGAGGGGTTTACATCTGTCATCACGCTCTTGGAGGTACTGGTACAACCGATTCGGCTCAACCGTATCGATTTGGTGAGTCGGTATCGTCAATTGTTGCTTGATAGTGAGCATTTCAGCATACTACCTATCACTGTGGAATCTGCTGAACTCGCTGCTGAGTTGCGGGCGCGGTATAACCTGCGCACGCCTGACGCCTTGCAAGTCGCGACTGCGCTCGTGCGTCGCTGTGAGGCGTTTCTGACCAACGATGCTCGCCTCAAGCGCGTTGCCGAGATTCGCGTGCTGACGCTGGACGACCTGCGTGAGACGCCCTGAACCCTACAGCCGTGGATCCACAGGCTCCGCTTCCAACGCAAGGATGCCCAGCACACACTGGTGGACGCGCGAGAACGGCTCGTAGCGGATGAACCGCTCCAGCGCCTCGATACCCAGTGCGAACTCCTGCACAGCCAGCGTGCGTTTACGCCCGACGCTCCGCTCGCGCAGCGCGTCCAAGTGCAGGGTGTACTCCGCGCCGTAGATGATGCGCAGGTACTCGCGCCCGCGCACCTTGAGTGCGGGCTGCGCCAACCCCCGCTTGCCGCGCACTACAAACTCCAGCGGCTTGACTACAATCCCCTCGCCGCCCGCCTCCGTGTAGTCTAAGAACCAGCGGATGGCTTCCGCTTGGCTTTGCGGGTCGGTGGTGTCCACCAGTTTCCATTCGGTGGGTTGCAGGATGGGCTTGCCCAGCGCGTTGCCCGCTTCGCACAGGCGCGCGAGCTGCTCCAGGTGCCAAGTATGGGGCTTGTGGGCGTGTACTGCGCCCTCGCTGGCAAGCAGGTGGAACGGCGCGAAGCGCAGGTCGTCGGGGCTACGCACCTGCCAACAGTAGCGGCGGTAGGCGTCGCGGTAGCGCTGCAGGGCGTCCAGCCGCGCCTGTAGGGTGGGCTTCATCTCGTCGGGGGCAATCGCAAGTGCCGCGTGCAACGCCGCGATGCCCGCCGCTGCTGTCGGCGCGTACTGCGCGCGCAACAACTCCTGCGCCTTCGCCGACCATGGCATCAGCTCCGCGTCCAACAGCAGCCAGTCGGTATCCAGCGCGTCCCACAGTCCTGCCGCCGTCGCTGCGTCGCGCAGGTGCTGCAGCAGCGCGGCTTCCCACGCAGGGTCGTTGAAGAACCGCCTGCCCGTGCGCGTGTAGACCACGCCCAGCGTCTCGGCGGGAACGCCGAACCGCTTACGCGGGACGCTCGTATCGCGGCACACGATTGCGATTGCACGCGACCCCATGTGCTTTTGCTCGCACACCACCTGATGCACGCCCTGATGCCGATAGTAGGCGAACGCCTCGTCGGGATGCTCCAGCAGGTCGGGTTCGTTGGACGCCTCGACAGGTGCCATCGTCGGGGGCAGGTAGATCACCCAGCGCGGGTCTACCCCGAAGCGGCTCAGCGCCTCCAGCGCGGGCGCGGTCTTGTCCTCGCGCAGCAGGATGGTTCCGTGCAGGCGCGTCTGGATGTATTGTTTGCCTGCCACATCCTCGTAGCGCAGGGTGGGCATGCTGATTTCGGGGCGCGCGAAGGTCGGGCGCACGGGCGCGTAGTAGACCTGCTTGGCGGGCACGCTCACGGTCTCGCGCTCTGGGTAGCGCAGGGCGGTCAGCGCGCCGCCGAAGACGCACCCCGTGTCGATGTTCACCGTGTTGTTCTGCCACAGCGGATTGGGGTTCGGCGTGTGCCCGTAGACGACCAGCGCGCTGCCGCGATAGTCCGCCGCCCAGTTCAGGCGCACGGGCAGCCCGAACTCGTCGCTCTCGCCTGTCGTCTCGCCGTACAAGCAGAAGTCGCGGATTGCGGGCGACGACCGCCCGATGTAGGCTTGCTTGATGCCCGCGTGCGCCACGACCAACTTGCCGTTGTCCAGCACCAAGTGGCTGGGCAGGCTCTCAAGGAAGACACGCAGCTCGTGGCGCAGCGGTTCGGGGTGCGCCTCCAGCTCCTGCAGGGTGCGCTCCAGCCCGTGCGAGACCTGCACCTTGCGTCCGCGCAGGTAGCGGATAAGCTTCTCGTCGTGGTTGCCGATGACGGCGTAGGCGACGCCCGCCTCCACCATGCGCCGCACAAGTTGCAGCACGCCGACCGAGTTCGGTCCGCGGTCAATCAAATCGCCGACGAAGACCACCTTGCGCCCGTCGGGGTGCATCGGGTAGTCGCCCTCCACCTGCCAGCCCAGCACGCGCAGCAGCTCCAGCAGTTCGTCCAGACAGCCATGCACATCGCCGATGATGTCAAAGGGTCCCGTGTCGGCGCGGTGCATGTTGGGGCGCAGGGGGATGCGCACGATGGTCGCCGACTCTACTTCCTCTGGCGTGCGCAGCACATACACATAGCGGAACCCCTCGCGCTCCAGTTGGCGTAGCGACTGGCGCGCCGCCTCCACCTGTCGGCGGATCACACCCTCGCGCAGCGTGCGGTCGGTGCGCGTGGCGTTGCGCTCCAAGCAGACCGACGCGGGCAGCGCAAGCGCAATCGCGACGGGAATTGCGTGGTACGCCTGCGCCAGCTCCAGATACCGCTTGCGGTCTTCGGGGTACAGGTTCGTCGCGTCGATAACCGCGAGTTTGCCCAGCTCCAGCCGCTTGGCGACGATGGTGTGTAGCACCTCGAAGGCGTGTGGGGTGGCGGCTTGGTCGTTCTCGTCGTCGGCGATGAGTGCGCGGCAGAAGTCCGACGAGACAATCTCGGTCGGCAGGAACCAGCGTCGCGCGAAGGTGCTTTTGCCCGCGCCCGACGCGCCGACCAGCACCACGACCGACAGCTCTGGGATGGTGAGAGTCTGACCTGCCACAGTCAACCTCCTTGCGCCTATGCGCCGCGTTCGAAGACCGCCATCTGCGTGGGGTAGCCGTATTCGGGGTGTGCGTCGCCGACGCCGCTGAGGCGCACGCGATAGCCGTACCGCTCGGCGACACGCTGCGCCCACGCCTCGAACTCTGCTCGCGTCCACTCGAACTGATGGTCGGGGTGGCGTCGCTGGTCGGGTTGCAGCCCGAACAGCGGGTTGTACTCGCGGTTGGGCGTGGTGAGCAGCACGGCGCGCGGCTGCGCGTGCCCGAACACGACCTGCTCCAGCATCTCCAAGCGCGTCGGCTCGATATGCTCAATCACTTCCATCAGCACGGCGGCGTCGTAGCCCTGCATGCGGTCGTCAAGGTACAGTAGCGACCCGTGCAGCAAGCGCACGCGCCCTTTCGCGAGTTCCGCCTTGAGTTTTCGCTCGGCAATGCGCAGCGCTGTCAGCGACACATCCAGCCCTGTGAGTTGCTCGAATGCCCGTTCGCGTGCCAGCGCGGTCAGCAGTGCGCCCTCGCCGCAGCCTAAGTCGATCACGCGCCGTGCGCCCAGCGACTTCAGCGTCGCCGTGATTGCGCCGATGCGTTGCTCTTGCAGGCTCAGTGGGCGTTCCAATCGCGCTTCGAACGGCAGCTCATCGTCTGCGGGTGGCTCTTCTGGCGTTGCCTCGTCGCGCAGGATGCTTGCGAGTGCCTGCTCCACCAGCGTCGGGCGGTAGTTCAGGTAGCGCAGGATGATGCGTTCGCGGGCGGGATGGTCGGGCAGCCACTCCTGACCCTGACGGATGAGTTTGTCCACCTCCGCCTCGCTGATGTAGTAGTGCTTCGCGCCGTCCAGCACGGGAATCAGGATATACAGGTGGCGCAGCAGCTCGTACAGCCGAATCGTGTGGCGCAGGCGCACCCGATAGAGACGGCTCGCGCCCCATTCGGGGAACTGCTCGTCCAGCGGGATTTCGTGCGCCTCCACCGTGTAGCCCAGCGGCTCGAACAGCTCGCGCAGCAGGCTCTCGCCGCCGCGACACGGCAGCGTCGGCATGTATGCCTCCAGCGGCAGGGGTGTATTGACCAGTTCAGGGCGCTTCTCGCACCGCCCCGCCATCGCCGTGCGGAACACTTCGGTTAGGGCGGTGCTCATCATGGAGTTCACGGTGTACGCCTGCGGGCTGACATACGCGCTCAGTTGATGTTCGCGCCCGCGCACTAAGGCGACGGGGTTAATCTCCAGCAGCAGTGCCACTGTGCAGCGCGACTCGGTCGCTTCGGGGTAGAACACGACCGCGTCGCCCCAGCCCAAACCGAACCGTTGCACCCGCGCAGGGTGCTTGTGCAGCAGATACCCTAAGTCTGTCGCGGGTTGGTAGGTGGTGGTGATGGTCAGAAGCACGGGGCAATTATACGCTAAAACCGCTCGAAGCGTTCCACGGGCAGCACGAACACGACTGCGCCGCCGACCTCCACAGCGATTGGGGTGGGCAAAAAGCTACCGATGGGCGCGGCGTCGGGCGGCATCGGGTTCACATACTGCTCGCGCGTGCGGCAGTTGCTTTCCAGCAGGCGCAGCAGGCTCTCCAGCTGCGAGTCCTCCACGCCGATTAGCAGCGTGGTGTTGCCCTCGCGCAGGAAACCGCCTGTGGAAGCAACCTGCGTGAACTTGAACTGGCTCTCCAGCAGGGCGTCCACCACGCGACCCTTGTCTCGGTTGTGTATGACCGCGATGACGAGTTTCATCGGATGGGCGTTCATTCGGCAAGCGTTGGAGGATTCCTGCATTCGAACACAGCAGGGAAAAGGTTCCGCGTTGCTTCGCTCAGGGCAAAGCGATCTCGCCCTTCTCCGCACGCCGCAGACGAGACAGCAAGTCGTGCATTTCGGCTCGGTACTCCTCCTCGTCTGTCCAGTCGTCGTCGGTGAAACGACAGAGAATGTATTCAATCAATTCCCCAAGCGGCGTCCCCTCCAGTTGCGGGTTGGGAATCGCCCGAAGGCGGCTCGACGCCCAGTCTGCCAGTTGCATGCGCGTGCAACGACCACTGAGGTAGTCGCTTATCCACTGCTGTAGCTCTCTGCTCAACTGGTGGCGCCTGTGCTTCACGCGCATTGGTTCACCCATCGAAAAACCGCTCCTGTATTGCTTGCTCCAGCGACGCCTTGAGGGTCTCCAGCGACTGCAATCCGTTCAGCACCAAGAATCGGTGCGGTTCGGCGCGGGCGAGTTCGAGGTAGCCCTCGCGGATGCGCTCGTGGAACGCTCGCGTCTCGGCTTCGAAGCGATTGGGTGCGTTGGCACGGGCGAGGGCGTCCTCCACAGGCAGGTCAATCAGCACCGTTAGGTCGGGCGTGAGATTGTCCGTCGCAATAGCGTTCAGGCGGCGGATGAGTTCAGTGTCCAGCCCGCGCCCGTAGCCTTGATAGATTAGCGTCGAGTCGGCGTAGCGGTCGCACAGCACCCAGAAGCCTTGCTCCCGCGCGGGCAGGATAACCTGCAGGGTGTGCTGGCGTCGGTCGGCGAGGAACAGGAACAGCTCCGTCCAAGCGTCCAGCGGCTCGTGCAGCAGGATGGGGCGCAGGTGTGTGCCCAGTGTACTACCTCCTGGCTCACGGGTGAGTCGCACAGGAATGCCCTGCGCGTGTAGCCACTCCGCCAGATGCTGCGCCAGCGTGGTCTTGCCTGCGCCTTCGATGCCCTCGAAGGTAATCAGCGGCGCGTGGGGCATCAGTCCTCCCGTTCGGTGTCGGTGTAGATGGGCAGGATGCGCACACGACGATTCGGCTCCTCGCCGACGCTTTCGGAAAGCAGGCGGTACTTTTCGATGAGCTGGTGCTGCAATCGGCGCAAGTAGCTGTTTTGCGGCGAGAGTTCGTAGGGTTCAGCGGTCTTTAGCACATATTCCACGCCCTCTTCCGCTTCACGCAGGGCGCGCTCTTCCGCCGATTCGCCCCCTGCAGATTTGTGGAACAGCTCGCGCAGCGCGCTCACCAGCTGTGCGTAGGTGTTGCTGCGCACGATGGCGATGGGCAGGTTGCGCTGCAGCGCCTCGCGCACCTTGGGCGGGCGACGCTGGTAGGTGGAGTGGAGCACCACCATCGCGTCGGCGTCCGACACATCGCGGGCGACATAGGCGGGCAGGTGCAGGTCGCGCAACGCCTTTTCCAGTCGGCTGCGACTGACGCCATAGGGGAACACCCGCGAGGGCAAGCCTCGCCGACTCTCACCGCTGACTATCGTGGTCGTGCGTGCGGGCGAGGTCGCGTATTCTGCCTCTGGTTCGGGCACAGTTCGCCCAACTTGCGGCGTGCGTGGCGAGAGATCGCCGCGCTGTACCACTTCGTAGCCGCCGCTATCAGTCTGCACGCGGATTTCGGGGCGTGGCGGGTTGCCGCGTAACATCCGATCGACCGTCTGTGCAACATCGTGGTGGATGGCTAAGCGGTGAAAGTCCAGGATCTCGATTAGCACGTCGAAGGTGGGTGGGGCTTTGCGCTCCAGCACCGTTTTCTGCGTGCCGCGCCGACGCGCCTCCTCGTCCGACAGCGTCACGGTTTGAATGCCTCCCACCAAGTCCGACAGCGTCGGGTTCATTAGCAGGTTCTCTAAGGTTGTGCCGTGCGCCGTGCCAATCAGTTGCACCCCGCGCTCGGCGATTGTGCGCGCGGCGTATGCTTCCAGCTCCGTGCCGATTTCGTCGATGATGATAACCTCGGGCATATGGTTCTCGACGGCTTCAATCATTACAGCGTGCTGCAAGCTCGGTTCGGGCACTTGCATACGGCGGGCGAAGCCGATGCCGGGGTGCGGAATGTCGCCGTCGCCTGCAATTTCGTTGGAGGTGTCCACCACAATGACACGCTTATCGTACTCGTCGGCAAGCACGCGGGCGATCTCGCGAAGGCGAGTGGTCTTACCGACGCCAGGTCTGCCCAGCAAGAGTACGTTCTTGCCCGAAGCTATAATATCGTGGATAATGTCGATTGTGCCGTAGATGGCGCGTCCAACGCGGCAGGTTAACCCCACGATTTTGCCCTGACGGTTGCGAATGGCGGAGATACGGTGCAGTGTGCGGGGAATGCCTGCGCGGTTGTCTTTGCCGAACTGTCCGATGCGGTCGGCAACATATTGCAGGTCGTACTCTTCTACTTGCACATCTTCCAGTCGGATGGTGCGCTGCATAAAGCGCGCTTCGGGCATGCGTCCGAGGTCAAGAACTACCTCCAGCAGTTGATTCAGGTCGGGCTGCTCCTCCAGCCACTGGCGGATAGTGGGGGGCAGCACTTCCAACATCGCGTTCAAGTCGTCCGCAAAGCTCTGTGGCTGCGTTTGGCGTTCCGCAGCGGCTACCAACTGAGTCTTCGTTCGCTCTGGCATTGGTGTGCGGAATTATACCCTGCGTGATGCCATTGGGTATACTGTTGCGCTCGGAGGTATACGCTATGCCGAACACTAAATCTGCGAAGAAGGCGTTGCGGAAGTCGGAGAAGCGACGCCTGCGCAACCGCGCGACCAAATCGGCGATTAAGACCTACTCGCGCCGCGTGCTGGAGTTGGCAGAGAGCGGCGACATAAATGCTAGCGTCTCGACGCTGCGCCGAGCAATTAGCCTGATTGACAAGGCGGTCAAGCGCGGCATCTTGCATAAGAACACGGGCAATCGCAAGAAGTCGCGCCTGATGATTGCACTTAACAAGATACTGGCGCAGCAGCAAGCCGCGTCCGCCAACGAGTAGGCACGCGGGTATACTTAGTGTGTCATCACATACCGCGCCCGACGCGTGAGGGTGTCTCCACACGGAGATCGTAAGCGCGAATGACGGCGCGGGAGGAACTAACCCGGAGGAAACCAATGGCAGAGCTCACGATGCGTGAACTTTTGGAAGCGGGCGTGCATTTCGGGCATCCGACCCGCAAGTGGCACCCCAACATGCGCCGCTACATCTACGGCGCACGCAGCGGCATTCACATTATCGACTTGCATAAGACCATCGAGATGTTCGACAAAGCGCAACGCGCCGTTAAGGAGATCGTCAACAACGGCGGACACATCCTGTTTGTGGGCACGAAAAAGCAGGCGCGCGACGCTATCAAGGAAGCCGCCATCCGCAGCCGACAGTACTACATCACGTATCGCTGGCTGGGTGGCACGTTGACCAACTACCGTACCATCCAGTCGCGCGTCAAACGACTCAAGGAACTGGAACGCATGATTCAGGAAGGCGAGCTGGAGCGCATCCCCAAAAAGGAAGCCTCCCGCCTGCGTAAGCAATATGAAAAACTGGAACGCAACTTAGGCGGTATCAAGGATATGCCTGGGTTGCCCGCTGCGCTGTTCATCGTGGACGTGAAGGAGGAACATACCGCCGTCGCCGAGGCACAGCGACTGGGCATCCCGACAATTGCCATCGTAGACACAAACTGTGACCCCGACGAAGTGGACTACCCCATCCCTGGCAACGACGACGCTATCCGCGCTATCCGTCTCATCGCAGGGCGCATCGCAGACGCCATCATCGAGGAGAAACAACTTGAGTGGCAAGGCGCGGTGGTCGTGCCAGAGGACATCGTCGTCGAAGAGGAAGCCCCGCTCTCGCCCGAACAGATCGCAGAGTACGGCAAGATGTTCGGCGAGGAGATTCCTGCTGAACCGAGCCAGTCCACCGACGAGGAGATTATGGGCAAAGAGTGGGAGCTGATGAAACGACACCGACTGGAAGACTTAGAGGAGGAATACCGATGAGCATAAGCCCACAGCTAATCAAAGCCCTGCGGGACGAAACAGGCGCAGGATTTATGGACTGCAAAAACGCGCTGGAGCAAGCGGGCGGTGATATTGAAAAAGCGCGCCTCATCCTGCGCGAGAAAGGCGCAATCATTGCCACCAAGCGCGCCAGCAAAGAAGTCAACCAAGGCGTGATCGCTGGTGCACTCAGCGAGGACGGACGCACAGGTGTACTCATTGATCTGCGCTGTGAGACAGACTTCGTCGCTCGCAACGAGGAGTTCCTGAAGCTCGCCGACGAACTTCTGCACCATGTGCTTGCCGCCGGCGCAGAGGGGCAAATGGATGCAATCCTGCAGCGTCCGACGCGCGCAGACAATAGCCTGACCGTCGAGAAACTCATCGAGCTTACAATAGGCAAGACAGGCGAGCGTATTGTTTTCCAGAACTACGCGGTTGCCCGTGTACCTGAGGGTGAAAACGGCGTCGTGGACATCTACATCCACCACAACAAGCTCGTTGGCGCGATGGTCGTGCTGACAGGCAGTGCAGACAAGGAAACGATGCAGAACCTTGCCCACGAAATCGCCATCCAGATTGCTTGGAGCGCACCGCAGTACCTCTCGAAAGAGGATATTCCTGACGAGGTACTGCAGCAGGAGCTGCAGATTGAGAAGCAGCGCGCCATCAACGAGGGTAAGCCCGAAAATATCGCGGAGAACATCGCACGCGGTCGCGTGAACAAGGGCTTCATCCAGAAAGTCGCCCTGCTGGAGCAGCCCTTCTACAAGGACGAGTCCAAAACCATCGGCGATATGCTCAAGGCGGCGGGCAGCGACCTGAAGGTCGTGCGCTTCGTGCGTCTGGAGGTCGGCGCATCGTAAGGGACGGCGTTTGCCTTCACCCGAAAATACACGCGAGCCGAAGGCGTTCCTTCTTCGGCTCGCGTAGCTTTTCGACTAACATCCCGCGCCGAAGTTGAACAGCACCATCAGCAGGTCGGCGTCATCTACTATGGTGTCGCAGTTCACATCGGCGTTGAGCCCGCGTCCTGTTGCTCCGAAGTTGAACAGCACCATCAGCAGGTCAGCGTCGTCCACGCAGCCGTTGCAGTCCACATCACCAGGCAGGCACGCGCGCGTGTCCAACAGATAAGCGAACTGGGTGTTATCGCTGAGGCGACGCAGCCGCCCCACAAGATAACGGTTGTCGGGAGTTGCATCATCCACTGTGAACAGCAGGAACCCGTCTGGAATGAGGCAGGCGTACACCTCGTTCAGGTCTTGCAGCCCTGTACTGAAGTGCCAACGATAGCCTCTGGGAATACCGCTGCTCCCTATCCAGTAGTACCCGTAAGTCGTACCGTCCTGGGCGACAGCCGTGGGGAAGAGGAAATCGTTAGTAGGCGTGCGAATCTCGTAGGTCGTGCGCGTAGACGCTTGCCATAAGTAGGCGACTGACCCTCCCTGCAGGCGCAACAGCAGATACTCGTCGTCGTCAGAGACATCCACAGGTATCGTGCCAAGGGGTGCGCCTAACTCCACCAGTGTCTCGAACCCGCACAGGTCAGTCGCGCGGGCAGGGGACGCCTCCACCCGCCCGTAAATCGTCTCGCCGTCCGCCGAAACAATCCCACTGAAACCGAAGTGGCGATGAATATCCAAGCCCTCATCCGCCTTCCAGCGGAACACAGGCGACGCCAAGTTGCCGATGATAGAACCGACCACTGTGCGCCCGTCTGCGCTGATAGAGCGCGGCTGCGGCTGACGGCTCCGATTGCGCGGGTACAGCTCCGTGAACTGCCCCGTGAGGCGGTTCCACAGGTAGCCAAATGGGTCGCCAATCACAGCGATCACCGAGCCGTCCGCGCTCACACCGCCGACTGTTTTCGCTGCCGACGCGACGCTGCCCGACACAAAGTTCGGCACGAACGCCATCTGCCCGTTGTGCCAGTAGACCGCGTACTCGTTGTAGCGGTCGCGAACCGAGCCGACCACCACCGTGCCGTCCCGCGAGATATAGCGCGGGTTCGGCGAATGGTAGCCGTCAGGGATGGGCAAGATTGTCAACCGCTGCCCGAACGCAAGCATAAGTGCTGAAACCAGTCCCATGCCGAAAGCGATTCCTCGCATCGTTTGCCTCCTTAGCGTCCGTTGGTGTCCAAGAGATAGGCACGCCGCTGTCCCAAAATCGCACCTTGACCCGCGATGTAGCGTCCATCGGCAGACATCGCTTGCGCAGAGATGAGGTACGCGCCGCCCAAGTAGGGCGCAAACACTTGGTTCAGAATCTCGATGCCGTCCAGAAAGCCGTTCTCGCGTCGCCAGCGGATAGCGCCGACATTGCGCTGGTAGCCGACCACGATGCGCCCGTCGTCGGAGATGGCTGTACCCGCGCCGTAGTCGCCTCCGGGCGCGCTGCCCAGCGAGACGCCGCCGCAGGGGTCAAAGTACATAATCTGGTTGTTCGTGGCAGAGCCTGAACCATAGCGCCCGTCAGGGGAAAGACACTGGGTAATCCAGCCGGGCGCAACAGGCAGCCGTTCAATCCCGCGCTCCAGAGTCCAGCGGTAGCTGCTTCCGAAAACGATGCCTGTTCGGGTGACCCCTCGCGCATCCCCAGCTGCGGCAGGCAGGCGGTAGACCTGCCCATCGAGCCAATAGCAAGCACCGTAAGGGGTACCGATGTGAGCAACAACCAGGCGACCATCGCCCGAAATGCCCTGCACCAGGTACGATTCGCTGGCTGGAACATCGGGTAAGGTAGGCAGCAACTGATAGCTAATCGTGTTGCCCTGAACCCGCCAGACAATTGGTCTCCACCCCTGACCCCCTGAGACGATATAGCATCCTGCGATGACCGTACCGTCTTCTGAGACGCCACGCGCCATCACGGCGACGGTGCCTGGAGGCAGGGGGAGGGATTGTTCTCCCGTCGTGTGCGTCCATCGGAAGGCATACGGGCTGCTGGTGCGATAGCCTACCAGCACGGTCGCGTTCGAATTCATCGCATAGACCAGCGTGTCAGGCACAGTGGAGACCCAAGTTAGGGTCTGCGCGTGCGTATAGACAACGCCTGCACAAAGCCACGCTATAATCACAACCCTCGCTTTCATGGCAACGCCTCCAAAGCCCAATCATTAGACCGTTCGGCACGCTGCGTGTTTCACAAAAAGTCGCCACGCGAGGAGGAGCGTGGCGTCTAACTGGGGGTGGAGGTTTCGTAGTACGATGTGGCGAAAGAGAGCGAGTACCGCACTGGTGCTACTTCATACAGGTCTACTGATGTGCCTTATGTGTACGGGGAAGGCGCAGCCGCGCGTGCAAGAGGTGTTGCCGCGTTGGATTGCGCCGACACTCCAACCGCTTCACCTCAGCACAAACGCAACGGGCACGCACGCAGCGGTTGCGCTGGGGTATGGGGTGGTCGGCTGGATGAACTTGGATACAGGCGGTATCGAGCGCACGCTCTCCACAGGGCGGTACCTGCCGATTGTGGCAGTCGCGCAGCGAGGCAACCTGCTCATGATTGCCGATAGCGGCGACCTCGTGTCTGGCGACAGCGTGATTGACCTGTGGGATACCGCGACTTGGCAGCGTGTACGGCGGATGGTGAGTCCGTCGCCCATCGTGGCAGCAGCGCTGGCACCCAACGGACAGTATATTGCCGCTGTCTCACGCGACCGTGCTGTGCGCCTTTGGCGCGTTGCCGACGGCGCGCTACTGACGACTGTCTACCAGGCATTTGCGCCGCTGTCGGTAGCCTTCACTGCCGACAGCACGCGGGTTATCACAGGCGACACGCTTGGCTACCTGCGGATGTGGACGATTGCGGGCGCGTACATGGGCATCGTGCGCGTGCTGTATGCGGGTGTCAATCGGCTGGGCGTGTCGCCGTCGGGGGAGTGGCTGGTTGTCGGCGCCGTGGATGCCGAAAGCCGCGCCTTGGGCTACAACCTCGCCACGAACAGCATCGGTTGGTACGCGCCCTACTTCGGCGGCGTGACGGGAATCGCCTTCTCGCCCACCAGCGCGGAGGTCTACATCGGATCGACCGATGCGCAGATTTACCGCCATAACTTAAACACAGGGCAGCGACTGGGGCAGTTCACTGCGCTGACCAGCGTGCGCGCGGTAAGCATCGCCGCGAACGGCAGCGTGCTGGTCTCTGGAAGCTACTTCCTACCCTACGGCTCGAACTTCCCGCCCAGAGTTTTCGGGAGCGATAATCTCGCGGCAGTGCAGGTCTGGAGTCCGACGGGAACGCTGTTGCGCACCTTTCGCGGGGAGTTGACCCGTCCGATGTGCCTCGCGGTGGCGCGGAGCGGTTCGATTCTCGCTGCGGGCGATTACGAGGGCAATCTCTACCTCTACGACAAGGCAACCGGGCAGCTGATTACCCGCTGGAATGCTTTCACCAGCCAGGTGCGCGATATCGCGCTCTCGGCGTCAGGGCAGTACCTTGCGAGCTGCTCCATCGATGAGTTCGCCGTGTGGGATGTGAGCAACCCGCTCAGCCCAACTCGGCTGTTCACGCACGCCACGAGCGACACGGGCAATATGGCGGTCGCGCTTGCACCTAACGGACAGCGCGCGGCAATCGCGCATGTGCGCGAAGGTATCTCAGTGTACGAGGTTCCTTCAGGGAACCTGATAGCGACCCTTCAGGGAGGCGAGGAACGGTTCGCACCGACCACCCTCGATTTCTCACCCGATGGACAAACGCTCGTTGTGGGCGGGCGCATGCAGGGTGTTTACTTCTACGACGCTGCCACAGGCGACCTTCTCCGCACGCGCGAGACCCAAGATATTACCCTGCGCGTGCAATACTCCGTCGACGGCACAAAGCTGCTTGTGGTGGAGGGAAGCAACCTTACCTATGTCGTTGACCTTGACACAGACACCGTGCTTGGTCAACACGGCGAAACTTGGGAGACCGCAACCCTCACGCACGACGGCGCGAAGGTCGTGGCAATTCGCTACGAGGACAGCCTCATCTTGTGGGATTATGTGAACGACGCGGCAGACCAGTACCGCCGCCTCTTCCGATTCGGTCGGCACATCATCGCAGATGGCGATATTGCTGTCGACTCGGACAACCGCACCATCTACACCTCGTTTGCCAGTCAGGGGATTGCCGCGTGGCGGTTGCCAAGCCCTGCCGACATAGACAGCAACGGGTGCGTAGACGATGCTGACTTGCTGACTGTGCTGTTCAACTTTGGCGCGACAGGGGCGAACCCCGCCGATGTGAACCGCGACGGCACGGTGGACGATGCTGACCTGTTGGAGGTGCTGTTCAACTTCGGCGACGGATGCTGACCCCGAAAAATACAAGCGAGCCGAAGGGGGAACGCCTTCGGCTCGCGTGCCTCATAAAGGTATGGTCGCAACCTCCTTATGAGGGCAGGCTTTGCTCTCCACCTACAGACCCTACAGCAACTTTCGTGCCAAATGGCTGTGCGCGAGGGCGGGGTATCCTATTCGCATGCGCAAAACGGTGTTAATTACGGGCGGCGCGGGGTTCATCGGCAGCCACTTCACCGAGTACCTCCTGTCGCAGTACCCCGACTACGAAGTGCGCGTGCTGGATGCGCTGACCTACGCGGGTAGGCGCGAGAACCTCGCGGCGGTGGAGGGCGACCCGCGCTTCACCTTCATTCACGGCGATGTGCGCGACAAGCAGACTGTACGCGAGGCGATGCAGGGCGCGCACTATGTCGTCCACTTCGCCGCCGAAACCCATGTAGACCGCTCCATCTTGGATCCCGACGCCTTCATCACGACCGATGTATACGGCACTTTCGTCATGTTGGAGACGGCGCGGCAGGTGGGCGTCGAGCGGTTTGTGCATGTCAGCACCGACGAGGTGTACGGCGCGATTGAGCAGGGCGCGTTCACCGAAGAGTCGCCGCTAAGACCCAGCAGCCCCTACGCCGCGAGCAAGGCGGGCGCAGACCTGCTCGCACAGGCATATGCCCGCACCTACGGGCTGCCCGTGCTGATTGTGCGCCCCAGCAACACCTTCGGACCGCGCCAGTACCCCGAAAAGCTCATCCCGTTTTTCACCGTGCGTGCGCTGCACGACCAGCCGTTGCCGCTGTACGGCGACGGGCAACAGCGACGCGACTGGCTCTATGTGGGCGACCATGTGCGGGCGATTGACATCGTGCTGCATCGCGGGCAGGTCGGCGAGGCGTACAATATCGCAGGGGGCAACGAACGCACCAACATAGAGGTTTCGCGCCTAATCTTGCACACGCTGGGCAAGCCTGAGAGCCTGATTCAGTTCGTGAAAGACCGCCCCGCGCACGACCGCCGCTACGCGCTGAACGACTCCAAACTCCGCGCGCTGGGCTGGCGTCCCGAAGCCGACTTCGAGACCGTCCTGCGCGAGACCGTGCTGTGGTACGCCAACCACCCTGAATGGTGGCAGCCCATCCTACAGAATAAGCAGGACTACCAGGCGTTCGTGGAGCGGTGGTATGGGCGTTAGTCTTGAGGAAACCAGCTGCGCAAAATCGCGCAGAGCCTTTGGAAGGCATGGTCTGTGCATCCTTTCAAACTAACCCTACTGGCTAACTCTTTGTAGAGTGCCGACGAACGGACGATTGCTTTCTGGCGAAGTAGTTTCTCTACGGCTTCCTTGGGCTTCTGAGGCTTTCCGAGAGGCGTCTTGGGAAAGCTTTCGACGACTCCTTGAAACACTTCGGCGTCGCCCCCAGCGAACACATCGACCACATGAGGGGAAGTAGCGAAGACCCAACTCTCAAGCTCGGGGTCGATCACAACCACTGCAGAGCGTTCTTGCCATCCACTCATGTCGAGCTGTTGTTGTACCTGCTGTTCCAGCTCGGAAGAGGTGAGAGCCTCCTTGCCGCATCCTTCGCGGTCAAACAGCAGAAGAGAGTAGCGGTATTTTTGTAGGGCGTTGATTTCGTTCAGGAGCGCTACGCCTCGCTGCAGCACGCCGGGATCGCGTTCGGGGTGAACAAATATGTCAAAGTCAACAGCCCGAATCTGCAGAGCCTGATTTCGTCTGAGGAGTGCGGAGATCGCTTGCTCCGTGTCTCGGTCTGCGACTACCACCACGAGGTCTTTCATCCCAGCACTCCGCTCGCGAGCAAGGTTCCAAGGGGTATCTCTTTTTTGTAATCCTTGAGCAATGGATGATGATCGCCGCGCACGATGTCTGTTGCGCCGCTCTCTGTGCGTGCGAAGCAAAGCAGTTGTGAGGGGTCTGCAAGGTTTAGAAGTAGCGCGGAGTGCGTTGTGCAAAGGATTTGGCTTCGGTAAGCCGACGAGAGCGATTGATAAACCGCCTCGAGTGCCTTGGGATGGATGCCGTTTTCAGGCTCCTCAATAAGGTATGTGCCGCTCGCGCCAAGATTATCCCCAGACGCCGATAGGTAAGCGATGAGTGTAAGCGCAATTAGCCGTAATGTACCGTCAGAGAGTAGCCACGAAGGCACTTGCAAGCCACCACGAAAGACCGCCACGAGATAGAGGTAGCGATCTTCCTCGCGCTCCTTGACCCAGAGGTCTTCCAAGTCTGACAGAACCGTTTGGAGGTGCGCAATCCAGCGTCGGAACTGCTGGGGAGCCGCTTCGCGGAAGTGTCTCACGACCTTCGGCAGGTTCGAACCGTCGGGCAGATATTCAAGCCCTACATCAGGGGGGCACGGACGGCGCATGTGAAGGCTGTTGAGGGCAAGGCTCTGAACCCCGTGCAGCAGGAAGCCGCGCACCCAAAGGCTTCGCCCGAAGCGTTCCTCCTCTTCAGGGATAGCGGTCAGTCCAGAGCGTATGGGCGTCAGGCGCAACTGAAAGTTCCATCCTGTGGTTTCTGAATGAATGTGGATGCGCCCATCTTCGCTGCGCCCCATTACCTTCTGCCAACCCTGAGGTTTGCGCTTACCACTTTCGCGTAGGACAGGTTTCTCATCTGCACGCTCGGAAGGGAACAAAGCTGGCTGGACAGTGTTCAAATCTTTCTCGGATGTGCTCAACAGCCAAAGGTTTTCCCCCAATAGGGCTACAGCCCCAAGGGAGTCCAACCCGACACGCACCTCGTAGCGAGCCGCGTGAACTTGTGAATCGGTCAAAGTATCAGGCAGCGTCAACTCCAGCGCGAGTTCGAAGGAATCGCCTTCCTGCTGCCAGACTAACTCGCGCAAGGAACGCGCCCGCTTGCGCACAGCTGCTTCCGCGCCCTCTCCCACAAGATCTTGCACAAAGGCGACGACATCCAGCAGAGAGGTCTTTCCGCTGGCGTTCGGTCCGACCAGTATCTGGAATGGCGCCAGTGGCTGGCGAATGTATTTCAAGCATTTGTAGCGCCTTGCCTCAATGAGCCGTATCATCGCGGGCAGTGTACCTCTGCAAAAGTATACCTGGAGCGTGAATCCTTCGGACATGAATGCGCCTCTAATCCCGTTGGAGGTATCCGCGTATGCGATGGGCGACGATTAGCGCACTAATTGCCAGCCTATTGGCGTTTTCGGGCTGCGACGAAAAGCAGGACACTGCTAAAAAGACCACTGTATCGCCGCGCGAGGTTTACGAACGACGCGCCGACGAAAAAGTGCTTATCATCGATGTGCGCACGCCCGCAGAGTTCAGGCAGGAGCGCATCGAGCAAGCGGTTAACAAGCCACTCGACGAGATCGATAAGTGGGTCAACGAACTGCCGAAGGATAAGACCATCTACTTCGTGTGCCGAAGCGGGAACCGCAGCGGCATTGCCCAGCGAATCGCGGCGCAGCGCGGCTACGAGAACACCTACAACATGGAGGGCGGGATGATTGCGTGGCGTCGGGAAGGGCTGCCTGTGGTGTCGGGCGACTAACTGCGCTTGAAGACGCGCCACACATAGTCCACCTCCTGCACGCTGAGCCGCTTGCAGGCAAGCAGGTAGACCCACATCGAGAGCAGAGCAACGACCAGCGCAATCACCAACGCGCGCAGGTTCACCTGAAAGTCGGGCAGCAGGGCGTGTAGCCCTGTGTGCAGCGCGAACGCGACAAGTCCCATCAGCGCGACGGCAGCTCCCGTCGCCACGAGAAACCGTGCGAGCGGTTCGCTGCGGGTCTGCGTATCGCGGGGAATGCGCCGATTCAGGAGCCGCGCCATCCACACCATCTGCAGCGTGGCGGCGATCGAGGTCGCTAACGCCAGCCCCACATGCCCCTGCAGGCGCATCAGCAGCATGCACAGCGGCACGAACACGACTGTCACCGCCGAGCCGACCAGCACGGGCGTCAGCGAGTCGCGTAGCGCGAAAAAGCCTCGCGCAATCAACGCCTGACCCGACCACGCGAACAGCCCCAGCGCGAACGCCCGCAGCGCACTCGCCACCAACTGCGTGTCCGTTGGCGTGAACTTGCCGTACTGGAGCAAGATGCGGCTGATGTCCTCCGCCAGCACGAGCAAGAGAACCGTCGCAGGCGCAGTGAGGAACCACACCAGGCGCAGCCCGCGTCGCAGCGTCTCGCGCAGCGCGCCCCATTCCTCTCGCGCCGCCAGCGTCGTGAGCGCGGGGAAGATTGCCAGCGCAATCCCCTGACCGACAATCCCCAGCGGGGCTTGCATCTGGCGGTTCGCGTTGTCCAGCGCGGAAATCGCGCCCGCGGGCAGCCACGAGGCGAACACGCGCAGAATGAGCATATAGATGCCTGGCAGCGACAGCCCGAACATCACGGGGAGCATCAGGCGGAACACCTCGCGCGCCCCCTCGTGGCGCAGGTTGAACTCCAGCCAAAACGCGCTGCCCAGCCGACGCATGACCACCAGCGGCAACAGCACACTGCCGATGAACGCCCCCGCCAGCGCGCCCCACGCCAAGCCCGACACGCCCAGCCACAGCGCCAGCACCAACCCACCGAAGATGATGCCGATGTTGTAGATGTTCGGACCCAGCGCAGGCGCAAGGAAATGCTTGCGGGCGTACAGCGTCGCCATCATCAGCCCGCCCAGCAGGAAGCAAATCTGCGCGGGCAGCACGATGCGCGTCATGTGTGTTGTGAGCGCGAGCCGCTGGGCATCAAAGCCAGGAAACATCAGCGCGACCGCCAGCGGCGCGAGAATCTCCAGCGCCAGCACCAGCGCGGTCGTGAGGCTGACCATCACGGTGGCGACGATGGAGAACACGCGCCACGCCTCCTCGCGCTGCCCCGTCTCCCAGTAGCGCGAGAAGATGGGCATCAGCGACGACGAGAGCGCGCCCCCAGCCACCATGAAAAACAGCAAATCGGGCAACTGGAACGCCGCGCGGTAGGCGTCCGTGAGTTCGTTCTGCCCGAAGCGGAAGGCAATCACCGTGTCGCGCAGCATGCCCAGCAGACGGCTGGCGAAGATGGCGGTCATCATCACCGCCGACGCCCGCGCCCAACTGTAGCCTGCCTGCTGCGACTCAGAGTCCCTCATCGCGCGAGACCATCTTCAAGCCCACCACACCCACCACAATCAGCCCAATAAAAAACAGTCGCCAGAAGTCGCGCGACTCGCGGAACCATAGCATGCCCACAACCGCCACACCCACCGCGCCGATGCCGACCCACACGGCGTATGCCGTGCCGATGGGAATCTTGCGAATCGCCAGCGACAGGAACCAGAAACTCGCCCACGCGGTTGTGAGGGCGACGGCTGTCGGCAGGATGCGCGAGAAGCCGTCCGAGAACTTCAACGCCGTCGCCCAGACAACCTCCAGCACGCCCGCAATCAGCAGGTAGAGCCACGCCATGTGCGGCAAAGTATACCGTACAGACGGGTATACTTTGGTGGTATGTACGAGCAGCTGGCGCTGCCGCTTTTGGATGAGCCTGCAACGGAGCCGACCCCCCCAGCGACGCCTGCGCTGGAGTACGACCCCATGCTGTTCGGCAAAGACCCCACACCGTACATCGTCGCCGTGGAGCCTATCGACTCCCGCATTCGCCTATTTATTCGCGAGGGGGGACAACTGCGCACGGTGGAAGAGCCGTTCCGCCCGTGGCTGCTGAGCGACATGCGAATGGAAATGGACGGCGTCCACTGGCAGGAACTCAAGGGCGAACTGGAAGGGCGACGGATGCTGAAGTACCTCGCCCTCTGCGACACCCGTGAGGTGTTCGAAAACCTGCGCCGTGCCCTGCGGGATGCGCATCGCGAAATCATCGCCTACGGCTCGTTCGCGCGGCAGTACCTGATGCTGTCGGGCAAGACGCTATTCAAGGGGATGACCTTCGCCGACCTGCACCGCGTGCAACTGGACATCGAAACCACCACGCTGACGCCCGACCAACAAGGTGCGCAGATCCTAATGATTGCCCTTAGCGACACCCGTGGCTACGAAGCGGTGCTGGACGGCGACGAGAAGCAGATACTGGAGCAACTGGTCGAGCGCATTCAGGCGTTAGACCCCGATGTCATAGAGGGGCACAACCTGTTTGGGTTCGATTTGCCGTATTTGGCGGCGCGGGCGCAGGCGTTGGGCGTGCCGCTACGGTTGGGGCGCGACGGGTCGGAGCTGCGCTTCGGGTCGCCGCGCCAGTGCATCATCGGCGCGAACAGCCGCACCTTCACGCCCGCGTTCGTGCACGGACGCCACCTGATTGATACCTACCTAAGCGTGCAACGCTTCGACATCGGGCGTGGCGAACTGGAAGGCTACGGGCTCAAGGAAGCCGCGCAGCAGTTGGGCGTCGCCGAGCCCGACCGCATCTACTTGGAGCGCGAGCAGATTCCCGACCTATGGCGCACCGATCCCGAAACCGTGCGCCGCTACTGCTTACAAGATGTGCATGAGACGCGCCGCCTCGCCGACCTCACGCTGCCCACCGAGTTCTACCAGTGCCAGATGCTGCCCGACACCCTGCAGAACCTCGCGACCATCGGCACGGGCGAGAAGGCGAATCTGATGTTCTTGCGGGCGTACCTTGCCGAGGGGTATGCGGTGCCAGCCCCACAGGAGGCACGCGAGTACCCTGGCGGCTACACCGAAGTGCGCCAGGTGGGGCTAATCCCGCGCATCGTCAAAGCGGATGTGGAGAGCCTGTACCCCAGCGTGATGCTGCGCTACGGCATCAAGCCCCGCGCCGACCACCTGAATGTGTTTCTGCCGACGCTGGAGCGACTGCGCCGCCTGCGCTTGGATGCCAAAGCGCGCGCGAAGCAGACGCAGGGCGCAGAATCGGCGTACTGGGACGGGTTGCAAAATTCATTCAAAATACTCATCAACTGCTTCGACGCGATGACGGAGGTCTTCACGCCTGACGGGTTCAAGCCGATTAGTCAAGTGGCGGTCGGCGATTGGGTTTACAGCATAAACCCCACAACGCAACAGGTGAGTCTCAAGCCTGTGGTGGCAGTCTATAAGCAGTCCTACGCGGGTAAAATGGTGCGTCTACGCAGCAGGTCAGTGGATTTTCTGCTGACGCCAAACCATCGATGCCTCGTGCGTCACAGGTCGGGCAAACTGGAGTGGCGGTACGCCCACGAACTGGTGGGCAAGGGTGAAGTGCGGCTACCTCAGCTATGTCCCTTGCCTGCGGTAGCGCCTGCGCCTGAAGTGTTTGACCTTGCGCAGTGGTGTGAGGCGAACGATGTGCCCTATGAAGAGGTGCGCGAGGGAGATGTCGTCAAGATACGCTACCCGTGCGCAGGGAAAGTTGGACAGCCACATAAAGCGCACCCACGCTACTACGCGCTCGATGATTTCCTGCGATTAGTGGGATGGTATATTTCGGAGGGGGTGCTGCACTCGTCCCAGTGCCGTGTCTACCCGAATGGACATGTGCGCGGAGTTTATTACCGCGTGTCGCTGACGCAGAAACGGGCGCAGGGTCGGGAAGTTATCGCGCAACTCTTGCAGCGGTTGGGCATTGAGTATTCTGAAGACGGCAACGGACTGCATTTCTGCTCACGGCTGTGGTATGAGTTTTTCTTGCGGGAGTGTGGCAGCGGCTCACGCGAGAAGCGCATTCCATCGTGGGTGTTCCGCTGGGAAGCGGAGCGACTGCACCCTCTGTTCGAGGCGATGATGGCAGGAGACGGCGACACGCGCGCCACAGGCAAGCGCTTCTCCACAGTCTCGCCCCAACTGCGCGAAGATTTTCTGCGGCTCTGTGCGCATTTGGGTGTCCGCGCCACGGATCGCGGATACGATGGGTGCTATCGGATAGGTGTCTGCACGAAGGGCACAAAGCCACGACTGCATCGGCAACACATTAGCTGGGCAGACTACGAAGGGGAGATTTACTGCCTTACAGTGGCGGACAATCATACGGTACTGGCAGGGCGGAACAAAACGCTCAACTGGACGGGGCAGAGCTACTATGGCTATCTCGGTGCGCCGTTCCACTTCAACGATTATGACGCCGCCGAGCAGGTGACGCTCACAGGGCAGGAACTGGTCAAGCGAATTGCCGCCGAGATTGAGCGTCAGGGTGGGATGGTGGTGGAGATCGACACCGACGGCGTCTACTTCCAGCCGCCGCCCGAAGTGCAGACGGAAGCGGACGAAATCGCGTTTGTGGAGCGGGTGGGCGCGGTGCTGCCTGAAGGCATCCGCCTTGCCTACGACGGACGCTACAAGGCGATGCTGTCGCTGAAGACCAAAAACTATGTGCTGCAGGGCTACGACGGCAAGCTGACCTTCAAAGGCGCGTCGCTGCGTTCCCGCGCAGACGAGAAGTTCGGGCGCGAGTTCCTGAACAGCGCGATTCAGTGGCTGCTGAACGGCGAGCCTGAGCGCGTGGTCGCGGAGTACCGTCGGCTGGCGCAGGCGATTCTCAACGGCGAGGTGGACATCGAGCAGCTGTGTCGGCGCGAGCGCGTCACCCAAAAGAGCAAGCAGGACACCCACCCGCTGTACCCGCTGGCGAAACGCTTCCAGATTGGCGACTACATCTTGGTCTACCGCAAGCGCGACGGCAGTCTCGGCTTGCTGGAAGAGTATGCGGGCGACGAAGACCGCGAGCATTATGTAGAGAAGCTCTATAAGTTCGCCGCGCGTTTAGAACCCCTGTTTCCCGACTTCGATAGGCTCTTCCCAAAACCGCAGGAGATCATAGAGTCGGAGCAACAGCCAGGGCTGTTTGATTAACCGAGCAGTTGCCATAGCGTTTCCACAGCCTCTTCAGGCGTTTGTGCGGTAGGCACTTCGAGCGTTTCGCCTGCTATGGCGAACTGCCAGCTGTTGAGCAGCACGAGGGGTTTGCCGAGCCGAAGTCCCATTGCGATTTCGGAGAGGGTGCCGTACCCGCCGCCGATTGCAATCAGCCCCTCGCTGGCGCAGGCGATAAGGTAGTTGCGTGCCTCGCGCAGCCCCGTGAACAGCGGGATATCGATGAACTCGTTGGGGGGCGATTCGGCGGCGTTTGCGCCAGGCAAGATGCCGATGGTCAGCCCGCCAGCCTCCCATGCGCCTTGCGCGGCGGCGGTCATCACACCGGTCATCCCGCCGCACAACAGCACCGCGCCGCGTTCGGCAATCAGCCGCCCGACCGTGCGCGCCTGCGCCAACTGTTCAGGCGTGCCCACCGAGCTGCCAATCACGCCAATCAGCCGTTTACGCGCCTGCATGGTATTCGGGCACACGGAGAATTAGCAGATTCACCGTCTCGCCAATCGCGAAGTGGTACGAGACGCTGCCCAGCGAGAGGCGTTCCAGCAGCGAGTGTCCCTTCGCGCCCAGAATCAAGAGCTGCGACTCGGTCTCGCGCATCGCCTCACGGATGGCAGGGATGGGCAAGCCTTCCACGACGACCGACTCGCATGCAGCGTTCAGCGGACGCAGCCGTTCGCACACCTGCCGATTGCGCTCGTGCAGATGCTCGATAATCCACTCCACGCCCGACTCTTGCACGGCGGGCGCGGAGCGGGTGAGCGCCTGCAGCGTCTCCGCGTCCAGATCGAAAGCGGTTGTGATGGCGATGCGTCGGATGCCCTGCGGCGCGAACTGCACGAGGCGTTCGATACAACGGGCGTTATACTCCGAGTGGTCGGTTGCCAGCACGGCGTGTAGGGGCTTATCGGTGGGCGGCGGGGTATGGGCGATGAGCAGGCTTTGGCGGGCGTGGGTGAGCGCGGCGCGTGCGACGCTGCCGACCAGCAACGCTTGCAGTGCGCCCTTGCGCGTCGCGCCCAGCGCAATCAGGTCGGCGTCCCGCTCGTCTGCCAGCTCCAGCAGCTTCGCGCTTGCCTGCCCGTGCAACAGGACGGTTTCGGCAGCGATACCTTGCGCGTGCAACTGCTGCTGAACGGCGGCGAGGCGCGTCTGCAGGGCTTCGGTTTGCGCCTGCATCGCTTGCAGGTACGCCTCTTCCGAAAAGGGAGCGACCACGCCTACGACGGGTGGGCGCGGGGGCTCCACAACCGACGCCAGAATCGCTTCCGGCTGCGCGAACTGCAGCGACAATATCCATGCCAGCGCGTTTTCATACGCGCCCTCTCCGTCTACGCCGACAACGATACGCATCTCGCGCCTAAGTATACCGCTTCAATCGCTGTCCAGCACCTCCCGCACCTTCTGGATCAGTTGCGCGGGGGTGTAGGGCTTCGGCAGGAAGTGGACGCCTGTCTCCAGCACGCCGTGATGGACGATGGTGTTCTCGGTGTAGCCCGACACATACAGCACGCGCATCTGAGGGTGGAGGCGCATCAGGTACTCCGCCAGCTCGCGTCCGCTCATGATGGGCATCACCACATCGGTAATGAGCAGATGGATGGGTTCGGGGTGGCTCTGCGCCAGCTGGAGCGCTTCGGCGGGCGATTGGGCGGTTAGCACAGTGTAGCCCTGCAGGCGGAGCGCTTCGGCGGCGACCTCCAGCACACCCGGCTCGTCTTCCACCACCAGCAGTCGCTCTTGCCCACGCGGGAGTTCGGTGAGCGAGGGGCGCGTTTCGCGTGGGAACTGCATCCGTTCGTAGGCGCGCGGGAGGTAAATCTTGAAGGTTGTACCCTTGCCTTCCTCACTGTAGACCCAGATGTGCCCACCCAGCTGGTTCACGATGCTATACACTATTGACAATCCCAGTCCTGTGCCTTGCCCGTGCGGCTTGGTGGTGAAAAACGGTTCGAAGATGCGCTCGCGAACATAGGGTTTCATGCCGACCCCCGTATCGGTGACCGTAAGCATCACATACTCACCGGGTACGACCTGATAGTGCGTGCGGGCGTATTCGGCATCCAGTGTGGTGTTTTGGGTTTCGATGGTGATGGTTCCACCTGTTTCGGGGATGGCGTCGCGGGCGTTCAGCAGCAGGTTTTGAAGCACCTGCAGCAGTTGGGACGGGTCTGCCTCCGTGCGCCAGAGCGACTCGCTGAGGTAGGTCTGAATCTGGATGGAAGCGGGCATCCAAGTTTGGGCGATTTGGACGGCTTCTTGCACGATCTCGTTCAGATTCACGGCGCGGCGTTGCATGGGCTGCTGGCGTGCGAGGGTCATGAGTTGGCGGGTGATGCCCGCGGCTTTCTCGACGGCGGTAATTGCGTTGTTAAGGAAGCCTTGTGCAGGGCTATTGGGGGGCAGCGCGCCCTGTGCGAGTTCGATGTAGCCCAGCACGGCAGTCAGCAGGTTGTTGAAATCGTGCGCCAGCCCGCCCGCCATGCGCCCGATGCTCTCCATTTTTTGTACTTGCAGGAGTTGGGCGCGCAGTTGCTCGGCTTCGGCTTCGGTCTGCTCGCGCAGCAGTTCGTGCGCGGCGCGGGTGCTGAACGGCTGGAAAATCTCGCGGACGGCGTCGCTTGCTTCGATGGGCTTCGTGTGCGCAATCCATGCGATACCGATGACGCGCCCCAGCGAATCGCGCAGTGGCGCGCCCAGGTAGCTTTCGACGCCCAGAGCCCGAAGCGCCTCGTTCTTAGGGAAAAGCTCCTGTACCTTGGAAGGAAACGCGCAGAACCCACTGACGACCACATTTTCGCAGGGGGTATTCGGCAGGGGGTACTCAAAAGGCTCTTGTAGCTCGCCGTTGAAGGCGTAAACGATACCCTGAACACGCTGGGCTTCCACCAGGCGTCCGATGTAGGTGTGCGCGCCATCGAAAGTGCGGGAAATGGCGCAGACCAGCTCCCGCAAGTAAGCGTAGCCCGTATGTCGGGGTGAGATTGCCGAAGTTTCGCGCAGGGCGCGGCGGGGCAGGTGCAAATCGGTCAGGTCGGCGAAACTGAAGTGCAGCAGGGCATACTCGTCGAGCGGATGCACAGTCCCCTCGATAATGCGCTCCTCGCGGTTCGGGCGGCGCACGGTTAGCACGAAGGGCGGTTGCGTGCGCGCCTGCTGCAGCGCAGCGTCTACCTGCTCGCGCGGCTCCACCAGCAGGTCATAGAGCGTCCGCTCTTGGAGTTCGTCGTGCGAGTAGCCCAAAATGCGCGTCGCGGCGTCTGTTGCTCGATAGATACGCAGGCTATCGGGCAACTCGGCATGAAGGTCAGGTTGAACAGCGGCGATTCAACCAGCTCTTGCCGTTTCCGTTCTAAGGCATCCTCGTCGCTCATGCACGCGCCCTTCTACTTGAGTACTGCACGGAAGCGCAAACTCCTGCTTTAAGTTTTGCTGGTGGGCCCGGCAGGATTCGAACCTGCGACCAAGCGGTTATGAGCCGCCCGCTCTGCCGCTGAGCTACGGGCCCACAGCACCTATTATACCTAAGCGCGTGCTATGGGTTCTCTTCCCACTCGATGAGCAGTTGGTCGATCAGGAGCTGTCCTGTTGTTCCTGCGCCCTCAACGATCACGCGCATGAAAACATCCCCTTCGTACGAGATGTAGCGTGCGGGGTTAGGAATAGTCAGGGTCGTTGTCTGGTAGGTGGTAGGGAGGGGGGCTTGCAGCACCTGCACGAAGTTTCCGTAGGGATAGCTTCCAGTGGCGAAGTCGTAGATCTCGATGCGACCTGCCGTGTTGCTGGGCATACTTTGCGCACGGTGGCGGTAAGTGAGCCGCAATTCGCCACGCACTTTATCTTTGTTTAAGCCCCTCACCAGCAGGTAGAGGACAATGTTCCCGTTGTCGGTGCGTGCTTGTGCGATGAGGGGCGAGTTGTCGGCATAGCGCAGTTCGGTAAAGCCGCCGCTGACCCGTGCGCCTGCTGTGTACCCCTTGATTTGGCGGTCGTGGGGCGCGGCAGCGCGCGTGTTGGAAGCGAACGCCCGTTCCAAACGGAATCGTTGGGTGGGGATGCCGCGCACGACCACCTGGAGTTCTCCCGCACGTGCCCCCGGTGGAACGGCAACCACGATTTTGCTATCTGTCCACTCTAAGATGGGCAGGGGACGATTGTCCAACATCACGCGCCCCCAGAGCCGATTCCAGCCAAAGTACCGCCCTGCGATGGTGAGCGTACATCCTTGGACGGGGACGCGGTGGGGGCTAACCCAGTGGATGGTGGGTGCGATCGGCTGCCAGAGCGCGATACCGTTGGGCAAGAGGGTCACTTCACGTAGGTATTGAAGCGCACGGTTCGCGTTGACAATGCCGTAATTCACATACGCTCCCACAATCGGGTCAGGAATCGGTTCAGCGGAGTATTCCAGGGCTTCGCGGATGGTTTCGATGCGTGCGTGGGGCATCCACGACCAGAGGAGTGCCGCCACCCCTGCTGCATTGGGCGCGGCGGCGGAGGTCCCTGCGAAAGAGCTGGTGTAGCTACCCTCCAGCGTAGTGGCGTAGATGCCGACCCCAGGCGCCGCGACATCGACCCAGCTGCCCATATTCGAGAAACTTGCCTTGCGGTCGTTGCGGGTTGTCGCAGCGACGCCGACGGCGCGGTCATACCCTGCAGGGTAGAGGGGAAGCGGTTCGTTGTAGTTGCCCGCCGCCACCACGAGAAGGGAGCCTACGCGCCACGCATAGTCAGTCGCCGCACGCAAAACAGGCGTTAGGTCGTCGCTGAAGTAGCTGATGCTTTGTACTTTTGCGCCCATTCGAGCTGCGTAGATGATGCCAGGCGCAAACATCGAGTCATAGCTGTAGCCATTCGACAGACCGATTTTGACGCACATGAGACGGCATTGGAACGCGACACCTGCCAGCATGAGGTTATTATCGCCTGCAGCGGCGACGATGCCTGCGCACGCCGTGCCGTGCCCGTGGTCGTCCATTGGGTCGGGATCGTCGTATGCGAAGTCGTATCCCAGGTAGTCGTCTACCAGCCCGTTGGCGTCGTCATCGATACCGTTGTTGGGGATCTCGGCGGCGTTCACCCACAAGTTCGGAGCAAGTTCAGGGTGGTTGTAGTTGACGCCCGTATCCAGCACAGCAATAACGACTTCTGGGCGTCCGCGTGTCCACTCCCAAGCTTGGGGAAGTTGCATCCGATGCAAGTTCCACTGGGACGGGAAAAGGGGGTCGTTTGGCGTGTAGGCAAGGGCATAGGCACGATCGGGATACCCTTCCTTCACCCAGCCTTGCTTGCGAAACAGTGCGATTGTTTCGTCAACCAGTCCCCAAGGCACGCGCACCACGCTATAGTCGATTTCGGGAATGTCGCGGATCACGGTGAAGCCCGAACTTTCGCATGCCTTGCGCGAATCTTCGCTTGTGAAGCGCACGATAACGCGGTCGGGCGCAGCCAATACGCGCGATTGGTTGGTCAGGATGGGGTGTTCGCCCCATCCTGCACTCATGAGCAGCAGGGTAAGAACTCCCGTCGCCATAGCGACTTATTATAGCCTATGTTGCTATGGCGTGAGTGTCTGTCGGCGGGTGGCGTAGCGCAGGATGAACCCCGATGGGGCTGGATTGCCCTGCAGGTAGCTCCACACGGCTTGGGGCGTCGCGCCGCTGGGCGAGACATATATGCGCAGAGCGACATCCACTGATTCGCCGCGCTGCAGGTTCCACGCGCTGTTCCAGCCTGCGAGCGTTTCCAGCACGGGCGTCGTGTAGGCGTTCGCGTTGCCCAGCCAGCCTGCCGTGATGAAGTATTCGTACCGCGCCCCGCTGCTTGCCGACGCGCTCATTTGGTAGCCAATCGCGGGCGATTCGCCATAGGAGAAGTCCTGCGCAGTGAACTGGATTGCGCCTGTGCTGTTAACGCTGAGTGTGGGGTTCCCATACGGGGGCGGGAGCGTGATGGTCAGGCTGCTGGGCAGGGTGGAGGTGACTTGCGCCACCCCGCGCTGCTCGGAGGTGTCCACACGCACGCGGAACTGCTCCGCCGCGCTCAGCACGCCCGATGGGAAGCGGGGATAGGCAATCGGCGTCAACTCGTTGAGTGCGGAGCCGATTCCGACGGTGCTGCTGCGGCTGCCCGACTGTAGCAGGATGCGCACGGTGGCGGTCTCGTTTGCTTGGGTATCTAATCCCGACACGGTCAGTGCGCCGCTGGCGACATCGAACACGCGCACGACTGTCCCGTCCGCTTGTGCGAAATCGATATTGTAGGTCGTGTTATTAGAGAACTGGCGGTTGCGCTGGAGCCAGATGCGATTGGGCGCGCTCCCTGAATAGCGCACAGCGATGACATCGTAAAAGCCAGGCGGTGTTTGCAGGGAATAGTTGCCCGTTGTGGTGGTCGGCGTCTCGCCGACAGACACAAGCGCGCTGCCACCGTTCAAGCCCGAGACGGTTCCACTGACAGTGATGGTCGTCGGCGTCGCGCCGCCGCAAGTGAAATCAACGCTGGGCAACTCTTGACGGGTCGCGTGCACCACATGCACCGTTGGCTTTTGCCCAGGACAGACGAACGCGAGGCTGTAGCGTCCGTCGGGCGCGGTAGACGGCACGCTGCCACTAAAGCCGCCCGATGGCGCAAGCGTTTGCCAAGCACCGTTCGCGCCGTCTTGATAGGCAACCCACGCTGCGCCCTGCACAGCAACTGCGACGGTCGGGCTGGTTCCGCCGCCTCCGCCGCACGCGCTCATCGATACCGCAATCGCAATCGTCGCTAATCCCAATCCGAGTAATCGCTTCCCTGTCATCATCGCTCCCCAAGCACTTGGACGCCCAAACAGCGGAGAGGTTCTTAGGGTTGGGAAACCCCTCCGCTGCATAAGATACCCGATTCGGCGCGAAATTTAGGCGGCGATGCTGCTTAGCGCGTCGATGTCGAAGATTTCGCGCAGGTTCAGCAAGATTACGACGCGCTCGCCGACCTGCGCCACGCCGCTGAGGAACCGCTGCGTGGCTTCGGAGGCAATTGGCGGCGTCGGCTGCACCTGCTCGAGGGGGATGTCCATGACATCGGAGACGGAATCGAGGCGCAGCCCGAAGATTTTGCCACCGACTTGCGCAACGACCACGACTGTGGGTTCATCTTCAGGCAGGGGCGGCAGTCCAAAGCGCGTGCGGGCGTCAATCACGGCGATGATGTTGCCGCGCAGGTTAATCACGCCCAGCACATAGTCGGGGGCGTTCGGCACGCGCGTGGCAGGCGTATAGGTGCGAATCTCTTGTACCTGCAGTAGCGGCACGCCGTAGGTCTCGTTGCCGATTTGGAACACCAGGTACTTATCGGTCTTCGTCTCTGCTGCGGTTGTCATCTCCTTAGATTGTGTGATTGTTGCCATAGTGGTTCCTCCTTCGCGTGTTTAGGCGACGGCGGCGTACCGTTCAGTGGATTGGCGTCCGCGTCGGATGAGGTCGGACACATCCAGAATGAGCGCGACGCGCCCATCGCCCAAAATCGTTGCGCCTGCGAAGCCAGGCACGCGCACAAAGTTCTCCTCCAAGCTCTTCAGCACCACCTGCTGTTGTCCCACGATGCCGTCGATGAGCAGCGCAATCCGCTGATCTTCCTGCTCCAGCACGACGATTAGCTCGTCTTGGTTGGATTCAGCCTCGCTCAGTCCCACGAATTGGCGCAAGCGCACCAGCGGGATAAACTCGCCGCGCACATTGACCATTTCGTATTGGTCAAACAGCGCAGTGTGCTTGAGGCTCCCGTATTGGAGCACCTCCACGACGGCAGTCAGCGGCACGATGTAGTGCTCATCGGCGACGGTCAGCCCCAGTCCATCCATAATCGCGAGCGTAAGCGGGACGCGCAGTAGGAAGCGCGTGCCTTCACCGCGCTTGGACTGCACGCTGATACTCCCGCCGAGGCTCTCCACGTTCCGCTTGACGACATCCATTCCGACACCGCGCCCCGACAAGTCACTCACCTGCTGCGCCGTTGAGAAGCCAGGCTGGAATATGAAGTCGTACAGGGTCTCTTCGGAGGGGTGGTCGTTCTCGGTAATCCAGCCAAGTTGGATAGCTTTTTGGCGCACGCGCTCAGTGTCGATACCGCGCCCGTCATCGCTCACCTCAATATAGATTCGCCCCTCCGACTGGTAGGCGCTGAGTTTAATGGTGCCTGTTTCGGGCTTGCCGTTTTGGCGTCGCTCCTCGGGTGGCTCGATGCCGTGATCAATAGCGTTGCGAATGAGGTGAGTCAGCGGGTCGCTCAGCGCTTCCAGCAGCGTGCGGTCGAGTTCGGTCTCCTCACCCTCGATTTCAAGGGAGACCTTCTTGCCGAGTTTGGCGGCGGTGTCGCGCACCATGCGCGGGAATCGATTGAACAGGTAGCTCACGGGGAGCAAACGGATTGCCATCACGCGCTCGTGCAGTTCGCGCACATGGCGCTCCATTTGAGTGATTGCCGCGCGGACGCGCTCGTCGGTGTCGGCGGTCTGCGCACTGGAGAGCATCGATTGCGCAATCACGATTTCGCTCACGAGGTTCATCAGCGCGTCGATCTTCTCGGTGGAGACGCGGATACTCTGCGCCTCGCCTTTGCTGGCAGTGGTGTTCACGGTGGCTGTAACGACCGCTGTTGTTGCGGTGGCGGGCACCTCCGTCGGCGAGGGCATCGCGACGCTCACTATCGGGGCGGCGGCAGTGGTCTCGTCGGCAGTGGGGAGTGCTGTCTCGGACGAAGGCGAGGCGTTCAGGGGTTCAACGCGCACCTCTGCACCTTCAGCGGCCAGTTCCAGTAGTGCGCGGACTATCGCGGGTTCAAACGCCGTTTCGTACACGAGTTCCCAGCTGCCGTAGCAGGCATCAGTCTTGAGCTGTTCCAGCGGCGGGATTTGCTCGCGGAATCGGCACTCGATAACCTGCCCATATTCCTGAAGTTCGGTCAGCAGTTGCAGCGGGTCGTGTTCCGCGCTGAGCGTTGGAGCAGGCTGATAGGTAACACGATAGCGCGGCGTTCCCCCAGTTGCCGTCGTTTCGGTCGTCTCCGTGGGGGTAGGCGTACTGGATGTTGTAGATGCGGTGGGCGCGACAGGGGAGTTTAGCGTCTCGCCGTTGATGACCGCGTTGATTTGCTGGAGAAGCGCGTCGCAGGCTGGGTCACCCACATCGCCTTCGGTGCGCGTGCGTTCCAGCAGCGTGCGAATCATATCCACTGCCTGCAGCAGCAGCGTTGCCAGTTCAGAGGTCAGCGGGCGCTGCTCCTTGCGCAGCACCTCCATCGCGCTCTCCAGTCCGTGCGTGAACTTGCTCAGGTGCGTGAAGCCCATCGCCGCACTGTTGCCTTTGAACGAGTGGGCATAGCGGAATAGCGCGTTGACCGTCTCAGGGTCTGGTTTGCCCGATTCAAGGGCGAGCAGCACCTGCTCCATGCCCTGAACCATCTCGTTCGCCTCGTCGTAAAACAGTTGCATCAAGCTGTCCATCGCCGCACTCCATGAGCTTTAGGATTGGATGAGGGCGTCCCACACGCCGAAGGTGTGGAGATGTTGATACAGTTGTGGGTTTGGCTCAGTAAACTGCACCTTATAGCCCTGATTTTCGAGCGACTTGCGCAAGGCGAACAGCACCTGCACAGCTGCGTAATGGATGGCTGTCAGGTTGCTCCAGTCGATTTGGGTCTCCTTCGGGTTCTGTAGGATTTGCTGGGCGGTTTCGTAGAGCACCGCAGTTTCGGCGAACCCGATTTCACCGCTCAGTGTTGCTTTATGTTTCTTGGCGGTCGTTTTGAGCGAGACCTGCATGGCTGCCTCCTACCGTGATTATCGGCAGGAGTGTGATTTTTTGCAGGGGCACAGGTATAATTGGATTAGGCGCCGGCGTAGCTCAGCGGTAGAGCAGCCGCCTTGTAAGCGGAAGGTCGGGGGTTCGAATCCCCCCGCCGGCTCCACCAATCGGTAGCACTGCGCACCTATAGCACGCCCCACATGTAGCGGTTGCCCCTCTACGCCTCATGCCGAGACGGTTGCTCTTGATATGCCCTTGCACTGCGCCTGTTGTAGGGTCAGGCTCCCGATTTTCGCGGGCTGACTTGGAGGCAATCAGCAGGAATCACGAGGTAGAGGCGGTATACTTATCCCGCTTCAGTAGCCCACACCTGCTGAAGCCACGCCTGCCCGCTGCCCGAAGCGGGGCAGGCACTTCCTCTGTTCGCGCCCCTGTGGAAGATTCCTGCCAGCTGGCGGTAGAATTTCGGCGTGAAACGCCCCAGCAGCGAGGTCGGCGATTGGTGGGATCTCGTGCAGCTCGCGCTTGTGCGCTCGGCTCTGGAGCAGCTCAGCCCAGAAGAGGAACGCGCCGTGTGGCTCTACGCCGAAGGCGCACGGCTGCCCAAGCGTGAGCGACAGCTTGCGCAAACCGCAATCGCAAAGGTTTGGCGCATGCTGGGGCTGGAGTAGCTCGCGCAAATTCCACAACGGTTGCGCCATTTTCTGGCAACGGCGCAAGGGTGTGCATTCTGTGCAATTTCACGCTCACAGCGCACGGCGCAAGTGGCGGGTATCAGAAGCCATGCAGCCACTTAGACGCGCCTCAGAAGCCAAATACGCGCGAAATTCACGCCGTTTCCAACGCCTCGCGAAGCAGCTCCTCAAAGCTCACTTCGGGCGCGTCCACCACTTCCAGCTCGACGCGGTAGTTCTCAGTTGCGCTCGGCGCACTCTCGCGCGTGAGCCGATATTCGGGCGCGAGGCGTTCCAGCAGCCACATAGCTGCGCGTGTGTCGCCATGCTCAATAGCGCGTTGCAGCGTGCGCTCAGCAGCCGCGATTAGGCGCGTGTGCGCACGGTCTACCGCCGACGCGAAGTCGGCGTCGTTCTGGAGCCACACATAGAAAGTGCGCCTGCCAATCCCGACGGCAGCGCACGCTTGGGATATGCTGCAGCCCTCGCTGAGCAGCTCCAGCAGCCGTTTTCGCGCTCGGCGCGATTTCCGAGTCAGGCGCATAGCACGCGATATACACTCTCACCTGCGCTGCAGCGCGTCTATAATCGCCTCCCAGTCGTTGGGCGTCCACAGGTACACCTCCACCCCTGCGCACGCTTGCAACGCCTCCAGCCACGCCTGCTGCTCAGCTGTCGGCTTGCCCCCAACGCGCTTCAGCTCGGCGAAGATCACGCGCCCTGCCCTCACAAGCACAAGGTCAGGAAAGCCCGCGTCGCCCTGAATCGGCGTCAGCCACCTGCCCCGCCTTGTGAGGGCTGGGCGGGTGTGGTGTACCCGCCAGCCTGTGAGGCGGGCGAGGTCTATCACTGCCCGCTGGAAGTCTTTCTCGCGTTGCACGCCTGCAACGCCTCGCGAATGCGCTGCAGGGCGCGTTCCGCTTGGTGGGCGTCCCAAGTGTCGCCCCCGTCCTCTGCCAGTTGCCATAGCCTGTCGATTGCACGCTGCAGGCGTTGCAGCGCGTCCTCTACCGCTATCGGCGCGTCGGCTCTCGGCGCGTGCATGCTACACCTCCAGCAGCAGCTGCTGCCCACCTTTGAGACATTTTGAGACATTTTGAGACATTTTGAGACACTGCAGCTGCTGCCCGCCAACGGGCGCGTTGGTGTGCCAGTGTTTCAGCCCCAGCGCATACTGCTTGCCGTAGCCCCGCTCTATCTCGAAGCGACGCCTGTCAAAGTAGCCCGCCGCCACGCGGTACACAATCCCCGTGTCGGCGTCCGTGATCTCTATCTCGTCAAAGTAGGGGCGGTAGCGGTCATACATGCGGGCGTCCAGCGCAATCGCAGGGGGCTTGCGCAACAGGTGTATGCGCCCGTGTATCTCCTTGCGCAAGACTCGGTTCTCGATTATGCCACGAATCTTGCCCTGTGCGCCGTAGATTATCAGTCGTTGCGGTACAATAGCCTTCGGCACTGTATCACCTCCTGAAGTTGGCTGGGGCGAGGCGTGCTGCCACACGCCTTGCCCCTGTGTGTTAGGCGAAGGGGTCAGCCTCCTTATCGGGCAGCAGGTCGTCTACGGCGTTGTATTCCGTGCCGTCGTCTTTGCGCTTTTTCACCACGACGGCAACGGCGGTTTTCCCAACGAGTGCCTCGAAGTCCACCTGCTCGCCCGCCTGTACGGGGCGTCCCAGCAGTGCGCCTGCCCAGCGCATGCACTTAGAGGCAAGGCTGGGCGACAGGCTGGAGTATGCCACGA
>Ga0079992_153173_pt1 | contig 52428 bp, 52 predicted proteins | sample FaiFalFF_MnMetaG_3_FD_69197 | JGI IMG/M metagenome (GOLD analysis project Ga0079992, IMG submission 69197) | Freshwater microbial communities from Yellowstone National Park, Wyoming, USA - Fairy Falls B (FF_Mn_B) MetaG (SPADES assembly) (version 2) | ecosystem: Environmental > Aquatic >...
CAGGCGCACCGCCTGTAGAACCGCTCCCACAACGCGCACAACAAAAGGCACGCCCACGATGGAACTTACCTATCAGCGTGTGCATTCTGGGTATGGGATGGCGGTTCGGACGCCGTATGGGTGTTGTGTGGCGTTGGGTTTTTCGGGTTCGGGATATGTAGGTTTGATGTCTGTAGCGTTGTTGGACAACATAGTGTTATTACGAACCACCACAGACGCCGCCCCCCTACACCCAAGATAACTCCCATACGCACGCTTCACACTCCCAAACACCTGCTCAATCCGATAACGCTCCCTCAACGCCCAACCATACTGCTCCAAACGACCCAACGCACGCAACCGCGATTGCGCACGAACCCGCTGACGCAAACTCGGCGCCACCCACACCACCGGCAGTCAACCCACCCCCTCCACACGCGCCAACAACCCACCCCGATACCCGTACAACTTGTCGCCCACCAACATCGCTCCCAAACAAATCCTTGCGGCGGTCTACAGGCGCGAGCAGCCGAACTTGTCGCCCACCAACATCGCTCCCAAACCCACCCCCATACAGCCATACCGCACCAACTCCTGCACGAACAACCGCTGCACCCAGCAGTGCGTAGAGAGAGGTTGCCGCGTCCATTCTAACAGTTGCGCCGTGTGTTTCGCACATTGGGCGCGCCGGGGGATGCAGCATCACTCATCGTACACCGACGCACTGAGTCAAGAAATCTCTTCCAATTCCCGACAATATTTTCGCACGAGGCGACAACGATGCCCGAATCAGTGCGTCCGTCTGAGCGTGTAGTGATGGTTCCGCCTGTAGGCGCGCGCACGCCACGCGAGGAGCGCGAGCAGCAGGCGCAGCGGGAGCGAAAGGCGTTGCAGGGCAAGCCCGAAAAGTCGCCCCAATCGCCTGAACCGCTGCCCGACGAGACGCCACACGCGCTGGATGTGGAGGTCTAAGCGATGTCCGAACTGATGGTGCTACTGCAAGCCCTGATGCTCATAGCGGGCTGGCTGCTGTTTTTACGCGCCCAGACCGAGCTGCGCGCCCAAGCCGCGCGCCAATCGCTCACGGGCGAGCTGGAAGAGCTGCGCCAGACTATCGACGCCCTACTGCACAAGCTTGCCGAAGACGCCGCGCGCGCCGAAGCCCGAATCGAAGCGCGCCTGCGCGAACTGGAACACTATACCCAGCACGCGCCGCCAACAGAACCCGCGCCGCTCTCACCAACTGCCCAGCCAAAGATCACAAAGGCGCAGGCTTCGAATCCCCCATCACCCCGACCCTCTTCCCCCTTGACAAGGGGAGAGAGGGCAGGGAGTGGGGGGATTCCACACGCGCAGGAAGTTGATATTCCCCGCGAAGCCTATCCCACACCCGACACGCCCGCCGAAACTTTAACGCGCAATTCGGGGTATAACTCTACAGGTTCAGCGACTTCGCCCTCTGGCGTGGTGCGTATGTTGGCGGCGCAAGGACTGACGGTCGCCGAAATCGCCCGACAAACGGGCTACGCCGCAGGTGAGGTCGAGCTGATTCTTAATCTCACGCGACATCGGACGGAGGAGAACGAATGAAATTATTACCGAGCTTCGTTGGGATTGGTTTCGCTGTACTGCTGGTCTCTTTGCTGAGCGGCTGTGGCGGCGGCAATCAGAAAGCCGTGGTCGCAAAAGTGGGCAATACCCCCATCGATAGAGAGGCATATATCCGTCGATTGGAGCTGATGCCCACCCCCGTGCAGATTGCAGGCAACCAAGCGACCACCGCCCCCGCAGGCTATACGCTCCTCAGGCAGATGATTGTCGAGCAAGTGCTGCTCGACATGGCGAAAGAGGAGGGCGTGCTTCCAACCGACCAACAGGTCGAAGAGCGCGTGCAACGCGAACTGAAGAACAACCCGCAAATCAAGCAAGCCATCACCGAGGGGCGTCTGACCCTCGACGACTATCGCCAGCGTATGCGCGTGGCACTGGCGGAGTTCAACCTACGCACCAAAGGCGTCACGGTCACTGAGCAGGAGGTCAAAAAAGCCTACGAGGAGAATAAGCGGGCGTTTTACCGTCCTGCCACCGCGCGCGTGCGCTTCATCCAAGTACAGAACCCCGAAGTGCGCAAACAGATTGACGACGACCTCAAGCGCGGGTTCAACTTCCAAAGCATCGTGAACAAGTACGCGCAGAACCCTGTCGCAGGCGTGCAGTCGGGCGAGATGGAGTTCGCGCTCGAAGGTCCCCTACCCCAAACGCCTGAAGGGCAAATCCTCCAGCGCGTGCGTACCATCCTCAAAAACGCCAAGCCGCAGCAGGTGACGGACTGGATACCTGTGGGCAACGGCGTGGTGGCGCGCTTCGAGGTACTGGCGAAAAGCGAAGGACGACAGCTCCCCTTCGAGGAAGTCAAAGAGACTATCCGCGAGCAACTGATGTTGCAGAAGGGAATGCAGACCAACCGCGACCTGAACTTGGAGCTTATCAAGCGGATAGTGAACACGCCCGTCGAGATCACCGCGGAAGGGTGGAAGAGGCAGTACCAGAAAGATATCGAGGAACTGAAAAAGACCCTTGCGCAACTCGAAGCGCAGCAGGGGAGCAAGCCCGCTGCGCAAGGCGCACAAGGGACGCCTGCAGCGAACAAGCCTGCCGAGAAACGCTAATGATTTACTTGGTCGGTCTTGGTACGGGCGGGGCGCAGGAGCTAAGCGAACAGGCATTGCAAGCCCTGCGCCGCGCCCAGCGTGTGTTTGTAAGCCAGCCGAATCACCCAAGCACGCGCTTGCTGCAACTGGCAGGTATCGCGTTCGAACCGTGCCCCGCCGACCCAGAGCAAGCCGTTGCAACGCTGTTGCACGCGCCTGAACGCACCGTTGCGCTCGCCGTACCCGAACATCCGCTGCTGGGCAACCCTCTCGTGGCGCACGCGCTTGGTGCAGCGACTGAAGCAGGGCGCCCTGTGCGCCTTGTGCCCAGCCGTAGCGCGTTGGAACCTGTGCTGGAGGCGACCCTGCACGCCGCGCCCGACGGCGTACAGGTCATCAGTGCGGCACGACTGCCCCATGTCGCCCCCGACCCGACGCTACCGACACTCTGGTTCGGTATCGAGACGCCCAAACGTTTGAACGCCCTGCATGCGCACCTAAGCCTGTGCTACCCGCCCGACCACGAGGTGATTCTGGTGCACGCGCCGGGCGATGTGAGCGTGGAGACGCGGCGCATCCCGCTGGCACAACTGACCGCGATGCCCTGCGACGCGCAGACCTACCTGCTGGTTCCTGCCTGCCCCCGCCGCGAGCAGACCTACGCGGGCTTCGAAGGGCTGGTGCGCGTGGTCGCCGCACTGCGTGCCCCCGACGGCTGCCCTTGGGATCGCGAGCAGACCCACGAGAGCCTCAAGCCCCACCTGCTGGAGGAGACCTACGAGACGCTGGAAGCCATTGACCGCGCCGACCCTGCCGAACTGCGCGAGGAACTCGGCGACCTGCTGCTGCAGGTGCTGATGCACAGCCAAATCGCCAGCGAAACGGGCGCGTTCGACATCTATCAGGTCATCCAGCACCTCATCGAGAAACTCATCGCACGCCATCCCCATGTGTTCGGCGACGCGCACGCCGAGACCGCCGCGCAGGTGCTGAAAAACTGGGACGCCACGAAACGCCAGCAAAAAGGACGCAACTCGGTGCTGGACGGCGTGCCGCGCTCGATGCCCGCGTTAGCACGCGCCCAAGAGATCTCCAAACGCGCCGCCCGCGTCGGCTTCGAGTGGGACTCTATCGATGGCGTGCTGGACAAGCTGCGCGAGGAGGAGACCGAACTGCGTCAGGCAATCGAGTCGGGCGATTCGGAGCGCATCGCGAGCGAGTTGGGCGACCTGCTATTCACGGTGGTCAACATCGCCCGCCATGCCGACATCGACGCCGAGCAGTGCTTGCGCCAGATGGTGGATCGGTTCACCGCGCGCTTCCAGTGGATGGAATCGGAAGCCGCGCGCCAAAACCGCTCGCTGGAGAGCCTCTCGCCCGACGAATGGGAAGCGTTATGGCAACAGGCGAAGCACAAGCTGGACTGAACTCCCCTAACATCGTCCACAATACAAAGCCCCAAAACCACCTGAATTCCTTTCTGTTCCCTTGACATCTTGGCAAAACTCGACCTATAATTTGAGTCGGGAGACCAGCGGAGCCTTAGTCTTCAGGAAAGGGAGGTACTCTCCAACTCTGCGGTGCGCTGAATTACTTTCCCTTTCCCGCAGGTGCTGCGCTGCTCACCCCGTGCAGGCAATTTCCTCCGAATTCGGGGGGAAATTGCCCCAAATTGGCTCGGAGGCTGTCCGCTTTCGGGCAGTTTTTGAGTCTTTAATAGTGGCGGACCTTTGTTAGGGTACGCCGAAAGGAAGGAAGGTGGCTACCATGTACTATGCGGAAAGGACATCGGTGTACGAGGAGCATCAGTTCTACACCGCATTGCGTGAGCGGATTGAGCGATTGGTACGACGCTACTGCCGCTCCAACGACGATGATGTAGAAGACCTGACGCAAGAGTGCCTATTGCGCGTATTCAACAGCCTGGACAGCCTGCGCGACCTCGACAAGATGGAGCCGTGGCTGCGCGCCGTAGTGCGGAACGCGGTCTTCAGCTGGTACCGCGAACGCAAGCAGGAGCAGGAGGTCTATTCGCTGGGGCTGGAGGCAGAGCACAAAACGGAGTCGTACTCTATCCCTGAGGAGGACTTGCTGTTATACTGTGTGTTGCAGGAAGCGATGCAGACGCTGTCGGAAAGCGACCGCCAGATGTTCGAGTTGCGTTATGGCGTCGGCTTGAGCTATCGGGAGATTGCCCAGCAGATGGGCTTGAACGAGGAAGCCGTGCGCAAGCGCATTACACGAGCGTTGGCGCGTCTGAAAGCCCACCCAATCATTCAATCAATCATTAGGGAAGGTGGCTGATATGACCTGTAGGCGAGCAGAGGAGTTGATGGAGTCCCATATTGTGGGCGACCTGACGCCCCAGCTCGCCGAGCAACTGAAGACGCACCTGAGGCAGTGCGACGCTTGTCAGCGTCGCTACGAGGAGCAGAAGCGACTGATTGTGCTGCTGCAGCGTGTGTTTGCAACGAAGCAGCGATTTGCCTAACGCAAAGCAATCATTGGGGCGCGTAGAAGCCTCCCGCGTCACGCGGCGGCACGCTGCTGACGATTCGCGAGGCTAATCTCGCGAATCAGGCGCAGTTCCTCTTCGGGAATCTCGAGAAACAGTTTGACCATATCGGGGTCGAACTGTTTCCCCGAGCAGCGGATGATTTCCTCGCGTGCCTCCGCAAACGAGAGTGCTTTGCGGTAGGGGCGGTCGGAAGTCATGGCGTCCAGTGTATCGGCGATTGCGAAGATTCGCGCCCCCAGCGGGATGGCTTCGCCCGCCAGACCGTAGGGGTAGCCCTGCCCATCCCAGCGCTCGTGGTGATGCAACACGATAGGCGCGGCAGGGCGCAGCGCGTCAATCTTCATACACATCCGATAGCCAATCACAGGGTGCTGCTTCATAATCTCCCACTCTTCGGGCGTTAGGGGGCCGGGCTTATACAGGATGCTGTCGGGCACGCCGATTTTGCCAATGTCGTGCAGCAGCGCTCCCAACTCAATCGCCTGCAACTCGTCGGGCGAGAGTTTGAGGCGCTTCGCCATCGCCATCGTGTACGCCGCCACCCGCTCGGAGTGCCCCTCCGTCTCCGTGTCGCGGATGTCCAAAGCCGCCAACAGTGCCTCCAGGGTCGCCCGATAGGATTTCTGCACCTCCTGCTCCATCTGGCGCGTCTGATTGGTCAGCAGCGAATGGCGCGTCAGGTTGCGCTCAATCATGATGGGAATCTCGTGGATGTTGTAGGGCTTTGTGATGAAGTCGGTTGCGCCCTGTTTGAGCGCGTCGCGCGCCATCTCGATGCTGCCGTAGCCTGTAATCAGGATGACGGGAATGTCGGGCGCACGCTCGCGCATCTGGCGCAGTAGGTCGAAACCGTTCATTCCTGGCATGAAGATGTCGCTCAGCACGATGTCGATAGGCTCCCGCTCCAGAATCTGCAGGGCGTCCGCACCTGAGTCGGTTGCGTATACGGTGTAGCCGTTGTCTTCCAGCACGAACTGGAGCGTCTCGCGCACCAGCGCGTCATCGTCTACAATCAGCACATTTCGTTGCCTCGGTTCTGCAATCCCCGTCAGCTCTGCGGGCTGAAATAACTGATAGACTTGCATCCTGTTGTGCCTCCCGTACGCCTCCATGCGCAGGGGAATTATTGCCATACGCGGCGGATTTTTTGAGAGGCGCGGGTAAAAACAAGCACAAATGCAGGGGTCATTCGCCACACTGCCCACGGTGGCGCAGGGCGTGGTCGGTCAGCACGAGGGCGACCATCGCTTCGACCATCGGCACGGCGCGGGGCAGCACGCACGGGTCGTGTCGCCCGCGCGCCTGTAAGATTGCCGCCTCGCCCGTTTCGCTCACGGTCGCCTGCGGCTTGAAAATCGTGGCGGTCGGCTTGAACGCAACGCGGATGTCGATAAGTTCGCCGTTGCTGATTCCGCCTTGCACGCCGCCCGAAAAGTTGGTGCGCGTGCGGATGCGCCCGAACTCGTCGATGTAGAATTCGTCGTTGTGTTCGCTGCCGCGCATGCGCGCTCCGCGAAAGCCTGATCCGATTTCGAAGCCCTTGCTGGCGGGCAGGCTCATCACCGCCTTCGCGAGGTCTGCCTCCAGTTTATCGAACACGGGGCTGCCCCAGCCCGGCGGCACATTCCGCGCGATGCACCGAATCACGCCGCCCACCGAGTCGCCCTGCTTGCGCACCTGTTCGATGCGGCGCATCATCTTCTGGGCGGCTTCGGGATCGGGACAGCGCACAGGGTTGCTCTCCACCGCCTCCAGCGTCACGGCATCGGGGTCTACCCGCGCCTCGATGGTGTGGATTTGCTCCACCCAAGCCAGCACTTCCACCCCCCAGAGGGTGCGCAGCACCTTTTTGGCGAGTGCGCCCGCGGCGACACGCCCGACGGTCTCCCGCGCACTGCTACGCCCGCCGCCCTGCCAGTTGCGAATCCCGTACTTTGCCTGGTAGGTGTAGTCGGCGTGCGAAGGGCGGTACAGGTGCTTGAAACTCTCATAGGCTTCGGGGCGCGCGTCCTCGTTCCACACCAGCATCAGAATTGGCGTGCCCAGCGTCTGCCCCTCAAACACGCCCGACAGGATATGTACCGTGTCGCTCTCCTTGCGCTGGGTGACGAGTTTGCTCTGCCCAGGGCGGCGGCGATCGAGTTCGAACTGTATCTCATCAGGCGTGATGGGGATGCGCGGCGGGCAACCGTCCACGACGACGCCCACTGCGCCCCCGTGCGACTCGCCCCAAGTGGTGATGCGAAACAGATGCCCGAAGGTGTTCATCCTTCCGCCAGCTCTTCGATAGTTTCGCGAATCCAGCGTTCGATCCAGCCGTCGCACACGACCGCTTCGTTCATCGCGCGAATGGCTTCCAGGCGGGTGAGGATGCTGCGCGGGCGCAGGTCGTCCTCGTCGATTTGGTCTAACAGTTCCAGCGCGAGTTCGCTGACTTGCTCCAGTCGCAGCAGCCACGGTTCGATTTCCTCAAGTAGCGCGGTGTTGTCGACGGCTTGCTTGAGTCGGCGCGGCAGGGTGTAGAGTCGGGTGAACGCCTCACGCAGCGCGTCGTTGTCGCCTGTGGTCTGCCACTCTTCGATGGCGCGTTCGATGGCAGGCGGGTCTTCCTTCCAGTGGCGCGTCCACAGGTTCTGTTGGCAGAACTCCAGCATCACGGGCGCGGCGTCTTCCCCCACCAGATGCGCGACCGACACGCGCCAACTGCGCTGTGGGTCATACGCTTCAGCGTTCCACAGGAAATCGGCGTAAGTGCCCAGCGCGACTTTGGACGCCTCCGCTTGGTTCATCGGGTTCGAAACCAGCGCTTCGAGGTGCTTTAGTGTCTCGGCATCACGCCCCGTGATGGGTCCCATCAGCAGACGACTGGGCTCGTAGTCGTTCACGGGGTAATTGTCCCACACAAACGGTTTGCGGCGGATGGCGAGTTTGAACAGCTCGGCGTGCTCGGGGGTAATCGTGCGCGAGACCACCTTCTCGCCCGTCCACATGATGGAGATGTCGCTCTCGGTGCGCTCGCCGAGTTCCTTCACATAGGGCGGCTCGCCCAAGTTATGGTAGAAGGTGGGGCAGACGATCAGCCAACTGTCGGCGTCGCGCGCTTTCAGCCACTGGTTCAGGCGGTTGGCGAGGTCAGCGTGCGCGTGCGCCAACGAGTGATACACCCTCTTGTCCGCCGCGTGCTGCAACTCTTCGGGGATGTCGTCCACCAGCAGTCCGAAACTGCGCACGCCCATCTGCCGTACCGCGTCGATCTTGGCGACCAGCCGCTCGAACTCCGCAGGATCGGAGTAGACCATCGACAGCCCGGGGCTGATGCAGAACACGAACTCGATGAAGTGTCGCTGGGCGTGCTGGATGAGTTCGCCGAGGCGTTGTGCGTCGGCAGGTGGGTATGGCTCGCGCCAGCGTTCGCGGTGGTAGGGGTCGTCTTTGGGCGCGTAGAGATAGATGTTCATCTTGTGTGCGCCCATAAACTCCAGCATGCGCAGGCGCGCCTCGTGGCTCCACGGGACGCCGTAGAAGCCCTCCACCACGCCGCGCCACTCAAGCGTAGGGTGATCCTCCACCGTCATCAAGGGGATGGATTTGCCATCCCACGCTTGCAGCAGGGTGTGGCAGGCGTAGAAGGCGGCGCGGGGCGACTCGGCGCGGATGGCGATGCGGGCGTTTTCCACGGTCAGGCGATAGCCCTCGCGGGGCAGGCTGGCGTCGTGTTCCACGAATGCCGTCCAACCGCCATATGCTTCGCCCAGCGCGCGCAACGGTGCAACGGCGGCTTCCCAACCGGCGGGCGTTTTGATGGCGTGGCAGCCTGCAAAAGGCAACCGCTCCGACGACACCTGCGCGTTTCGAGGGGTTGGTAGCCAGTCCATCGGTCTCACCCCTGCCCCACAACCGCGCGCACTGCCTCCAACGCGGCGTCGTAGTTCGGGTGCTGCGTGATCTCTGGCACATACTCGGCGTAGCGCACGATGCCCTGCGGGTCAATCACGAACACCGCGCGAGAGAGGATCCGCAACTCCTTCACCAGCACGCCATACGCCTGCCCAAACGCGCCCTCACGGTGGTCAGACAGCACCTCGATGCGGTCAATCCCCTCCGCGCCGCAGAACCGCTTCTGCGCAAACGGCAAATCCATGCTGATGGTCAGCACCTTGACCGAATTGGGCAGACGGCTTGCCTCCTCGTTGAACCGCTTGGTCTGTGCGCTGCAGACGCTGGTGTCCAGCGACGGCACGACGCTAATCAGCAGTGTGTGCCCCTTGTAGTCGTGGATGCGCACAGGGGTCAGGTCTTGCTTGAGAACGGTTGCATCAGGCGCAGGATCGCCCGGCGACACCGGGTTGCCAACCAAAGTTAGTGGGTTGCCCAGAAAGGTCACTGCGTTCGCACGCTCCATACGATAGCCTCCAGCAGTGGAGTATACCCCAGTGGGGCTACTGTGTGGCTCATTTCGCTGCTTCAGCCACCTCGTCGCGCACGGGCAGCGGCTCCAGCAGCATCTCTTTGGTGGCGATAAACGACTCGCGCGTGTAGTCCGCCAGTTCGTAGTCCTCGCGCAGCACAATTGCGCCTGTCGGGCAGGCATCTTGGCAGTAGCCGCAATAGATGCAGCGCAGCAGGTTGATTTCGTACCGCTTGGCGTATCGCTCGCCAGGCGAGTAGCGTTCGGTGTCGGTGTTCTCGGCGGCTTCCACATAGATACAGCGCACAGGGCACGCCCCTGCGCACAGCGAACAGCCGATACACCGCTCCAGCCCGTTCTCGTAGCGCAGCAGCACATGTCGCCAGCGCGTGCGGGCGAACTGCTCCCTGCGCTGCTCGGGATAGGAGACCGTGTCTTTCGGCTCCAGGAAGTGGCGCATCGTGATTTTCAGACCCTTGCCGATAGGTTTGAGCACATCACGCACGATATTCATAGGGACACCTCGTTGCGGATTTCGGTTCCTGCCATCAGGATGGCGTACTGCAGGGCATGCCGCGCGACGGCTTTATGCGGCAACTCGTCGAGCGTGTAGCAGAACAGTTCGGTGGGCATCTCCACCGCGTCGAAGTAGGGGAAGTAGTCGTAGGCGCGTTTGAACCAGACAGGCTGGTCGCTTTCGCGCAGTACGATTAGGATGTCGGCATCGCTGCGCGGGGTCGCTTTGTTGGTCGCCAGCGAGCCGAACAGGTAGACGGCGACCACTTCGGGGCGCGCCTTGACTAACTGCTGCGCCGCTGCACGCACCTGCTGGCGCGCCGCCTCACGATCCAGCCAGTAAATCGTCACAGAGCCGTAGGATTCTTTGCGCACAAGCGAGGGCGCGATTCGCGTCGGCTGACTGGTAGGTCTCATACGGAACACCTCCATTTTGGGTGTCGGGATAGCGCGTCGGGATGTAGTAGGTATCCAACTCGCGGGCGCAGTCGTCGAGGTGGGGGTATTCGGCAGGGTCAATCTCGGCTTGGAGCCCGCGCAGCAAGTGTCGTATCGAGTGTCCCCACGCATCCGCGCCGCGCTCCACATAGACGGCTTTGAGAGCCTTCTCGGCGGCTTGCTGGCACATAAAGCACGCCCACTCATAGTAGCCCCCTCGGATTGCCCACTCCGCGCCTTCAAGGTCGCGTTTGGCTTGCGCCATCCAGTTATCACTATCCGCTCGCATCGCTTGCCTCAATCGCGCGGGTTCCGTCGCTTGTCCCCAGCGCGGGCGGCTCGGTGCGCGGGGTCAGTTCCAGCAGCATCCCCAGCCGCTGCGTGCGAATCTTCTGCTGCAACTTAATCAGCGCGTAAATCAGCGCGTCAGGTGACGGGGGACAGCCTGGCACATAGACATCGACAGGCACAATCTGGTCGACGCCCTGCACAATCGCGTAGTTGTTGAAAATCCCGCCGCAGGATGCGCACGCGCCCATCGCTACCACCCACTTGGGCGAGGGCATCTGGTCGTAAATCTGGCGCAGCACGGGCGCCATCTTCTTGCTGACGCGCCCCGCGACAATCATCAAGTCCGCCTGACGCGGCGAGGCGCGAAACACCTCCATCCCGAACCGCGCCAAGTCGAACCGCGCCGCCGCTGCCGACATCATCTCAATCGCGCAGCATGCCAGCCCGAAAGTCAGCGGGAAGATGCTGTTGCGCCGCGCCCAGTTCACAATCTCGTCCAAGCGCGTCAACAGCACATTCCCGCCCATCTCCAGATTCGGAATCGCAGGCGTGGAGGAGTCGCGCAGCACAATCTCTTGAACGCGCCTATCCATAGGTCTCACCACTCAGATTGTACCCGATTTCACAGAGCAGGTACACCTCTTCATGGTTCCCTTTGCTTGCAGGGGGAACCTTACGGAGGGGGTACACTTTTGGCGTGCTTCAAGCGTGGTTGGATGCGCCGCGTGCGTTGCGGTTGCAGGACGCGCCTATCCCCATACCCGACGCGGGTGAGGTGGTCGTGCGTGTGCGGGTCGCGCTCACCTGCGGCACAGACCTCAAGACCTATCGGCGCGGGCATGCGAAGTTACCCTTCGGACCATTTGGGCACGAGGGCGCGGGCGAGGTGGTCGCCGTCGGCGATGGGGTGTCGCACCTGCGGGTCGGGCAGCGCGTGACTTGGCTGCCGACCGCCCCGTGCGGCGCGTGCCCCCTCTGCCAGCGCGGACGCCCCAACCTGTGCCGCCACCTGTTCGACGCCGTCGTGCTGGGAACCTACGCCGAGTACCTGCGCATCAACGCGCGGGTCACCGCACGGCATGTGTTCCCGCTGGAGGGGCTGAGCGACCTACAGGGGGCGTTTGTGGAGCCGCTGGCGTGCGTGATTCACGCTTGGCGGCAACTGGAACCACTGCCGGGCAAGCAGGTGTGCATCGTGGGCACAGGCGCGATGGGCTACCTGCACCTGATGGAGGCGCGGGCGCGCGGCTGCGAGACGGTTGTGGTCGGCAGGCGCGCAGAACGGCTCGAACTCGCCCGCGCACTCGGCGCCCAGCACACCATACAGGCAACCGACGACGCCGACTGGCAGGCGCAGGTGCTTCGGCTCACCGACGGCGGCGCGGATGTGGTCGTCGAAGCCACAGGCGCGAAAGCCATCTGGGAACTCGCCCCTAACCTCGCCGCGCCCGGCGGCAAGGTGCTGCTGTATAGCGGGCTGGCGAAAGGCGAAAGCGTCTCGGTGCTCGCCGAACGCTGGCACTACGACGAACTCACGATTCTGGGCAGTTTCCACTTCACCACGCAGGACGCCCACACCGCACTGGAACGCCTGCGCCACGGGCAACTGCCCGTCGAGCGGCTGATTTCAGGCACTTACCCCCTGCGCGAACTGGTTGCCGTCTTCGAGCGACTCGATCGGGGCGAAGGCATCAAGTACGCGATTGTGCCCGACACGGGCGCGTAGCGCCCTGAAGTCTGCCATTTCGAGCAGGCGAGAACACACCCCGCAGGCTCTCTGACAGCCAAAAGCCCACTGCACACGACCCCAACACCCGCCCCAACGCGCACCACCCGTCCACTCGTGCGGGGGTGATGCGTTCGCAGGCTACCCGCTGCTTTGGGAGCTTCCCTCACCCTGTGCCGCTTGCAGTTTGCGCTCCAGCTCCTCCAGTTCGCGCAAGGCGTCGGAGTCGTCCACGGTTGTTGCGGCAGTGGGCATGGCAACGGAGTCGGTCGCCGGGCGCAGACCGAGCCGCTGCTCGATTTTGGCGAGTTCCTCTTCCGCCTCGTGGTCGATTTGGGCGTCCTGCAGGGCGGCGAGTCGCCCTTGCAGGCTCTGCGCTGCCATCTCTTGTCGGGCGGCGGCTTCAGCTTCCGCGCGCTGGATGCGCTGCTCGGCAGCCGCCCAGCTCGATTCGATGTTCTCGATAGAGATTCCCTCCAGCGCCTTGTTGATGGCGTTCTGGATTTGCGCTTGCTTCCAGCGCGCCTTCATTGCCAGTGCCTGTGCAGTCTTGACGCGCACCTCCTCCTCTTGGCGGCGGATAGCGAGCTTGATCGACTCGACGGTTTCGATGGCTTGTTGCAGGGAGGCGCGCATGGTCTCCAAAGCGCCCTCTTGCGCCTTTTTCTCGCGTATGATTTGCAGCGCGAGGTCGCGCTTGCCCTGCTGCAGCGCGAGTTCCGCCTTGCGCTCCAAATCGCGCACCGTGCGCTCCAGCTTCTCCACCTCCGCTTGGAGCATATTCTTTTGGGTGATGGCTTGAATGGCGCGCTCACGGTTACGTGCGAGGGTCTGCTGCATCTCGCGACGCGCCTGATCGAGCAGCACCTCTGGGTCTTCCAGCTGCTCCACCTTGCCCGTCACCCATGCGACCAGGTATCTCCACAATCGTGCCAGTGCTTTAAACATATCGTGCGCCCCCTATTGTTGGCGTTTCAAGTGTACCCGATTCCACAAGCCGCTGCTAAAACCTCCACCCACCGCCGCCGAGCGGTTGGTGCAGCGCGTCGACGATTCGAGCGAACGCGCGTGTCCACAGGAACGCCCAGAACGCCGCGCTGCTGCCGAGTGCCGCCAGTAGTGCCCAGCCGCCGCGTGCGCCCGCCTTATAGGTCAGCCACGCGCCCAGCCCCCACGCCCACACCGCGCCCATAATGAGCGCGAGCGCACTGAACGGGTCAATGTAGCGCATCAGCAGCGTCGCCAGCCAGATTGGGGTCAGCCCCAGCCCCGTGAGCAACGCCGAGACCAGCAGCGTCAGCAGCCCGAAAACGAGGCGCGACGCCACCTGAGCGCGCCCCAGCCATCCCAACGCGCGCACCCACTGCGGCAAGTCCCACGCCACACCCGCAAACGGGCGATGCGCCACCTGCGGCTTAACCCCACGACGACGCAGCTCGCGCAACACACACAAATAGTGCGCTCGGTAGCGAATCGGATGGATGTGAAAGTAGATGTCCAGCAGCTCCTCGTCTGAGTAGCGCTGCAACCGTTCAGCGTACTGCCTGAGGTCGAACCACCACTGCGGCGCAATCACAACGGCAAGAGTCTACCCTTTCAGCCCCGTGAGCGTGATGCCCCGCACATAGGCGCGCTGCGTCAGCAGGAACAGCAGCACCAACGGCGCGGTCACCACCGTCGCCGCCGCCATCAGCAGGTTCCACTGCTCGCCATGCCGCCCCAGAAAGTATTGCAGTCCAACCGCCAGCGTGAACTTGCTGGAGTCGTTGAGGTAAATCAGCGGGTTCATGAAGTCCGTCCACGCCCATACGAACGAGAAGAGCGCGACCGTCGCCACTGCAGGCTTCGACATCGGCACGACCAGCCGCCACAGAATCATCCACTCGCTGCAGCCGTCCAGCCGCGCGGCATCAATCAACTCCTGCGGCAGCGTTAGGAAAAACTGGCGCAGCATAAAGATAAGGAACGCATTCCCCAAAAACGCAGGCACAATCAGCGGCAGGAAGGTGTCTACCCAGCCGAGTTTACGAAACAGCAAAAACACGGGCAGCAGTGTGACCTGCGGGGGCAGCATCAGCGTGCTGAGCATCACCCAGAACCAGAAGCTGCGCCCGCGCCAGCGCAACCGCGCAAACGCATACGCGGGCGGCAGGCAACTTAGCAGCGTGCCCACCACCGTTAGCCCCGCAATCAGCAGTGTGTTGCGCAAATAGAGCCAGAACGGGAAGGTCGCCAGCGCGTGCTGGTAATTCTCCCACGCGATGCGGTTCGGGATCCAACGGATTTGCTCCGTGAACAACTCGTCGTCAGGCTTGAGAGAGGTGGAAAGCATCCACGCAATCGGCAGCATATAAAGTGTGAGCAACGCGAGTATCGCCAAGTGAGCCAAGATGCGTGCGAACGCATGCTTGCCCATCAGTAGCCTCCTGCGTGCCCTTCGGCGCGCGGGTCGGAGCCAGCGCAGTAGCTCTCGCCCACTTTCTGGATGACCTGCACCGCGCTGGGGTGCGTGCCGAGCGGGGTTGTGCGCACGCTGTGCCCGCGCTGGCGTAGGGCATCCAACAGCGCATCGTCCGCCGCTTCGATGCTGAGCGTGCCTGCGGACGGGTCGGTGCTTTGCGCAGGCTGCCATGCCCAGCGCGGTTGCTCAATCGCCTGCTGCGCCCCCATGCCATCGTCGATGAGGCGCGAAATCACCTGCAGGTTCGTCTGCACTTGGATGTCGCCGCCAGGCGTGCCGCCGACATACGCCAGCGCGTCGCCCCGCGTAATCAGGTAGGCGTTCAGCGTGTGCATCGGTCGCTTGCCTGGCGCGAGGCGGTTCGGGCTGTCGGGGCGCAGCGAGAAGCCCCGCATACGGTTGTTCAGCAGGATGCCGTCCACCACCACACCGCTGCCGAACGGGTGATAGACGCTCTGAATGAACGAAATCGCATTCCCGTCGCTGTCGGCGACACAGAAGTAGGTTGTGTTCGTATCGCGCAGTTTGCCAGGGGCGTAGACGGCTTGCGCGCGTTCCATCGACAGCGCGGCGCGCCGCTCGCGGATGTAATCGGGCGCGAGCAGCTGCTCGGCGCGGTTGCCCACCACGTGCGGGTCGCCCAAATATGCCCAGCGGTCGGCGAACGCGCACTTGATGGCTTCCACCATCAGGTGCAGACGCTGGACGGCGTCCATCCCGCGCAGGTCGAACCCGTCCAGCAGTGCAAGCGCCTCCATGAGGATAATGCCCTGCGACACGGGCGGCTGCCCATGGATGGTGTAGGCGCGGTAGCGCACGCGCAGCGGCTCCAGTATTTCGCTCTCGTGGCGGGCGAGATCGTCTGCCTCGAACCAGCCGCCGTGTCGCTGGCTGTAGGTGATAAGCCGTCGCGCAAGTTCACCCTTGTAGAAGGCGTCGCGTCCGCCTGCGGCGATGGCTTTTAGTGCGCGTGCGGTATCGGGGCAGCGCACAATCTCGCCTGCGCGCGGCGCACGATCTTGCCCTAGCAGCCCCTGCAGCACGGGGCGCAGCTCGCTGGAACGGCTCGCGTTGCGCCAGATATTTGCTTTCCGCTCGCTAATCGGGTAGCCCTGCTCGGCGTACTCGATCGCAGGCTCTAACAGGCGCGGGAAGGGAAGCTTGCCGTGCAGCGCGTGCAGGCGGAACCAAGCGTCCACCAAGCCGGGCACGGTTGCCGCGGTGATACCGCGCAACGGGATACCGTTCGGGAAGCGTTCGGGCGTTGCGGTTCGGGGCGCGGCACCGGATCCGTTGAGCGCCAGCGTGTGCCGACGCGCTGCATCGTACCACACCACGAACGCATCGCCGCCGAGATGACTCGCCCACGGCTCCACCACGCACAGCACGGCGGAGGTCGCTATCGCCGCGTCCACGAAACTGCCGCCTGCCCGCAGGATGTGCAGCCCTGCACTGACCGCCAGCGGCTGCGAGCTGGCGACGACCCCGTTCCGCGCATAGACTGCACTACGCGAGAGCATACCGAGCGTATTCGAGACGCTTGGCAAGCCTCCTGCCTATGCAAGGGGCACTACTCGCCCCTATGCAGCGATTCGCGTCCCAGGTCGCTGATGCGGGTGTAGCCTGACAGGGCAAGCGTGAGGTCGAACTCCGCGAGGAAGTTGCGCAGGTAGGTGTGGACGCCGTTCTCGCCGTCGACGCCGAGCGCCCACATCACGGGTCTGCCCAGCCCGACCATCCGCGCGCCGAGCGCGAGCGCCTTGAGCGCGTCCGCGCCCGTGCGGACGCCGCTATCGAAGAGCAACGGAACCGCGTCGCCGACCGCTTCGGCAATCTGCACCAACGCCTCCAGCGCGGGAATCGCGCCGTCCACCTGTCTACCGCCGTGATTGGAAACGATGATGCCGTCTACGCCGCGCCGAACCGCCTCGCGAGCGTCGTCAGGGTGCAGGATGCCCTTCAGCAGCACGGGCAGGCGCGTCCACTCGCGCAGACGCGACAGGTCGTCCCAAGTGAGGCTGGGGTTGCCGAAAATCGCTGCGAACTGCATTACCGCGCTGCCAGGGTCTTCTTCGGGCGGGGCAGCAAGCAGCGCGCGGAACGCAGGGTCGCTGAAGTAGTTCGCCAGCCCGTCGCCGTGCATAAATGGCAGGTAGGCGCGGCGCAAATCGCGCGGACGCCACGCCAACATGTAGGTGTCTACCGTCACCACGAGTGCGCTGTAGCCTGCCGCCTCCGCACGGCGCACGAAACTCGCAGCGACCTCGTGATTGCGACTCCAGTAGAGTTGGAACCAGCGTGGCGCGTCACCCATCACCTCAGCGACCTGCTCGATGGTGTAGGACGCCACCGTGCTGAGTGTGAAGGGGACGCCGAGTTTCGCACAGGCGCGCGCGGTGGCTAACTCGCCGTCGGGATGGATAATCCCCTGCACGCCCACAGGCGCAACATAAATTGGCGCGGGATATCGTCGCCCGAACAGTTCGACACTCCAGTCGCGCTGGGCGACATCGCGCAGAAATCGCGGCACAATCTGCCACTTGGCGAACGCGCGGCGGTTGGCGTCGGCGGTCTGCTCCGTGCCTGCGCTGCCCGCCACATAGTCGTAGGCTTCGGGCTTCATCGCCTTGCGCGCCGCCGACTCCAGCGACTCGGCGTCCACAGGGAACTGCTCTGGCATCCCGAACAGCCCCTTGCGGTAAATCTCCAGCTGACGCTCCATGCCTGTTTCCATCGTCGGAACCCCGCAATCGGGATTCGCGACGATGGGGGCAACTCCTACCGATGAATCCTTTTTGCTCCATAGTGCCTCTAACCCTACAGAGACCCTGATGGGCAGGGTCTCCTATGACAACGACAGGAGGTATGCAAGCGATGGAAATCCGATACGATGTGGAAGTGGATGCGCGCGGGCTGCAGTGCCCGATGCCGATTGTGAACGCACGCAAGACCTTTCAGACGCTTCAACCGGGTCAGACGCTGCGCGTGCTGGCGACCGACCCTGGCTCGGTGAACGACTTCAAGGGCTGGGCGAACATGGTCGCCGACGCGGAGCTGGTTGCCCAAGAGACCATCGAGATGGACGGCAAGACCGTGTATGTGCATTATGTGCGCAAGAAGTGAGGTGAGGAGTTGATGAGCATGAATGGACAAGCAGCGGTTGACCGCGTTCCGACGACGGATCTGAGCGCGTTGGAGGCGCAGATCCAGCAACTGCAGGCGCAGGTGGACGCTCTGCGCGCCCAAGTGCCCGATAACCGCCTGTCGATGGTGGTCTTTTCGGGCGACCTGGATCGCGTGCTGGCGGCGTTCGTGATTGCCTCAGGCGCGGCTGCCAGCGGGATGGAGGTCTCGATGTTCTTCACCTTCTGGGGGCTAACCGCGCTGCGCCAGAAGCGCGAGAGCCGCGGCAAGACGCTGTTCCAGAAGTTGATGGGCTGGATGACGCCCGTGGGGCTGCGCGGATTGGGCGTGTCGAAGATGAACTTCGGCGGCGTCGGCGCAAAGATGCTGCGCACGATGATGCGTCAGCAGGGTGTCCCACAGCCCGAAGAGATGGCGCAGATGGCGCGCGACTTGGGCGTGCGCATCGTCGCCTGCCAGATGTCGATGGATGTGATGGGCATTCACAAAGAGGAGCTCATCGACGGCGTCGAGGTGGGCGGCGTGGCGACCTTCTTGGGCGACGCGACCCGCTCTAAGGCGACGCTGTTTATCTGACAGTGGGTCGGTTATCAGCTGTGTGTAGCAGCGAGGGACGGCAGCGGTCGCCCTCGCTGCGTCGCGTTCCCACTGACAATTGGCAGGAATCGCTGCGCCGTGCGCGAACTTGGGTGTCGGAGCAAGACGATGGCTGTCGACACTTTGAGCAAGGCGTTCTGGCGCAGCGTGGAACAGCACGGCGAGAAGCCCGCGCTGCTGGTCAAGCGCGAAAAGCAGTACCGCCCGATTACCTACACCGAGCTGGGCAGGCGCGTCTACGCGCTGGCGCGCGCCCTGCACGAGTTGGGTGTGCGCAAGGGCGACCGCGTCGCGATCCTCGCCGAGAACTGCCCCGAATGGGCAATCACCGACTGGGCAACGCTGTGTCTCGGTGCAATCACCGTGCCCATCTACCCCACCCTCACCGCCCCGCAGGTCGGCGAAATCCTCAGCGACTCGGAGCCGAAAGTGCTGGTCGTCAGCGACAAAAAGCAACTGCACAAGGCGCGTGAAGCCGTCGAGGGCACGGGGCTGAACCCCCAGATGATTTGCATCGCGTCGGAAGGCGCGGGCGAGACGCCCACCTTCGAACAGATGCTCAATCAGCCCGGCGCACTCACCGAATCGGAGCTGCGCGCCCTCGTGGAAACCAGCCAACCCGACGACATCATCACCTTCATCTACACCTCGGGCACCACAGGCGAGCCGAAAGGCGCGATGCTCACCCACCGCAACTTTATCTCCAACATCGAGGCGGTGCTGGAGGTGATTGACTGGCGTCCCGACGATGTGTTTTTGTCGTTCCTGCCACTCAGCCATGTGTTCGAGCGGATGTGTGGGCACTTTCTGCCAATTTACGCGGGGCTGACGATTGCCTACGCCGAGAGCCTGTTCACGCTGGCGAACGACATGCTGGAGGTCAAGCCGACGCTGATGCTGGGCGTGCCGCGTTTCTATGCGTCGGTGATGGATCGGATTCTGGCGTCGGTGCGTCAGATGCCACCGCTGCGCCAGAAACTGTTCTATCGCACGCTCGAAGTGGGCAAGGTCTATTCGCGCTGCCTGCGGGAGGGACGTCCCGTACCGCTGGGGATACGGCTACAGCATGCAATTCTGGACAAGTTGGTCGCGTCCAAGATACGCGAGCGGGTCGGCGGGCGGCTGCGTTACTTTGTATCGGGCGGCGCGGCGCTACCCAAAGAGGTCGCCGAATTCTTCCACGCTTTCGGGATCCTAATTCTGGAAGGCTACGGCTTGACCGAAACGAGTCCCGTGCTGACGGTGAACCCGCCGAATGCCCCACGCTTCGGCAGTGTCGGCAAACCCATTCCAGGCGTGGAAATCAAAATCGCCGAAGACGGCGAAATCCTCGCGCGCGGACCGAACATTATGCTAGGCTATTACAAAAAGCCTGAGGCGACCGCCGCCGCGATCGACTCCGATGGCTGGTTCCACACAGGCGATGTGGGCTACATGGATAAGGACGGCTACCTCTATATCACCGACCGCAAGAAAGACATTATCGTGCTGGCGAACGGCAAAAATGTCGCCCCGCAGCCCATCGAGAACATGCTCAAGCAGAGCGAGCTGATACAAGAGGCAGTCGTGTACGGCGACGGAATGAGCGCGCCCGTTGCGCTGATTGTGCCGAACATGGACGCGCTGCGCGCCTTCGCCAAACAGCAGGGAATCGAAGCCACAGATGACGACGCGCTGCTCAACCACGACGCTGTCCAGAAGCGATTCCGCCAAGAGCTGGAGCGCGTGAACCGCGAGCTGGCGGACTTCCAGCGGCTCAAAAGCTTTCGGCTCATCAGCAAGCCGTTCAGCATCGAGACGGGCGAGCTGACCCCGACGCTGAAGGTCAAGCGGCGCGTGGTGGCGGAAAAGTACGCGCATCTGCTGCAGGAGATGGCACGATGAGGTGATTGTTATGCGACGACCCTTGATTGCGGGTAACTGGAAGATGCACCTGACGCCTTCGGAGGGCGCGGCGTTAGCGACGCAGCTACGCCAGCGTATCGGCATGCGCTCCGATGTGGAGATTCTGCTCTGCCCTGCATTCGTTGCGTTGCAGGCGGTTGCAGAGGCGATTCGGGGTAGCGAACTCAAACTCGGCGCACAGAATGTGTTCTGGCGCGACTCGGGCGCGTTCACGGGACAGGTTTCGCCGCCGATGCTGGTCGCCGTCGGCTGCGAGTATGTGATTTTGGGGCACTCGGAGACGCGCGGCAGGTTCGGCGTTGCCGACCCCGATTTGGACGCGAGCCTGCTGCCGTACTTCAGCGAGACGGAGGCGACCCTGAACCGCAAGCTGCGCGCTGTGCTGCCCCATGGGCTAAAGCCCATCCTGTGCGTGGGCGAGACACTCGCCGAGCGCGAAGCGGGGCAGACCGAGCAGGTAATTCGAGCGCAACTGGAGGGCGCGCTGGCGGGGCTTACCTCCGACGAACTCTACGAGCTGGTGATTGCCTACGAACCTGTGTGGGCGATTGGCACGGGGCAGGTGTGCGACGCACCTGAGGCGAACCGCGTGTGTGGCTTCATCCGCCAGACGCTGCGCGAGATGTACGACGCAGAGATGGCGGAGTTCGTGCGTATTCTGTACGGGGGTAGCGTGAAGGCGTCGAATGCGCACGCGCTGCTGCACCAGCCCGAAATCGACGGCGCACTGGTCGGCGGTGCGAGCCTGAGCGCGGAAGAGTTCGAGCAAATCAGTTACTGCGCGCCCAGTCGGTGAGGCTCACGCTTTAGGCTGCAGCAGCGCGCGCCCCATCACGAGGTAGTCCGCGCCCCACTGGAGCGCCTGCTCTGGGGTGGCGACGCGCTTCTGGTCGCCAGCATCGTACCCTGCTGGGCGCACGCCAGGCGTCACAATCAGGAACGGTGGCGGCAGGCGTCGGCGGAGCATCCGCGCTTCCCACGGCGAGGCAATTACGCCGTCCAGCCCTGTGGCATGCGCCAACTGTGCCAAGCGCAGCGCTTGCGCGCGCGGCGTGCGCGGGATGCCCACCTCACGCAGCGCGCCAGCGTCCAAGCTTGTCAACACCGTGACGCCCATCAGTAGCGGCGGGCTGGGCAGGTCGGCAACTGCCGTGCGCGCCGCGCGAAGCATCTCCGCCCCGCCCAAGCAGTGCAGCGTTAGCATCCACACGCCGTACTCCGCCGCTTGGCGCACCGCCAGCGCAACTGCGTGCGGAATGTCGTGGAACTTCAGGTCCAGAAATACGCGCGTTGCGCCCGCCTCGCGCAGCGTGCGCACAATCGACAACCCATGCCCAATCACCAGCGCACCACCGACTTTGAAGGCGTAGACCCGCTCGCGATACTGCTGCACCCACTCGCACGCCTGCCCCAAGTTCGGCGTGTCCAGCGCAAGGATTGTCCGTGCGAGGATGGCGTCGCCTATCATTCGGTCTATCTACCTACGCGCCCACTTGCTCGCGCGAATGGCTTTCTGCAGTTCGGTCTCGAATCGCTGCTCGATGCCCGGTCCGTAGCCGATTTGCACGAACTGGATTTTGCCGCGCGCGTCGATGATCACGAAGTGCGGGATGCCTCGCACGCGATACTGGGCTGCGACGGAGCCGTCCGTGTCCATCAGCACGGTGAAGGTGTAGTTGTGGCTCTGCATGAATTGGCGCACGGTTTCGGGGTCTTCTCTGAGATTAATCGTGAGGATATGCGCGTCTTTACCGTATTTCTCAGCAAGTTTCTGCGTATGGGGTAAGGCGCGTCGGCACGGTCCGCACCAAGTCGCCCAGAAGTCGATAAACACGGGCTTGCCGCGCAGTTTGCTCAGCTCGACGGTCTTGCCGTCCAGGGTGTCCAGTTTAAAGTCGGGGGCGTCGGTGCCGACGGGTAAGCCTTGCTCCTGAAGGAGCGCGTGTGCACCCACCGCGGTCAGCACGACGGCTGCCGCAAGCATCCACCATCGTTTCGTCATCATCGGTTTCCTCCAGAGGGGAGTATACCATACGCGGGGGACATTCTGGCTGCCGGGGGTGGATTCGAACCACCACTACCAGATCCAAAGTCTGGCGTCCTGCCATTAGACGACCCGGCAGCGCGAGTTTAGTGTACCCGATTTCCGTCTTACTCATGCAAGCCCTGTCCGACGCCCTCGACGCTGTTTTCCACACCTCGCGAATTTCGCGAGTCTGGGAGTCATGAACCGTCGCCTGTTTCTCTCAGGGCTACAGGCAAACCCGATTTTTTGGGCTGAACCGTGAGGGCTATCGGCAGGAATCACGATATACGGAAGCGAGTTAATGGGTTTCAGAGGCGCGGTTGGCAGTGCCCTTCTACCCCCCCTAAAGTAGCGAACACCGTCGCCAGCCTTCACAGGCGCATCACGGCGCGCCGCGTCGCGAACGGCAAGGCTGACAAGGAGCCAACCGACGCCTCCAACAGGTGGGTACCGACCCCAACCCTGCAAGCAACTATACGCAACAGTGCGTGCGAAGGTTCCCAGCAGGATTGCTGGCGCAAGTGCAGAATCTTTTCGCTATGCGTTCTCACGATTCCCTTCGTGCGTACTGGCGGGCGAATGTGCGCCTGATTGCCGTGCTACTAAGCGTCTGGTTCCTTACGGCATACATTATCAGTATTGTGCTTGCGCCGTGGCTGAACCAGTTTCGGCTGGGCAACGCGCCGCTGGGCTTCTGGTTCGCCCAGCAAGGCAGCATCTATGTGTTTATTCTCCTCATCTGGATTTACGCCCGCCGTATGGACGCGCTGGACAGGCAATACGATGTGCATGAGTAAAGGGAGGCAGGGATGTCGGTAGAGGTCTGGACTTACCTCATCGTCGGGCTGAGTTTCGCGCTCTACATCTACATCGGCTACACTTCGCGGGTGCGCGACACGAAGGGGTTCTATGTCGCGGGTCGGGGCGTGCCGCCTGTGGCGAACGGCGCGGCGACCGCCGCCGACTGGATGAGCGCGGCGAGTTTCATCTCGATGGCGGGGCTAATCTCCACGCTGGGCTACGACGGCGCGATTTACCTGATGGGCTGGACAGGCGGCTATGTGCTGCTGGCGCTGCTGCTCGCGCCGTACCTGCGCAAGTACCGCAAGTTCACCGTGCCCGACTTCGTGGGCGACCGCTACGCTTCCACCACGGCGCGCACGCTTGCCGCGATAGCGACCATCTTCATCTCGCTGGTCTATGTCGCGGGGCAGATGCGCGGGGTGGGTATCGTGTTCAGCCGATTTCTGGCGTTGGACATCGCGCAGGGCGTGCTAATCGGCGTCGCAGTGGTCGCCTTCTTCGCGATTTTGGGCGGGATGAAGGGCGTCACCTGGACCCAGGCGGCGCAATACGCGGTGCTCATCATTGCCTACCTAATTCCTGGCGTCGCGCTGGCGTATCTGCTGACGGGCAACCCGATTCCGCAGTTGGCATTTGCCTTCAGCGACATCAGCGAGCGCATCAACCAAATCCAGACCGATTTGGGCTTCGGCGAATACACCGCGCCGTTCCAGAGCAAGCCGATGCTCGATGTGCTGGCGATTACGGGCGCGCTGATGGTCGGCACGGCGGGGCTGCCGCATGTGATTATTCGCTTCTACACGACGCCCGATGTGCGTTCGGCGCGCTACTCGGCGTTCTGGGCGCTGGTGTTCATCGGGCTGCTGTACACGACTGCGCCCGCGCTGGCGATGTTCGCCCGCTACAACCTGATTAGCACCCTGCACAACAAGCCGATTGACGAGGTGCGCCAGATCGACTGGGTCGCCAAATGGGAGCAGACAGGGCTGCTGAAGATTGCCGACAAGAACGGCGACGGCATCGTGCAAATCGCGAAGGGCAAGGCGTTCCAAGAGAAGGGCGGCAAGCCCGACTTCAACGCGCCCGATATGACGAACCCGAACGAGGTGTATCTGGACAACGACATCATCGTGCTGTCGACGCCAGAGGTGGCGCGCCTTGCGCCGTTTGTGATTGCGCTGTTGGCGGCGGGCGGGCTGGCAGCCGCGCTATCGACGGCGTCGGGGCTGCTGATTGCCATGTCCAGCGCGGTGGCGCACGATTTGTATTACCGCGTGTTCAACCCGCGTGCGCCTGAGCGACTGCGCCTACTGGTCGGACGGCTGGCGATGGTGCCCGCGCTGGCAGCGGCAGCGTACTTGGGCATCAACCCGCCTGGGTTCGTGGCGCAAGTGGTGGCATTCGCGTTCGGGCTGGCGGCGTCGGGGCTGTTCCCCGCGATTCTGCTGGGCATCTTTGACCGTCGGATGAACGCGCAGGGCGCAATCGCGGGCATGCTGGTCGGGCTGGGCTTCACCAGCGTCATGATAGGGCTGATGCGCGCGCCGCAACTCTTTGGCGCGGCGCAACCTGTCATCAAGGACTTCTTCGGCATCAGCGCGGAAGGAATCGGCATCGTCGGCATGGTGCTGAACTTGGTGACCGCGTTGGTGGTCTCGCGCCTGACGCCGCCGCCCCCAACGCACATCCAAGCGATTGTGGACAGCATCCGCATTCCGCGCGGGGCAGGCGAGGCGCTGGACGAGTAAGGGGCGTCCTATTCCAACACCTGCTTCACAAACTGCTCTGGGGTCAGCCCCGCCTCGTTCACATGGGTGATAGGTTGCCAGCCGTTGGGACCTTGGGCGGTAGCGCGTTGTAGCCAGCGTTCGGCGAGCGTCTTTTTGTCGGCTGGGGGCTGCCATGGCAGGTTCGCCTCGCGCGCCTGCGCTTCCAGCCGCTCGTAGTTTACCAGCCAAGCGTACCACGGGGCGAGTCGGGCGATTTGCACGCGCCAGCGCAGGTCGGGGTCGGCTTGCACGGCGCGCTCGGCGCGTTCCCACAGCGTCTCGGCGCGGCGCAGCACAGGATAGCGCAGGTAGGGCGCGTCGGCGGGGTTGGTGAAGCAGCCCATCTTGAAGTCGCGTGCGGCGTCCGCCATCAGGCGTAGGTAGTCGCTCACATACCGTGCCGCTGCGCCGTAGTAGCCCCGCAGAAACTCGTCGATGAGCCGCGCGTCGTCCTGGTACGGGTTCCACAGCAACTGCGCCAGTAGCCACGCCTTGAGTTCTGCCATCTCGCCCCCATGCGACTGGTACGCGCCCTGCTCGAACACCCCGCGCACATGGTGCTTATGGAAAAAGCGCAGGTTCGCCCCCAGCACGAAGTAGTTCGGGTGGGGCAGCAGGTAGTGCGAGAAGTTGGTCGTGTAGTCCCACACATAGAGGCGATTGCAGCGTTCGCTCCAGCCGCGCAGGTCGTCGGCGAAGCCCGCGTTGTCGGGTCGCTCCAGCGGCTGCGCGAAACTGCACTCGATGGAACACAGGCGCACGATCACATTCGGGCGCGGGCGCAGCGTGCGCGGCGGCTTGCGCGTGTACCAATACGCCAGCGTATCGAAGGCGACATGCGGGAACTCGCGCTCCAGTCGCTCGGCGATGAGGTTCACCGTCTCCAGTATCGGCGCGACCGCGCTGCCTTCGCGCTCTTCGACGGCACGGCAGCGGTCGCACTGGCACTCGCCCCGCCAATCCTCCTGCGAGATGGAGATGATCTGCGCCTGCGGGTTCTCGCGCAGGATTTGGCGCACGCGCTCCACCAGAAACGCCCGCAACTCGGGGTTCGTCCAGCACAGTTGCGCCTTCTCCCAGCGGCGTTTGCCGTCGATGAGGCTGTACCAGTCGGGGTGCTGCTCAAAGTAGGTTTGCGGGGGCACAAGCCAGAACGAGGTATGCACGAAGCCGACATACTCGATTTTGCCCCCGTGTCGGCTGGTGAGGGCAGGGCGGTGCCCGTTGGCGTAGTTGCGGGCAGCCCAGTCGCCGTCGAAGGCGTGGTACCAGAACGGCTCACGATACTCGAAGGCGGGCTGCTCGCGTCGGCTCTGCACGGGGACGCTCAGATTGCGCTTGCGGGGGATGTGGGTTGCCCACGGCGCCCACCAGCGCACGCCCAGCCCGTGCAGGAATCGGTACACGGCGTAGAGCGTCCCGCGTGGGCGACCGCCTGTGAGGAGCAGGTAGTCCCGCGTGCATTCAACGACGGCTTCCTCCGCGCCGAGTCGGTTCGGGCGAAGGTCGGGGCGCAGGCGTTCGGTGGGCGCGCCGTGTCCGACCACAATCGCGCGTTCGGGCAGGGCGTCAGTTTCGCGCACTTCGAAGGGCGCGCCTGTGATTTGCGTTAGGTGTCGGCGCAACTCGTCAGCGGCATAGCGCTCAGGTTCGCTCGCGCCACGCGACACGACGATGGGCGCAAGCGGCTTGCCCCGATGGCTCAGGTGCAGACGCATGGTTGCACAAGACTTTCGTCGCCCAAGCGCCTTCTCCTGCTCCTGCAAGCGTGTTCGTGGTACAATACCGCTGGTGATGGGCGCGCTAAAGGACTGGGCGTTCGGGCTGATCCAGCAGTATGGGCTGGCGGGGCTGTTCGGCGTGGCGTTCATCGAGTCGTCGTTTTTCCCTGTGCCGCCCGATGTGCTGCTGATTGCGCTCCTGCTGGCGCCCGACGCGCCGTCGCCGTTCTGGGTCGCGACGGTCTGCACTATCGGCAGCGTGCTGGGCGCGGGCTTCGGCTGGATTGTCGGCGCGTATGGGGGCTACCCACTGATGCATCGCCTGTTCAAAGAGGAGAAGGTGCAGGCGGTGGAGCGGCTGTATAACCGCTACGGCGTCTACACGATTTTCATCGCGGCGTTCACCCCAATCCCCTACAAGGTGTTCACGATTGCCAGCGGGGTGTTCCGCTACAATGTGCTGACGATGATGGCGGTCAGCGTGGTGGGGCGTGGGGCGCGCTTTTTTGCGGTGGCGTATCTGGTGCATTGGTTCGGCGACGCGGTGGTCAAGCAGTTTGACCGCGCGCTGCTGGTGGGAACCGTACTGTTTCTGGTGGGGGCGGGGATTTACATCTACTACCGCACGCGCTACAGCAAGGTGCGACGCATCGTACGGCAGGCGGTTCAGAACGAGTCGACGGGCGAGTAGCAGGCAGGTCGGACGGGGTAGCGCGTGCGCCACTCGGCGGGCAGGCTGACCTGCGGCGGGTCGGGCAGCCCCAGTAGTAGCGCGAGCGCACCTGCTTGACCCACCTGCGCGAGGTTTTCTGGCGCGGGCGCACTCAGCGTCTCCAGCGCGTCGTACACTGTCTGCCAGCAGCACACGCGCACCATCGCGCTGCCTTGTCCGACCCAGCGCACATCGGGCAGCAGCGGGCGCACCCAGCGCTGAATGTCCGCTTCGGGCAGGAAGATGTCCAGCCGCGCGCCCGCCAAGTGCGCCGTCTGGCTGGCGAAGCCGATGAGCATGCGCACGGCTTCCGTGTCGTCGGGGTCTGCGCCCAGTTCCGCCAAGCCGATACCCTCCACGATGCGGTTGCCCTGCGTGTCGTTGCCATGATAGGTCTCCAGCGCGAGGTAGCCGCGCGGGGTTCCTGCGGGGTCTTCGGCGAGGTAGAACTTCGCCCGCCAGGTGGGGTCGTCCCAGCGCGTCCAGATGCGCCAGTAGGCGTCGTCGCGGGCGACGGTCAGCGGGTGGTCGGCGTAGAAGGCGTCATACCAGCGTTGCAGGCGGGGCATGTCGTCGGGGTCGGCGACGCGGAACCGCCAGCCGCCGAGGTCTACAGGCACAGGCGTCGCCTGATACAACGGCAGCGGCAGCCGTTCCCAGCCCAGTCGCGCGTAGAAGTCGTGAATGCCCGTGAACAGCAGCCCGAAGGCGAAGTCCTCGGCGTCCATCACAGCGTGCAGGTCGCGCAGGAGTTGCGAGGCGTAGCCGTGCCCGCGATACTCAGGCAGTGTGGCGACATTGGCGATACCCGCCATCCAGAGCGTCGCGCCGTTTGTTAGCCGCACGGAGCGGCGCACAACTTGTACCGCCGCGACGAGCCGCCCATCCACGACGCATACGCGCGTGTAGTCGGGCTGCCAGAGCGGGTCGCGGAAGTACCGCTCGAAGTAGTCGTGGCTGGGCGAGAAGACCCGCGCCCACAGGTCAAGGCATTCCGCCTGCTCTTCAGGACGCAGGGCGCGGAACTGCGGGGTCATCACGCTTCTGACTCGTCGTCAAAGTCGACATCAAACAGGTCATCGTCGCCGACCAGCCGCCTGCGGTCGCGCCTCTCCAACTCTTCGATGCTCTCCATCTCCCCGCGCATAAAGGCTTCCTCGTCGCCCAGCGGCTTCTCCTCTTCAGGCTCGTCCAGCGTCGCGGGAAGCCAGTGCTGCGGGTTCACCTTACGGCAGGCGTTGCAGACGAAGCGGATGTTCACGGTGCTGTACCACAGCGGCACTTTCTCTAAAACTTTTCCGCACTCGGCGCAAGTAATCATCGTGTGGTCGCCTCCTGTTGGCTGGCGGGGGTCTGCTTGGCTTTCTGCTCCTGTTGTTCGCGCAGGTACTGTTTGTGCGACAGGATGCCGTTGATGAGCATAATCACGGCGGCGATGAGGTAGAGCCACGCGAGGCGCGGGTCGACATCCTGTCCTGGGTCGGCAATCGCCTCGTTGCCCCGCGCGAAGCCGATGATGCTTATCGCGAACAAGATGAGCGCGATCCAGAAGTCGGTCTTCTTCCACCAGCCCATGCGGGGGGTATTATACCATGCGTGAGCATCGCGTGGCTTGCGGAGCCTGCGCCTGACCGCGATGTGGTGATTTCAGGGCGCGTGCGCTTAGCGCGGAACCTGCTGCACTATCCGTTTCCCCATCGGGCGAGCGAGGCGCAGTTGGAGGCGATTGCGCAGCGGTTGCGCGAGGCGTTGGCCGCGGCGGGGCTGACCCAAGCGATTGACCTCAGCGGGCTGAGCCTGCAGGAGCGAGCGCGGCTGGTGGGGGCGCGCATCATCAGCCCTGCGCTGCTACAGGCGCAGGCACACCGCTGGGCGCTGCTGAACGCCGACGGCAGCGTCGTCGCCGCCATCAACGAGGAAGACCACCTGCGACTGCAAATCACCTGCGCGGGGTGGCAGCCCGACCGCCTGCAGCGCGAGTTGATTCGCTGGGAGCGCACGCTGAACACCATGCCGTTGGTGTGGGCGCGTGCGCCGAAGTGGGGCTACCTGACCGCCTCGCCCATCAATCTGGGGTCGGGGCTGCGGCTGGGGCTGCTGTTGCACCTGATGGGGCTGCAGCGGGCGCGGCAAATCACGCGCTGGCTGGAGGCGTTGCAGGCGTTGGGCTGCCACACACGCGGACTGTACGGCGAGGGGAGCCTCGCGTTCGAGGGCTATGTGCAAATCTCGCTGCTGGGCAGGCACGACCCGCTGGACGAGTTGCTGGCGCGGCTGCGCGGCACGCTGCGCACGCTGATTGACGCCGAGCGCACCGCGCGCGAGCAGATCGACCGCGACGCGCTGGAGGAGGAGTGGAACGAGTTGCAGGCGACACTGCGCCATGCTGAGAGCCTCTCGCTGGGCACGACGCTGCGCGCGCTGGCAGTGTACCGCATGCGCGGGATGCTGGACGAAAACGCCGCGCTGCGCGACGCGGCTGACCAGATGCTGTTTGAAGCCGCCGTCTATCCCCCGCCCGAACCCGAACACGCCGCCGCCGAACGCGCCAGTTGGCTGCGCCACAGGCTGTGGGGCGGTTAGCCCCCGCTACCACTCGATGGGCGACACGAGCTTGAGCGCGATACGGTTTTGGGTTCGCTCGGCATTCGGCAGTCCCAACAGCAGATACACCTCCTGCCCTGTACGCAGTTGCTGCGCGTAGGTCAGGTAAAAGTTGTTGGTGGATACTGCCGCGCCGCCACTCTCGATACGATTGTTGACCCAGCGTCCGCCCAGCACGCGTTCAGGTGTCAGCTCGTAGTTCAGGGTCACGACCGCCTGCACAGATTGGTCGCGCGGGCGATTGGCGTAGTCGATGCGCAACGCCTCGAGAGTAATGCCCAGCCGAAGTCGGGGCAGCGGCTCCAGTCGCTGCTGCACGGATACATACCGACTGCGCCCGCCGTTCTGGTCGCCTGCAAGCAGATAGAGAAACCCGTTGCGAGCGGCATCCAGAAAGTTCCACTGAATCAGCAGCGCGCCGTAGCGGTCAGTGTTTGGCGGGCGACGCAGCCAATCGAACTGTGCCCCGTAGGCGACTTGAGTGCGGAGATAGACTTCCGCACCGACACTGAATCCCTCGTCGAGGGTGCCTCCGCCGTAGAGGAGTCGCCGCTTTGCGCTGATGCGTGCGCCTTGCGCCAGCACGAACCGTTGGGGTTGCTCCACATAGTAAAGGTCTATCTCGTAGCCCCGCCAGCCACGCTCTGGCACGAACGCCAGTCGTGGTGCGAAATTCGGCGCGAGGTCGGTGTAGGTCATTCGTACTCCCAGTTGGCGCGGGGGCGCGCCGCGTTCAAGGCGCACAAGGGTGTAGTCGCCTTCGCGCGCCCCTGAAAGCGACGCGCGCAGACCGTACAGCTGCCACTCGCCCGCGCCCGTAAGTTGCCCAATCGCGCCCTCAACGGCAACCACTTGCTCGCGGCTTACCCCCTCCAGCGTCGTGAAAGCAACCCCCAGAAACGAGGAAGGGTTGAAGCGATAGCGTGTTTGACCCACTGCGAAGCGACTACGCTGCCTGCTTTGCTCAAACTCACCGCCCAGCAGCCCGTACTCCAGCGTACCCGCCTGACCGAACAGTTTCAGCCCCGCCTGCAACTGCGGCACCCGCACCGAATAGAACAGGCGCGCGGACGGGAACAGGTTCTCGCCCTCCGTGAAAAACGGGCGCGTCTCCCTTAGAAAGCGCTCCGTGTACGAGAAGTCCACCGACGCCACATCGGCAGCAATCGTGGAGAAGTCGGGGTTCACGGTCAACAGGGCGACCTGACCCTGTTCCGAGCGCCACTTGAGATCGATGCCGACCTGCGAACGACTCGCTTGGGCGTCCGACTCGCTAATCAGGTACGGCAAGGCGACTATTGGCGGGCGTTGGCGTGGAAGTTCCAATGTGCCCCAGCGGGTCTGCAGCCGCAGGTCGTAGAAACTGCCCGCCTGGGGGAACACATACACGGCGCGCAGGCGGGGGATATGACGCACAAGCGCAACACCGAACCACCGCTGCCCCGCAGGATAGCGCAGCAGGCGGAACGGGATGCGCATCTCTGCGCTCCAGCCCCGTTCGGTACGCTGCGCCGCCGCTTGCCAGTCGCCACGCCAGCGCACATTCAGCGGCGCGCCCACAGGCACTTCCAAACGCTGCGTGCCCAGCGGATTCACAATAAACTGATACGGCGTCAGTCGCTGCCCTTGCGGGTCTACGGCGAAAACCACGCAGTCATCGTTTTCCATATCGCCGTCGCGCCGAACCTGCTGGGCACGAATGGCACTGGGTTCAGGGTCGTCGCACACGAAGGCAACATAGATTGCGTCCGCAGTATAGCCCAGAAACGCGCGCGTCGGAAACTCGGCTGCCCGACCCTGCCCAGGGTCATAAAACGAGTCGATACGCAGGGCTTCTGCCCATTCCGCCTCGTCCACGACCCCGTCAATAACGGGCGCCTGTGTAAGCCGTTGCGCGGCAATCGTTGCAGGCTCCACCGTTTGCGCTCGAACAAGCGCGATTAGCAGTACCCAGATAAGTGTCCAGATGCTTCGCATAGAACCGTCCCCCTGTTCGCTGCGTGTTTATGCGTACCGTCCTAAAAGTCCCAGTTGGCGCGCTCTGCGCTCGCACCATCGATACACCAGCGCGCCGACAAACGGCTTGCATCAGGTGGTCTTGCCCGCGCCGTTAGAGCCAAGCAGCGCGACAATCTCGCCCGCGCGTACCTGAAAGGAGACCCCCTGCAGTGCGGGCACACACGACTTGCCGACGCGATAGGCTTTGTGCAGCCCCTGCACCTGCAACAGTGTGGCGTGCACTTCTGAATCGTCCCTCGATGGCTTTCCTTTCGCTGCAAGTCCTGCAGCAGCGATTATGCTCGCAACTCTTCGGCAGGTCACTGTATTCCGCTCTCTTGAGTATGGATTATACCCAATCTCCCCGCACGCTTGGTTGGCGAGGGTAACCGAGTGAGTTGCCCCGTTGTCTCGATGACGACGCAGTGTGTCCCACGCGCGAACTGCATACGCTCACCTTGTCGATAGGTTTCAACAAACTTAGGGTAGGCTCCTGTCGCGTTGTCCACCGACTTCACCAGTCGGACACAAACACCCGCGGCATCTCGCGAAGAACGCGCTCCAGAAGATACTCCAACGATTCCTCTCCCGCGCTGCGACAGTGCTCAAGCTGCGTATTCAGCACTTGAAGTGCGGCGTCAATACCTGTGGCTGAGAGGATCCAGTAAGCTTCTTCTATCATTTTGTCCGTGTATGTGTAAGTCTCGTCTGGGTGGCGCGTTTCTGTTGCGCGCGTCGCCCAAAGCTCTTGGAGCCACTTCTCCAACACAGGCACAGCTCAGTCAGCAGCGGCAGCAGAGTAGTTTGCCCCCGCAGCGTCGGAACCACACAGCGCGCCCTGTATGCAACCTGCATGGTCTCACCCAGAGAAAAGCTTCGAGTGGCTGAAGTCGATCCCTGCTGCTTCCTGCGCCGAATTCACTGGAAAGGCGCACTTTCTTGACCCCTGAACGCGCCAGTTGGCTGCGCCACAGGCTGTAGGGCGAGGGCAGGTAGAATTTGCGCCGATGCGACTGGGCATATTCAAAGACTGGCTGAACAGGGTTGGGCAGGTGTTCACACGGCGCGGGGTGGACGAAGAGCTGCTGGAGGAACTGGAGGAGACGCTGATTGCCGCCGATGTGAATGTGAACGCCGTGCAGGAGATTCTGGAGACGCTGCGCAGCGAGGCGAAGGCGCAACGGCTGCGCGAGGCGGACGATGTGCGCGCCTGCCTGCGCGAGTTGCTCAAGGGCTGGCTGGGCGAACCTGCGCCGTTGGTGGTCAGCCCCACGCCCCCGACAGTCTACTTGTTCGTGGGGGTCAACGGCGCGGGCAAGACGACCAGTATCGCCAAAACGGCGCACATGCTGCAGCGGCAGGGCAAGCGCGTGCTGCTGGCGGCGGGCGACACCTTCCGCGCCGCCGCGATCGACCAGCTGCAAATCTGGGCGGACAGACTCGGCTGCGACCTCGTGAAGCACAAGGAGGGCGCAGACCCGTCCGCGGTGGTGTTCGACGCGATTCAGGCGGCGCGGGCGCGCGGGATGGACTTCGTGCTGGCAGACACCGCAGGACGCCAGCACACGCACGCGCGCCTGATGGAGGAACTGAAAAAGGTGCATCGCGTCGCCGAGAAAGCCCTCGGACGCCCGCCCGACGAGGTGCTGCTCGTGCTGGACGCCGTTGCGGGGCAGAACGCGATACGCCAAGCGGAGGAGTTTTCGCGTGCGCTGCCGCTGACGGGCATCGTGCTGACCAAGCTGGACAGCACCAGTCGCGGGGGCGCGGTGCTGACCATCCGCAAGCAGCTGGGCATTCCGATTAAGCTCGTCGGGCTGGGCGAGAAGGCAGACCAAATCGCGCCGTTTGACCCTGACGCTTTCGTGGATGGGTTGCTCGCCGCCGATTAGCCTACAGTCGTTCGGCAATCTGCACGGCGTTCAGCGCGGCGCCCTTGCGTAGCTGGTCGCCGCAGGCGAACAGCGCGACGCCGTTGGGAGTTCCTGCGTCGTAGCGGATGCGCCCCACCAGCACCTCGTCGCGCCCGGTCGCCTCAATGGGCATCGGGAAGTGGTTGCGTGCGCGGTCGTCCACCAGCTGCACGCCTTCAAAGGCGCGGTACGCCTCGTAGATGGCTTCCAGCGGCGGGCGCGTCTCCAGCTCAGCGACGATGCTCTCGCTGTGCGCTCGCAGCACGGGCACGCGCACGCAGGTCGGCGAGACCGCCACTTCAGGGTCGCCCCAGATTTTGCGCGTCTCCTGAATCATCTTGCGCTCCTCTTCGTTGTAGCCGTCCTCGCCGATGGCGGAGTCGTGCGAGAAGAGGTTGAAGGCGTAGGGGTGCGGCAGCACGGTCGGGGTGTACGGCTCGCCGCTCAGGTACGCGCGGGTGGCGTCCAGCAGCTCTTGCATCGCGCGTGCGCCTGCGCCGCTCGCCGCCTGATAGGTGCTGACCACAATCCGCCGAATGCGCGACAGGCGACGCAACGGCTCCAGCGCCATCAGCAGGATAATCGTCGAGCAGTTCGGGTTGGCGATAATCCCCTTGTGCGTGGCGATGGCGTCGGGGTTGATTTCGGGGATGACCAGCGGCACTTCGGGCTGCATGCGGAACGCCGACGAGTTGTCGATGACGACTGCGCCCGCTTGCACGGCGAGGGGCGCGAACTCCTTGCTGCGTGCGCTGCCCGCCGAGAAGAAGGCGATGTCAATGCCGTGAAACGAGTCGGGGCGGAGTGCCTCCACGCGCACGCGCTCGCCGTAGAAGCGCAGTTCCGTGCCCGCCGACCGCTCCGACGCCAGCAGGCGCAGGCGGCGCACAGGGAATCGGCGCGCCTCCAGCACCTGCAGCAGTTCCTGACCGACCGCGCCCGTTGCGCCCACGATAGCGACTGCGTATTTCACGGCGGGGGATTGTACCCGATGGGGGGGTATAATCGGCGCGCATGCGTGGGTCGGCTTGGCGGATAGGGTTGGGCGCGTGGGTTGCACTGCTGGCGATGGCGTGCGGGGCGTGCTGTTTTGCCCTCACCCCAAGCCCCTCTCCCGCCGTGTGGGATGGGGGTGTTCCTGATAGGTGTAGATTGCTTGAGTGGGCTGTGAGTGGGGCGCGCATGCTCTCTTTGCCCTCACCTCTAATACCAATCGCGCGTCCAAAGTTCACAAATTGCTGCGCATGCAGAATCCCCCCACTCCCTGCCCTCTCCCACCTTGTCAAGGGGGGAGAGGGTCGGGGTGAGGGGGGATTCGAAGCCGACGGATTTATAAACTCTGGCTCGGCGATTGGTATAACTCCACTGCCACGATGTGGGCGAAGGGAACAAACCATCAAGCGACCTTACTATCCGACGGCTTCGGATAGGTATCCGACAGCTTTGGATAGGTATCCGACGGTTTCGGATAGATATCCGACGACTTCGGATAAGTATCCGACGGCTTCGGATAGGTATCCGACAGCTTCGGATAAGTATCCGACGGCTTCGAATAGGTATCCGACAGCTTCGGATAAGTATCCGACGGCTTCGAATAGGTATCCGACAACTTTGGATAGGTATCCGACGGTTTTGGATAGATATCCGACGACTTCGGATAAGTATACGACGCTTCCGTATACGCATACGATGGCTTCGTATGCGTATACGACGGCTCCGTGTGCGTATACGGCGTTTCCGTATGCGTATACGACGGCTCCGTACACCACAATCCCCCTCTCGCCGCGTGCGGGAGAGGGGGACATAGGGGGCGAGGGCTCCGCGCTCCAAATCCGCGCGACCGATTACACGCTAACGCGCACGCCTGACGGCGGGCTGCTGCTGGAACTGGCGGGCAAGGTGCGCGTGGAGTATCAGGGGCGTCGGCTGGAGGGGGAACGCCTACTGCTGGACACCGATGCAGCGCTGGTGCGCAGCGAGGAGCCGTTCCGCCTGTTCGCCGAGCAGGGCGCGCTCACTGGACAGCGCGGCGAGTATTTCTATGGTCAGGCGCGCGGGCGATTCGAAGGCGTGCAAGCGAATGTGCTGGGCGTCTATTTGGACGCCGCGTCGCTGGAGGGCGACCTAACCGACTTTGAGGCGCGCGCGGTGGTGGTCTCCACCTGCGACCCGTTCCGCCCGCCGATTCAGGTGCGTGCGGGGCGCGTGCGTTTGGTGCGCGGGGCGCGGCTGACCCTGCGCAACGCGCAGCTGTTTGTCTACGGGCAACCGCTGCCCAGCCTGCCGCAGCTGACGGTGCGCGTGGGCGAGACGGCGGAGGTGGTCAGCCTGCCGTCGCCTGTCTACAGCGCGGAGACGGGCTGGGGCGCGCGGGCGCGGCTGGAGTTGCCGTTGGGCGCGCGTGCGCTGCTGCAGGCGTCGACAACAGGCTACCTACGCGCGGTTCCCGAAGTGCGCGCGGCGGTCGGCGTCGCGCTGCGCGGCGACGAACCCGCGCTGGGCGACCCCGACATCCGCCTGCGCTTCGAGCAGTCCGCGCTGTATAACCTGCGCGTGCGCCCTGAGCGCGCGCCTGCTGTCGACGCGCTGACCCTGCGCGCCGAAATCGCCCGCGATGTGCGCCCGCTGCTTGCCCCACGCGAGCGACTGCGCGTCTCCCGCACCGAACTCGCGCTGATTGCCCCGTTGCAGTACGCAGGCGGCTTCGGCGAGGCGAGCCTGCGCTACGGGAGCCTCAGCGAGCGCATCGACGGGCAGCGCACGCCTACCCGCGAGCGACTCGCGCTGGAGAGCGACTGGTTCCAGCCGCTGCTTGGGCAGGGCGCGTTGCAACTGCGCCTGCACCTGTGGGCGAGCTACGCACACTACACGGGCGTCGGCGACTACCAGTGGCTGCGCCCGCAACTGGAACTGCTCTGGCAGCCCAGCAGTGCGCTGACGCTGATGGCGGGCTACGCGCGGGCGTCCACGCGCGGCGACAGCCCGTTCCTGAGCGAGCAGCTGCGCGCCCGACGCGAAGCCAGCCTACGCGCCGAGTTCCAGCAGGGCAACCTGCGGCTGGGCGTGCTGCTCAAGTACGACCTGGAGGGGCGCGACCTGTACGATGTGCAAGCGATTCTCGGCTGGCGCGATCGGTGCTTGGAGCCGTACCTGTTCTGGCGGCGCACGCCCAGCACAGCGCTGGTGGGCGTCAACCTGACGACGCTAAATTTTTAGGCTCCATAAGTATTCTCCTACGCCGTGCAAGAATTCGCGACGAGTAGTCGCCGACTACTTCTCCGCGAGGGGACTCCGAAGGCGAAAGCGTCCTCTGGTGTGCCCGAAAAGACCTAAGAGCAAACAAGCTATACTTAAGTAGACAACCCAGTCGCCCCAGCGCGTCCACAAAGTCCAATCCGCACGCGCGCCGATGACATCGACCCACAGGGCAGGTTCGTCAAGGGCAGGTCCGCGCCAAGTGCCCGCAGGCGTCCACACTCCTGAAACACCCGTCGGCGAAGCGCGCACCACCCACCGCCGACACTCTACCGCACGCAGCGCACAATACTGAGCGAACTGCAGCCGAACCATCATCGAAGGAAGCCAATCGTCGTTCGACAGAACCGCCAGCCACTGGGCGCCGTCCCGAACCATCGCTCGCGCCACCCAGCCGTACATCGACTCGCCGCAAATCAGCGCGCCTACCTTCGTGCCATCCGCGCCCGTGATAGCACTCGGATGCGTCCCTGCCTGAACAGAACGGTTCGGGTTTAGCCCCAGTCGCTGCCAAAACGCCAGCTGCGGAAACAGCGGGCGCGTCTCGGTGAAAGGTGTTGGCATCGCCTTATCGTAGCAATCAAGCGCCAAGTCGGGTCTCAACGCACACGCGCTGTTCGCGGGGAGGTTCTCCCCCACACGGCGTCCGACGCCAAGCAAAAGCGTGCCGTTGAACTGGCGCGCCCGCTGCTGCCAGCGCTGCCAGTCGGGGTCGGATGGGTCAACCTGCGCGGTCGATTCAGGCAGCACCAGCCACGAGAGCGTCCGTTGTCGCGCCTCCGCGCACCAGCGATCCAGCGCATGCGCGTCCTGCTCTGGAAAGACGCCTCCCCCGTACTGCAACACACCTACTCGTATCATCGGTTCGCCCAAAGTGAGCGCGTCGTATTGTTGGAAACGCGACTGCCCGTACACCCATGTCATAAGCGCAACCAGCAGCAACGCCGCGCCGAGCGCAGCAGGCTGTCCTCGCAAGGCTCGATGTCGCGCCACGCTGCGCACAAAGCTCCCCAGCAGGGCGTTCCAGAAGGCGATGCCCCACTCCAGCAGCCACACGCCGCCTAAATCAGCTGTCTGAATCCACAGCGGCTGCTGCGCCAACGCGACACTCAACTGTCCCCCCGGGAAACCGTAGGCGCCCAGTTGCCGCAACCACTGACCCACAGCCCAAGCAGAGGCGAGCAGAACCGCCCACGCCAGCGGCTTCGTTGGGGAGGCTACGCCAACAACCACCCCAAACAGCGCGTGAAAGGCACCGAGCCAGAGCGCAGCAATCGCTAACGCAATCCCCGCGTAGAGAGGCGAGTCCGCCCGCTGCTCAAACACAGGCGCTGCCCAGACCCCGAGCGTCAGGTAGAACCCAAGCCCCCAGAGCCAGCCGCCAATCAGTCCCCGTCGCCAGCCCACTCCGCGTAGCGCCATGAACGCAACCGTAGGAAGCCATAACACAAACCACCAAAAGCCTGGCAGGAACGCCAGCGCCAGTCCGCACCCGCTGGCGAACAGGCTCGCGGCGGTGAGTATCGCTCGCATCAGGAGTCACCGCAACTGCTTGGGATGTACCATCGGCTCTCGCGCGGACGCCCAGGACAACGCCTGCACCAGCTGCCGTCGCGTCGCTGGCTCGCCAGCCCGTAGGGCGTTTCCACGCACAGCCCGTCGCCCGAATAGTACGGACCCACTTCCAGCAGGCAATACACATGCGCCGTGCCGCCGTCCGCGCGCGAGACCGTCATTGAGGTGCGTCGGGTGCGCAGCGGGCGCGAGTGACCGTCGGCAAAGTTTGCCACCGCCACCTCGTGATGACGCCCCTGCACAAGGGGCATCAGGCTGGGCGGGGGAACCATCACCGCATCGAAAAACGCAACCGTCTGCTCAGGGTACTCCACCGCGCTGGCGGCAATCACCTGATGCGGCTGGGGCAGCCACGGCAGCAGCACGCCCACCTCGAACAGGCACCAGTTCGCCATATAGCTGCTCTCTTCAAAGCCCATCGCAGGGCAGAGCGGCATAAATGCCGCGAACGCGCGCGCTACATTCACAGGACAACCATCCGACGGGCAGACCACTATCCGTTTGTCCCTGATGTAGGGCACCAGCTCGTGATACAGGGTAAACAGACAAGTGCTGTTGTGCGTGTAGTGTTGCACATAGGCTGCCATCGGGTAGGTTTCGTTGAAGTCGGCGAGATACGCCAGCACGCTCTGTCCCAACTGGTGCATCTGCGCGAGGCATTGCGTGCGTCGCCCGCCCTCGCGCGCGTTTTGAATCACAGGAAACAGCAGCGCCGCCAGCAACGCGACAATGCCAATCACTATCAGCAACTCCGCCAGCGAAAAGCCGCCTCGTCTCACCCCATATTCTCACCGCCTGTTGCGCCACCATAGGTAGACGCCTATTGCGATTAGTAGGATCCCTGGCAGGTAGAGCAGCCAGCGCGCCCCCCGACGCGGCGGCGGCACGCGCAGCGGGTCAGGGTTCGCCGCGCGGTGCATCTGCTCCAGTTCTGCAAGCGTCGGCAGATTGCCTTTCCAAAGGTATCTGACCCGCTTCAGTTCACCTTTGGAGTCAGAACACATCTGCTCGGCGGTCATCAGCCGATAGTCGGACACTTCGGCGTTCAGGGGATACTCTATCTTCAGTGGCTCCGTTTCCTTCAGCGCCACCAAGCGCGCAAGAAGGCGACCTTTCACTCCGTGCGATTGATATTCACCCGCCACTTTGGACGGCACGACAAAGCCGTCCCGCTTGATGGTTTCCAGAACAACATTGCGGGAGAAATCACTGCCGATACGACGCTCAAATTCCATCACCCACCCGTCGGGATGGATAGCCAACCGATCTTCAATCCCATGGATAGACTGTTTCAGCCAAACTTGCGACGGCGTTGTCCGCTCCAGATGCCACACGGGGGGTTGTGAGCATCGCACCTCGAGGTGCGTGAAAGGATTCGTCCCAGCAAGAAAGACGGCCCCGTAGATCATACTAACGAAAGGAAGCGTTAAAACCCCGTCATAGATTGCAGAATCTTTCCTTTCTCGGACGGGCATTACTGTGACTTTTATGCCTCTTCTATCCCGGTATATTATCTCTGTTTCTGATGACTGCCAGTTCTTTCCCAGATAAGCGCGCTTAGTCTTGAACTGGTACGGCCAGTCACCGCTAATATGTTCTTGCATCACCATACACAGTTCGGGTGTACGCGCGATGGTGAGGCGGACGCGTGTAGAAACGGCATCTGGGGACTGCTCGATGGCTCTTCGGATTTCTTCCCTGTTGGGAAGTTCTCTGGCGAGTATCGCTTTATTTCTTGTATCGCTATATTCAATCTCCCAGACGAAGGTGTGCCGAGACGCCCACTGGTTGTAGCGCTCTTGGTATTGCTTCAGGCGATTCAGGGTATCCTTCGTCTGTCCCCAAGAGGTGCTTAGAACGCCTAAGCACGCTGCTGCCAGAACAATCAGTCGCAAGGCGGGCATTTTGACACCTCCGCTCCTACCCGCCGCGTTCCAACAGTTCGCCCCCGCCGTGTCGGGGCTACGCAAGTTTGTTCGGCACGCGAGGCGCATTTTACTCACCCAGTAGCAAGATTCGACCGCTTGATGCAGATTCCTGCCACTTCCATCGCCGAATTCTCCGACAGGGCGGGTGCGCCGCCGAACAAGCAGTAGCGAAAAAGTTGGTGGGGCCAGTGAGATGGTATTCTCGCTCACCAGTCCGAGACGAACACCCACGGTGCCTTGCGAATAAAAAGCTCCGAATGATACTCCAGGTAGCTCTCTTCCAAACCCCGACAGTGCTCACTCTGCGTTTGCAACACTTGAAGAGCCTCGCTACTGCCGATAGCCGAGAGAATCGCGTAAGCCTGTCGTGTCATGTTTTCTGCGCGGCAGGTGTAGGGCTTGTCCGACCTCTGCGCCTTCTTAGCCGCGCGTTCCTCCCAAAGCTCCTGTAGCCACTGTTCCAGCACGGGTATCGCGCGCTCGTCCAAGTCCGCTATCGCTTGGGAAAGATAATACTCGATTAATCTCAGCACACTTTTGGGACGCATCTGTTCCATCAGCCAGCTGAGCCGCTGTTCGGGGGTGCGCACGGAAAGCTCCACTGTCAACTGTGCGCCGATGTCTGCGTCCCATGCGACGCCCGCGTGCTGGAGCCACTCAAAGCTCTCACGGCACCCCTCACGATAAGCCTCTGCCGCCATCTCGGCAAGGGCGCGCAGCGCTACCCGCGCCCGTGAAGGAGGGGAGTTATACACATATAGACGCCAAGACTCATTCTCGTCGGCGAGCTGCTGCACCACCTCAGGGAGGGACATCCCCACCGCGTCAAAGAAGCGTCGCACCTGCTCTTGCCACTTCGCAAGTGTGTTGGCGCGCGGGATTGCCTGCTCCGCCTTGATGCGTGCGACGGCGACTTCCGCAAACGGGGTTAGAGGGAGCAAAGACCAGTTCGCTTTGGGCTTGGACAAGATAATCTTCTCCAGAACTTCGTTATCAACCCTTGTGGAATCCAACGGGTGAAATGGGTCGGATGCGAGAATCTTCTCTAAAACGGGGAGCGCACGCGGGTCTCCTATGCGTCCCAGCGCGACAATTGTTGCCACCTGCAGGTGCGTAAGGTAGCTTGCACTCCAAGGGAGAGCAGGTTTTAGGCGATTACGATTGACAGGATGGTCTGTGTCGTCGAGGCTTGCCTCTAAGATTCGGATGAGTTCCGGAACGGCAGAGCGGTCTTGGCTTAATCCGAGCTGACGGACGCGATGGATGTCTGCCCGCATCTGGGCAGCAGCGATTAGGGGGTGCACCCGCTCAGGGCGCGTTTCCGATTGAGCCGCGCTACTCCATCCCACGCCCCAAAGGAGCGCGAGGCTCCCTATTCCCAACAGTCTGTTTCTCAAGCGCCACATTCCAACTTCCCTCCTTATGGATAGACGAGCGTCTTCGCAAAGTATTCTACCTTTCGCGGATGCAGTGATTTCATCGTTAGTCAGCAAGCCCAAGCAAGTTGTCTCCTACAAGGTATACTTTTCGGCGCATGCAGGCGTATCTGGTGCTGGAAGACGGGAGCGTATTTGCGGGCGAGTCGCTGGGTGCAACGGGACGCGCCACAGGCGAACTGGTGTTTACCACCAGCATGACGGGCTATCAGGAGATCCTCACCGACCCCTCCTATGCAGGGCAAATCGTGCTGATGACCTACCCACTGATTGGCAACTACGGCGTCAACGACGAGAGCGACGAGTCGCGCCGTGCGCAGGCGGCGGGCTTCGTGGTGCGCGAGGCGTGCGAGACGCCCTCCAACTGGCGGGCGCGCGCCGCGCTGCACGACTACCTCGCCGCGCGCGGGGTCGTGGCGATGAGCGGGGTGGACACCCGCGCCGTGACGCTGCGCGTGCGCTATCACGGTGTGATGATGGCGACCATCACCACCGATGAGACGCCCGACGAAGCGCTGCACCGCCTGCAGACCGTCCCACGCTACGACGAGGAGGACTTCGTGTACCGCGTCACGACGCCCGAACCCTACAAGTGGGGCTACAACGGGATGGAACCCATCGACGCGCCCGACGACCGCTACCGCAAGCGCGTGGTGATTCTGGACTGCGGGGTCAAGTGGAACATCCCGCGCCGATTGGCAAGCCTCGGCGTGCGCTCCATCATCCTGCCCGCGACGGCGACCGCCGAGCAGATACTGGCGTATCAGCCCGACGGGGTGCTACTCTCGCCAGGTCCAGGCGACCCTGCCCGCCTGCAGCCCGTGATTGCCACTGTGCGTGAACTTCTCGGCAAGGTTCCGATAGCGGGCATCTGCTTGGGCAACCAGTTGGTGAGTTTGGCGTTGGGGGCGCGCACCTACAAGCTCAAGTTCGGGCATCGCGGGGGCAACCACCCCGTGAAGAACCTGCTGACGGGGCGCGTGGACATCACTTCGCAAAATCACGGTTATGCGGTAGACCGCGACAGTTTGGCGGGCACAGGGCTGGAGCTGACGCACATCAACCTCAACGACGGCACAGTGGAGGGCGTGCGCCATCGCGACCTGCGCGTCATCACGCTGCAGTATCACCCCGAAGCCGCGCCGGGTCCGTGGGACAGCCGCCCGTTTTTCAACGAGTTCCTCGCGCTGATGGAGGGGCGCGGGGCTTGAGGGGGCGATTGCTATGAGACAGTCTCTGGGAGATGACAAGGCGCAGGTTACGCTTGCTCTTGCTGCCGACTATCTTGAAGTGCTGGCAACCGCGCGCTCAGCGCGCTTGCTGCCTGCACGGCGCTGTCTGGTTGCGCTGGTGCGCAAAACCGCCGCTGCCCGTGCGGGGGAGCCGAGCTATCAAGATCCTGGCAATGTCTATGTAGTTGTTTTGGAACCGCGCGCCGCTCAGCCGCCAAGGCGTCTCTGGGAGCAGCTAGTCGGGCACGGCTGTGATGGCGCGCTGTTGGTGCGCGACCTGAACCGCGACGGTAGGGACGAAATCTTCTTCTGGGTAGATGGGCAGGCGTGCGCGGCGGGCGTGCTGCAGATGATACGCCCCACCCAAGCGCGGTGGCTCTACCGCAGCGAGGGTCGCTTCCGCGCAGAGGCGCGCGATGTGAACCGAGACAGGCTCTGGGAGATTGTGGAATCGTGGCTCACAGTCCAGTTAGATGAGCCGCACTACTCGCAAATTGCCCGACAGCGATGCTTGTTCGCACGCAAGCTATGGCGGTGGGACAAACGCGCGGGCGCGTACCGCTTCTGGAAGGTGGAGCCAGACTGGGCGACTCAGAAGGGGTTGTCGCGCGACGCATTGCAACGCACGCCTGGAGCGCGTGAAATCTTGGGGCTGTGAGCGGGACCTGTTTGGAGTGCTGAAGCGTCCGCTTCAGCGTGGGCGGAAGCTTCGCTTCGGCACTCCACAGTCCCCCTCGCCCGCAGGGCAGGCAAAGGAGACACAGCAGGTGAGGACAACACGACGCTCCTGCCCCAGAGATACCGTGCCAACGCTCGTACCGATGTCCGACAAGGTGGGGGTATACTTCACGCGGGGGACGACGATGCGCAACCGACGACGCGGGTGCTTGGCTGCGTGGGGGCTAATCGCGATCCTTGGGGCGTTGGGCGTGTTGTGGCTGGTGCGCCCTGCAGGGCTGGAACTCCCGCCGCGCCAGTATCCGCCTGGAAACGCCTATCCCAAGCTGGTCGCGATTGCCCAGCGCGTGGCGCAGCAGCGGAACGCCTCGCCGCAAATTGCGCGATTGGTGCGCACACTGGGCGACCCAAGCACGGAGGCGACCCTCACGCCCGCCGACCACCAGACGCTTCAGCAAGCCTTCGAACCGCTGCTTCAGGAGTATCGCCCCTACCTCACGCAGCCCAGTGTGGTGGTGCTGGAGTATACGCCAACGCCTACAGCCAGTGAGTTAGCTGCGTTTCGCCAGTTGGCGCGTGTGGAGGCATATTTCGCTCGAAAGGCGTTCATGAGCCGTCGCCCTGCAGAAGGCGTGGAACGGGCGACCGCGCTGATGCAACTGAGTAATCAGATTAGCAACGAGGGAATGATTATGCACTTCCTCACAGCGACTGCTATGCGCTCACTGGCAAGAGGCGCGCTTATAGATCACCTTGAAACGCTTGAGGATGCAGAAGCGCTGCAGCGACTGCTCGAATGGGCGCGCGCCGAAGAGGAACGCTGTCCTGAACTCGCGAAAATCGTTCAGACAGAATACTTCTTGGGGCTGGCGGTCTTCCAACTTGCGTTCTCGACCTACGAGGTCTCTTGGGACGACAGTGTGTCGCCATGGTGGTGGCGTTATCCCGTCGTGCGCCAGTGGTACGCTCGCGTCGCCCTGCTCGAATACCATCAGGGAATGCAGCAGCTGATGCGGACGGCGCAAAAGCCTGCTTGGGAGCGCACGCCCGCCGATTTTCCTCAGTTCAAGCGTGCGTTCAACGCCGAATTCTTTGATGTGGAAACATTCCGCGCCACGATGGATATTGAGGCGCGTGAGATTGCCTATGCGCGCCTGCTGGGGTGCGTGGCGGCGATACGGCTACATAGGCAGCGCACAGGACGCTATCCCGACTCGCTGGAGACGCTCCAGTTGGGTGAGCTGGCGATTGACCCCTTCACGGGCGCGCCGTTCGTCTACAGGGTAGACCCACAGCGAGGGTTTCTGCTTTACTCAAAGGGCAAAAATCGTGTGGACGACGGCGGCGTGCAGCGCGACGGTCGGGGCGAGCAGGGCGACCTTGTGCTGTTAGGGTTCCTCGATCCCCGAAAAGGCGTAGCCCGTGCTGAATGGCTGCGCTAACCCCCTAAAGATTTCCAGATGCCCTGCCGATAATTCCCAGTGGCGACAGGGTACAGGTTGACCTTTGAACCTCCTGATCAACTTGGTCGCACCTCCCCTACCCCTGGAGAGGCGGGCTCCTCCCCACCCGCCTCTCGCTACGCTTTGAAAAAAATCCCCCTGCGGAAATGCTGCGCCGCAGGGGGTGTGGCGGTGGCGCTGGACGGTGCTGATGAGAGTCGTTGAATTCATCCGCCGCCTAAGCAGCGCCTCCCGCTTGGGGTTTCCCCCGCGCCTAAGGGGATTATGCCCTCTTCGCCCGCACCTCATTTCCGCGTGAATACGGGTATGTGCCTAAAACTCGCACGGCTACGGGTGTAATCGGCGCGGTATGGCGGATTTATCATGACACGCGGAAGTCTTGAAGCCCTTCAAAGCGCGTCCGACTGCCCCACTGTGCGCACGGATTGTTTGGCTGCAAGTGTCATTGCGTGCCTCAGTAGTGTATAATCTTGTTGGAGGCGCGCCATGCAAAGGAGACTCGTCTCTTTGGGGCTAATCCTGCTGAGCGCGCTGGGGAGCGTCTCCCTAATGCGCGCGATTGCCGACAACTTCGACCCTGCCGAGAAGCGCTGCGCCCAGAATATGTACCGACTGGGGCTGGCGCTGCGGATGTATCTGGCAGACTGGGACGAAGTGTTTCCGATGGCTTACGAACGCTTCTCGAACACGCAGCCGTGGGGGTGGAATCAGCCCGTTGCCGTGCCGCGCAACTGGCAGACGGGCAGCCCGCACGGTGGCGAGACTTGGGCGAACTCGATGCTGCCGTACCTGCGTTGGTATGGGCAACCCATCAGTCAACTGAGCTGCCCTGCGACCCTGCCGCATAAGCTACCAGGCGTCGACTACACCCAGCGCGTGAAGTCGCCTGCGCCCGTAAGCTATGCCTACAACGGCTACCTGCACACCTATCCGCAACCGCTTGTGAGCGACCCCAGCCTGCTGCCGACCTTCTGGGAAGGGCTGGGACGCGAACACTGGGTGGGCTTCGCGCCTGTGAACCCGATCCTGCGCTGCGACCGTCCCGATAAGCTGTGCCAATTCACCCCGTGCCAAGACCCGAACACGACCTACCCGCTGGGCGAAGTGCGCCTGCCCCAGCAATCCATGTGGATTCACAAGAGCGGGGTTCACTTCATCACGCTGGATTTGTCGCTGCAGACCCGACGGCTGGGCGCGCGAATTGCCCCGAACAGCACGAACCCCGCCATCGACCCGTTTGACGGCTACAACGCGCAGGGCATTCCCAGCGTCGCCCGCACCGACGCCTGCGGAATCCTGCCACTGTTTGCGCCGCGATAAGGAGGGATTGCCATGCGAGCAACGATTGTATCAGGTCTTCTGGCAAGTCTGTTGACGCTGGCGTCGGCGCAGGTGCGCGAGGTGTGGCGCTATGTCTACACCCCGCCGCAGGATGACCTCGCCGCGCACCTGGAGCGCGCCGTGCGCCTGTCGGACGGCGGGCTAATGCTGCTGGGCTGGGTGGAGACGCCGCTGAACGGGCGCGACGCGCTTGCCATCCGCTTGCTACCGAGCGGCGCGGAAGCGTGGGTCTACCAAGTGGACGGCGCGGGCTTCGACGACGCCTTCGTCGATGCTGTAGAAAGCGCGAATGAGCTGCGCCTGCTGGGGCAGTTCACCGACGCCGACGGCTACCTGTCCGCGCAGGTGCATCGCCTCACCCCCGCTGGGCAGCCGATTGGGGTGTTCACGCTTAGCCGCACGCCAAACACGCATCTGCGCCCGCTGCGGTTCCTTTACTACGAAGGCGAACTCTACATTGCCGCTGACGCTACCAACGGCAACACAAGTCAGCTGGCGCTGTATGAGCCGCAGTGGATGGGCTATTCGCTTCTGCTTTTTGCGAATCTGCGCCCGTGGGGCGTAATCCCAGGAGGCGTGGACTACATTCAACGCGGTATCGTGTACGGTACGGTAGCCTCCGCTGCCAACTCCGTCGATGCTATCTTCCGCACAGTGGACTCGTTTCCGTATCGGTACTCCAGTGCCTCGCGGGGAGTGGATATTCCCGTTGTGGCGAGTGTCGTGCCGAACATGTCGGGCGCCGATGGCTACTATGTGGGGATCCAGTCTGAGGATAGCCGCACAGGCGAGGATGTGGTGCTGATTCGGCATTCCGCGTGGGTGAGTGCCGTATGGGGCTACCGCTACACGAATCAGTGGCACGACGACTACGCCGAAGACCTCGCGGTAGACGCGCAGGGCAACGCCTCGCTGTTGGTGAAGTCGGTGCTGTGGCAAGGCGAGCCGTATGAGCGGCGCACCCTGCGTCTGGTACGCTTCTCCGAGAACGGCAGGCTGCTGTCCGATGCGGAGCTGGTGGAGGATGGGCGTCCGTACCTGTCGGGCTTGGTGCGCGTGAACGAGACGGGGCAGCGGTATGTGGCGGTGTCGGGCGCAGTGCTTCCCGACGCACCGCAAGGCGTCTCGCTGCTGGCGCGTGTGGACGCGAGCGGTCAGTTCCTGTGGCGCTTCGTCAGCGAGGTCGATTACGACGCGCTGTTCGCCGAGCCTGACGGCAGCCTGTTGGCGGTTGGTTCGCAGGTCTTCGAGGGGCAGGGCTTCCCCACACCCTACTACCGCCGCATCGTGGCGGTTCGGTACGCGCCCAACGGCGACCTTGACGGCAACGGCTGCGTCGATGACGCCGACCTGCTGCAGGTGCTGTTTGCGTTTGGGCAGCAGGGCGCAGACCTCGCCGCCGACCTCAACGGCGATGGCATCGTTGACGACGCCGACCTGCTGCAGGTGCTGTTCGCCTTCGGCGAGGGGTGCTAAACTCGGTACGGGCGCGGTCGCCGCGCCCGTACTTGCAATCTCGCCTTCGCGTTGGGTATACTCTCTGCCGTGAGCCGGTAGCTCAGCGGTAGAGCAACGGACTTTTAATCCGTGGGTCGTGGGTTCGATCCCCACCCGGCTCACCATTACAACACGCTGTAGTCGCCTCGCGTCGATACCCAACATAGTGCGCTTCCAACGCCTTGACGACTCGGCAGAATCGCCGAGTCCGTGGGTCATAGGTTGCACACTCCTACGGCTGGCTCGCCTCGCTGAGTCCAAACATCGCCAGTCCGAAACTAATCAGGCTCCATACCAGCCCGATGTAGAGGCAACTTAGCCCCAGCACGCCAATCTTCAGTGCGAGGATGATGTAGCCTGGCGGTATGGTGGTCGCCGTGCGCTCGCCCTGCGCAATCGCCTGCGCCGTCAGCGCGGCATCAATCACCCCGTACACCCACGGCAGAATCAGCCAGCCTGTCAGCAAAATCAGCACGCCCTTGAGCCAGTCGCCGTTGTAGAACTGCCCCAGCCCAGGCACAAACAGGCTGAACACGGCTGCCCAGAAGGGGCTTTGGGTGTGGCGGTTCACAGCGCAGTGTTCGCAATACGGTTGCGCGTTCACCCGCACGAGGCACACTTCACACACAGGACGCTGGCACTCGGTGCATTCCGCAACGGCGGGCGTATGCGGGTGCAAATAACAGGTCATCGCGGCTTCTGGGACTCCTGTTCGCGCTTGGCGCGGTCGGTCAGGTGCTTGACATACGCGCCGCAGATCGGGCAGTAGCGCCAGTCGAGTTGCAGCGCGTAGCGACACTTGGGGCAGCGCAGGGGCTGGTCGGGCGCGACGGGTCGGCTGGGCGCGGTGCGCGGGTTGGCGGGTGCAGGGCGCGCGGCGGGCGTCTGTTCGGTCGGCGTAGGCGCAGGGCGCGCTGATGGCGGACTAACAGGCGCAATCACATACCCGTCGCCCTGCTTCTGCCAGCGCAGTCCCGTGCTCTCGCACAGGGCGTCCAGCGCGGCTTCCACCGACACGCTCGGCAGGTTCAAGTTGAAGCGCAGGTCGGGCGCGTCGGGGCTAACGGTCACCTTTACGCCCGCCTGCTTGCTGATTTCGGCGGCAATCCTGCGTAGGGTCAGCCCGCTGCCGACCAGTCGCACCGTGCGCGGTCGCTCTGTCGCCTGCATGGGCGGGGGCGGCGGGGCAGCAGCAAGCGGCGCGATGTAGTAGACCCCGTCGCGCACGCTGTAGCGCGTGTTGGTCGCCTCGCACAGCAGTTGCAGCGCACGCAGGAACGGCGTCTCGCGCAGCGTCAGGTACACGGGGCGCGCGATGTCCACCTGCAGCACGAAGTCCACCTTCGCCTGCGCGAACAGCTCGGCGAACACCTCGCGGGCGTCCTTGCCGCGCGATTCCAGCGTAATCAGCGTCTCTTGCCGTCGGAACATCATCGCTTCTCCTGCAGTTGCTTGCGTTGGATCAGGTTCCCCTCAGCGTCGTAGACCTCCACGGTGCCTTCGGGAGGCGTTGCAGGCGGCGCGGGTGGTTTGGGTGGTGGGCTGGCGCGCTTCGATGGGGCGGGTCGTGTGGGTGCGGCGCTTGTGGGTCGTGCGGATGCGGGGGGCACGGCGCGCGGGGGCGTCTCGGCAGGTTTGGGCGCGACCTCGACGGGCTTCGGCTCCGCGGCGGGCGGCTCAATCGGCGCGGGTTCGGGGCGTATGGCAGGCTCTGGCTCGCTCGGCGTAGGGTTCGGCGCGGCGATTGCGCTCTCGGCGGCAGCGGCAGGCTCCGCTACGCCCCGCGCCGTCAGCCGTTCCAGCAGCGCCTCGCCTTGCACCCGCCACCAGTAGACCCCCGCGCCCAGCAGCAGCGCGAGAATCGCGACCGCCGCCGCGCGGCTGGGCGTCAGCGCGGGCTTCGTTCGTTGCAGCGCGCGCTGCTGCTCTGCGGTCAGCGGCTTGCCCGCCGCCAGCGCGTTCAACGCCTCCTGCGCCAGTGTGAACTCAGCGCGGCAGGGAATACACACCTGCAGGTGCGCCTCCACCTGACGCTTCTGCGGCGCGGGCAGCGTACCGTCTAAGTACCGCCACTTGCGCCGACGCGCCCACCCGCACTTGCCCTGTCCCATCGCCTCACCTCACCACAGTATTGTACCAGAGTGCTGCAAATGCCAACGCACACTGCTGAAAAATCGGGGCGCGCCTGCCGACAATCCCGCTTGATGCACCCGATTGAGGTCTCGCATCTGGTGGTGGCGTATCGGCGCTGGTTCAAGCCGCCGCTGCGCGCGGTGGACGACCTGAGTTTCGTCGTGCGCGAGGGGGAGATAGTCGGCTTTCTGGGCGTTAACGGCGCGGGCAAGACCAGCACCATCAAAACGCTAATGGGCTTCCAGCCGCCGACGGCGGGCACGGTACGCATCTTCGGGATGGACGCGACCAACGCCCGCGCACGGCAACTGGTCGGCTTCCTGCCCGAAACTGCGCTCTACTCGCCCTACCTGACCCCCTACGAGACGCTGCGCCTGTACGGCGAACTGCACGGGCTGCGCGGACGGCAACTCAAGGCGCACATCGAAGCCCTGCTGGAGGCGGTCAACCTCAGCCACAAGGCGCACACGCTGAACAAAAACCTCTCCAAAGGCATGCTGCAGCGCGTAGGGATTGCCCAAGCCCTGCTGGGCGACCCGAAACTGCTGATTCTGGACGAGGTCTCGTCGGGGTTAGACCCTATCGGCAAGCGCGAGTTGCGCGACCTGCTGGCGACCCAGCGGGCGCGCGGCGCGACCATCTTCTTCTCGTCGCACGAACTGGCGGAAGTCGCCTCCATCTGCGACCGCATCCTGATTATCCATCGCGGGCGGCTCATCGCCGAACATCGGCTTAGCGACCTGACAGGGCGCGTGGAGTCGCTGGAGGACTACTTCATCCGCACGGTGCAGGCGGGACGCGACATCCTGCTGGAGGAGGCAAACGCGGCATGACACGCACGCTGCAAATCACCCGCGCGCTGATGACTGCGGGGCTACTGGAGACGCTCCGCCGCAAAGACCTGTATGTGGTGCTAATCCTGACGCTGCTGCTGACGCTGGGCGCGTCGGCGTTCCGCGCCTTCGGGGTGCAGGGGTTGGAGATCTTCGTGAAGGATGTCGCACTGACCGCGATTGGCGTCATGACCACCGTGCTGACCGTGCTGATTGCCGCGCGGCAGATTCCCGAAGAGATGCAGCGGCGCACGATTTACCCGCTGATGGCGCGCCCGATCACGCGCGGGCAGCTGCTGTTGGGCAAGTGGGCGACGGCGACCTTCACAGCGAGTTTGTGCTTCGTCATCCTCGCGCTCACGACGCTGGGGCTATTGCTGACGCTGGGGATTGGCGTCAAGCCCATCTTCGTGCAGTATGTGCTGCTGAAACTGCTGGGCATCGGCTGGCTGTGCGCGATGGTGATTGCGCTCTCGCTGTATATGACCCCTGCCGCGAATGTGACGCTGTCGCTGATACTGGCGTTCGGGTCGGGGGTATTTGGGCGACTGCTGCTGATGGCGCACTGGGAGCATGACCTAAGCGCGTTGTGGGTGAACCTGCTGTACGGCGTGCTGCCCCACTACGACTACTTCGATATGAGCAAGAAGGTGGTGTTCGACTGGGATCTTGCGCCGTGGTGGGTGCTGGGCGCGATGGCGGGGTATGCGGTGCTAAACGGTAGCGTGTGGCTGCTGGTAGGCTGGCTGCGCTTTCGCAAGCAAACGATTGGGTAATTACCCCTAACGCACGCCGACCTTGCGCGGGTCAGGGTTCTCCAGCACCGCCTGCGTCTGGCGCTGGCGGTACGCACGCAGCGCGTCGCGATACTGCGGG
>Ga0079992_116171_pt1 | contig 52329 bp, 45 predicted proteins | sample FaiFalFF_MnMetaG_3_FD_69197 | JGI IMG/M metagenome (GOLD analysis project Ga0079992, IMG submission 69197) | Freshwater microbial communities from Yellowstone National Park, Wyoming, USA - Fairy Falls B (FF_Mn_B) MetaG (SPADES assembly) (version 2) | ecosystem: Environmental > Aquatic >...
GCTACTATTTGGGCGTCGCTAAGGGTGTCAATCCCGACACTTTGGGCACAGACCAACTCAGCCACGCCAAAGCGTGGCTGACAGCATTCCCGTTAGGGACGCATTGAGGGGCTATGACGGCGAAATTGCTCCCGCCTACTAATCGCCATCCCTAAAGGAGCGGTTCTCAGTGCTTCCCAAAGTCATACCGATCCACGCCCCAAGGATTGTCACGAGGGCTGTCCAAGGCAAAAGGTGCCCAATATTGGAAAGGAAACAAGATAGCGCTTTGGGCGAAGAGACCCAGCAAAAAAAAGCCCATTGTCATTGGCAATAAGACATCGGAACCTGCGTGCGACGGCGACAAGTATTGTAATTACCATCCCTGTTAGCATCGCACATGTATTCATCCACCTTGCAGCAATCCGTGCCGAACTCATCTGTGCATTTTGCGTACCACGAACCCGCAAAGTTGCAATAATTTCTGGTCCTGGTCATATCCAAATTTCCCTCACATCTCCCGTCACCGATAGGAGTAGTCGTACCGGACCAATAGCAGTCCGTGCAATGTCCGCTATCTACGCAACAAGTATGGGCAGTAATTCCGAGGAGGAATCCAGCCAAGGCTGATACAAGCATGCTCACCCAAATCAACCAGATTACTTTGTTTACATGCTTAGCACACCTCCTTTCCCTCACCATTCGTGAGGGTATTTGGCTTCCTTTTCCGATCTTGCTGTTGGCATACGAATATACTGGGCTTGTCCGTTCATGCGAACTAAAAGTATCTCCGTAATGTCTACAATCCCCCTATCATGACGCCAACAGTAAATCAAGGGGATGTTGTCTCCAATTTGTGAGTAGTAATACTCCCACGGGGCAGTAATGTGCCTTGACCTTTCAGGGTCTGGCCCTTGCTCCCTATACATGCGATAATATTGGTTGACCACATGGGGAACATAGCCATATGGCGATTTCATCCAAGGTTTAGCCTCTTGATATAATTCGTCATAAGATTTGCCTTCACTGTATGAAGCATACCAAAGTGGGCAATAAAAGATGGCAGTATTTTTGACATAAGGAAAAATTTCGTCACCAAGATAGGCAGGAAATGTATCGTTGTGATCTTGTATGTAAAGAAGAACTGCTCGGTGAAGTTGAGACATTTGAGAAAGGCACTTTGTTATGTAAATACGATGCTTTACTTCCCTACCAATCAAAAACATAATCGCAAACAATAAGCAAAGAATGGCAATGACTATTAGTAATTCCACCAAAGTGAGACCTCTTAGAGACAAAGGTTTAGGACTCATAATCACCACCGTCCACTTTTGCAGGACTTTTGCTACCTATGCTTATCATGAGGTCATTTTGAAGGTTCATCAATTTGGGGCGAGAAAAGAAACCTTCTACTTTCAAGCCTTTGACCAAGAGCAAGAGCAACCCAAAATTGATTGCCGCCGCTATTAACCAAATGGCTTGAGCCAAACTCTCTCTTCTCATCCTCCCTCACCTTCCTGCCTGACAAAATGGCACATTCAGTCCGAAAACGCAAGTATCCGATGGTTGCTTTTTTTTTTTTGCTAACTATTGGCTAATTGCGACTTTGTCTTCCACAAGCAACACTTCAAAAGGTAATTCTGCCTTAGTGCGGCTGTTAAAGCCACTTGCATTATAGCGAGAGAGGGTTTGTAAAGACTTGAGAACCCACCAGTTTTAGGCTTTTTGACGCCAAAATTTCAGTTTTCAGAGACGAGACATTAGAGCTTATAATTTAGTCGGCAGGGAGTCAACCGAGGCCGTTGTGAAAACTTTAGTTGGCATAAAGGAGGTGCGTTGGAAATGGCTCAGGTGGTGCGAATCGGGCTCATCGGAAGCGGTTTCATCTCCAACTTTTACATGCAAGGCTTAAAGGATGTGGCTGGGCACGAAGTTAAGGTCGTGGCGTCACCGAACGCCGAACGGTGCGAGGCTTTCGCCAAGCGGTGGGGCATCCCTGAATGGACGACGGATGTTGACGGGACAATCAAACGGGGCGATTTGGATTTGATCATCTTGGGCGTGCCTAATTTTGTCCACGCAGAGTTGGCAATCAAGTGCGCGCAGGCAGGCAAAAATGTCGTCTGCACCAAACCTTTGGCTCGCAACAAGCAAGAAGCCAAACAAATGCTGGACGCCGTGAAAGCAGCAGGCGTTTTGCACGGTTACGCAGAAACTGAAGTTTTCAGTCCCGCTGTCATGAAAGCCCGAGAGTTCATTGAACGGGGCAGCATTGGGAAGGTGCTGATGGTTCGTTCCCGTGAAGCCCACGCAGGTCCGCACGCTGACTGGTTCTGGAAAAAGTCGCTGGCAGGTGGCGGCGCGCTTCTGGACATGGGCTGTCATATGGTGGAAGCGGCGAGATACTTCATCGGCAAGGACAACCCAATCGTGGAAGTCTTGGCGTGGGGCGATAGGTTGATGCACCACGACCGCACTGACGCCGAAGATAACGCCGTCTTGCTGATGCGCTTTGAAGGCGGGCAGTTGGCAATTGCTGAGACGAGTTGGACGGCGCGGGGCGGGTTGGACTTGCGCAACGAAATCTACGGCACCGACGGCGCTATCTTCACCGATGTCACCCGCGAAACAGGCATCCGAGTTTTTGCCCTGAAGGGCGCTGGCTACATCGTGGAGAAAGGCGAACTGGACATCGGCTGGCTCATCCCGCCCATTGAAGAGGCTTGGGTCTATGGCTACCGCGAGGAGATGAAACACTTCGTTGAATGCGTCGCACAAAACAAAATGCCCCGCGAAACTTTTGAGGACGGCTACATCGTCAACTGCGTCCTTGATGCTGCCTACCGCTCCATGAAGACGAAGCGATGGGAGAAAGTGGAGTATTGAAAGCGCAGAAAAATTCGCCGACTAAAGTTGGCGCTCAGTTTCTCTCCGCCTTGACAAGGGACAAGGGGCACGGGGCAAGGGACAAGGGACTTAGAACTACTCGCCACTCGCCCATTTGCTATTCGCTAACTGTGCCGCTAAAATGTGTCCTGAGTTTTGGAGGCAACCGAAAAACCTTACGAAAAAGGGGTGGTCAATGTGGCGACTGTTGCTCGCTTTCCGGAGGGCTTTTTGTGGGGTGTAGCGACGGCTGCGTATCAGATTGAGGGCGCATGGAACGAGGATGGTAAGGGCATTTCCATCTGGGACACTTTTTCTCACACGCAGGGCAAAATTGCTGACGGTTCAACGGGCGATGTCGCTTGCGACCATTACCACCGATGGCGAGAGGACATTGCCTTGATGAAGGAACTCGGTGTTAAGGCTTATCGGTTCTCAATTGCGTGGACGCGCATCATCCCGCAAGGAGCGGGTCCGGTCAATCCGAAAGGGCTTGACTTTTACGACCGTTTGGTGGACGGTTTGCTTGAGGCGGGCATCAAACCTTTCGTCACCCTTTACCACTGGGATTTGCCGCAGGCTTTGCAAGACATAGGCGGATGGGCGAACCGAGATGTCGCCTACTACTTTGCCGATTACGCCGCTGTTGTGGCTCATCGGTTGGGAGACCGAGTTAAGCATTGGATGACCCACAACGAGCCTTGGGTCGTCGCGTGGGTCGGATACGCATGGGGGCACCACGCCCCAGGTATCAAAAACACAAAAGTCGCCTTGCAAGTGGCTCACCACCTTTTGCTCTCCCATGGATTGGCTGTTGAAGTCCTTAAGGATTTGGGTGATGCTGAGACGAGAGTTGGCATAGTTTTGAACCTATCGCCCGTTCACCCAGCAACCGAAAGCGATGAGGACAAAGCAGCGGCTCATCGCAACGACGGCTACCACAACCGCTGGTTCCTTGATCCAATCTTCGTCGGTAGTTACCCAGCCGATATGTGGGAGTGGTTTGGGCAGTTGGTGCCCGAAGTGAGACCCGGCGATATGTCAATCATCAGCCGCCGCATTGATTTTCTCGGCGTCAACTACTACACCCGCAGCGTCGTCAAGCATGACCCACAAGGTGGGTTGCTGCAACTTCGTGGCGTCCATGTTGAAGGCAGCGAATACACCGAGATGGGATGGGAAGTTTATCCTGACGGGCTTTACGAGTTACTCGTCAGGCTGCACCGCGACTACAAAATCCCCGAAATCTACATCACCGAAAACGGGGCAGCCTTCAAAGACGAAGTTACGCCTGACGGGAAAGTTCACGATGAACGAAGGCTGAATTACCTGCGCGAACACTTTTTGCAAGCCCACAAAGCCATCCAAGAGGGCGTGCCCCTTAAAGGCTATTTCGTTTGGTCGCTGATGGACAACTTTGAATGGGCTTACGGCTACACTAAGCGCTTCGGCATCGTCTATGTTGACTACGAAACCCAAAAACGCATCATCAAGGACAGTGGCTACTGGTATCAAAAGGTCATCGCCGAAAACGGCGTGCCATCATGAGTTAGTGGAAGCCAGCAGGTAAACTTTGGTCAGGATTGAGGACACCGCCATCAGAGTTCAGCACCGCTACCGGAAGAAATTTCTTGTGGTTAGACACCAAAAGAGGTGATGAAACTGTGTCACGGCTGATCATTGATAGTCAAGAGGTTTTACGATATAGCCTTGACGATATTTTGGATGCAGTTATTTGGGGAGACGCTTTGCAAGTTCTCCCCAAATTACCTGACGAGATGGCAGACATGGTTTTCATTGACCCACCCTACTTTTTGCAGCTTCCTCCAAAACGCTTGTTGCGCTGGAAAGTCAAGACAGTTGTGGAAGGCGTGGACGAAGAATGGGACAAGTTTGAGAACTTTGATGAATATGACCGCTTTATTTCCGCCATCCTAAAGGAAGTCCGTCGCGTTATGAAGCCAAAGGCAACTATATGGTGTATCGGCACTTATCACAATATCCACAGGATCGGAAAACTGATGCAGGATTTGGGGTTTTGGATTTTGAACGATGTCATTTGGGTAAAGACCAACCCAATGCCTAACTGGTTAAATGTTCGCTTCACAAACGCTACCGAAACGCTTATCTGGGCTGTCAAGAGTAAAGATGTCAAGGGTTACACATTCAACGCCGAAATAGCGAGACAATTTTCAAAAGGTAAGTTGGCTTTGAATGTATGGGAGTTGCCGATATGCATTGGTGAGGAAAGACTAAAAGACGAACATGGGAAAAAGTTGCACCCAACACAAAAACCGAAAGCCTTGATGGAGCGTGTTCTTTTAACATCCACAAAGGAAGGTGATGTCGTCCTTGACCCAATGGCTGGGACGGGAACCACAGGGGTTGTCGCTCAAAGCCTTGGACGGCACTTTGTGATGATTGAGAAACAGCGAGAATATGTTGATGCTTGCCTGCAAAGATTGTGCCTTGAGACCCAGCAATTCTCGCTGGACTGGAGGTGAGTAGTTTGGACTATGAAGAGTTCAAACGCATTATGAACAAACATATCTTTCAATCTGAGCGTCAAGACCTGCTACGCGCTCTTGTGAGCAAGCCAGAAAGGTTCGTCGGGTTATTTCGCCCATCAACACCGGAGGGCAAAATTTTTCAACACATATTTCAAGCGAGGGAGATTAAGTTTGGTGACGCAATGGAAGAGGTTGTTGGCTTGCTGCTCCAAGAGTATGGCTACCTCCCGCAAGACAAGCGTATTACAGAAAATTTGGAGTGCGACCATTACTTTTTCTATCCCGATGGAGGACACGCTTTGCTTATTGAGCAAAAGGTTAGGGACGACCATGATTCAACGAAACGGCATGGTCAATGGAACAATTTTGAAGCCAAAGTCAAAGTTCTTTTCCAGAGACACGAGAGGAGTTTAACAGCAATCTTTTATTTCGTTGACCCATCCCTTCGCAAAAATCGTGCTTTTTATTCGGGTAAAGTTGTTAACCTGCGTGAAAATCTTGGACTGGAAACAATCCACCTGTGGTATGGTGAAGAACTGTTCAGCAAACTGACCCGCTTTGAAGATTGGGAACGATTGGTGAATTGGCTAAAGCGTTGGAAGAGAGAAATCCCTGTAATGCCTGACATAAATTGGGAGACCAAAGAGGCAATTGATGAATTGCAACAAATAGCCCGAAGCGAACCGCAACTGTGGTTAAAGTTTGCTAACCTTTCCCATTTGTGGGACGAAGGGATTGTTAGAGTGTTGTTCCCGACCGGCAAAGGGTTACAGGCAATTATTGGAACACTTGAGGGTTCGGATAATCCGAGGGCTAAAAAGGCTGCTGAAGTTTTGAAAAGGAAATTGGAGACACACAACCCATGACAAATTTTCGCTAATTCCAAGAAGCGGCTACCGGTATCAAAAGGTCATCGCCGAAAACGGCGTGCCATCATGAGTTAGTGGAAGCCAGCAGGTAAACTTTGGTCAGGATTGAGGACACCGCCATTAATGGGAGGCGTTGAGGGCGTGCAGCCCAAAGCCATCGTTTACATTGCTGACAGTCGCAACATGGCGGAAGTGGCGGACGAAAGCATCGACCTAATTGTGACTTCGCCGCCTTACTGGCACATCAAGGATTACGGCGTTGAGGGGCAAATCGGTTATGGGCAAAGTTTGCACGAATATTTGCTTGACCTGAGCCGAGTCTGGAACGAATGTTGGCGGGTTTTGAAACCGGGCAGACGGCTTTGTATCAACATCGGCGATCAATTTGCCCGCGCCGTAGTCTACGGTCGCTACAAGGTCATCCCACTTCACGCAGAAATCATCGCACAATGCGAGACCATCGGGTTTGACTACATGGGCGCAATCATTTGGCGCAAGAAGACGACGATGCGAACGACAGGCGGCGCAGTTGTCATGGGTTCATTCCCTTACCCGCCTAACGGCATCGTGGAACTGGACTACGAATTCATCTTGCTGTTCAAAAAGCCTGAACGGGGCAAGGGAGAAGGGACATGGGAGAGCAATGTTAGCCGAGAAGTCAAGGAAGCGTCCAAATTGACCCGCGACGAGTGGAAAGCCTTTTTCAGCGGGCACTGGGAGTTCGCAGGTGAGCGGCAAGTGCTTCATGAAGCGATGTTTCCTGAAGAGTTACCGAGCAGGCTCATCCGAATGTTTTCCTTCGTTGGCGAAACAGTTCTTGACCCGTTCTTAGGGAGCGGCACAACAGTGAAAGTGGCTTTGGAATTAGGGCGAAATGCTGTTGGCTACGAAATTCAACCTGCCTTTGAGCCTATCATTCGCCAGAAACTCGGAATCGCAGAAAACTCGCTGATTCCGCCACCCGTTACCATCTGCAAACGGGAAAAACTTTTGCCACCAGTTGAACCGCCCGCCGATTACAAGCCGAGGGTGAAAGATGCTAAGCCGCTCGTTGACCCTAAGCAACTCAAGTTTGAGGATGAGGCAACCTACAAAGTCACCGCGATAGTGGATGAGCACACATTGCGGATGGAAAACGGCTTGACCGTGCAAATTTTGGGCATCAAAGTTCCGCCAGAGCGCAAAGAGGAGGTGCTTTCCTACCTTCGCCAGTTTCTTTTGGGCAAGCGGGTTTTGCTTCGGTTTGACCGCCCACCTGAAGCCGACGGGATGCCAGTGCCTGCCTACATTTTCCTGACAAACCGCCTTTTCGTCAACCGCAAAATGATTGAAATGGGATTGGCTGATGCCGACCGAACAGTTTGGCACCGCTACCGGGAAAGGTTCTTGCAAGCGGAGGCTAAGCAATGAATGTTGTCAGGGGCAGTTGGCAAAAACCGAAAAAGTTGAGGCGATTGCAAGGAAGTTAGAGAGGCGATTAAATGTGGGGGCTTCGGTTTTCGTTCGGGAAGCATTGTTGCAAAAGCGGGAAGGTGACCGAGTTCGCTGCTTGACCTGCGAACGGCGCTGCTTGCTCAGCGATGGGCAAGAGGGTTGGTGCAAAACGAGGGAGAACAGGGGTGGTGTTTTGGTTACGAAGACCTATGGCTCCGTCTCTTCCATCGCCGCAAACCCAATTGAGAAAAAGCCGCTTTTTCACTTCTACCCGGGCAGCACCAACCTGACCGCTGGGAGTTGGTCTTGCAACTTCGCCTGCCCTTGGTGCCAGAACTGGGAAATCAGCAAGCAAATTGGGCGCGGTCGTTTCATGTCACCGGAGGAATTTGTTGAGACCGCTTTGAGGTTGAACTGTCAGGGGACTTCAATCAGTTTCAACGAACCGACACTTTCCCTTGAATGGTCGCTGGAAATTTTCAGGCTGGCTCGCGAGCATGGTCTTTACAACACCTTCGTCACCAACGGCTACATGACTTTGGAAGCCCTTCAATTGCTCATTGACGCTGGGCTTGATGCCATGAATGTTGACATCAAGGGCGATAGGGAAGCGGTGCGAAAGTTCTGCGGCGCCAATGTGGAAATCGTCTGGCGGAACTGCCGATTCGCTAAGGAAAGGGGAGTCCATGTTGAGGTGACGACTTTGGTTATCCCGACAGTCAACGATGATGAAACCACTTTGCGCTCTATAGCGAGACGCATCGCCGATGAACTTGGACAGGACACACCTTGGCATGTCACAGCCTACTATCCCGCATACCTTTTTGATGCACCGCCAACGCCTGTCCGAACCCTTGAAAGGGCTTACCGGATTGGTCGGGAAGAAGGCTTGAAGTTCGTCTACTTGGGCAATGTGCCCGGGCATCCCTACGAGAACACTTACTGCCCCAAATGTGAAACGCTCCTGATTCGTCGCTACGGCGTTCAGATGGTCAAGTGGCTGATGGATGGCGACAGTTGCCCCAAGTGTGGCGAAAGGTTGCCGATCATCGGCGCTGAATGGTGGAAGAAAAGCGAGGTGGCAAGAAGTGACAAGCAGGGAACGAGTAATCGCAGCAATTGAGTTCAAAGGACCTGACCGTATCCCAATCCATCACTTCGCCTTCCCCGGCGCTTTTTGGAGGCATGGTCAAAAGTTGGTTGAGTTGCTGAACGAGAAGTTTCCCGACGATTTCGGTTCGCGATTTTCAATCCCGCCCGAGCCCGAAAGCAGTGAACTCTTGATTCGCTACACCGACGAATGGGGAAGCGAATGGGTCATGAGAAAAGGCTACACCATTGGCGAGGTCAAAAAGCCTGCCATTGACGATTGGAGCAAGTGGAAGCACTACGAGTTCCCACCGCTACCACCTGAAAGCCACTTTGAGGCTTTGAAAGCGCGGATTGAAGAAAACGGTCACCAGTTCTATGTGCTCGGAAGTGGCGGGACACTTTTTGAGCGAATGCAATGGCTGCGCGGTCCAGAAAACCTGTTCATGGACTTGGCGGAAGACCGAGAGGAACTCCACGAACTCGCCGACCGAATTGTTGACTGGAACATCAACCTGATAACCCGCTACATCAAGGCAGGGGTTGACGGGATAAGTTTCGCCGACGATTGGGGCGCTCAGGACAGGTTGCTGATTAGCCCGAAGAAGTGGCGGGAGTTCTTCAAGCCGAGATACAAGCGCATGTTTGAAGTCGTCAAGGACGCAGGCAAACATGTTTTCTTCCACACGGACGGCTGGACTGTTGACATCTGGGACGACTTCATAGAAATCGGCGTTGATGTCTTGAACCCACAACACTGTCTCGTCCCTAAACCCATTCTGGAGCAGAAACTTGCAGGGCGAGTTTGCATTCGCTCCGACCTTGACCGCCAGCACATTTTGCCTTTTGGGACGCCAGAGCAGGTCCGGGAGCATGTCAGAGAGACCATTGCTTTGTTTGGGAGGTTCAACGGAGGGCTTATCCTGCACGGCGAAATAGGTCCCGATGTCCCTTGGGAAAACATCGTTGCGATGCTTGAAGCCTTCCACGAGTTCGGCAAATACCCGCTGTCTTGGTTGGAGTGAAGGGTCGCGTGATAGCAGCACCTGAGCAAAGCCCGAGCATTAGAGGTGTGAGAGATGAAAGTATGGGGGAGTTGGAAACTTTTGTCCGAACGGGAGGAAGAGATTTTGCACGAGGCGACGCTTCGCGTTTTGAGTGAGGTCGGTGTCAAGGTCGAGAGCGACGAAGTTTTGGAAAGGTTGGCAGACTTCGGCGCTCAGGTTGACCGAACAAAACGGGTGGCTTTTTTCACTCGAAGGTTCGTTGAGGATTTTCTCGCTTCGTCGGAGCGGTTTGATTGGGACAACGCTGAGCCTTATGTCGGTGGCAGCGCATCAATTTACTTCGGCTACTACCTTGACCCGGAGACGGACGAGTTTCGTCCCATGACCGTTGCCAACATGCTTCGGTATTTCAAAGTCGCTCATCACATCGGCTTGAGTTTTGGCTCTGCCTATGTCTTCCACATTGACGAGATCCCGCACGAAGCCTTAGTGCCCTTCTTTCACTACTTTGCCCTAAAGTTCACAGGGCGCTCAAGCGCAAGCGTCAACAATGCCCGTTGGGCTCCGATTGTGCTTGAGATGGCGGAGGCGTTTGCTGCCGAGAAAAATGTCCCCGTCCAGCAAGTGATTAGCCCGGTCCACATCCATCTCGTTTCGCCCCTTAGGTTCTCTGCGGAGGAAGCGAAAATTTTCCTGTTTTTCGCTGAGCGAGGTTTGAGGATTGGCGTCGGAACGATGTCAGTGCTCGGAAGCAACGCGCCTGTAACGATTGCCGGCGCTTTGGCGCAGCATTTGGCTCAAAACATCTTCATCAACATCCTTTACCGTGCCTATTTCGGCGAAAAGCGGTTGAGTTTCAGCAGTGCGATTTCGCCCCTTGACATGAAAACCTTGATGCAGTCTTACGGTCGTCCGGAAAAGGAACTTTGCAATGTCGCGATGGCTCAAATGGCTCGCCGCTACAGCGCTCACTTCTTCCCGCACACTGGGCATGCCGACGCTAAAAAGCCGGGACCTGAGGCTGGTTTTGAAAAAGCGCTGAACTCCATCCCTTCCTTAATTGCTTGCGGGCGCGTCGGCATAAGTTGTGGGCTGCTGTCGGTTGATGAAGTTTATTCGCCCATCCAACTCGTCATAGACCGAGAGATCATTGATGCCTTGAACAGGTTCGTGCGAGGGTTTGAAATTGACGAAGCAACGCTTGCCCTTGAGACCATCAGGGAGGTCGGGCACGGTGGCGTTTTCACGGGAACAGAGCACACCGCAGCACACTGGAAGCGTGAACTTTGGATGCCCAAAATTTTTGCCCGAGAGATGTTTAGCGCTTGGCGAGAAAAGGGAGCGAAGACCGAAGTTGACCTTGCCCGAGAAATCTGCGTTGAAGCGTTGAAAAGCGACCCGTTGCCCGTTCACATCTCGGAGCAATTGGAGCGAAAACTCTTGTCAATCGTCGAAAAGTCAACGGGTGCGGCGATAAAGCCTGTTGAACCGTTGTGAGTGTTTCAAAGGGGTGAAAACCCATGACGCCGAGGGAAAGGGTTTTGGAGGCGATCAAGAGAGGCAACCCGGACAAGTGCCCAAAAGAGGCTGGGTTCACACCAGCCGTCTATGAGGAATTCAAACGCCGAACCGGTCACACTGACCCTGCGGAATACTTTGGCATGGAAATTCGTTATGTCGGGTTCAGATTGCCGAGCGAACTGCCTGATAGAAGCAAGTGGCTGAAAAAGATGCCGCCCAACACTTTCATCGTTGACCAAGTTTACGGGACGATGGCGATACCTGCTGGCTACTACCACTTTTGGGGTTATGTCTACCCACTTCAGGATGCCCAAACTGTCGCCGACATTGAAGCCTACCCTTTCGCCGACATAACCCGCCCCGAATGCCACGAACATTTGGAAGCGGCAGTTAAGGCATGGCACGAAAAAGGCTATTTCGTGACAGGTTTCGCCGGACACATCTACGAGAACGCATGGCAACTGATGGGAATGGAGCGACTGCTTGAAAGCATGCTGACAGAACCGAAGTTAGTTGAGTGCTTGCTTGAACGGATAACGGAACTCAATTGCTTCAGAGCCAGAAGGTTGGCAGAAGCGGGTATTGACATGCTTCAAGTCGGCGACGATGTAGGAATGCAGACGGGGATGATGATGCACCCGGACCTTTGGCGCAAGTTTCTCAAGCCGAGATTGAAGCGGGTGATTGACGCAGCAAAATCTGTCCGCTCAGACCTGCCAGTTTGGTATCACAGCGACGGGAACATAATGGCAATCGTTGATGACCTCATTGAAATTGGCGTCACCGTTTTGAACCCAGTTCAACCTGAGTGCATGGATGTCGTTGAGGTGAAGCGTCGTTGGGGGGACAAACTGGCTTTTTGGGGCACAATCGGGACACAAAGCGTGATGCCTTTCGGGACACCAGAAGATGTCAAGCGAGAGGTCAAGCGAATGATTGAACTTTTCGCCCCGGGACTCGTCATCGCTCCAACCCATGTTTTAGAGCCCGATGTCCCTTGGGAAAACATCGTCGCCTTCTTTGAAGCCGTTGAAGAGTTCGGTCAATATTGATGAAGACCGGGAGAATTGAGGCGAGAGCAGTCTCTCACGACGGTCGGAAAATGAGCGCTACCAAAAAGGCAGTGATCAACCAACCTGCCGCTATCCAAGCAATCACGCGGTCAATGAATGTTGCCATTCCAGATTGGGACGAAAGTATGTGGCGTCCGCCGACGATGCCCCATCCGCCACCGCCGCTCGTTTCCTGTTCGGTGATGTGGAGCACCATCGCCAAAATTAAGCCGATAGCGAAAATCAAATTCAGCGCTGCAGCGAGATAGCCTAAGACGCTCATTTGAGTCACCCCTTCAATCAGGTCATTGCCGCATGAAACGGCTCTAAAGAGGCTTTTCAAAGAACTGGTAGGCATGACAAAATTTACCACGCCCGTCGGGACAAAGCAAGGGGAGAGAGCACGATGGATGAGCGATACCTTTTGGAGCGAGCGAAGCAAGGCGACTATGACGCTTTCACACAACTCATAGAGCCACACGAACAGCGGCTTTACAATTTGGCTTTGCGTATCACCGGCAACCGAGAAGATGCTGAAGATGTCCTGCAAGACACGCTTTTGAGCGCATTGGAGCATCTGCGCGACTTTCGCGGTGAATCCGCTTTCGGGACATGGCTCTACCGCATAGCCATGCACAACGCCTTCAGGGTTCTCAGGAGGCGTCGCGGGAGCGAAACCGTTTCGCTGGAAGAGTTGGTTGCTGAAAGGGACGAAGAAAACGGGGAAACCTTGCCGCACCCAGAATTTATCGCTGAATGGCGCGACCCGGCAGAAATAGCCGAGCAAAACGAACTCCGCCGTATTCTGGACGAAGCCATCCAACAGTTGCCCGAAAGTTACCGCGCCGTTTTCTTGCTGAGGGATGTTGAAGGGCTGTCCACGAAAGAAGTGGCGGAAGTTTTGGGAATAAGTGAAGGGAATGTCAAGGTGAGGTTGCTCAGGGCTCGGTTGAAGTTGAGGGAGATTTTGAGCCGATACTTCGGCGACGAAACTAAACGCATCACCCACAAGCACCGACATAGGTGAAACTTGAACGGGAGGGCGAGGCTCTGCCGAAACGGCAGCGAATAGCGACTGGCGATTAGCGACTGGTAAAACGGCAGCGAGTAGCGAATAGCGAGTGGCGAATAGTAAACGGCTTTGACCACCCACCCGAGGTGGGTGGCTACTACTTGGGTTGCGCGTTGAGGGTTGAGAGTTGAGGGTTAGAACTTCCTTTGAACGCTCAACCCGCAACTCGCAACTCTTTCAGTTAGCCTGCTTTAGCAGGCTTCATCTCAGTAGCCACCGACTTCAGTCGGTGGACAAGACTTTCGTCGGATTTTCAACGAATGCTGCTCACAGCAAGCAGTGCGACCAATCTAAACGAAACGAGGAGGCGAAAAGGTGTCCCTTGCCCACTACCTTGCAGTCGTGAAAGGGAAGCGGTTGCCACTTTGGTGGCGAAGCAAATTTCTTGCCGTCCCTGATAACTTCTCATCCCTTCCGACCGAACAACTGTGGCAACTCCACGATGAACTCACAAAATCGCTCCGCACCAAGAAAAGAGGGAACGAACCCACGCAACAAGCGGGTAAGAGTTCGCTGCTTGACTTGAAAATTGAACTGACCCGCCGCATTTACCGATCCTGCATTTTGTGCCCGTTGATGTGCCGAACTGACAGGCTAAACGGTGAAATGGGGCGATGCGGATTGAAAGCGGATGCCCATGTGTTTCGGGATGGGCTTTTGGTCAGCGAAGAGCCCTTCATCGTGCCAACTCACGAATTGTTCCTTGCTGGATGCAACATGAGGTGTAAGTTCTGTCAGGCATGGGAGGGGATTGTGAGGACAAAATTGGGCTTCAAGTTGACAGGCTCAAAATTTGCTTCCGCAGTTGAACTGAAGGCAAAACAAGGTGCTCTCAACATCCACTTCGTTGGTGGTGAGCCAACGGTCAATTTGCTTGCCGTCCTTGTGAGTTTGAAGTCGCTGGACTTGCCCTTGCCCATCGTCTGGAACACGAACTTGTTTGCCACCGACGAAGCCATGAAGTTGCTTGACGGAGTGGTTGATTTGTTCGTCGCTGACTTCAAATTCGGTAACGATGAATGTGCTCAGGCAGTTGGTGGCGTGGGGAGTTATGTTGCCACAGTTCAGAGCAACTTGCTTAAGGCTTCCCAAATTGCCAGTTTGGTCATCCGCCACCTTGTCATGCCGGGTCACATTGAATGCTGCCTTGAGCCTGTCGTCTCTTGGGTCGCACAAAATTTGCCGAAAGTAACCTTCCACCTGATGCTCAACTATGTGCCTGACTGGAAGGCGTGGAGCGACAAGGCATTGTCTCGGAGGTTGAGCCAATCGGAGAAGCAAACGGCAAAGGCAATCGTCAAGTCAAAGGGCTTGAAAAGGTTGCTCATTACCGAGTGACATCACAACGCATTTTGTCATCGGCTTACAAGGTGGCATAATCAAAGTGGCGAGAAGAGCAGGTGAGAAGGGCGTGAGCGAGAAAAAGTTTGACCGAACAAATGACGATGCTTTTGAGACCGAAATCCGCATCTTGCCCGATGGTGCGGTCGTCATCTTGGACCTTGACGAACAGATGCTTGATTTGGCTTTGGCGCTGAACCCGAATGATTTTCGGTTGAAACGGCGGCGAAGGTTATTGCGAAGGAAGGTGAGGCGCTTCCATGAGGCAAAGCAAAATCGCTGAGGAGTTGGAAACCTTAATTCGTGCTCGCTACCCGCTGATTTATGTGGTGACATGGGAGGAACCGAGGCTTGACGCAATCCTTTCGTCCATAGCAGCCAAGCGAGGCAAAAAGTTGTTTGTCTGGTCAATATCGCGTGGTTTGCTTCCCTTTGGAACTCCCTTGCAGAGCAAGAAGATTGACGAAGCGACTCGCGACCCTGCCGTTGCCCTTGACCGAGTGGTTGAGCATGTTGAGCCTGCCATCTTTTGCTTCAAGGATTTTCACCCTTTCATGAGCGACCCGGTCATCGTCCGCAAGTTGAGGGAACTGGCTCAGTATCTCAAAAGCACCTACACTACCGTTGTCCTTTCTTCGCCGACCCAGAGAATCCCGATGGAACTGGAAAAGGACATAGCAGTCGTTGAGTTCGGCTTGCCCGATGAAGCCGAGTTGAGAGAACTTTTGGAGCGGACGATTGAAGAGGTTTCGCGAAACACGCCCATCAAAATTCGGTTGACCGAGGAAGAAAAGGAGCGGATTGTCCAAGCGGCTTTAGGGTTGACGCTCAGCGAAGCTGAAAATGTTTTCGCCAAAACGCTAATCAAGCGGGGCGGGTTGGGAGCAGAGCACTTGGATGTCATCATCTCCGAGAAGGAACAAATTGTCCGCAAGTCCGGGCTTCTGGAATACTACCACAGCACCGAGCGCTTTGACGATGTGGGTGGGCTTGATTTGCTCAAGGATTGGCTCAGGAAACGGCAAATGGCTTTCACTGAGAGGGCAAGGGAGTATGGGTTGCCAACTCCGAAAGGCGTTTTGCTGATAGGAGTGCAAGGGTGCGGGAAATCCTTGACGGCGAAAGCAGTTGCTTCCCTTTGGAAAGTTCCGCTCTTGAGGTTGGACATGAGCAGGATTTTCTCGTCCCTTGTCGGCGCTTCCGAAGAAAACTTGCGCAATGCCTTGCGGGTCGCTGAGTCGGTTTCGCCCTGCATCTTGTGGGTTGACGAGTTGGAAAAATCTTTTGCTGGCGCTCAAAGTTCCGCCCTGTCCGATGCAGGGACGACAGCAAGGGTGTTGGGCTATTTCCTAACTTGGCTTCAAGAGAAAACTGCACCTTGCTTCGTCATCGCCACAGCCAACAGCATTGAGCAACTCCCGCCAGAATTGCTTCGGAAGGGACGACTTGACGAAATCTTCTTCGTTGATTTGCCCAGCAAGCGAGAGCGGATGGAAATTTTCGCAATACACTTGCGAAAGCGGAAACGAGACCCATCGCTTTTTGATTTGGAAGCACTAGCAGAAGCATCGCAAGGGTTCAGCGGAGCCGAAATTGAACAGGCTGTCATCTCTGCCCTTTACGACGCCTTCAGCGAAGGGCGCGACATCACGACTGACGACATCTTGAAAGCCATCCGCGAAACCGTTCCGCTTTCGGTCACGATGAAAGAGCAAATAGATGCCCTTAGAGAATGGGCATCAGGGAGAGCGAGAAGGGCGTCAAGCGAAGAGAGCGAAGAAGTCCCAGTTATGCCCATGAGGCGACTGGAGATTTAAACCGAAGTTGGGAGGTGACCCAAAAATGTCGGTTGTGTTCGTTATCGTCCCGTCAGTGGTTGGAGGGTGGCCAGTCTTGATGGCAGCAATAGCCGCTGCTTGCTCCGCTCTCGGCTACCAAATGATGAAGGGAAGCAAAGTTGCCGCTTCCGCTACCGAAGTCGGCAAAAGTGTTTCTATGGCTTTGGACGCTCAAGCCCTCTCGGACGCTTTGGAACGGGAGGAGACTGTGACGGTAGTTCAGGGCGATGTGACCATCTCCTTCCACAAAGACCCAAGAGGGCGCGTCACCATGCATGTCAGCGGCAAGAACAAAACCGAAGCGGAACTTCAAGCGATTGGGCAAACTGTCATGAACCGAATCCTGCAGCAATATGCTTACCAGCGTGTCATGGAGGAACTTGAAAAGCGAGGTTTCACCGTCGTCAAAGAGGAGGTTGACGAGAACCAAGTCATCCGAATCCGTGTTCGTAAACCGGCTTGATGCTCAAATTTCGGGCAAGGCAGGGATGGGCAATGGGACGATTTGAGCGATTGGAGTTTGATGCAGGAATCCCACGCAAGGAACGGAAAGAGCCGACGCCCATTTACGACGATGACTACTACATTGCTGAGGGCGATAGGTGCTTTTACCGAGCGGACTACGAAGGCGCGCTTTTGAATTACTCGCGAGCCTTGAGGTTCAACAACGATTGCGAAAGGGCTTGGGTCGGGCAGGTCAAGGCTTTGATTGAGTTGGGCGAACTGGAGGAGGCTGTTATATGGTGCGACCGAGGTCTTCAAAGGTTCAAAAACTCCCCATCGCTTCTGGCTTGCAAGGGACGAGCCATCGCTCGGCAAGGTGATTTCCAAAGAGGCATGGCTTATGTTGACGCCGCATTGCAGGAAAAAGGCAACGACCTTCCTATCGTCTGGTTAGCGAGGGCTGATGTTTTGCTTGCGAGAAAATCGCCGATGGCTCGCTTCTGCCTTGAAAAAGCCCTTGAGTTAGCGCCAAAAAGTTGGCAAGTCTCTCTGGAAGCAGCCATGATTTGCCTTCAGCAAAGTGAACCCTTGCTCGCTTTGAAATATGCCCAACAAGCCGTTGAACTTAACCGCGACCACCCGTTCCTTTGGTGCGTTTTGGGCGATGCCTACAGGGATAGCGGTCAACGACAGGAAGCCGAAAGGTGCTACCGATACGCTTTGACCCTTGAACACAATTTCGCTCCAGCGAAGTTGCGGTTAAAAGGGCTGCAATCAAAAGGATTTCTGGGTTGGCTGAAAAGGCTCTTCGGCAGCAAGGATTAGCCGAGTTTTTGGAGGTGAAGAACGATGCCGATGCACGAACTTGACATCACTATTGACCCGCAAGGGCGAGTGAAAGTCCATGTCAAAGGCGCAAAGGGCAAAAAGTGCCTTGAGTATGTGGAACTGTTCAAGGAAATCTTGCAGGGCGAAGTCAAGGAAAAACAACTCACCAGCGAATACTACGAACAGCCCGTTGAAATCGTGGAGCAAGAGAGGGCGAGGGCGAAAGTCAAACGAAGTTGAGTTTCGGGCACTCGCAACTCAAAGGTGATTGGTTATGAAGTGCCCAAATTGCGGCTTCAGGAACTTGCCGGGTGCAAAAATTTGCGGCGCTTGCGGTGTGGATTTGACGGTTCAGTCTGGAAATGTCACTGAACCTTTCTACCCGCCACGAGCGTGGGGCAGGCAGTTTCGGCGATTTCACGAAAGGGCAGCGAGGTCACGGAGTGGCTGGCAAGCACCATCAACTCAAGACCGACCAGATTTGTCTCCCACATCAACCTTGCTTCAACAGGCAGAGCAAAGAAGGACAAGAAGGCTCATTTTGCTGACAGCGCTCAAAAGCCTGACAGGGCTAATTCCCGGGCTCGGCTTGATTTTAGAGAAGCGGGCAAGGACAGGGCGGAATTTGATGCTTGCGTTTCTTTTCTGCACCGCTGTTATCCTTCTCTGTTGGCGCAACTTTTTGTCAAACTTGGCGTTGCTGGCAATTGCAGCGCTTTTAATCTACAGTGTCGGCGCTACCTTTTTTGCGGCGTGGCAGCGAAACAACTTGCCCACTTTGGCAAATTTCCAGAAAGCAGGAATTTGGCTCACCGTTGTCTCGCTCTTCCTTTGGGCTTATGTGCTCTTCAGGGCAAGTTTGAACATCGTGGGTGGCATAGCCTTTGTGCCCATCACCGCTGCCAATGACCCTGTGATTCAGTTTGGCAATCAAGTGCTATACAGCCACTTAAGCCGACACTTGGAAAATCTCAAACCCGGCGATTATGTGCTCGTTGACACGACAGGAGCGAGAGAACTTACTCCAATCACCCAGAGACTTGGCTACTTTTACGACCCTGTTCAAGTTGTTTTCAGCCCTTTAACTATCGGTCGCGTGGAAGCCGTTCGGCAGAGTGAAGTCGGAACTGAACTGGTGATTTCCGTGCCGGTGATTTTTGGCAGACAGACGATGTATCAGAAAGTGCTCGTCCCTATGGATGCAGTTCAAGGCAAAATCGTCGCCATACTGAACCCGCCTTCTCGCAGGAGATGGTTGCCATGATGAATGAATGGTCGCAACAAAGAAAGAAGAGAGCGACTGACTACCAGCAACTGAGGTTGCGTTGCCCACAATGCGGGCGATTGAATGTGGCTACAGACATCGCTTGCCGCTACTGCGGCGCGGATTTGTTCAAAGCAGAAATCATTCGCGGAACCGATTACGAGCGGTTTGACGCCAACGATTTGCGGATAAGTTGCTTGCTCGCTGTCATGCCGGGATTGGGAATGCTTCGTGAAGGCAAATGGGTTACAGGACTTTTGATGCTTCTGTTTGCCACCTTCTTGGCTGCTCTCCTTTGGGCTGGTTGGAGAAACTATGACTTGCCACTTCTCCCGTTGCTTCTGCTCCCTTTGCTTTCCGCAGTCAGTGTGTTTGCCACTTTCCTTGCTGCACTTGACAGAATGGGAATGCCGAGACCAGAGGGTAGGGATTTCTGGATTTTGCTGGGCAGGTTGTTGGGCGGATATGCTCTTATCGCAATTGCTGTCCTTTTCTGCTGGGTCTTGCCTGTATCCGTTGTGGCTTTGTGGCTAAGTTGGCGACTGTTGCAACCCTTCTTCGGGAAAGCGATTGAACCTTGAGGGGTGAGATAGATTTGACGGCACGAGAAGCGATGGTGAGGTTGCTCCGCTACGCAGTTGAGCAACAAGCGTCCGACTTGCACTTGATTGTCGGAGTCCCACCAATCATAAGGGTGCACGGTGAATTGTTCACCGTTCCTTCCGACAAGTTAAACGCCGAGCAAGTGCGAGCGCTTTGCTCCAGTTTGCTCAACGAAAAGCAACTGTCGGAATTTGAGCGGAACGGCTATTTGTGCGTTGGCTTGACTCACCCTGAACTGGGTTACTTCCGCATCACCCTTTATCGCCATCGCGGGAACATGGAAGCAGCCATAAGGATTGGCAAGCAGTATCTCATGAGTTTGGAAGAGACGGGGTTGCCAGAAACTGTCAAGGAACTGACCCGCAAGTCAACGGGCTTGGTGCTCATCGTCGGTCCAACAGGTTCTGGCAAGACGACGACAATGTATGCGATGATTGACTTCATCAACCGCGAGCGAAGGTGCAAAATCGTGACCGTTGAAGACCCAGTTGAATACTTTCACGAGAACCGACTGAGCGTGATTGTCCAGCAGGAAGTCGGCACCGATGTCCCAAGTTTCTCTCAGGCACTCATTCAAATCTTGCGTCAAGACCCAGATGTCATTTGCATAGGCGAGATGAGGGACTTGGAGACCATCGCAACTGCTTTGCTGGCTGCGGAAACGGGTCATCTCGTCATCGCAACGCTACACACAGGTCGGGCAGCAGAGACCATTAACCGCATCATTGATGCCTTCCCACCATATCAGCAGCAACAAGTTAGGGTCCAACTTGCAGCGGTCTTGGAAGGGATAATTTGCCAAAGGTTGCTGCCGAGGGTTGACAAACCTGGGCGAGTTTTAGCCTACGAGATTTTGCTCGCAACGCCAGCAATTCGGTCAATGATTCGCGAGGGCAAGCCAGAGGCGATGATCAACAATGTCATTGAAATGAGCCGCAGCGAGGGAATGGTCTTGCTGGAGAATTGTCTCCGTGAACTTTACGAGCAAGGCATCATCAGTTACGATGTCGCCCTCGCCCACGCTGAAAACCCTGCTCGCATCCGCGATTGAATTCGCATCTTGCCTTACACCAAGTTTGTGATGCCATCTCATAAGGGCGGGCAAGGCAAAATTGAAGGGTGCAGGGCGAACTTTTGAGGGACTGAGGTGGGCATGATGGAGAAGTTGAAAATTCTCGTCGTTCACGGACCGAATTTGAACTTGCTGGGAGAAAGGGAGCCGCAAGTTTACGGGACGACAACCCTTGACGAGATCAATTCGGCTTTGCAAGCACTTGCCGATGAACTTGGGGCTGAACTGAAAATCGTTCAAAGCAACCACGAGGGCGTTCTCATTGATGCCATCCACGAAGCAAGACATTGGGCGGATGCAATCCTAATCAACCCCGGTGCGTTCACTCACTACTCCATTGCCTTGCGAGATGCCTTGTCAGCCGTAGGGTTGCCAGTCGTTGAAGTCCACTTGAGCAACATTCACGCCCGCGAAGAATTCCGACGCCATTCTGTCATCGCGCCAGTCGCTGTGGGGCAAATTTGCGGGTTCGGAGTTGACAGTTACTTGCTTGGTCTGAGGGCAGCAGTTAACTTAGCCAAAAAGCGTCGGAACGCTGAGTGATTAGGTTCTCGGTTTGAGAATGGGTAGTGAGAGGACGAGGCTTTTGCTGAGTTGAAACGGCGGCGAGTAGCGAATGGTTTTTCTGGAGGGCACGGCTTCTGCCGTGCCGAAAAAATTCGGTCGTGCTGGAGCACGACCCTCCAGTTGAAGCCAAAACGATAGCGAATGGTGAACGGCGAGTAGCGAATGGTTTTTCTGGAGGGCACGGCTTCTGCCGTGCCGAAAAATTCTCGGCACTTTTTCAAGTCAGCCTACGAAAGAGGCTTGGGCGAAATTGAGACCAAATTTGATAGCGAGAGGTGAACATTGGTGAAAACGAAATTTGGGCTTGAGCGAGTCGCTTTGGTCGTTCACCCAGATGACAATGTGGCGGTCGCGAAAACTCAAATTGCTGCTGGCACCGTCGTGGTTTGGCGCGGTCGGGAGATTGAGGTTCGGGAAGATGTTTCGCCCGGACACAGATTTGCCCTCGTCGACTTGCCACCGCAAGCGCCAATTAAGCAATACGGTCAACCCTTCGCTACATCTTTGGGAATTCGGGTGGGCGAGTTGATAAAGCGGGAACGAATTAGCAACGAATTGACTCAGCGTGATGTCATCCCAGCATCCAAAAACGCACCGCCAGAACACTTCCCAGACGAACAAATTCCGACTTGGCAGGGCTACAAGCGCCACGATGGGAAGTTTGGGACCCGCAATTACATTGTCGTCGCACCGACGAGCATGTGCTCCTCAACGGAAGCGTTGCAGATCGCTTTGAGAGCGGAAATGTTCTTGTGGTCTCAGGAGGAGTTTCCGAATGTGAGTGGCGTTGTGGCGTTACCTCACAATAAAGGCTGCGGTTGTCCATCAGGGACACCCGTTGAAATGACCTTGAAGGTTCTGGCAAGATACATTGACCATCCCAATGTGGCTGCTGCCATCGTCGTTGAACTTGGCTGTGAAAAGACCAACCTTGATGCGTTCAGCAAATACATTGAGCCACTGAGCGAGAAGAAACCCGTCAAGACTTTGAGCATTCAAGAGTGCGGTGGCTCTCAAGCGACCGTGAGGAAGGGGCTTGACATAGTGGGCGAGTTTCTGGAGTTTGCGAACCAATTCCAACGAGAACCCGTGCCAGCCAGCGAACTGATTTTGGGAGTCAAGTGCGGCGGTTCTGACGCCTTCTCAGGCATAACAGCGAACCCAGCCCTCGGCTATGCTGCCGATTTGCTCATCCGTTGTCGCGGCACCGTGATTATGACCGAAGTGCCAGAAATCTACGGAGCAGAGCACCTGCTCGCGGAGAGGGCAAAGGACGAGGAAGTTGCAAGGCAGATTTTTGAAGCGGTTGACTGGTTCCGCAAGTATGTCGGCGTGTTCGGACACGACTTGGACGAAAACCCTTCGCCGGGAAATATTGAAGGCGGGCTCGTCAACATCGCCATCAAGTCTTTGGGTGCAATCGCTAAAGCGGGAACAACAAGGGTTGAAGGTGTCATCGGATACGCCGATTTGCCACCGGGCAAAGGGCTCTACTTGATGCAAGGTCCGGGCTACGACCAAGAGTCAACGCCCGGTTTGGTTGCGGCAGGCGCTCAAATCGTCGGGTTCACTACGGGAAGAGGCACGACTATCGGGAACGCAATCGCGCCAGTCATCAAAATCGCATCCAACACGCCCACCTACGAACGCATGAGGAACGACCTTGACATAAATGCAGGCTTGATTCTTGACGGCGAAGCGACGATTGAGGAAGTGGGAAGGCTCATCTTTGAGGAGTTGCTCAAAGTCGCTTCAGGAAAACCTTGCAAAGCGGAGTTAAACGGGCACAGGGAGTTCCAGATTTGGACGGTTGAAGGCGTGTCGCTGTGAAAAATGGGGCAGGGGACATGGGGCAAGGGACAGGGATTGAACGGATTGCCTTGACGGTCACAACTGCCTGACCATCAGGCTGAAAAGGGCAAGGAGACCGAAGAGGAAAATTGCGCCGATCAAAAGCGCTTTCTTTTCTTCGGGCGTGTATCGGAACGACTTCAGGTTGGGGAGCAAAATTGCCAGCACAATGAAAGGTAAGCCGGGAACGCCGAAAGGAACGAAAGGAAGTTGGGCGAGCATCAACCCGAAGATGACGAAAACGACGGAAAGGAAAAAGGCACTGCGGGCGTTCAAACCGAACTTCCAAAGCAAGGCGAAAAGAAAGGCTGCGAAAAACAAGTCACCTATGCCGATGACGGGGATGCCGACATGAGCGTATTGAGCGGTCGCAACCGTCGGCATCTTAACGGTTGCTGCTTCAATAACCCGTTGAGCAATGACAACGCCCTCTTGTGCTTTTTGCTGGATGCGGGCGACGAACCCACCAAGCCAGACGGTCCAAATGTCAACGATGGTGAGGACGATTGCGACTGGCGGGAGCAAATTGGCGTGGCGAATGAGACCTGAGATTGAAGAACCCAGAAGCAAAGCCGCTGCCAAAACGAGAGAGTCGGCAATCGCACCAACTGCTACCTGTGCAGCGATGCTTTTCGGGAGAGGCAGAAACGCCAACCCTATCCTTGCTCCAGCCGCAATCAATCCCAGAATGCCAGCCCATTTCGCTTCAAAAACTCTTCCTGCCTCAAACGCCAACCAGACCACCAATGCAACGCCGACAACCACAGCCAAAAACCAAACCAACGGAAACAGAGGCAAAGGAACGGGCAAAAGAGGCAACAATCCACGAAGCAAAGCCCAAAGAACGACGCCGAGAAGCCAAACGAGAATGCGCTTTTGCTCCATCGTTACTCACCTTGCAGGAATTGAAAAGTCGGTGAACTTTCCGCACATGCTAAATTCTGCCATCAACTTTGCCTCTCCAGAAGAACTTTTCGCCGTTCGTTGCCTTCCCGTTAAACTTGCGGGTTGAGAGTTGGAAGCGTAAAGCGTAATGCGTAAGAATGAGTTGCGGGTTAAGGGTTGCGGGTTCAAGATTTCTTCTGTTCACTATTCGCCCTTCTCTACTCGCCATTCGCTATCCGTTACCTTGCCGATTTGCCGACTTCACGACTTGCCGATAAGTTTTGGGAGGGCGAACATCTCGGTGAGCCAAAATCAGTGCCGAGTTCTGAGTGTGGGGTGCAAAAGTCGGAAAATTTGGCTGCATCGCCCCTTGTGGGCAATGGGCGTTTAACTACCGTCAGAGGCAAGCCTTGATGCTACCGTAATCCTGAAAATTCGCCGACTAAAGCCGGCGCTCAATTTCTGCGTCATCAACTATGGACTAAAGTCCGTAGCATGGCTTGTTTTTGCTTTGCCGTTAACTATTCATGCCACCGGCTTCAGCCAGCGGTTGATGACGGATTTTCATGAGCGCCGAATTCATTCGGCGTTTGGAGATTTGGGAGAGCGAACCCTAAAATCAGTGCGGGGTGCTGAGTGCGGGGTGCGATTAAACACGGAAATTCTTTCGGCAGTGCAGAAGCACTGCCCTCCAGAAAACCATTTGCTATTCGCCACTCGCTACTCGCTACTCACTACTCGCTGCCGTTTCGGCTTTAACTGGAGGGTCGTGCTCCCGCACAACCGAAAACAAATTCGGCTGCTCAGGAGAGCAGCCCTCCAGTTTCGTTCCCGCACGACCGAAATTTTTTCGGCACGGCAGAGCCATGCCCTCCAGAAAAACCATTCGCCACTCGCCACTCGCTATTCGCTACTCGCTGCCGTTTCGGCTCGGCAGGAGCCTCGCCTTCCCAATTCATTCCGTCCCTCGTCCCCCGTCCCACGCCCTGTTTTAAGTTGGTGGCTATGGTAACGAAGCCTGCTATTTGAGTTGCGCGTTGCGGGTTGAGAGTTTAGGGTTAGGGCTTTTTCTCTGAACGCGCAACCCGCAACTCGCAACTTTCAGTTAGCCTGCTTTGAATTTTTAGCCACCCACCTCGGGTGGGTGGTCAAGTCTTTTGCCACTCGCTATTCGCTACTCGCTACTCGCCATCCTTTGGGCTTTCCAGAACATGTGACCAAGATTTGTGACCAGTGTGACCGAAGTGACTTTTGCCCTTGCGTTTTGCTGAAGTTTAGTTAAACTTAAGCGTGACAAACTGGTCCGTTAGGAGGCTGACGGCGATGGCATGGCGAATTCGAAAAAACTGGCAATGGCTCCTCGGGGCGGTGGCGGTCGTCGTCGCGTTTCTGCTCGCTGACGGCGGAATCCGCTATTTCGTCTGGCAAACGAACACTCAAGCGCTGAAATCATCAGTTTCAGGCATTGCACAAAGGTGGGACGACTTCATTGGGTTTGTCGCCAGCCAGTTGCTTTTCCAAAGAACGATGGGCATTCACGAGGACTTGCTTGCTCCTCCAAAGCGAAGCATCATTCTCCGCCAATCTGGCAACTGGATTGACGAGATGAGGAAATCTGTCATGGCTGATTTGTGGGCAGTCGTTGACGATAAAGGGCAACCTGTAGCGGTTATGCCTTTGGGCGCAAACCTTCCGCCATTGCGCCCCTCGTGGAAAGCACCTTTGAAAAACTACCCGTGCAATGTCGCTTTGTTCGCGGGAGAGAATGGCAAACCTTCTCTTTTCGGGATTGGGACTGACTTGGCAATCAATGGCAGGAAGCGTGGGGAGTTATGGGCGCTTTATCGGCTTGAGGGGCTATCGCAGCGACTTTGCGCTTTTCCCTTCCCCGCATCCTTTGAACTTGCGACGGTCAAGGGCGAAATTCTCTTCAGGGCAAGAGGTGAGTTTCAAGCAGGTGCAGCCGAAGCGTTCCGTGTTTCTGTCGGCTTGACGGAAGCGCCGCTCTCTCTCGTCGTTGCAACTCCTTCGCAGGAAATAGTCAAAGGTCTGGGTTTTGTTCGGGCAATTTTGCTGGAAACTTTTGCTCTGGTAGTGCTCGCGGCTGTGCTCGTTGCAATAAGTTGGCGACGATTGGCTGATGGTGAACTTGCCGTCAAACTGACCGAAATTTTCCACTCCCTTTCCGAGCGTTTCCTTGAGACCCGAGATGCTGCGTCCGTTTTCCAAGAGTTGGCTGAAGCGATTATCCGAGAGTTTCGCTTCTCTGCGGTGGTTGTCTTTCGGTTTGACAAGCAACTTCAGTCCTTCACGGTGGCTGGCTACGCCCCTCAGCGGTTGTTGCGAGAATTTTTGAGCCAACGCGACGACGGTTCAGCACTGAGTTTGTCGGACTCCGTTCTTCAGCGCCTTCAAAAAGGTTCAGCCTACATCAGCGCTGACTGCCGCGAATTCTTCTTGCCAACCGAAAAAGAAGCGATGGTTCAAACATTGCAGAGCGCGTTGAACATTCAACTTTGTTGGGGCGCTCTCTTGTTTGCGGAAGGCAAAGCCGTTGGAGCCATCTTCGTTGGCACATCGCAAGGACAATTCTCTGACGAGGAGATTCAAGCGCTTGAGTTGGTTCGCCGGCAGGCTGCGATGCTGATAACGATGATTGACAACTGGGAGGAGGGGAAAAAAGCTCAAGAGAGGGCAAACCGATTCCGCGACACTCTCCTTTGGCTCAACAAAGAACTGCCTCAACACAATGACTTGACTGCCCAACTGCGTTTAATCGCTAAGGCTTCTCAGGAGGCTTTGGAAGTCAGCCAAGTCAGCATTTGGCAGATTTCGCCCGATCACCAATACACTTACTGCGTTGCTGCAGCGGGCGATGTCAGCGAGCAGTTGGAAGGAACGGTCTTGCAATTGAATCGTTACTTGACCTACACTACCTCCCTTGACGAGGAACGAGTGATCGCAACTGATTCGGTCCTGACTGACCCGAGGACTGGCGAATTGGAGGAATATTGGCGACTTCACGGCATTGAAGCGACTATGGATGCGCCAGTTCGTGTTGAGGGGAAAGTCGTTGGGATAGTTTGTTGCGAGCACAAAGCGAAGCGACAATGGGCAAGCGATGAAGTGGCGTTCGCCGGCGAAATAGCAGACCTTGTGGCGAAGGTGATTTTGGAATCGCAGCAACAACGGCGCAACCGCTACTTGTCAACTCTCTCCCAACTTGCGTTGCAACTTCTGGCGTCAACGGATTGGCATGGAGTTTTGCCCGTTTTTCTGGAAGACTTGGGCAGGGTTGCGAATGCCGACCGAGCCTTCCTCGCACAACTTGAAACCGACGAACAAGGTCGTGAGGTTTTGAGGTGCATCGGCGTTTGGAGCGTTGACGGTCTGCTGGTTGAGGAAGAGCGTGAATTCTTGCTGAACGAAGTCGGAGTCCCTTACCAGATTGAGGCAATGAAAGCGGGCGAGGGAGTTTTATGCATCACCAAAACTCTCCCAGAGCCCTACCGGCAATTTTACGAAAAGCGCGGCGTCAAATCTGTTCTGGTCGTCCCCGTTTTCGTTGAAAGCCGATGGTGGGGGATTTTGGGATTTTGCACGCGCCGTGAGGAGAGATATTGGGACGACACAGACATCGCCATTTTGAAAATCGCGGGGACTTTGCTCGGCAGCGTGATTGAGCGCCAAAAGGCAATTCAACGGCAACTGGAGCAAGAGAAGCAATTCCGAGAATTGGTCGAAAACGCAATCGTCGGGATTTACCGAAGCACGCCTGACGGGAAGTTGTTGATGGCGAACCCTGCTTTGGCGAAAATGCTTGGCTATGACAGCCCTGAGGACTTGATTTACTCAGTCACCGACCTTGCCACTCAAGTCTACGCAGACCCTACCCATCGGGAGGACTTCAAACGGATGATAAAAGAGCAAGGTTCAATCCAAAACTTCATCGTGCCCTTGAAGCGGAAGGACGGGAGCAAGATTTGGGCTGCCATAAGCGGGAGGGCGGTTTATGACGCTAACGGCAGGTTGCTTTACTACGAAGGCTTCGTTGTGGACATCACTGCCCGCAAGCGCACTGAGGAACTTTTGACCCACCGAGTCGCTCAACTTCAAGCGCTCTACAGGCTCGCTTCCGTGCTTCAACAACATGATGACCTCAACGAGGTTTTCGGCGAGGTCATAGAATGCGCCAAGACAACGCTGAATGCCGACAAAGCCTTTATCGCTCTCGTTGACCCTGACGGCAGGATGAAAGTTAAGGCGTCGCTGGGCTTGTCAAAGGAAGCGGAAAGGACGATTGAGGAGTTCCTGTCACAATCGCCGAACGCTTTTCTGGAGCGTCCCTTGATAGTCGCTGATGTTGCGAAGGCGTCGGATTTAGGAAGCCTGCGGGATGTCCTTTTGAGCGAAGGCATAGGCTCATACCTGTGCGTTCCAATCGTCTCTCAAGGGAAAGTGGTTGGCAGGCTGAGTGCTTCTTTCAGCCACCCACGAAAGTTTACCGAAGACGAAATCAACATGGCTCAAACCATTGCCCATCACCTCGCTTTTGCCATCGCACGCAAGGAGGCAGAGGAGCAAATTCGCCGCTCGGAGCGAGAGTTCCGCAGTTTGTTTGAAAACGCCGTCGTCGGCATCTACCGAAGCACTCCCGAAGGTCGCTTCTTGATGGCGAATCAAACCCTTGCCCGCATCAACGGTTACAGCAGCGTTGAAGAATTGATGGCTCTTGACATCCCAACCCAAATCTACCTCAACCCTGAAGACCGAGAGCGATTCAAGAGGCTAATGGTTGAGCGAGGGTTTGTCGCCGATTACCGCTACCCAATCAAGCGCAAGGACGGGAGCATCGGTTGGGTCACAAAATGGGCGAGGGCAGTTAAAGACGACAACGGCAAAGTGCTCTACTACGAAGGTTTCGTCTTGGACATCACCGAGAAAGTTCAAACGGAGCAACGGCTCAAATCTCTGCAGGATACAGCAAGGTCTCTCGTGATGAGGTTGGACATTGAAAGTATCGTCCGATTCGCCATGTCCGAGATTTCGCATCTTTACCCCAATTCCGCCGTCCTCGTTTTCCGATACCAAGAGGACAACGATGCCTTCGTTCTTGAGAGTGCAAACGAAGAAGCAAGCGATTTGCTTCGGGTTTTGCGGTTGAGCGTCGGCAGCACTCTCAAGCGGCGGGGTTTTCCGCTCATTGAGGACAGGCTTTGGGTTGGAGAAAGCGTTCTGGTCAACGACATCGCTCAATCCGTCGGCTCATTAACGAAGGAGTTGACCGAGTTGGGCTACCGCTCATTTTTCCTGAGGGGCATCGGCGACTCAAGCCAACTGTGGGGCATGATTGCCATCTGCCGAAGGGGAGAAACTTTCTCCCAGCAGGACACTGAGTTCCTCAACTCCTTCTGCGACTACCTTTCCATCGCTGTCCGAAACGCTTCCCTGTTCCAGCAAGTCCAGCAGGCATACGAGGAACTGAGGGGCATTCAGGAGAGGATGATAGAGCAAGAGAGGCTCAGGGCTTTGGGACAAATCGCCAGCGGAATTGCCCACGACATAAACAACGCTCTCGTGCCCATTCAAGGTTTCGCAGAAATTTTGCTCGAGCACAACGACCCAGCCGTCCGAGACGCAGCCGAGGTGATTTTCAAGTCGGCAAACGACATCGCTGCAACGGTTCAGAGGATGAGGGAGTTCTACCGAGTGAGAAGCAGCGAGGAGGTGTTAGAGCCGGTGGATTTGAACGCCATCTGCAAAGACGCCCTGATGATGACGAAGCCGAAGTGGTTCAACATGCCGAGGGAGAAGGGAATCGTGATTGAAACGAATCTTGAACTGGCTGAAGACTTGCCGCCGCTGACGGGCATACCGAGCGAAATCAGGCAGGCAATTATCAACCTCATCATCAACGCCGTTGACGCAATGACTGAAGGCGGGACATTGACAATTCGCACCTACCGAAGAGACAAGGGAGGACGGGCTTGGGCTGTCGTGGAAGTCTCCGATACGGGCATAGGGATGGACGAGGAGACAAAGCGGCGAGCCATTGAACCCTTCTTCACAACGAAGGGCGAAAAGGGCAGCGGATTAGGGCTGGCTGCTGTCTACGGGACTGTCCAGCGACATGAAGGGTTCATGGAGATTGACAGCGCCCCCGGTGAAGGGACAACCGTCAGGCTTTGGTTGCCGAGCAATGTCGCTCAAATCTTTGAACTCCCGCCCGGAGAAGTGCCATCTCTGAAGTTGTTGGTCATTGACGACGAGCCCTCGGTCAGGGAAACGCTCGCTTTGCTTCTCCGCAAGGACGGGCATCTCGTCCTCACCGCCGCTGACGGTGAAGAAGGGCTTGAAATGTTCCAGTTGGCTCAACTTCAGGGCAACCCATTCAATGTCGTCATCACGGACTTGGGGATGCCGAGGATGGACGGTTTGACTGTCGCCCGAAAAATCAAAGCGATTTCGCCAGACACTCCAGTCATCTTGCTCTCCGGTTGGGGCTTCCGCATCAAGTCAGAGGAAGTGAGGGAAGCCATTGACCTTGTGTTGACAAAGCCCGCAACTTACCAGCAAATTCGCCGTGCACTTAGTCAGATTTGGAACAGGCGCATGGCGATAACCAATTGACCCAGAGCCGCTTTGCCCCCTCGCCCTGTTTGCCCTTGTCGGTGACAAAATGGATGACGAGCCGACAAGGGCAAAATTTTTTCGCTCTCGTGAGGAGGTCTTGGGCTATGGAGAAAGTTCGGGTCGGAGTCATCGGTTGCGGGGTTATCGGTCGTGTGCACTTGAAATGCCTCAGCAAAAACCCATCTGCGGAAATTGTCGCCGTCGCCGACATCAGGGAAGAAGCGGCTAAGGATGCAGCGAGCCAATTCGGAGTCCCGAAATTCTACGCAAACCCCGACGACTTGCTCAATGACCCCGATGTTGATGCTGTCATTTTGGCTTTTCAAACTGCTGGGCGAACCGCCGTTGCGCTCAAATCCTTCGCTCACGGGAAGCATGTCCTCGTTGAAAAGCCTGTTGCGATGAACGCTGAAGAAGTGAAGCAGATGATTGCCGCCAAAGGGGATTTGATTGCTGGCTGCTGCTCCTCACGCCATCGGTTTTTGCCGAGTTTCCAAGTTGTCAAGTCCTTCCTCGCCAGCAACGCTTTGGGGAAAATCAGGTTCATCCGCATCAGAGCAGCCAAGCCCGATGAAGGTCCACCCAAAACCACGCCACCCGCTTGGAGGTTGAGGCGAGACTTAAACGGTGGAGGGATTTTGATGAACTGGGGCTGTTACGACCTTGACTACTTGCTTGCACTGTTTGATTGGCAACTGAAGCCCAAGTGGGTTGCCGCAAACATGTGGACAGTTCCGCCACCTTTTGAGCCCCATGTCGCACCCGGCTCAGATGCCGAAACCCATGTGGCTGCCTTCTTGCTGTGCGATGATGGCTTGACAATTGCTTACGAGAGGGGCGAATACATGCCGACAGCGCCCGAGGACGGTTGGGAAATCATCGGCGATAAAGGTTCGCTGCGTTTCAGAATGATTCCAGAGCGAGGAAAGACCGTCACCTTCTACGAAGCGAGCACGGAGGCTGGAGTCGTCCAGAAAGTCATTTGGCAAGGCGACGAAACTTGGGACATGGTTCACGAGGGCGTTGTCAACGATTTCGTCCAAGCAGTTTTGGAGCGCCGTTCGCCCGCCACAACTTTGGAGCAGGCGCTAATCGTCCAACAAATTACCGACGCCATTTACGCCGCTGCAGAAAAGGGAGAATCCGTTAGCATCCAAGTTTAGCGCTTTTGGTTTGTCGCTTTCCCAGTTTGTCTACCTAAAGCAGGTTGACAAAACTGGAGGGCACATCTCCTGATGTGCCGAGAAAAGAATTTTTCGGCAGTGCAGGAGCACTGCCCTCCAGAAAAAAACCATTCGCTATTCGCCACTCGCCGTTCACTATTCGCTACTCGCCATTCGCCAATCGCCGTCGCTTCGGCTCGGCAGGAGCCTCGCTCTCCCAAAATTTCGCCGACTAAAGTCGGCGCTCAAATTCTTCGTCATCAACTACGGACTAAAGTCCATAGCATGGTTTGCTTTTGCTTTGCCATTACCCATTCATGCCACTGGCTTTAGCCAGTGGTTGATGACGAACTTTCCTAAGCGCCGAAATTCATTCGGCGACAATTCAGAGGGCACGGCTACTTCTGTGCCGAAATTTTGCGGTCGGACAGGAACCCAACAAGCCAAGTAAATTCGCCTTGTGCGGATAGGCGAAATTCCCTTTTTTAACACATTCTTTGCCTATTGACATCAAGCCCCAAATGCGTTACTATGCATGCGACAGCGATGGCTGCCAGAAAAAAACTGCCCAAGAGTGTGGGCAAAGGAGGGAAAAGTTATGGAACGAGCGGTAACTTGTGAGGAGAGGCGTTCTCGTATCGGTTTCACCTTGATTGAGTTGCTCGTGGTGATTGCCATCATTGCGATTCTGGCTGCAATCCTGTTCCCTGTGTTCAGCCAGGCTCGCGAGAAGGCTCGGCAGACTCAATGCCTCAGCAACGCTCGTCAAATCGGAATGGGTGTGGCTCAATACATCCAAGACTACGACGAGCGTGTTCCACCTTTCTGTTGGGGGCAGTTAGTGTGTAATCCTGTGTTTTGGGGCTCTTTCTGGTTCCGCTCAACCGAACCCTACTTTAAAAACCGTCAACTCTTTGAATGCCCATCTGCTATGAGGACAGGTTGGGGTGGTCGCGGCTGCAACTTCCCAGCAATTGTCAGGGACAATGACACTCGCTGGATGGGAGTCAACATCAGTTACGGCTACAACGAGTTCATGTCCTTCAGTTTCAACAAACTTGCTGAACTCAGATACCCTGCTAACACTATCATCTTTGCTGATTCCCGCTGTGTTTACCTCGGTGGATACTGGCAAGTTAGACCTCCCGAACGATTCCTGCTTCGCCGAATTGTTTACTCTGAGCCTCGTGGAGGAGATCGGTGCGGTTGTCCGCCCCAAAACGCCACCAACCCGCCACCTGATCCCGGAGAGTTCAGCCGACACATGAAAGGCAACACAATCGGTTTCGTGGATGGGCATGTCAAGTGGTATCAGTGGGGTCGGACTTGGACAGTGACAAGCGGTCGCGGAGACCTGAGGTATTTCAACGATGTTCGTTTCGGTGTGGATTCTCGTGAGTTCTGATGGCTCTCAGTGAAGCCATCAGTGAAAGGAGGGGGAGATTATGAGGCGCGAAGTCCCATTGGGTATGGCGATTGTCGTCATCTTGGTAGTCATCGTTATCGCTGGTGGAATTGTTTGGTGGTTGTTAACGCGCCAGCCAACTCCTGAGGGTGCTGCTCCAAAGGAATTCATACCCAAACCGCCTTACGCGAAAGGAGCACCCACACCAGCCCAACCCCAGCAGCCTCAGTAAGGGCTTCTCCGAAAAAGTCTGAGCGTGAAAGCAAATTCGCCCCTGCCCTCACCAAAATGGGCAGGGGCTTCTTGATTTACATGACTTGAAAGACCAACCCTTGCTGGCTTTCACCTTGCGAGCAAGGCAATGTGCTAATGGCACTTGACGCCAATTGAAATTTGCTTAAACTTATTTACGCCAAGGGGCGAAACGGGCTGTTCGGGGCGATCCGTTCAAAATTCCTTTAGGGAGGTGTTTGGGTTGACGAAAGACTGGACGCCCCGAGTTTTGATTGTGGAAGATGAGGGGATGGTCAATCGCCTTTACGGGCATGCTTTGGAGCAAAACGGTTTCGCTGTCGTTCAAGTTGGGACGGGCGAGGCGGCAATTGAGGCTGCGTTGGGACAACCTTTTGACATTGCAGTCATCGACTTGAGGTTGCCAGGCAAGTTGGATGGTCTGACAACTTATCGGGTCCTAAAGGCTATACACCCCAACATCAAGGGCATCATCATCACTGGATACGGCAATCGCCAACTCCTGATTGAAGCGCTCCGCTTAGGGGTTGACGGTTGGTTGGAAAAACCTGTGACGGTCACAGACTTGGTTGAAGCTGTAAGGCGAGCAATGTTGTCGGAGACGAGAGACTTTCAGCAGCATGGATGGCATCCTCCTTCCCCGTCGGACAAGAGCGCCCTTTTGAAACTTTTCCTTCAAATGCTGATGGCAACGACCGTTTCCAATGTCGGGATTTTGTGGTTGGTAGACCCTGACGAGCAATACATTCGCCCCCAAATTGTCCTCGGCGAGAAAATCCCTCCCATCCCGCCAGTCCAATACACGCTGTCAAGCGAGTGGTTAATAACGCTAAGAGCCACGATGGACGAGATAACCTCAAGCCCTTGCCTTATCGCCCCGATTCGTTGGCAAGGGGAAACTTTAGGTGCCATTGGGCTCTGTCGGTATCGGCTCTCTTCTGTCCCCTACAGTCAGTCAGACTTGCACTACCTTGAGCGTTTTGCCGAATGGTTGGCACCACTTTTGTTGGCATGGCTTTACCCGATAGAGGTCCTGACCAACTTGACGGTTTTGCTGGAGTCACTGACGGGATTGTTGCACGGGCAAGTTGAACCGACGGAGCAACATCACCCTCAGCGGTTGAGGCTTATTGTCCAAAAGTTGGGCAAGGCTTTGGGATTATCACCCAGCAAACTGGTTCTCTTGGAGTTGGCAGCGACTTTGCACGATTTGGGCAAATTGTTCTTGCCATCCCACATCCTTTCAAAGCCTGGTGAGTTGACGGAAGAAGAGCGTCGCCTTATCCAGCAACATCCCGTTTACAGCGAACAGTTCCTGCGCCGGTTAGGCTTGCCCAAAAACATCGCCCTTTGGGTTCGCTGGCACCATGAGCGTTATGATGGGAACGGTTACCCTGACCAAAGGAGAGCCGATGAAATTCCTTTGGAAGCCCAAATCATCTCCGTTGCAGAAACTCTGGACACTCTTCTGTCCCCTCGTCCTTACAAACCGCCGCTCTCTTTTGATGAAGCCCTGAATTGTATCCGAGAGGAGCGCGGCAAACAGTTTTCGCCTGTTGTTGTTGACGCTCTGGAAGAAATCGCCGAAGAACTTCGTGAACTCTTGCAACCACAGGTTTTTGAGCGTGAAAAAGTTTTCAACGCAGGTGCATGACGCACAGCCCCCATCCATCCCGACCCACAACTCCTGTCAAGTTATGGATGCACGGGACGCTTGAAGTTTGCCCGCAACGACGCTCGTAAGGCAGGCGAATTCCGACACAGTATTCAGGCAAAGGTTTGCCGTTGACATTTTGTGCCACGCATCCCGATAGCAATGTCGGTATGGCTTTTGCATGTCCATCAGCGAAACTGACATTGCAACTTCCAAGATGTCTGCCTTCCAATGCGGGATCAAAAGACGAGAAGTTACATTGATTGCCTGCTGCGACATTCCCATCGTAGCCGAGAACAGTTTGAGAGGCATAACGCAACTCTGTCAACCGAATAGGCTTTTGAGCGGTGAGTTTAAGGTGTGGAGCATTTCCAGAAACGAAAACGGCAGAGTTTAAGGCGTAACTTCCTCCACTTCCCTTCCCGCTCCCACACTCCCCTCCCGTCAAGCCCATCGCTTCTGCATAACTGCTTGTGTCGTAGGCATTGGGTTCGGTTGGGCACGCTAATATGCGACGGTCGCCGAGGAAGGGGAAAATTGCGGAACCGACACTGACAAAACAGGGTTGCCCAAGAGCGTCTATTGCCTCGTAACCACTCATAGGGAGAGTGTCGTCCCAGTCTTGGGCGTATTGAAGGGTTGCCATTGCCATTTGTTGGAGGTTGCTGAGGCAAGCAGTTTGCCTTGCCTTCTCCCGGCTTTGAGCCAAAACGGGCAACAATAACCCTGCAAGAGCGGCAATGATTGCTATGACGACCAACAACTCAACGAGGGTAAAACCTCGCTTCATTTCCATCACCGCTGAAATTTTGCTGCTATTTCAGGCAAAGAGACACGCAAGGACTTGAGTTGAAGGCAATTTAGTGCCACAATTATTGCGTCCCTGAGGCGATGAGAGAAAAGGGGCGCGGGTTTCGTGCTTGGGAAAACTTTACAAGGAGGCGAAGGGGCGTGAGCAACGAGAAGCAGATGAAGGTTCAGGACGGCTACTTGAATTTCTTGAGGAGGGAACGAATCCCTGTGGCGGTGCATTTTTTCACAGGGATGCAACTGAGGGGTGTCGTGCGGGGATTTGACACTTACACTCTCGTGCTGGAACTTGAAGGGACGAACAAACAAGTCCTTATCTTCAAACATGGCGTGCTTTACATCGATCCGATGAGACCTGTCGGAGATGTTGTTGGTCGGTTAATGGCAGAGGCTCAACAAGCAGAACAAGCGCGCCAAGCGCAACAACAAAGCAAACAACAGCAGCAACAACAAAAGCGCCCCCGCCAGCAAGCACCTGCCGAATCTCAGAGCAAATCTGGGAACGAGTGAGGTGATGGGTGTTGGTCGTGCCGTTAATTTTCGTCAAGATGCACGGGATTGGCAACGATTTCATCGTGATCGGTGCGCTGGACGGTATGCCTTTGCGCGAGGATGAGTTGAGCGAATTTGCCCACTTCGTTTGCGACCGCCATTTTGGAGTGGGCGCTGATGGTGTCATCTGGATTTTGCCTTCTGAGAGCGCTGACTTCAAAATGCGGATTTTCAATCCCGACGGCAGCGAAGCGGAAATGTGCGGGAACGGTATTCGTTGCGCCGCAAAATGGTTCTACGACCGAGATTACGCCAAAGGCGAAACCATCCGAGTTGAAACTCTGGCTGGGCTCAAAACCGTTTGGGTTCAAGCAAAGGAAGGGAAAGCGGTTGCCGTTACCGTTGACATGGGTGAGCCAATTTTCAACCCCATGCAAATTCCAACGACTTTGGGCGACGATAGGGAAGCGATAGAAGTCCCTTTGACCGTTGACGGCGTCGAAACTTTCACGGTCAGCGCTGTTTCAATGGGCAATCCCCACTGCGTCATCTTCGTGGACGATGTTGATAACTTTCCCGTTGAAGTGGCTGGACCGAAAATTGAGCGTCACCCCGCTTTCCCTCAGCGAACAAATGTTGAGTTCGTGCAAGTTGTGTCCGAGAGCGAACTCAAGGTCAGGGTTTGGGAACGAGGTGCTGGACTGACCCTCGCTTGCGGGACAGGCGCTTGTGCTTCTTTGGTTGTCGCTGCCAGAACTGGTCGGACTGAGCGAAAAGCAAAAGTTCACCTGCCGGGAGGGACATTGACCATTGAGTGGCGGGATGACAACAGAGTCTACATGACCGGACCCGCCGTTGAAGTTTTTCGCGGCGAACTCGTTTGGGAAAGCAGTGATTGAAATAAACCGTTGCGAGAGGAGGTTGGGAAATGCCGAAGCCGTCACAGCGGATGGAGAAACTCGGTCCTTATCTTTTCTCAGCAATCGGAGCGAAAGTCCGTGAGTTGAAAGCGAAAGGCATTCAAGTCATCAGTTTAGGGATTGGCGACCCAGATGTCCCAACCCCAGACCCAATCGTGCTTGAACTCATCCGCTCTGTAACAGATGTCAACGACCCCGATAGGTTCCGCTATGGCAGCGATTGGCCACTGGATGTTTTCCCAAAAGCGGTCGCCGAGTATTACCGAAAGAGGTTTGGCGTTGAGGTTGACCATCAAAGTGAAGTTGTTCCGTTGATTGGTTCAAAGGAGGGCATCGCTCACATCGCACTTTGCTATCTTGATCCCGGTGATGTTGCCTTAGTCCCTGAACCCGGCTACCCTGTCTACAAAATCGGCGCTCTGCTCGCGCTGGCGGAAAGTTACTCGATGCCCTTGCTTCCCGAGAGGAACTGGACCCCGAATTTTTCCGCTATCCCTTCGGATGTTTTGAAGCGGGCTAAGTTGCTCTGGTTGAACTATCCCAACAACCCCACAGCTGCTTGCGTGACTCTCGAATTTTTTGAGGAAGCTGTCGCCTTCGCCAAAGAACATGGCTTGCTTATCTGTCACGATGCTGCATATGTTGACATCACCTACGACGGATATGTTGCCCCAAGCATTTTACAAGTTCCCGGCGCCAAAGAAGTCGCCATTGAGTTCGGTTCGCTGAGCAAACCTTTCGCCATGACAGGCTGGAGAATAGGTTGGGCGGTTGGTAACCCAGAAGCCGTTCGGCTTCTGGCGACCGTCAAAGACAACATTGACAGCGGCATCTTCCGACCAATTCAAAGGGCTGGTGCTAAAGCCCTTCAACTTTGGTGTCAAGACCCATCAATCATCCGTCCCGTCGTTGACACTTACCAACGCCGACGCGATTTCGTTTTGAAAGCCTTGAAGGAAGCAGGTATTCAAGCCCCGACACCGAAAGGAAGCCTTTACATTTGGGCACCTATTCCAGATGGCTTCTCTAACTCGCAGGAGTTTGCAACCTTCCTGCTGGAGCGAGCCCATGTCGCCGTTACGCCCGGCGGCGGTTACGGTCCTGCAGGTGAAGGTTACTTCCGAGTTTCCCTCACTTACCCTGACAGCGTGATAGCGGAAGCGATGGAACGAATTGTTGATGCCTTGAAACATGGTTAAGCAGCAATGGGTTAAGCCTCTGAAAGTTCAGGGTTTTGACTGCTGCAAAGCGCTTTGCCATTGTTCGCTTTCCTCGCTGGGTGCTGGGACGAACCGCCCCCACGCACGAGCATAAATGATTGCCTGTTCGTCATGGATTTCGCTGGCGACTTCCCATATTCGCCTTTGCTTTCGGACGAGGTAGCCGACAATCTCCACTGTTTGCCCAACTGGCAAAGGTTTCAGGAAGCGGACGGTTATTTCAGCGGAGAGGGCAAATTGTCCCGTCGCGGCATAAATTGCCCAAACCATCGCTTCGTCCAATAGGGCAGTAATAATGCCACCGTGAACTATGCCTGGGAAGCCGACATGTTTTTCAGTTGGCGTGAAGGTTGCCCTCACTGTCCCATTGACAACCTTAAACCTGACGCCCAACCTTCCCAAACGCGTCTCACCACACACAAAGCACTGCCGATAGTAAGGGAGCATTTGCTCGTTCTTCTCCATCCCTTCCACCTCCACTCATCAAAGGATAACGCTTCCTTCAAAGGCTTGACGCCGTGCCTTTTCGTCGCTATAATGCCATGCGCCGCTGCAAACAGGATAGCAGAAAAAGTCCATGAGTGTAAGGAGGAGTGAGTAGCCATGGCGAAGGCAAAATTTGAGCGGGTTAAACCCCATGTCAACATCGGCACAATTGGTCATGTTGACCACGGCAAGACGACTTTGACGAGCGCAATCACTTTGGTGCTGTCAAAGCATGTTGATCCAAACACTGGTCGTCCTTTGGCACAGTTTTTGCGCTATGAGGACATTGACAAAGCACCTGAGGAAAAGGCACGCGGTTTGACCATCAACATCGCCCATGTGGAGTTTGAATCTTTCAAGCGCCACTATGCCCACATTGACTGCCCAGGTCATGCCGACTACATCAAGAACATGATTACGGGCGCAGCGCAGATGGACGGCGCTATCTTGGTTGTCAGCGCCCCTGACGGTCCAATGCCTCAAACCCGAGAGCATGTCTTGCTTGCCCGTCAAGTCAATGTGCCCTACATCGTCGTCTTCATCAACAAGACCGACATGATGGATGACCCTGAACTGATTGACTTAGTTGAACTTGAAGTTAGGGACTTGCTGACCAAATATGGCTTCCCTGGTGACGAAGTTCCAGTCATTCGCGGTAGCGCTTTGAAAATCCTTGAATGCGGTTGCGGTAAGGAGGATTGTCAATGGTGTGGTGCTGTTTGGCAATTGGTTAACGCAGTAGATGAATTCATCCCGCTCCCTCAACGCCCTGCCGACTTGCCGTTCCTCATGCCCGTTGAAGATGTCTTCAGCATCGCTGGTCGCGGAACCGTTGTGACTGGGCGTGTAGAACGCGGGACGCTGCGACCCGGTGAAGAAGTCGAGATTGTTGGGTTCTCTATGGAACCTCGCAAGACAGTGGTCACATCTATTGAGATGTTCCGCAAGGTCTTGGACGAAGCCCAACCGGGCGACAATGTTGGTCTGCTCCTTCGCGGCGTTGACAAGAGGGAAGTCAGGCGTGGTCATGTCGTCGCTAAGCCAGGTTCCATCAAGCCCCACACTAAGTTCCGAGCCCAAGTTTATGTCCTGAGCAAGGAAGAAGGCGGACGACACACCCCGTTCACTTCAGGTTATCGCCCTCAATTCTACTTCCGAACCACCGATGTCACTGGAGTCATCACTCTGCCACCTGACATCCAGATGGTCATGCCGGGCGACAATGTGGAGTTTGATGTCGAACTGATTTACCCGGTCGCCCTTGAGGAAGGTTTGCGCTTCGCTATCCGCGAAGGCGGGCGAACCGTTGGTGCTGGCATCGTCACTAAAGTTTACGATTGAAGCCCTGCCGAAAAAGAGGGCAAAGGCTTTGTCTCAGCCGATGGAGAAGAATTGGTGAAGACAAAGTCCTTGCCCTCTCGTTTTTTATGGCTTCAGGTCTCCACAAGTTCACTCAATCACGACGACCTCGTTGGTCGGGAAGAAGAAGTGGATGAGCAGCAAAGTGAACAGGATGAAAGTGTTGCCGATAATCATGCCCATCATGAATGGTCTGAAGAAGTGCCACAGCCTGATCCCGCCAAACCACATGACCATCGCTTTCGCTAACCAACCAAGCAACATGCTGAAACCGTAGCGGTCACCGAACCACGGGACAGCGTTTGCCGCTGCGAACCCAAGCGGATGGAACGGCCACCAGAAAAACTGCCAGCGCATCCACGCAAGGAAGAAAGTTACGATTGCCCCACCGAGCAGCGAAAAGTAATGCCATGTTGGCATCCGCAAATCCTGAGCCATACGGGTCAGGAAATCGTTAGCGAGCCATTGGGGATACCCACGCGTCCACCATCCCATCTTCGGCACAGTTGTGGTGTAGAGGATTCGCAAACTCGTCGGGTGGCAAACCATCATGGACACTACAGTTGACGCCAGCATCAACTTGAAGATTTGCTGCTGGTTCAAACCTTCTGACTGAGCGATTTTAAAGGCTTGAAGGGCTTGAGGCATCAAACATGTGGCGGAATCGCTGAACTTTGAATGCACCATCGTCAACCCAGAGATACTTGGCGCTCCAATCAAATCGCGCCCGAAAAAGCGCAGAAGGAAGTTGACAGGTGAAGGTGTCCAAAAGACGAACAAACCAGCCTCCGCCACCATCCGAGCCGTCATGATGCGCCAGATGTAGTGAATCGCGAACAAGGCAATTGCCCAATGTATTGCGGTGCTGAAGCCCACAGTCCACACAACGAGAAAGACCACGCAAATTCCCAACATGACGAGCAAGTGCCTGTAAGGAAGAGGTGCAGCGTTTGGGTCTGGTTGAATTCCTCGCCATGCCTGAACGAAGACATCTCGCAAGTATTGGCGGGCAACCCACATCTGCAAAGCGAACAAGGCAAATAAGCCACCAATGGTTTGCATCTCCAAAGGTTGCTGGTGGTCGGTCAAACCCATCGCCGAACGAACGACCATTTGCAATCGTCTCACGACGAAGGCGAAGAACCAGAAACTGAAGCCGACATCGGAAGGGATGAGGTAGGTGACGCCAATCATGTCAAAGTAGATGTTGAAAGGCGTGTAGTTGAGGACATCAAAAGGACGCCCCTGAAAAATTGCGCCCCAGTTCGGGTAGATGTTGATGTTGGGGAAGTAGGGGAAGTAGATGTGAAGCGCTCGGAAGGTGAAGACGAAAACGGGTATGATGAAGCCAAACCAAAAAAGCAGGTTGCGCCCCATCGCAGTAAGTCGCCGCTCGTCCGCCACTTCCACCGGAACTTGAGCCAAAGGGAAAGAGAGTTTCTCGTGCTCAACCCATTGCTTGCGGAGCAAGGCAGCAATGAGAATGTGCGAAACGAAAAGTGCAAGGTAAAAGAGCGTCCACAGTGCAAGGGGCAAGACCCAAGGTTGCCAAGGAACCCTTGCGCCTTCGGGCAGTCCTTCAAAGACCCAAGCGATGACACCGCTTCTCGGGTCTTTTGATGGCAACGCCCAATCGGGAATGTATTGAAGCCAGTTCAAACCCTCATACTGAAGCAGCGCCGGCATGTTCCTCGGGCTTGAGAAGTAAACTGGCGCAACCAAGCCCAAGTAGAGGTAGTTGGAAAACTGTTGCCCAGGAATTCCCGTCATGATGAGGACGGTGCAGTAAATGAAAAGCAACTCGGTGCGGCTGAAAAGAGGCTTGCCGAAAAAGTAACGCCAAATCGGGTTGACGAGAGCGAGGAGCATCACCGGAAACAACGCGCAACGAGGCAAGTGACCAGTCCCAATCAAGTCATAACGCAAAAAGGCGGAGTAGCAACCTGCAACTGTAATTCCAACGACGAGCAGAAAACTGATGACGATGGCTTTGATGGTTGCGCTTTCCGCCTCTTCAACTACTCGCCTTTCAACCCTCAGTTGCCATTCCTGCATCGCCATAACTTCTGGGCGCTTGTCAACTGAGACGCCCTCCACCTCCTTTGCTTTTCGTTTTTTGCACGGTAGCATCCATTATGCCGCAAGATGAGAAACCCGCAGCAGCCTCACCAAACCAGACTCAAGAACCAACCGATCCAGCCCAACTTGAGTGCCATGCCGAGCAAACGCCCAAGGACTGTCCCAAAGGCTGCCCGTGCAGCATCGCTGTGAGCTCGTTTGTGGCGATTTCGCTCCCAAAGGTAAACGGCAGCGTAACTACCCACAAATGCACCTACAACTCCCAAAAGCGCCGACCCAAAGAAGCCGCCGATGCTGCCGATGAACCCACCAACCATTGCCCCGCCAATCCCACCGACCCACGCCATCAACATGCTCCCTTTACTTGCCCCAAACCGCTTAACCAAAATTCCAGCGAGCAAATTGTCGGCAAGTTCAATTAGCAGGCAACCGACAAATGTGCCTAAAAGTGCCCAACCCGAAATTTCCGCAAACCGTGTAGCGAGCGAGAAGACGACCAAACCGAGCCAACTCAAAAATGTTCCGGGGAAGCCTAACACAACAGCGATAGCGCCCAAGACCACAAGCAAGGTGACGAACAACTTGAGCACAAACATCCAGTCCATTCACATCACTCCGTCCCTGAAAGCAAATTGTCAAGCGGCAGGATTTGAACCTTGAGCGAAAGCTTCCAATTGTCACCCGCTTCCATCCGCCTTACGGTAATTCCGTCACACCAAGCGAAGAAAATCCCGCCGGTGCCGTTCGGGTTGGCATGGATGATAACATTGTCAAGCCCGTCTTCAGGCTCAACTTTGTTCAGGGTCACCCTTAAAGCCAACCCTGTCTTTGAGTTTGCGACGCCCAGAGTTGAAGCGCCGTCAGTTGCGGGAAAGGGCATTTGAGCGGATTGGAAAACTCGCTTGTCTTCAGCAATCTCCGCAAAGACCCATCCCTCCCGGGTTCGGGCGAACCACTCGTTTGCCCCAGCGAAATTCAAAACAGCGGCTAAGAAACCGTTCATTGAAGGGAAGGAGCGTTCAGCGGACAAACTTATGTCCAGCGTCAAAGCATCCGCATCAACCCGATGAACAACCCGATAACTCAGCCCGCAAGGCTGACCTTGCTTGTCCTTCAATTGCCCCTCAACTGAAACGAGGTGAACTCCGTTACTCTTTTGCTCAGCAACTTTTGGGTTGCGCTCGTTTTGGCTTCCGACGACTTCGTATCGTTCAGGGCGTAAAATCCCCCAATCCGTGTAAACCGCCATGCCCGTCAGTCTCGGCGCTTCAATTTCCGGGTGGCGAAAGAGACTCAGCAAGCCGCCAGATTGCGGCTGGAAAGCGATATGCCACCGAAAGGTTTTGGTGGCTTGTTGTGGCTCAACCAGCGAAAGCGCAGCCAGAAGGGTAACGATGAGCGAAACCCAAATTCGCCTCATTTGAGCCACCTCTTCTCAATTTGCATTTCCCTCTCGCTGCGGCAAAATCCTGCAAGAAACTTTAACCCAGCCGTCAGTGTGTTTAAAACTGCCCATGCCACTGGCTTAAGCCAGTGGTTGATGACGAATTTTTAAAGCGCCGAATTTATTCGGCGTTTGGGAGGGCGAACCTCCCAGTGAGCCCAATTTGAGTGCTTTTGTCTCACCAGTCGCCAATCGCTACTTGCCATTTGCCGTTCACCACTCGCCAATCATTCGCTGTCGTTTGGGCTCGGCAGGAGCCTTGCCCTCCCATCTTTACTTGTCCCGTGTCCCTTGTCCCATGTCCCGTTCCAAGTCGGTGCTCAGGTTCTGCGTCACTGACTACGGACTAAAATCCGTAGCATGGTTTGCTTTTGGCTGCGTCGTCAATTGCGGGCTAAAGACCATAGCATGGTTTATTTCGCAGGATAGGCAAACTCAGTAGCGAGGTGGACGAAATGGACCTTAAAGCGCTCAAGCGAACTGTGGGTATGGTCGTTCCAGTTTGGTTCCATCCCAGCACCCCATCCGAACAGGTGGAGGAATTGCTCGCCGCCACCTTGAGGGACTGGGAGGTTTTCCTGCTCTCTGAACGGGTCGTCATCGTTTTGGATGGGTGCGAATGGTGTTTGAAACCCTTGAAGCGGGTTCAGAAAGCCCTGAAGGGCAAAGGGTGGGGAATTGTGCTGCTTGAGCAAAACTTGGGAAAGGGCGGCGCCGTTGTGGCTGGAATGGAGAAATTGATCGCCGCTGCTGAACCGCAATACATCGTCGTCCGAGATTCTGACAACGACCACTGGCTCACTGACCTTCCGAGGTTGTGGCAACTCGCTCAACTGATGGAGCGGGAAAGGCAAACTGACCATTTCATCGTTATCGGTCGCCGCAACGCCTTACATTTTCCGATGAGTTTCACGAGGGGCGAATGGGAGCGAATTACCGATGAAGTTTTGCTGGAAGCGGCAAAGTTCGCTTTGGCGAAAGAAGGGAAAGTGCCTGACTTGACTTACTGCGCCTTTCACACCAACGAACCTCCCGATTTCATGTCGGGCTACAAACTGTTCACGGTCAAGTCCGCAAAGTTCGCTTGCCAAGTCATGAAGGAAGAACACGAAAGGTTTCCCGAACTTGACCTGATGCGATACGGTTGGGAGGGAGTGCCTTGCCTTTCGGTTCTCTTGACAGGTGGTCTTATCGGCGAAGTCACGAGGATGACATATCGCCGCCAGCCAGTAACGGGCTACGGCGACCAAGTTAGTGCTGACCTTTACGGTCGCCAAATTCTTTACGCCCTTAAACGCTGCGGGCTCAGGGGTGAGCCTGCAAGAGTTTTGTTTGACAACGCCGTTCGTCGCTCGCTACTCTGGACTCAGCAGCCGCAACGGGACACCCTTCTTGAAGTTCGGCAGCGAATCTTGACGCAGTTGGACGCCTTCTCGGAAATTCCTGACGAAGGTCAGCGTTTCTTCTGAGCAAAATTTGCTCAGCGTGGCACAATTTTACCTGCAAATCAAACTGTTGGCTCGGCTTTCAATGCGTCTTCCAGAGCGACAGACAAGGAGGGATGGGAACAGTGAGTTGGCTCAAAAAGTTGTGGCAGTCGTTCTACGACAACTTCATTTCGCATGTCCTCGTTGTCCCTGAACGAGACCCAGCAGCACGGACGGGATTTTTCGGTTGGCTGGAAATTGTCCTTTGTTACCCCGGCGTCCACGCTATTTGGCTCCACCGAATTGCCCACTGGCTTTGGGAACTGGGTGTGCCTGTTCTGCCCCGCCTGATTTCTCACATCAACCGCTTCCTGACCAACATTGAAATTCACCCAGGAGCGAAAATCGGCAAGGGTGTCTTTATTGATCACGGAGCCGGGGTCGTCATCGGCGAGACGGCGGAAGTCGGCGACAATGTGACCATGTATCAGGGCGTCACCCTCGGCGGGACAGGAAAGGAACGGGGGAAGCGACACCCAACCATCGGCAACAATGTGGTCATCGGCGCTGGAGCGATAATTCTGGGCAACATAACCATAGGGGACAACTCCCGCATTGGCGCTGGTTCAGTGGTTGTCAAGTCCGTGCCACCGAACGCAACCGCTGTCGGTGTCCCAGCGAAAGTCGTCAGCATAAACGGGGTTCGTGTCGAACCGTTGGAGCACCACAAAATTCCTGACCCTCAACTGGAAATGTTTCGGCAATTTCAGGTTGAGTTGGAAGAGTTGCGGAAGCGGGTTGAGGAACTGGAGCGAATTCACGCATCGGAACTTGTCAATAAGCCCGACCAAAGCGAGTGAGCCGAGATGTGCGAGCAAAGGACAGTGCCTTGGCTTTGCGACGAAGAAGGCAACCCTTTGGACGAGCATCAGAGAGAATTGGCGGTGTTGGACGACGCCAACCTCATCATCAACGCTGGTCCCGGTTCGGGGAAAACTCGTGTTTTGGTCGCTCACTACCTTCACTTGCTGATGACGCGCGAAGACTGGGACATTGAATCCGTCGTTGCCATCACCTTCACTGAGAAGGCAGCGACTGAAATGAAGGAAAGGATAAGCCGAGTTTTGCTGAGGACGAGGCGAGTGGCGCAATTGCCTCAATGGCGCGACCGAGCCTCAGAGATATTGGAGCACCTGCCCGAAGCCCCCATCGGGACAATTCACAGTTTCTGCGCTCGTTTGCTGCGACGCTTCGCCCTCGATGCCGGCGTTGACCCGTCCTTCCGCATCCTTGACGAACTTGAAGCCCAGACTTTGCGGGGAAGAGTTTGCGAACGATGGCTCTGGCAAAACATATCCTCCCAATTGCCTCGTTCCGAAGATGCCCAAAAAGTCGTGGGACATTGGGGCTTCAGCCGAGCAGCGGAGTTGCTCAGCAAAATGTTGGAACTCAGGTCGCTCATTGAGTATCGCAAGGCGAAGTGTGAACCGATTATTTGCCGCGTTGGTGAATTGACGGATGCGGAAGAAGCCCTTGAAAGGTGCTACGAAGAGGTCGCTAAGGCTTACGACGATGAAAAGGCTCAAATCAACGCTCTGGACTACGACGACTTGCTGCTGCGAACTTGGAAGTTGTTGCGGGATAACGAAACGGTGAGAAGGCAAATTCGTGCGATGCACCGGCGCATTTTGGTTGATGAGTTGCAAGACACGGACCGAGTTCAAGTTGAAATCTTGAGACTGATTTGCGGTTGGGACGAGGAAGAACCAACGGGCATCCTCTTCTTCGGCGTCGGAGACAGCCAGCAGTCAATCTACGGCTTCCGAAACGCCGATGTGAGCGTTTTCAACGAACTTTGGACTAAGGCTGAAACCCAACGCGGCTGGCGTCGCGCCAGACTTGACAAAAATTACCGAAGTGTCCCGTCAATCGTCGAACTCACCAACCACGCTTTTGAGCGGATTTTCACGGTCAGCGAGAAAGCCAACGAAATTGAGCAGAGGGTGAGGATGTCGCTTCAACGCATGAAGCCGGTTCGCCCCGAACCAGAAAACTCCTCGCCCGTTGAGTTCGCTTTCTTCAAAGTGGCTGGGAAGGTAAACAAGTGGCAAAAGTTGAGGCTTGAGGCGGAGTGGATAGCAAAGCGCATCTCCGAACTTCACAAAGAGGGCTTCGCCTACAAGGACATAGCCCTGCTCTTGCGGGAACTTGTCAACTCCACCGTTTACGAGGACGCCTTGCGCCGTCACGGCATCCCATACCACATCATCACTGGCTACGGGTTCTTTGAGACGATGGAAGCGAGGGATTTGCTGTCTTTTCTGCAAGTCCTCTCCGAGCCCGACAACGATGTCGCTCTGGCATCTTGGCTCAGGTCGCCGATGGTTGGTGTCAGCGACGAAACGCTGTTTTGGGTTTTCGGTCAGAGTTCCTCACTTTCAGGCAACCCTTTGGAAAACATCCCGAACGAGTTGCCCGACTCCGAACAGGAGAAACTTCAGCGGGCGAAAAAGTTGCTCAATGAAGCGAAGGGGAAAGCAGACATTTTGAGCGTCCGCGAGTTGCTTGAATGGATTATCCGGGAAACGAGTTACGATGCGATAGCGGCAGCACTCCCACAAGGTCGGCAGCGGTTGGCTAACATCCGTAAATTCGTTCGCTTAGCCCAACAACTCAGCGAGGATTTGAAGTTGAACATCCGAGGGCTGACGAGATACGCAAAAGCGTTGCTGGAAGGCGAAGTCCGCATCGGTGAGCCACCGCTGGCAGGCGCAACCGCCGACGCAGTTCAAGTCATGACCATCCACGCAGCAAAAGGATTGGAGTTTCCCGTCGTCATCGTGCCAATGTTGGGTGAAGTTAACGCACCTGAAAGTTCACGCGAAATTTTAGTAGCAACGCCAGACAAGGGTCTCGGAGTGAGGCTTTATGATGAGGCGGGAGGTAGGCTGGAAAGGGACGATGAGCGGATGGAGCGCTTCGCTGCCGTTGATGATGTCCGAAAAATTCGCGAGAGAGCGGAGTCGGAAAGGTTGCTTTTCGTCGCTTGGACACGAGCGAAGGACAAACTTATCCTCGTCGGGACGGAAAGTGAAGGTCAAGGGAGGCGAATCGGGCAAAGGAGCCAGCAAGGCGGTTGGGCAAACTGGCTTCAACTCGTCGCCGACACTTTGCAAGTGCCTGTGGGCGAAAGGCGGGATGAACCTTTCAATGTTGATGGCGTTTCGGTTTGGCTGAAGGGCGAGACAATGAGCGCCGACGAAGCCCGTCAAAGGGGCAAAGAGTTCAGCCAGACAGAAACCGAGGCGGTGAAATGGCTTTACGAACCCGATTCCATCCCAAGCCTTGAAGCGCCTAAACTTGACCTGCCAGACCTTAAGCCATCAGTGTTGAGGCTGAGCGTCACTGATTTGGTTGAAAAGGACGGGCAAGCGAAACCGAAAGCGACCGTCGGAGAACAAACTTTGCTCCCGCAGGAAGCGGGTTTGATTGTCCACTACTGCCTTCAGCGCCAAATCACTTCCCCGACGGACGAGCAAATCAAATGGATTGCGCTGACCGTCGGTGCGGATGCCAATGCTGCCCTTGCGAGGGCGAGCGATTTGAGAAGGTTCGTGGAAAACGCAGCCAAATCGTCAGCGTGGCAGCAAGCCCAGAAAGCATATGACAGGTGGCACGAGTTGGATTTCCGAATTTGGCTTGACGGCGAACCACATATTGAACTCACTGGGCGGTGGGACTTAATCGCAAAAGGCGACGATTGGCTTGTCGTTGATTTCAAAACTGACCTCGTTGACAGCGCAGAAAAGGCGAAGCAACTTGTTGACGAGCGATACTTTGTCCAAGCACAAACTTATGCCCTTGCCGCCCACAAAGTCTTCAGCGCCGATTTTGTGAAGGTTGTCTTTGTGTTCGTGAACTCGGACTGCCCACACGAAGTCGCCTTAAGTTTCACGCACGAAGATTGGGCAGGCATCACCGAATCTTTGCGTCAAAAAGCCCTCAACCTCGCAGGAGTTCGTTAATCCCCACAACACGCAAAGTTTCTTCGCATCGCCGTTATTGCGCCCCACTCATCACGCTTTACGCTTCACGCATTACGCTTTACGCATCACGCTTTACGCCCCACGCCATCGGATTCGCTGGTCCGTGACCTTTGCCGAGAGGCAACGCTTCCTTGATCGCTGCTGTGATGAACTCCTTTGCCTGTTTGACTGCTGCTTTTATGTCAAGTCCCGCCGCCAGACCTGCAGCGATTGCCGAAGCGAAGATGCAACCTGTCCCGTGAGTGTTTTTGGTTTGGTATCTCGGCGCTTTGAACTCGGTGAACTCGCTGCCATCGTAAAGGATGTCTATGGACTCCTCCGTCCCTTCAAGGTGACCGCCTTTCACCACGACGAATTTTGGACCCAACTCGTGCAATCGCTTTGCTGCCTCCCGCATCTCCTCCAACGAGCGAATCTCCATGCCGGTCAAGGCTTTCGCCTCGTGAAGGTTCGGGGTGATGACTGTAGCCAGCGGGAAGAGTTTAGTTTTCAGGGCATCAATTGCGTCCGGTCTCAAAAGCGGCGCTCCGCTCTTTGCAATCATCACAGGGTCAACCACGAGCGGGATCAAGTTGTGCTTACGAACTTGCTCCGCTACAACCTCAATGATTTGTGCGTTCGCCAACATCCCCGTCTTCACCGCATCGCAACCGATGTCGGTCACGCAGACTTCAATTTGCTGAGCGACGAACTCCGGTGGCAGTTCAATGACGCCGTAAACTCCCGTCGTATTTTGAGCCGTCAGGGCAGTTATCGCGGTCATCCCGAAAGCGCCCAAAACTGAAACCGTCTTCAGGTCGGCTTGTATTCCTGCGCCGCCTCCTGAGTCCGAGCCGGCGATGATAAGCACCCTCGGCACCTTCATTGCGGTTCACCCCTTGACAGGTTTGAGTTTGTGAACAAGACGACCAAGTTATCTCGGTGGACGACTTCGGGCTTTCTCGCTGCCCCCAAAATCTTCGCCACTTTGTCCGTCCTCATTCCCGCAATCTTCCTGACCTCATCGGAGTTGTGGTTGACTATGCCTTTTGCGAACTGGCATCCAGTTTCGTCAACTAAAGCCACGACATCGCCCACTTCAAACTCGCCCAAAACACTCACGACACCGGCGGGGAGAAGGCTGCTGCCGTGAGCGATTATGCTTTGCTTTGCCCCTTCGTTGATGATGATTTGACCCTTCACTTTGGGCGCAAAAGCCAGCCATCGTTTCCTCGCTGGCAAGTCCCTTATGGGGACGAACTTTGTCCCCAATCGTTCCCCCTTGACAATTCTCGGGACGACATCTTGAACCCTTCCGTTCGCCAGAACCATCGTGATTCCGCAGTTCATCGTGATTTCGGCTGCTTGAAGTTTTGAGACCATGCCTCCAGTGCCGAACTTCCCCGCCTTGCCAGCGCTTTGCCAAACCGAATCATCAAGTTCGCGAATTTCGTGAACCAAGTAGGGCGTCCCTTTGGGCGGCTTGATGTAAAAGCCGTCAACATCGCTTAGCAGGATGACCAAATCCGCATCGGTCACCAACGCCGTCAAGGCAGCAAGTATGTCGTTATCGCCGAACTTGATTTCGTCAGTCGAAACGGTGTCGTTTTCGTTGACTATTGGCACCACAGCCCAACGGAACAGTTGGTGAAAAGTTTGGCGGGCATTTCTGAACCTTTCCCTGTCCTCAACATCTTCGCGGGTGAGCAAAATTTGCCCCACTTGCCGACCGTAGCGGGCAAAAAGTTCGCGGTAAGTGTGCATGAGAAGGCTCTGCCCCACAGCCGCTGCTGCCTGCTTTTCCGAAAGGCTGAGCATCGGCTTCAAGCCCAAAGCAGCCATCCCCGACCTTATCGCCCCAGAAGTCACCAAAACGACCTTGTGACCTTCATCTGCTACTTGACAAATTTGCCTGACCAAATCCGCCATGTAGTCGGTGTCAAGGTTTTCCTTGCCTCCGGTGAGCGTGGAAGTTCCAACCTTCACGACAATCGTTTTGCCCATAACCCTCTCATCACCCCAGCACGCACAGGAACAAAGTCAGCATGTCGTGATTGGCTGATGGAAATTGTAGAGCAGCGGATGGAAGCAGCGCAAAAGCAGTTAAGTTTCCGCCAATTCATCTTCTCTCTCCGCCAACCAATCGGCGAGGCTGAAGGTTCGCTTTTTGGCTTTTGAGTGCCGAGGTCGTAGAGGTGGAACGAAAGGTCTCAGGTCCAACGAAGATGTCGGTTCGGTTCTGTGCGGCGAAAATTCCCAAGACGGGAGCGCCGAAACAGTCACCTCCAGCCGAGGGTTTTGAGCGTCCACCCGTTTGATGAGTTCCACCGCCACGACATTTCTGTCGTCCACGCCCAAAGCCTCGCAAACCAAATCCTGAACGATTTTGAGCCCGTTGTCCAAATCACGGCGCTGTGGCGTTTTGAAAAAGAACTCCAACCGCAGTTGAAGGAAAACTTCACAGGGAGTTTGAGTGGCAATTGAGTCGTCAAAAAGCGAGAGAAGCGGTGTCTCCAAAGGCTTAAGTTGCAACTTCCCAGCCGCTTTCATCCGCTTGAAGGCTTTTTGGAGATGGATTTTGTAGTGGCGAGCCTCTCGGCTCAAAACCCACCGACCGTCCCGCTCAGTGTATTGGTGATTGATGCTCGGCGGAAGCGGCAAAATGAATCGCCATTGCATCTGCCCTCACCGCAAGTAAGTTTAGCGCCCATTAGCGAACAGTGAATAGCAAGGTCAACGGCTTTGACCACCCACCCGAGGTGGGTGGCTACAAATTCAAAGCAGGCTAAATGAGAGTTGCGAGTTGCGGGTTGCGCGTTCAGAGAAAAAGCCCTAACCCTCAACTCTC
>Ga0079992_115554_pt1 | contig 52122 bp, 48 predicted proteins | sample FaiFalFF_MnMetaG_3_FD_69197 | JGI IMG/M metagenome (GOLD analysis project Ga0079992, IMG submission 69197) | Freshwater microbial communities from Yellowstone National Park, Wyoming, USA - Fairy Falls B (FF_Mn_B) MetaG (SPADES assembly) (version 2) | ecosystem: Environmental > Aquatic >...
GGGTGGCGCACATCAATGCGACACCATATGGCGGCGGCCGATACCCGGCACTACACCAGGCTGGGGTAGCGTGGGGTATGAGTGGGGTACGGCAGCGGAACTGGGGTACACCAGCGGCACACCCTGCAAAACCGCAACACCCCCGCCGGAACCTGGCCAGCGGGGGTGTCTGGTCGGCTACACTTGGTGTGCCGGGTCAGACCCATCCTGACCTGGCCAGGTCCCGGCGCTGCACCACCAGCGGCCGGGACACTCTCTTTGGTAACGTGCACCCTACCAACCGAGACCGAGCGTAATAGCGCCGACGATCGTTGTCAAGAGGCTATCCGCCGGATTTGTTTTCTTCACTATAGGACGCTTGCGTGAAGAAACGAATCGGCTACCCGTGCACCAGGCCGGTGTCTTTCACCAGGGTGTTCCACCAGCCTTCTCGTCGACCTGGTGGCGTGGGGTAACCGTACCCCACTGGAGCCACCGTACCCCACTGGTGGACCCTTCAGGGGTAAAGGCGACAAGGTTCCTGGGGCGACCAGTCGACAGGGTTCGGAAGTGCACGTCTGAATTTTGGAGGTTTGTCGGGGAATTATCATCAGGTTGCTGGCGGTGTGATAGGAAGACGGCGTCGCTGGTGCAGGATCATCGACCGAGCCGTCGATCGACTGGGATTGACAACGGGGGTGGTCGCTGGTGGACCAGTCAGGGGTGTCCAAAGTTGGACAGGTGGGGAAGCCAGGGTGCGTCACCGGTCACTCGCTATAGAGTGAGTGACCAGTGACGACCCCCTGGTTGGCCGCTGGATACACCCGGGGTGTTGTCCGACGATCGTTAACGGTTAACGGCCCTAAAAGGGTGTTAACCGTTAACGACCCCCGGTGCCTCTGGTTCAACGACCTTCCTGCTGCTGTAGCCAGCGGATCAACTTCTCGGGGTACTGTCGCTGCAGCTTGTCGTACCTGGCCTTGAGGCACGCCGGACAGATATACAGGAACCCCTGGTCAACGATCGCCTGGTGGCAGTCGAGACAGATACCCGGGTCAGGCGGACCGCTATCTGACTTCTCCACGACCGTGGTGGGTCGACCAACCTGCTGGTGGCGGGGTTCGTTAGCGTTCGTAGGGGGTGTCATCGTCAGTACCGTCCTCTCCGCAGCCGTGGCGCCGGGTTCGTCTTGGCCAGGTGCGTTCACTGACGCCTGTCGTCGACGGTAAGCCTTTGCCTTGCAAGCCGGACTGCAATAGAGGGTAGCCTGGCCACTCACCTGCAGGATAGCCTGACCACACACCACACAGGTGGTGTGTAACGCCTTTTCGCAGTTCTGATGCGGATTTTCTGGTTCGTCACTGGACCCGCTGGTGTGGTCAGCCGGGGTGCGTAACGCCTTTTTGCAGTTCTGGTGCGGATTTTCGGGGTTTCCGTCCGTTTTCTTTTCTTCACGGATAGGGGTATAGCGTGAAGAAAAGAAATCGTCCGGGGTGTGTAACGCCTTTTTGGCTTCTCCATGGGAAAAATCCGTTTCACCGGGGGTTTTCTTTTCTTCACGGGTCGGGGTGTATCGTGAAGAAAAGAAACCATCCCCGTCCGGATCGTCATCGCCGCTGGCCAGGAACCAGCGGTAAGGGTCACCCTTCTTCCCGGTGCCTGTCCTGGTTACCCGACCAGCCGCTTGGAGTTCGTCCAGTCGTTTTGCGGCGGTAGCATAGGGTAGGTCGACGGCCTTGGCCAGGTCAGCAGTCGTCACTCCGTTACCCAGTTCGACCAAGGCTTCCAGTAACCGTTCCCGCTGAGCCTCGACGGAATAAGCTGCTGGTGACCCCAACGTCTCGTACTCGCCACCGCCGTTCCACCGGATGACCGTCTCAAAACACTCGTAGCGGCTGTAGATCGTCAGCACCCGCCGGGTATCTTGCAGATCGTCGGGAACGTAACGTCGCATCTCGATGATGGCGTCGGCGAGGCCGGATACCGCACCGCTCCCCCGGCCAGTGGTCGCCTGGAGGCCGTCGGACTTCCGGGGATGACGGACAAACAGGACGGCACAACCAGCGGTGGCGATCGCTTGGAGGGGGAGGAGTGCCGTCACGGTTTCTGAGGCATCGTTTTCGTCCCGCACGCACCATAAGTTCGGCAAGCTGTCGAAGACCACCAAGTCGTAGCCGTGCTCAACGACCAGCTTGGCGATGTGATTGGTGAAGGCATGCCACTCGACGTAGTTCGGCCGCCTGGGGAACGGTCGGCTGATGATGTGGACGTGGTCCCCCAGTGCCAACCCCTGGCGACGCTCGATCCACAGCGTTCGAGCCTCTTCCGAAATCACCAGCGCCTTGCCTGGTCGCACTGTCCGGCCAGCCAGTTCGCCACCATGTTCCATCCGCTGGAGAAGAGCGGCGAGGAGCGTCGATTTGCCGCTTTTCCAAAAACCGTCGAAATCGGTCAAGTGCCCTTTGGCCACCAACCCGTCCCAGACCCACTCGGTGGCGGTCGTGGTACCGGTGTCGAGTTCGCTGATGGGGACCGGTAGCCAGCTGTCGGGGATGGAATTCGTTTCTTCACGGTCGTCCTCTATATGTGAAGAAACGAATCCGTCCTTCCCATTGGACACGACCAGGGTGGGGTTCGGTAACCACTTGCTGGACGACCTGGCGATCTCCACCAGCTCCTGGTCCGGCAACGGCTCTTCGCAGCGCCGGTTCATCTGCTGGAGGACGGTCAAGATTTCGTCTGGTTCGAGTTGGCCAACCCCCCTGAGCCAGCCGGCAACCCGGACCATGGTGTTATGGCGGTTACCCACCGGGATGGTGGTTTTCAGTGTCTCGGCCAGCGATGGTTGCCCCGGTGGTTCCTGCTGGTGGCCGTTGTCGCTCGGCCAGGGTAGGTCGGCCGGTTCGAGCTGCAAGGCACCGGCCGGGTTGAATGACAACCACTCGTAATCCTGGGTGGCATCCGGCTTGAAGCACCGGGTCGGTGGAGCGAAGATCAGGGAACCGGTACCTTTGATGTCGCCGAAAGGATGTTTCTGGGTACGAACCGGTTGCTGGCTCAGGAAATAGATGTGGATGCCACTACGCTGGCTTTGAGCAATCAGTCCTTCTCGCCAGCCAGGATAGTTCTCGTCTAACCAGCGTTCAGCTTGTTCCCGGTACGGGGCTTCGACATCCCAGACCCACCAGTATTTACCGTGCGGGTTTGGGTGTCCTAGGACCAGTCCTAAACCGTCTGCTGCTTCCCATCGCCACTGCTCGATTTCTTCGGTCGTTGGTGAGCGGCGTTGATAGCCCTGCCAGGGGGTCGTCGGCCGTCCCTTGAAGATGGGAATAGGCGGCAACCCCAAGGTCAGATATTGCTCGGCCAATTGGCGTAAGATAGTAGCAGTCGTCATTGCACACCTCCCGTTCGATCGGTAGCCAAGGGGGGTTGCCCCCTTGGCCGCTGGTTTGTCGTCAGGTCAGCGGACCAGGACGGTCCGGGTCGCATACGGCCACGTCGGATACTGACACGGTTCGAAAAGGCTCAGCGGCACACTCAACTCACCCTCGTCGGTGAGGCGGCCTAGTCGGCCGATCGCCTCCAAGCGGATCCGGTAGGCCTTTTGTCGTTGGTCAAACCGGATAACCCAGAACCGGACGTGAAGACCGAGCAAGAATTCGTAGACACGCAAGGGGAGAGACGGCACGGCGATTGGTCTGTTGCTATACGGCGTTCCGAAGGTCAAGCTGCCATCAGGCGCTCGGTAGACCTTGCCGAGCGTGATGATTCGACCGTTCTTGAGCCACTGGACAGCTACTGGCGGTTGCAGTGATACTGTTGCTGCAGACATCCCATCCTCCTTCTCTCTGGCCGGTCCGGTGCTGGCACCACCGGGTCGGCTTCAGTCGTCCATCTGGTTGCGTCCCGATAGCTTGGTCATCGGTTCATCCTGCACCTCCCGACTCAAGCTCTCACGAATCAACTCCAGCACCTTCCTGGCAACGGCCTGGTCGGCCGATGCGATCACCGGTTCGGGTGTGGGTTGGCCGGGCTTTATCCGGGTGACTTTAACGATCAACACCTCGTGCCTCCTTCAATGACTAGACCCCGGCCTCGATGACCGGGGTCCTGCAATTGCTTCCATTTATTAACCGCCTGGGAAGGCGGGTTTTGGACAAATCCAACCGGGGTACGGACGAGCTATTCATACCGGAGCCAACGCAAGGCGTTCATCAGCCGCCGGCGAATCGTTCTCTCACTCACCCCGTACTGTGCTGCCAACTCGCTGTAGCTCAGTCCGTGCACAAAGACGTCGGTCAGCAATTGCCTGTCCAGCGGGTCGAGCTTTTGCAGGGCTAACCAGATTTCGAGTCGGACGTCTGCAATACTGTCCGGGATCGTCGCATCGGCCACCATGACCCGGTCGATGGGGTCATGCTGGTCGACCGTCCGGCCAATCAATTCTTTTTCGACCTCCTTGCGGAGTTCCCTGGCCAGATACGGACGCAACTCACCGAACGTCAGGTCAGATGCCGAACGCAATATCAGGTCGCAGACTATCCGTGTTACCAGTTGCTCCCATCCTCGGGGATACGAGAACCCGTGTTCCCGGCAGTACGCCTCGAAGTGGGGTCGCACGCTGGACCAACGACGCTGCAATCCCGCCGACGACCGGTAGACGTACTTCAAGGTCAGGTGCTTGGTCGCTAGCCTTCTCAGCGCCTGGTACCGGATGTCGTCGGGGGAATCCGGGTCGAGGACCAGCAGCACGTCGCCGTAGAACGAACCGGGTCGGAAGGCGATGCGGAGAGCCTTTTGCCGGTCTCGCTGCATGGTTCGCAAGACGTGCAGGGTTGGCCGCAAGACCCCTTCAGCCACCTGGCTGGTCTGTCGTATCCCTGCACGCCAGCCGAGAATCCCTGCTGCCGTCGTGGCGACGCCGACGACCGACTGAAGACGGTTCACCACCAGCAGGGAACGCTGGACCGCAGTGGTGTCGGCCAGCAGGCGCTGGGTTGCAACCAGCGATGGAGTGAGGATCTTTGCTGCCGTCGGTGGTAGAATGAGCTTAGCCATTCGTTACTTCCTTTCCATCTCTAACCCGCCGGGGGCTGCCACCCCCGGCGGTTCTCCATTCAGCCTTCAAATTCTACCAACCTGCTTCTTCGACGGCAGTCTTCGCCTACCGACCGGCAGGCTTCGTTCCCATGCCAGGCGGTGGGGTGCACGGTCCGGGTTGAACCAGCGGCCGTGCACCCCCTGATGACGACTCATCCACCCAACACCCGCTCGATGGCCTCGGCCACCCGCTTGCCGTCTCCGATGGCGTGAGCGTAGATGCGGGTCGTAATCGAGACATCAGCATGTCCCAGTCGCCGGCTCAGGTCCGGCAGTGGGATGCCGGCCAACAAGGCCAAACTTGCCGCACCGTGCCGGAGTGCATGGAAGCGCAACTTGGGAACACCAGCCGCCTTGCAGAGTCTCCGCACGGCAGCGTTCACCCGGTCAGCCGACAGTGGTTGGCCGGCCGTCCCGGGGAACACCAACCCGTTCTCCTGCCAGCGAGTACCAGCCTGGAGCTTCCGCCGGGCCACCACCGCTTTCTGCCGCTTGAGGAGCGCTATCCCCAGTTCGCCGACAAAGACGACCCGCCGGCCTGCCTTGGTCTTGGGTTCGGTTTCCACCCACTGGCTGCCGACCTTCTGGGTCGAGCGGAAGACGTTGATGCGACCAGATTCGAGGTCAATGGCGTCCCAACGGAGTGCTCGCACTTCCCCTAGCCGCAGTCCGGTGAGGAGGGTCAGCCCTATCAGCGGAGCATGGTCGTCGTCGCTCCCCAGACAATGCCAGAACAACTTGGCCAAGGCATCGGCATCGGGTAACTCGACCGGCTTAGGCCGGTAAGCCGGTGGGACGATTTGGTCGCAAGGGTTTTGGGCGAGATAGCGCCAGCGGACGGCCACACTGAAGCAGCGGTGCAAAATCCTGTAGACCGAGTTGGCCGCTCGACCAGGGATGGAATCGAGCAGCCGCTGGAGACGGTCCGGGGTGAGCTTCGCCAGTCTCACCTGGCCGATGTGCGGGAAGACGTAGCGCTCGAGGTGCCACCGGTAATCGTGAGCTGTGCGTGGCTTCCAGCGCTTGCGTTCAGTCTCGAGCCAGCGTTCGCACAGTTCTTGGACCGTCAGCTTCCCTGGCGGTGGTGCCTGGTCGATGGCCAGCTTGCGCTCCAGCTCGGCCAGCTTCGCCAAGGCTTCACGTTCCGTCCGACCATAGACGCTGTAGCGCCGGCCATCTTGCTGCAGCCGTGCCTCGTAGAGGCCGTTCTTGCGTTGACGAACCTTGGCCACGGGAACACCCCCCTTCCTTGCGAGAGCGTCCCTGGCCGCTGGGGTATGCGTGGGGTACGGCCACCGAGCTGGTTGTGCCGACCGAGCAAATCGATGAACTGATCCGTCTCGGTAACCGATTGCGTGGGCTTCGGGTGGCGCACATCAATGCGACACCATATGGCGGTGGCGTCTCGGAATTGTTGCGCTCGAGTGTCGCGTTGGAAATCGCTCTCGGACTGTCGGTCGACTGGCTCGTCATCGCGGGTGACAGCCGGTTTTTCGAGGTTACGAAAGCACTTCATAACGGTCTGCAAGGTGCTCCGTTCGTGGCTTCTGCTGACGCAGAAGAAGTGTATCTCATCAACAACCGGGCGAATGCGTCGGGGCTATCGGCTGAATACGATGTGATCGTCGTGCATGATCCGCAGCCAGCAGCGCTGCGAGCATTCGCTCCCACGGCGGCGACGCGATGGGTTTGGCGGTGTCATATCGACACATCACAGCCGTATCCGGCCGCAGAGACATTTCTCCTGCCGTGGCTCGAGGGCTACGACGGGTACGTCTTCACGATGCGCGAGTTCGTCTTGCCGGCCCTCAGGGACCGTACTGTCGACATTTTCCCGCCTGGAATCGATCCGTTGAGCCCGAAGAACCTTCCACTGCCAGCCACGCTGAGGCGGCGCATCCTGGATTGGTACGGCGTCGTGACGTCTCGACCGTTGGTCGTTCAGGTTTCCCGCTTCGATCCGTGGAAGGATCCGTTCGGGGTGATCCGGGTGTTCCGGCGCGTGCGCGATGCGATGCCGGGTGTCCAACTGGCGCTTCTGGGATCCATGGCGCTCGACGATCCCGAAGGTTGGCGCTTATACGATCGAATCCGCGAGGAAGCGGAGAAGGACCCGGACATTCTGGTCGGAACGAATGTGACCGGGATCAGTTATGTCGAAGTCAATGCTTTCCAGCACTCGGCGTGGGTCGTGGTACAAAAGTCGATTCGTGAGGGATTTGGACTGGTCGTCAGCGAAGCGATGTGGAAAGAAACCCCAGTGGTCGCTGGCCGCAGCGGCGGGATAGTACTGCAAATGGCAGACGGAGAAGGAGGCTTCCTAGTCGATCCGCTCGACGAGGATGCTTTCGTCGAGCGAGTGCTCGAGCTTCTCCGTGATCGCGAACTGGCACGAGTCGTTGGCCAGCGAGGCCGGGCGCGCGTTCGAGAGAACTTTTTGGTGACCCGATACGTCCGCGATGAGCTCCGGCTCTTCGAGCGACTGGTCGAGCGACAGGCAGTCCATGCCGAGAAAGGATGACGAGAACATGACGGAATCGAGCGATCGCGAGTGGATCGAATCGATGCGCCGAAGACTCGAGCAGCGACGCGAGGAATTGGAGAGCCAGCGCCGCCAACTCCTCCGCATGCTGGCTGATGAGGGGCAGAGCCAAGCGGAGGAGGGGACAGTTGCCACCCACTTGGCGGACGCGGCGAGTGATATGGTGATGGCTGAGTACGATCAGACAATGCTCCGGACACTGGAAGAGGAGTTGCACGAGGTTCTCGCAGCGCTCGAGCGCATCGATCAGGGGACGTACGGCATCTGTGTCGATTGCAAACGGCCCATCGAGCGCGAGCGATTGGAAGCCGTGCCGTGGGCTGTTCGCTGCGTGGCTGATCAAGAGCGCTTCGAGCGTGAATTGGAGCGGGCCCGCAGACTACTATGAATCACTGCAAAAAGGCCGTGCGATCGGGGAGATGGGGCGACGAAGAACGACGACGAAGTGGGCAGGACAAAACGAGGCCCACCCCTAATCCACCGGCTGTGCCGAGGGCGAAGCCAACGAGAGCGAACATCCAAGTGCGACCGTGGCGCCGAGCCTTCATGCCTTTTGGTTTCCTCTCGCTCACTGGATCACCAAGACTCGTGGTGCGCTCGCCCAGTGTTCCTCGAGCCGATAATAGGAACGCTGGTCAGGCGTGAACAGATGAATGACCACGCTTCCATAGTCGAGAATGACCCAGCCTGTCTCGGGCTCGCCTTCCACACGAAGTTGTGTGGCGCCTGCCTCGTCGAGTGCCTCGCTGAGATGCGTCACGAGGGCGCGCAGCTGTCGGGTATTGTCGGCAGTGCACACGACGAAGAGGTCGAAAAAGGGGGTGAAGCGCGTGAGGTCAAGCACCTGAATATCCGTTGCCATCGCGTCGGCCGCTGTCTCGGCCGCCAGACGGGCGAGTTCCTGGGGAGTCAATCGCACCGGATCGTGGATCTGCGTCATTCTCACCTCACTACCTCGAGCAGTCCAATAGGATCAGTGGGCCTGGTAGGATTCGAACCTACGACCCTGAGGTTATGAGCCTCGTGCTCTGCCGCTGAGCTACAGGCCCCCATCGCCATTCAATTCTACCGGTACGGTCGATCCAGCGCTAGTTCGTCGTAGTACCATTGCCCGACGATCTGGAGGTGTCGGCCCGTGGATCGGCCGTTCCATTCGGAGTCTGCATCAGGACCGCGTCCTCGCCGCCTGGTCATTCCTGCACTGTCCCTGGTTCTGCTCGTCGGGCCATCTGGTTCAGGCAAATCAACCTTCGCTCAGCGCCATTTCCGGCCGACAGAGGTGCTTTCCTCTGATTTCTTCCGTGCTATGATCACGGACGACGAGGCAGATCAGAGTGCGACGCGTGAAGCTTTCGAGCTCTTGCATCGGGTCGCGGAAGGGCGGCTCCGGCGTGGCCGTCTTACGGTGATCGATGCGACGAATACCCGTCGCGATGCTCGTTTGCCACTGATCGAACTGGCTCGTCGTTACCACGTGCCCTGCGTGGCGATCATCTTCGATTACCCGCTGGAAGCGTATCTCGCAAACGATCAGCAACGGCCTGGCCGACAGGTGGGACGAGGTGTCATCGAGCGGCAATTCGCTCAACTGGAGGAGAATCGGGCAGCGCTGGTCGAGGAGCCGTTCCAACGCCGTTACTGGTTGCGGAGTCCGCAAGAGGCTGCCTCCGCAATCGTTGTTCGTCGACCGTTGCCGAGCGATCGACGATGGTGGCGTGGACCCTTCGATATCGTGGGCGATGTGCACGGCTGTTTCGACGAGTTGGTCGAGCTCCTCGAGCACCTCGGTTACCGGGTTGCGGAGCAACGGAATCGTTCTGGCGAGCGACAGTACTTGGTCGCTCATCCTGGAGGGCGACGGCTCATTTTCGTCGGAGACTTGGTCGACAGGGGACCGAAGATCGTCCCCGTTCTGCAGCTGGCGATGTCTGCCGTTGCGCGTGGGCGAGCCGCTGCCGTGATGGGCAATCATGATCGAAAGTTGCTCCGTTACTTGGAGGGGCACCAAGTGCGGATCGCGCACGGTTTCGAGGCAAGTGTGGAGCAACTTGCCGTAGAGTCGGAGGAGTTTCGGCAACGAGTGTGGCGCTTCCTGCGCAAGCTGCCGCACCATCTCGTTTTGGACGAAGGGCGGCTCGTCGTCGCCCATGCGGGTTTGCCTGCCGAGTACCATGGTCGCGATTCACCGGTGGTGCGACGCATCGCCTTGTTCGGGATGACGACCGGAGAGGTGGACGAGCGCGGATTGCCGATCCGGCTCAATTGGGCGCTCGATTATCGCGGGCGCGCGCTCGTGGTTTACGGGCACACGCCGGTAACGGAGCCGGTCTGGATCAATCGAACGATCAATATCGACACCGGTTGCGTATTCGGCCATCGCCTGACGGCTCTACGGTATCCGGAGTTGGAACTCGTTTCAGTTTCGGCACGGCATGCGTATGCGGCTCCGCCCCGCCGGTTGCTCACTCCCGATGAATTGACGCAGCCCCTGCTCTTACCATCCGAGGAGTTGGCAGAGCTGCAGGGTGAGGAACTGGTCGAGGAGACGAGTGCCGCTGTTGCCGGGTCACCGGAGTTCGAGCGTGACCGTGCACCTGAGAGCGCAGCCCAAGAATGAGGTAACAGGGGATCGGAGAACGCAAAACGCTCTCCTCTGGTCAAGGATATTTTCTATTCTTTTTGGTACCCCCTTCGGTAATCCATTTTATGGTATCGAGCTGGCCTAGTGTGCGGAGCAGCTCGCCGCTGCACCACCGTTCTTCAGTCAATCGATCACTATGGGAAAGGGCGCGACAACCGGCTGAGACGCCCTCTCAGACGAGTCGCGGGTTCGGGCTCTCTGCCGACACGCCGCGGCGAGATCCGGGGGCGTCCTTTCCCGCCGCAGGAGTGTGGAGATACCGCAGTGCCAGAGCATTTTTCGGTGGTCTGCGGTCGTGTGCTGATTCTCCCGAGCATCCACTTGGGTAGGGGGCTTGGCTGCATCGTCCCATCTCCTGAACCGCACCACAGATCCTGGCGGTCGCCAGGCGAAGTCGAGAAATTGCCCCGGCTGAACCCGGTCGGAGCGTCCTGCCACAGCGGTGCAGGTTCGAGTCGGCGACTTGCGTCACTGTCGAGGTTAGCCATTGGAAACGAGCGTCGCACTGAAGGACGTAACGCGTCTCGTTTCGCGGCGGAGTGAGAAATGGTCAGGTGCTGCTGTGGTTGCGCTCGACCGTCGCGCAGTCGTTCCGGGGCAGGCGTCTCCTCAGCGAGATCCGGGTCAACCAGGGCCACCAGCGCACGCTGGAGTCACACCGGTCGAGAAGACAACGAGGTATCCGTGAGCGGCGATCGGTTCGAGGGCGACACTCGTGCAAAACCGGTCGATTCCGGGCGACTTCAGGCTGAAGAGGAAGCGGTCCTGCGAGCCCAACGTTGCCTTGGGGACAACACGAGTCCGCTGTTCGCTCCGCTCCTGTCGTGGATTCCGGGTGGGCCGGCAGAAAGTCGTTCGAGGATCGATCCCCTTGACAGCGCCGGTCTAGGTCACTATACTAAGCAGTGCGACGGCGGTCAGTTGCCGCCGCGGAGATATGCGGAAGTGGCTCAGCTGGTAGAGCACCTCCTTGCCAAGGAGGAGGTCGCGGGTTCGAATCCCGTCTTCCGCTCCAGCGCCCCTTGACCGGGGCGCTTTTCGTTTACCTCGCGCTCGTCACGCCTCGCCTGGGACGTCGCTCTTCTTCCGCACTCCGCGTCGGTCCTACTCTCTGATGCCAACCCGAGCAGAGTGAGCTGCTCGCGTGCTTCTCTGGAGCGGTGGACTTCGCTCGCTCCGGTCCATCTCGAGAACGAGGTCGACCAGATACTGATGCCCGATCCTCCTATCGCTGCACGTCGTCTGCTCGTGTCGTCCCTTTCTGGATGAATGCTTCTTCCTTCGAACATCCGGTGGATGAGCCGACAGCGAGTGCCAGCCGGCTCGCGTAAGTGCCTGGTGCGATTGCGGATGACGCGGCTCCTCGCGACGTCGATGAGCGCGCGGGCGTTCGACGCGGCTGCCTCCGTGCGGTACGATCTGCCTACCCTCTCGCTCCAGCACGCGCTCAGCGGACGCACACGGGTGTACCAAAGCGAAGACTTCCCCAATAGTAGTGTGATGGGGGTACCCACGTGTCGATCGCGATGGAGTACTGTCCTCGTGCGGAGTCCGTGGAAGTGGACGATCGCACCGGCACGGTCGGGATTCGCTGAGTGATCAGCAACTCAGCATCGCGCCAGCAGCCGTCGAGGTTCCCCGACCCACTCGGTCATCCCCACGAGGGTAGGGTGGCACCGTTGGAACGACGGTCGCGGTCGCGCGGTGCGGACTCGTTGTGCTCGACGGCGTTCGATGGGTTCCACGCATCATTGTGGAGTCTTCGACCGCGGCCCGGTTTTCGAGGAGCCTCACCGATTACAGGCGATCAGTGTTTTCGGTGACCGTGGATGGCACTGTTGAGATCGGACAAGCGAAGGTCAGGCGCAACGAGGACTGGTGCTCCCGCGAGCTGTGTCCGCTTCACTCTCCCAGGGGAATATGGTTCTACTGGCCAGAGAAGCTGGTGAACAAGTTCGGAACCGACTCGGAAGATGTCATGCGATTGGGCTCGGAGGCGATGAGTACCCACGTCTGCAAGTCCGCCATCCTGACCGCGCTCCGCTGCCAGCTCGGGCTATAACAAAGCGCCACTATGGATCCCGCTGAACCCCATCGGTCTACGACGCCGATGAGGTCAAGAGCTGACTCGCCCCACCGGTCTGGGTCTCGCTCTCACCAACCCCCGCTGGGCTGACGAGGGAGGTCGTGTGTTCGGACGATCGACTCAGGGTACAGGAAATGGAACGATGCGGCGAGTTGGTTCGGTCTGCCGATCGAGCACTTGGAAACGAGGCTATCGGGTGCTGCTGGGTCAGCACCGGGGACTCGGCCGGACGAAGGTGGGCTCGTCCATTACCGTCAGTCTAGCACACCCGCCTCGCTGGGTTGAGTCTCAACGAGCGAGGTGTTTTCGTCGATGCAGGCGGAGCTGGTCGTCGAACACATTTTCTGACACCACTTCGACACCATTCACCCGGTAACCGACAACGGCGACAGCTGCAGCTACTGAGCGGTCGATTTCCGCATCCTGACGTGGTGCGGGGAGCGGGACTCGAACCCGCACGGGAGGTCTTCCCTGCCGTTTTTAAGACGGCTGCGTCTGCCGTTCACCGCATCAGTTTGCCCCGAACACGGTTTCTGACACCACCGTGACACCACGTGGGCACCTCGTCTCCGCAATCGCTTCGAGGGGGTGGAGGCGAGCGATGGCCCGTATCGTCATGCGCAAGGATGGCCGTTACATGGCGCGGCTCCAAGCCGCTGGTCGTCGGTTCACCGTCTACGGGCGGACCGAGGCGGAGTGCCGCGAGAAGCTGGCCATGCTCGAGCGGCAGCTCCTGCTCGGTCAACCACCAATCCCAGCGAAGCTGACGGTGGCGCAGTGGCTCGAGACCTGGTTCGAGACCGAGGCGCCTCGCTGGCGCCCTCGGACCAGGCAGAACTACCGCACCCTTCTCGACCGCGTCATCCTGCCCCGCATCGGACATCTCCGCCTGGCGAAGTTGTCGCCGGTCGGCTGGCAGCGGTTCTTCGACTCGCTCGAGGGCCGGGCTGCCAGTCAGGCCTTTGCCGTGATTCGGCGAGCGGGCAACGTCGCCGTCCGTTGGCGCTGGTTACCGGAGAACCCGACCACCTTCGTCGTCCCACCCCGCTACCAGCCCACTCGACGGGTTCTCCCGAACCAGGCCGAGCTCGCTCGCCTCTTCCGCTTTTGCCTCGACACCACCGACCCTGCTGGCCTCTTGGTCGCCTTCGTCCTCGTCACCGGTCTGCGGGTATCTGAGGTCGCCGCCCTCGAGTGGGGCGACATCGACTGGACAGCTGGCCTCGTGCACGTCCGGCGCTGCGGCCAGTGGCTCGAGGGGCGACGGTGGGTGGTCGGACCGCCCAAGACTCGGGCTGGCGAGCGCACCATTGCGCTCGGCCCCGTCGGGCTCGCCATCCTCCAGCGCCAGCGGGAACGAGTAGGGCAGCAGGGGCTCGTCTTCGCCCGGCCAGGCGGCTTGCCGTTGTCGTACGAGTACTCCAGTGCAGCCGTCCGGCGCCTTTGTCGCAAGGCGGGCCTCGTCGTGCCGTTGCGCTTCCACGACTTACGGCACGCTACGTGCTCGCTCCTTCTTGCCAACGGCACCCCGCTTACCGAAGCGAGTCGTCAGCTCGGGCACTCATCGCCTCAGGTCACGGCGACCATCTACGCCCACGCCATCGCGAGCAGTCGTGCTGCGGCCCTGGCCATCGAGCAGGCACTCGGGGGCTGACGATGAGCGGGCCACGAGCACGCGGCCCACCAGAGCAAGGCGAGTCGGCTGGTCAGGGCGAGTCGAGAGGATGGTGTGTTGTGCGACTGAGTGACTTACCACAGGATGACGTCGTCGAGTTGTTCCATGTGGCATCGATGCATTTTGCGGCGCTGGCCTATCCAGATGCGTGGCTGCTCGCCGTGGCGGGCGATGCGGTGGGGCGCCAGGACTGGGGGCTGGCTCGAGCCTGCCTCGAGCTCTTCGAACGGCGACGGGTGTTCTGCGCGCTCGAGGCGAGCGTCTTGGCCAGCCTCTGGGGTGCTCTGCCGCCGCTGGCCGAGGAGCCGGGCGGCGGGGACGTAAGTGAACTCATCGAGGGAGGGGTGCAGTAATGCGAAGAGTCGCGTTGACTGACGGAACTGGTCGGTGGTTCGACGCGTAGAGGCGGCAGAGGGGCCAGGGGCGTCACCCTGGCCCCTCGACTCGAGTGTGACACAGCGAAATCCCCACTGAAGTCCACCGCTCTCACTACCCCTCTGCCCCCTCGAACAGTTCGCCGCCAGCCTGGTCGCTGTCCAGCTCGAACGCTGAGCGCTCTGACTCGACCTGGCCAGGACTCGGCCCCTGGTCGGGAAAGCTGGCTTCGTCAGGGGAGACCAGCTGCTCGACCAGGTCGTAGGGGAGATGTGCGCCGAGGTCGTGCGCCAAGTCCCGGTACCAAGGAGTAGTGCCGGGCTCGAGGAGAACAACGAATCCCAACTCGTTGATGCGGACGTACGGGGCTCGGTCACGGGCGACGGCGATGCCGTAGCGGACGAGCTGGTCGAGGCCACTCCAGGGGCGAGCGCCGAGAAAGCGACCGATGGCCTCCATGCGCTTCGTCCGGGCAGGTTCGTCGAGTGACTCGGCCCGCTCGATGAGGGCTGCGAGCGGGAGGACAGCCGATAGGGGAAGGTCCGGGGCTACTGTCCGCACGAGATAGGTCAGCTCGGCGAGGCGGGGCGAGATTGGCCCCCATCGGACACCAGCCTCGAGCTCCCAGGCGGTCGTAGCCCCCAAAACAACCCGGACGAGTGCACCGTCACGGGCTTCCCACCACTGCCATGCCTCACCGGACTCGGTGTCACCTGCTTGCGAGGCGTGTTGCCGTTTCCACCAACGGTAACGCTCGGCCAGGGTCGAGGACCCGATGGCGAACTCCTCGGCCGGAATATGGCCGTAGCCCCGAGCAATCCGCTCCCGTTCGCTCGCATGCAGTCGCTGCAACTCCCTCTCGACCTGCTTCGGCGTGTACCCGCGGCTGAACAGGTCGTCCACCAGGGCTCGCACTTCGGGAAGCTTCGTCGCGAGCGGGTTTTTCGCTTCCGGCATCGCACTCCTCCAGAGAACTTCAGAAATCTTCCGCTCGTTTCCATAGCCGGGTTCTAGTATACCGGAAATAGAGGACGGTTCGAACGAACGGGAGGGTGCGATGTCAGAACTCCACGGCTACATGACACCAGCCCAAGCGGCCCGACGGCTGCAGGTTTCGGTTGAACTTGTCCGCTCTTGGCTCAAGAGCGGTAAGGCCTCGTGCGTCGTGACCCCACTCGGACGGCTGCTCCCGGTGGACGAGGTCGAGCGATTGGCGGTCGAGCGCCAGCAGAAGAAGAGCAAGGGAGGTCGACCATGAAGGCTAACCGGCCCAACCGGCCGGCTCGGCGCAGCGATGGTCGGGTCGTCGGCACGTTCGACGGGACGACCCTGAGGCTCAAGCGCAAGCGGTCGAAGCACTTGTACCGCGCGCTCGATGCGTGGGCCGTCGACCTCGCCACGCTCATCACCGCGGCCGATGCCGGCGTCGAGTCGGTTGTGGTTGAGGATGTCGAGACCGGCGAGACCTTCGAGGTCGGACTCGATGACTTCCTGAACTTCGGCGTCGTCATCGACCACGGCAGCCCACAGGTCGCCCTGCCCTTGGCGTACTGGAGTCGCTCGTCGGCGTTGCAGTTGCGGTTCGGTATCTGAAAGGAGCAAACGGCGATGCAGTTCAAGGTACCCGATACCCGCTCCAACGTGCGCCCCGGCACATACCGGGCCGTCTTGACTGGCGTCGAGCTTCGCGAGAACGAGCGGGGCCGCTTTCTACTGTGGTCGTTCGAGGTGCGCACGAGGACTGGCTCGGCCCTGGTCACGGGCACGACCTCCACGAAGTTCGGCGCGGGGGCGAAAGCACGCGCCTGGGTCGAAGCGCTGCTCAACCGCCCGCTGGCACCCGGCGAGGAGCTCGACAGCGATGAGCTCGTGGGTCTGCCGTGCTACGTCGTGGTGCGCGAGCGTACCACGGCGGACGGGACGACGCTGCCCGTGGTCGAGCAAGTGTCGCCGGTGGGTGACGAGGAGTGAGCGCGAGGGGCCAGGGCACTCGCCTGGCCCCTCATCGGTGAGGAGTACGAGTATGCACGACACCGACCCCTTGTGGAACCACCTCTTCGATGGGCTGCGCGGGTACCTCTGCCTCGCGTACCGCACGCCCACTGGGTTCCTGCACGAGTATTACACGTGGCCGGACGAGCGTGAGGCGGCTGCTCGACGAGCGAGCGAGCTCGGCGAGCAGCACGACACCTTCTTCAGCGTGCGCCTCTTCGACGAACCGCGACGCAAGAAGGACGTCCCCGGCCCCGTCCAGGCGCTCTGGTGCGACCTCGATAGCCCCATCGACCCGGTCGACTGGCCGGACGATGTGCCGTGGCCGACGGCAATCGTCGAAAGTGGTCGCGGCTGGCACTGCTACTGGCGGCTCGATGCGGTCATCGCGCCGGACGAGGCTGAGGGGCTGGTACGGGCGCTGGTCGAGCGGCTCGGAGCCGACGCTGCTGCGTGCGATAGTGCGCGGCTCTTGCGCCCACCGGGGACGCTCAACCACAAGTACGACCCACCGCGACCGGTGATGCTGCGCGAGGTCGTCGACGAGAGGCAACCGGTCGCCACGTTCCGCCAACTCGTTGCGACGACCGGGCGCCGTCACGAGTCGCTCCGCGAGGTACTCGCGCGCACCATTCCGGTCGGGCAGCGCCACTCGGTCATGGTAAGGCTTGCCGGGCTCTTGCGGGGCGATGCCCAGCTCGAGCCCGGCGAAATTTTGGCCGTCCTCGAGCAGGTGAACCGTCGCTGCGAGCAACCACTGCCCAGCGATGAGCTCGCGAGTATCGCCCGGTCGGCCAGCAAGTGGCCGGTGAACCCGACGTTGGTCTTCTCGAACGGCCAGCATGATTTCATTTGTTCGCTTCAAGAAAAAAGCTGTGAAGAAACAAAAATCCCTGACGCATGGACACCCATTCCCGTGACCGAACTCAGCGGCACCGAGACGACGGTCCAGTGGGTGTGGGACGGCTTCGTCGCCCGGGCTGCCTGACCGACTTCTACGCCTACTGGAAGGCGGGGAAGAGCACGTTGCTCGCAGTGTTGCTCGAGCGGATGGCGAGCGGTGGGGAACTCGCTGGTCGCACGGTCCGCCGCGGCACGGCGCTGGTCATCAGCGAGGAGCCGAAGGCGTTGTGGGCCGGACGCCGCGACGCCTTCGGCCTCGGCGAGCACGTCGCCGTCATCTCTCGCCCCTTCGCTCGGCGGCCGTCATGGCGAGAGTGGGATGCGTTCACGGCCTATCTCACGCAGCTCGTCGTCGGGCGCCGGTTCGACGTCGTCATCTTCGACTCGCTACCGAACCTGTGGCCGGTCCAGGACGAGAACAGTGCGTCGGAGACGGTCGCTGCGCTCATGCCGCTGCAGGGCATCGCCAGTGCTGGGTGCGGAGTCGTCATCGTGCGTCATCTGCGCAAGAGCGACGGGGGGCAGGGGACGGGTGGCCGCGGGTCGGGGGCTATCAGCGCGCTCGCCGACATCCTCGTTGAGTTGCGACGCTTCGACGCGGAGCGGTCGGATGACCGACGTCGCACGTTGAGCGTCTACAGCAGGTTCGAAAACTTCGAGGTGGTCGTGCGTTGGAACGGCGGCAGTGCGTACGAGACGCTGGGCGAGCCAGGGCAGTATGCGGCCGAAGCGCAACGCGAGCAGCTGCTGGCAGCACTCGCGGACGGGCCACTCACGACCCGCGAGTTGGCTGAGGCGACCGGGTTAGGCTATGCGACCGCGGCCAAGCGACTGCAGGAACTCTTCGTCGCGGGACGAGTCGACCGCAGCGGGAGTGGGAAGCGAGGCGACCCCTACTACTGGGCGCTGCCGCCGTCGGTCGATTTCTTTTCTTCACAGAGAGAGTGCGAGCGTGAAGAAAAGAAACCTACCCCAAACACTGGCATGGCCAGAGACGATTTCTTTTCTTCACAGCCCATTCCTACCTGTGAAGAAAAGAATCTAAGCGAGAACAACGCCTACCGGGACCCTGGCCCCGACGACCCCACTCAACCGCGGGCGACGTACGGTTTCTTTTCTTCACAGACCCATGCTCAATGTGAAGAAAAGAAACCAAGCGACTCTAAGCCCCTGGCCGAGCGGGTGCTCGAGCTGGTCGAGCAGGGAGTGCCGAAACGAGCGGATTCGATTCGCCCACGCAACACACATATACGGGCGAATCGAATCGGAGACGAATTCGACCCGAAGGACGACATCCGGTGGGCTGAGCAGTTGCTCGCCGAGCTTCAAGCTGGTCGGGTGCAGTTGCCACCCGTCGAGCTCAAGCCTGGCCGCAGCGTGGTCGCACCCGAGCGGTTCCTGGCGAGCCACCTCGCCGAGGCGAAGCTCGGTATCAGCACTGCGCTCGAGAACTTGCGGGTGTTTCGGCAAGCGCTCGAGCGAGCAGCCGGGGTGGTCTGAGGGTGGAGCATCCACGGAGAGAAGGGAGCTGCAGCATGAAACGAGATTGGCGGGCAGTCGAGCGACGGTTGGCCCGTCGGCTGAAGGGGAAGCGGACAGCGCTGAGCGGGGCTGCCGGGGGTTCAGACATTGAGACCCCGTGGTGTGCCGTAGAACTGAAGGTCCGCCGGGCCCTGCCGAGATGGCTCACCTCGGCGGTCGAGCGAGCGGTGAGAGAGGCGGCGGACCAGCGACTGCCCTTGGTCATCCTGCACGTGTGGGGTCAACGGCACGATGACGACATCGTCATCACGAAGCTGAAGCACTTCGAGGAGTGGTATGGCCCACTGGAAGGAGTGACCGACGATGACGCTCGCTGACCTTCCGCTGAAGAAGCGTCGATTCGTGCTGGCGCTGCTCTCGACGCCGACCCTGCTCCAGGCGGCCAAGGTGGCTGGTATCGGCGAGAAGACGGCGCAGCGGTACATGGCGGACCCCGAGGTGCGGTCGGCACTGGCCGAGCTCGAGGGAGAGCTCGTGAAGAGCCTCCAGCGTCGCTTGCTCGAGCTGGCCGGCCGAGCGCTGGCGACGCTCGAGGCAGCGATGGCCGACGGCTCGGCTCCGTGGTCGGCGAGACTCCGCTCAGCCGAGGCTGTGCTGACCCACTTGGCCCGGCTACGGGAACTCACCGAGCTCGAAGAGCGGGTCGAGCAGCTCGAACTGCTGGTGCAGCGGCAACATGGGTACCCGCTCGCTTAGAGCACGAGTCGATAGGCTGGCGCAGCGGCTGGCGGCTCGTCGCCGCTCATGGCGCATCACGGTCCGCTGGCACGACGACCCACCACCCGAGCCGCGGCCAGGGGTAATCTCCATCCGGCTGTCGTGGGGTGAGCGCGACTCCGCCGAGCGCGATGCCGTTGACCCTCTTGACACACGGCCAGAGGGGGATTAGAGTGAGGCCGAGTCGGTCGCACGTTAACAAGCCGGAAGACGAGGTGCCCCGGCGCCGGTGGAGTCAGCGCCGGGGCTCGACCAGGTGCGGGGTCGGCGCACCTGGCGCTACCAGTGTAGCGCACTACCCCCACTGGTCGAGCCCCTGGCCAGTGGGGTTTTTCGTTCGTCGGCGTCGCTCGTCACCGAACACAAGTTTTGACACCACTTGACACCACTCGTTCGGCGTCGACGTGGTGCGGGGAGCGGGACTCGAACCCGCACGGGAGGTCTTCCCTGCCGTTTTTAAGACGGCTGCGTCTGCCGTTCCGCCATCCCCGCTCGATAGCACTGCTTTAAGTATGCTGTGGAACTTCGTACCTTGGCGAGTGGGGAGCGGAGAACCACGTCCGGAAGAAGAGGTGAGTATTCCGGTGGGAACATTACCATTCGGTTGAGTCCATCCGTTTATCCGGGTACTCGGCCAACCCCGTGGTTGCACGTAACGGGGAGCGCCGGGAGAACCCCACCCGGTACCTGACTGAGTTCCGGCGCTGACTCCTAGCAGTTCCGGGCTATCCCGTTTTGGGCTGGTCAGGTTCCCAACCGACGAATGCCCCCTCCGAACCTCTTCGCCCAATGCTGTCAACTGTCCGGAAACACGAAGACCCCCGCTGGTCCTGAAACCGGGGCCGGTCGGGTCGGGAAGGACCTCATCCGTTCCCCATTCTCGTAGCCGGACGAGGGGGGTTCTCCTCGACGACGAGCGAGAGCCAGCACTACTCACCTGGCGTCAGGGGACCCAGGACAATCCGGACACCGCATCGATACGCTCGGCGGTAAACAGTTTCCGCGGTTCGGTCGCCTGCGGTCGGCCATCCGCACCGATGCGGAGCTCGAGTACATAGACCGCGAATCCGTCCCGTTCCAGTTGCAGGTATGCGATGGCGCGACCGTCCGGTGACCACGTCGGGCTAGCGACGACTCCCGAGTCGGTGATCTGAATCGGCTGCCCACCCATGGCCGGTACGAGGAACAAATCGTTCGATTCACCGTGGCGACCGACGTAAACGATCCATTGACCATCAGGAGACCATGCGGGAGCGTATTGCCCATCACCACCTTGAACCAATGGGGTCAGATTACCGCTGCGGAGATCGACGATCCAGAGATCGGTCCGCCTTTGCAGTCCGTCCTCGCGGGTCACACGGTGAATGAAAACGATTCGCGAGCCGTCGGGTGAAAAGGCCGGCTGATCGACGTTGTCTCCTAGCCGGGTAGTGGCTTGGATCAGCTCCGGCGTACCACCCGCACTGGGAATGAGCCAGAGGAAGTTCTTCAACGTGTTCCGATCCGAGACGTAAACCAAGCGTTGGCCATCCGGTGACCAGGCAGGGCTGAGCGCCCAGACGGCGTTTTGCACGTATTCGTACGAACCAGGCGTGAAGGGTGGACGGTTGCGCGTCAGCTGGCGAATCTCGCCGGTGCTCGTATCCGCAATACACAGATCCGAATATGCATCGCCCAACCGGACAAAGGCAATGCGTCGTCCATCAGGGGACCAGCGTGCCCAGGCTGCATCTCCCAGTTGCAGCAATCGGCGTGTCTTGCCGTTCTCCCATACCGCGATGTCACCGTGCTGAATGAACAGGATGCGGCCGTTTGCCGTCGCTGCGATCGCTTTGTCCGGTCCCTCGACGGTGTCCCCACAACCGAATGCCAATAGAGTCGATGCGAAGAGAGCGATCAGGATGAGCAGTCGTACCCCAGTTCTCGGAGCGCCTGCCTGGCTTCTGCTTCCTCGTTCCACGGCCGTCGTTCGTCGCCGTACAGTATGCACTGCTCGTGTCCCTTCCCGAGCAATAAGACGATATCACCGGGACGCGCCCGCCGGAACGCTTCTCGGATCGCAAGGGCCCGATCCTCTACACAGACGAACTGCTGTCCCTCTTGCGCTCCAGCCTCACGTGCTCCCTCTGCGATTTCGGCGATGATGGCGTCCGGGTCCTCGTGACGAGGATCCTCCGACGTGAAGACGGCGAACTCGGCAAGGCGAGCAGCGATCGCTCCCTGCAGCCGGCGTTTGATGCGGTCACGCTCACCGGCGCTCCCGAAAACGACGATCACCCGTCCGCGTGCAAGGGAGCGCGCTAGCGGGAGAACTCGCTCGAATGACTTCGGTGTGTGGGCGTAGTCGACGATCACACGGAACGGCTGTCCGCAGTCGATCGGGGTAAAACGCCCGGGTACCGCCGCGAGTTGCTGGAGACCGGTGACGACCTGGTCCAAGGGTATTCCGAGAAGAATGCCGGTTCCTGCAGCAGCGAGCGCATTTTCGACATTCCAGAGACCGAAGAGTCGCAGATGCACATCAGCCACCTGATCGCCATACCGGAGGCGGAAACTCGTGCCTTTGTCAGTCATGCGGGCATTTTCCGCCACGAGGACAGCCTTACCAGTCGCTGAGTACCACAGGATCGGTACCGAGCCAGCGAACCGCGCGAGCGACCGTGCTCCCTCGTCGTCAGCATTGAGAACGATTCCACGCGGATAAGCTCGTTCCGGTCGATCGCGGACGAACTCCAGGAGCCTTCCCTTGGCTCGCCGGTAGTTTTCGATGGTACCGTGGAAATCCAGATGCTCCTGGGTTACATTGGTCACGACTGCGATATCGAATGGACAATGATCCAACCGGTGAAGCTCCAGCCCGTGACTCGTCGCCTCCACGACAGCCCAGGCGACACCCGTCGCTCGCATGCGAGCCAGGAGTGCCTGGACATCGAGAGACTCCGGTGTCGTCTGTCTGAGATCGTGGGCCACGAACTCGTCACCGATGCGCAGGGCGACGGTGCCGATGAGACCGGTTCGGTAGCCGGCTGTGCGGAGTATGGCATCGATCAGGAAGGTCGTCGTCGTTTTGCCGTCTGTACCGGTTACTCCGATGAGGCCGAGATCGGAAGCTGGATGACCGTAGAAGCGCGCGGCGATGGCAGCGAGCGCCACGCGAGTGTCACTGACTCGAGCGATGGTACGTAGGCCCGGGACATCTTCAGAGGGCCACTCTTCGACGACTGCTGCCACCGCACCGCGTGAGGCAGCGTCAGCGAGATAGCAGTGTCCGTCCGTATGCGTACCTCGGAGTGCGACGAAAAGACTGCCCGGCGTTGCCTGGCGGGAGTCGTAGACAACGCGGGTCACCATGATCGCGTCATCACCACGCAGCTCGGCAAAAAGATCGCTGAGCAAATCGTGCAGAGCCGGCATGGAATCACGCTCCTAGCGGACGCAGTCGGCGCCAAAGCGCCATGAGGATCGGTGAGCGGACCAACTCTTGCACACCAGGGTAAGTATACGGGCGTCCACCGAATCCGCTCTTGAACCGATACACACCCCACAGCCCGCAGCGGACATTGAGGTGCTCATCGTCGGTTTCAGGAGGGGGATCGTCGGGGTCAGGAATCCCCCACAGATCGTACCAGCGGCAGCCATGTGACCGTGCCCACTGGAGAGCAGCCCACTGGACAGCGTACGTTGGCATATGTCGTTGCAGCGAGGTCTTCGATGCACCATAGAGATAGATTGCTTCGTCACCGTATCGCACAACGAGCGCTCCTGCTGCGAGCTCCCCTGCGAACTCAGCAAACAGGAGTGCTGCGTCTTCACCGAAAAGTGTCAGGAGATCTCGGAAATAGTCGATCTGATGGATACCGAAGCGATCGCGCTCGGCTGTTTCGCGCAGCAACTCATAAAAGCGCTCGACTTCGCTATGGGATGCGATGCGTGTCGTCACTCCGCGACGGAATGCGAGGCGGACGTTATACCGTGTCTTCGGCTTCATCTGTTCGAGCAACATGGTGTCATCCCCAAGAGGAACTTTGAGGGTTCTTCGCGGTTGGATGACAAAGCGGCTGGGTTTCCAGCCGAGTTCTCTAGGGAGGACAGTGAGTCCGGAGGCGTCTTCCGGTTCAGCGAGGACTGCGATGGCGCGATACTGGCGGGCCAGCTGCTGAATCACATGGTGAAACGCTCTCGGCAGTGCTTCGGTGAATTCTCTGACCAAGGGTCCGCGGGGGATGTACAAGATGGAGAACGGGAGTATTCGCCGCACGAGGATTTGTGCGAGAGCAACGCCGTCCGCAGCGGTGATCGACAGCCGAAGACAATACCACCCGTGTCGCTGCTTGAATTCGCCCCAGCGCCAGCTCTGCAACAGCCGACCGCCGCTGGCTAGAACCAGCTGATCCCATTCAGCCGGATCATCGACGTAACGAATGTGGCACGAACTTACCATGGAGTGGGACGGAGCGGATCGCTCGCGAATACCGCTTCGGCCAGCGCCTCTTCGGCGGCATCGCGCACAACCGGATCGGTCGAGCGAGCTAAGCGACGCAAGACATTCGTGGCGAGAGTACCGCCGATGCGCCCGAGTGCAGCGATCGCTGCCCCTTGCACCGCGCGGTCAGGGTCGGACGTCAAAGAGATAAGTTCGTCGACGGCTTCCTCTGCGCCCAGCTCGCCACAGGCAGTGGCAGCCTCATAGCGGCATGCCGGGTCCTCGCTCTGCAGCTCTTCCAGGAGAAGGGGTAGCCAGCGTCGGTCTAGCGATCGACCCATGGCATACAAGGCACTCACTTTGAGGGCATGCTCGCCAGACCAGTACGCTTCTTCGATCGCCTCGTTGATCCTCGGATCGTGCGAGTATACCGCTGCGGCTTCGAGCGCACGGCGACGCACTTCGAGCGGTTCGCTGCTCTCGAGAAGGGAAAACAGAGCTGCGCGGAGAGCCCGACAGTCTTCGAGGGGTAACCGACCCAGCACATCGAGTTCGGTGAAACGACCGAGCGCCTGAGCAAGTGCGGCTCGTACCGACGGCTCTGATTCGCGGGGCAGTCGCTCGAGGAGGCGATGGAGAACCAGCGTGTCTTCTTCCTCCCACAATCCAGCGATTGCACATTCCCGCACCTGCTGGTCATCATCGTCGAGCGCGATGAGGAACACGTGACGGAAGTTGAGTGCCAGGTTCTCTTCAGCCAGTTCCGCCATCATTTGGACCAAGCGACGCCGCGTCGCGACCGGCAGCGTGGGCCAGAGCTGTCGTAACTGCCGGGCACTTTGACGAGAGAGATCGGACAGTTGAGCCACGTCGCTCGCCCGCACGCGGTCACGGAATCGTACCAGAAGCTCGGCGATATCGATGTTCGTGTTGGTCGAAGGTCGCATGGCACTCACCGCCGTGGCGTGTAATAATAGAGGTCGGCGACATCCGGATCGGCTTCGAACTGAGGATATTGCCCTGAAGTGAGCAGGTAGCGGATCCGCTCGACGCTCAGGGGACGCTCGACGTTCACACCAGCGACGAGGTCGTCGAGCGTCGCCATGTAGCGAGGTGCCTCGCGGGTGCCGACATTCTCACCGACTCGCTCGAAGGTGATTTCCAAGACGCGCTCATAGGAGCGACGAGTCCGCTCGTCGAGCGGTTCTTGACCCGCGAAGCGAGGAAAGCGTTGCTCAGTCAAGAGCATGCTGTCTTGCACTGCGCAGAAGTACACCGTTGGGCGAAAGACATACTTGCGCTGCTTTTCGTCGAGTGCGAGGAGGCGTCGCTCCTGACGTGAAATAGGAAGGTAATCGATGATAAATCGTCCTGGCTCCTCAGCGCGTTCCAGGGTGATGAGGGCTCCGGCGACAAGGTTGGCAGCGAAAAACTGTTCGAACCCGAAAAGGAATCCGCCGCGGTTCGTCGTCGGATAGCGCAATTCGACGTAAAACGTTTCGTGTGTTTGTGGGGCCTCGAAACGAAGGAGTGCCCGTGTCTGATCCGGAAAGACACGTGGTGGAAGCACGGGAGCGATCGTGCTGTCATACGGAAGGACACCGTAGTAATGCTCATAGAACGTCAGAACATGGTCGACGACGCTCTCTGTCCCAGGCTGAATGGCCTCGCTGGACTCCAGCAGATAGCGAAAATCCTGGCCGAGATCAGCAACCTTTCGCTTCGGTGGGGCCACAGGATTGACTTCGCGCACTGTCCAGGCATGTGCGCCCGGTACGCCCACGAACTCAAATCCCTCTTCGCTTATTAGGCGCGCGTTGAGAGCGAGTTGCCGCAACGCATAATCCGGCATACCAGGGCGGACATCGAAGAGGACCTCGACAATTTCCCGGTCGGTCAGTGGTTCGCCTCGCTCGACGATGTATTCCCGAATTCGACGAACATCGCCACGAGAAAGACTCGGGACGATCCGCGCGATCGCCCACAGGTCAGCGAAACCGACAACGTCAGGACGGTTGCTGAGTGTCACCCGGATCGCGGCCGCCAGTTCGTCATCGGAGAGTTCTGTGATGTCTTCGATGACAGTGGCAGCAGTCGCTGCGGGGGCGACGACTTTCTCGAGCCCCTCTTCTTCGGCTGGCGCTGCAATTGCGGGCTCCGCGACCGGGGCTGCTTTGCCCTCGGGCGGGCGCGTCTTGGTTGGTGTCAAGGCCTCGGGTGGGGGCTCGAGGAAGCGTCGTGGCAACTGATGAGCGGTATCGATGAGCGCTTCCGGCGGTAGTGGCGGACGCCCAGCTCGCGTCGTGGCGACGATGATCTGGCCATCTTGCGTGGCCTCGAGAGCGAACACGTGGTCATTCGCCGCTAGAGCTGTTCGCAGCCGTTCAACCCATTCAGTGAGCAAGCCACCTGCTTCCGTTTCGGCAAAGTGTGCGGCGAGCGTCTCTAGTGGCACGCGAATCGGGGCGTGTGTGGGATAAAAGCGAGCGGTCGCACGCAAGAGTGCGAAGACACGGCGTGCGAGGTCGCGCTCCTCCGTGGAACCCCGGAATTCGATTTCAGGAAGGGTCTGCACGTTCGTCCCGTCAGTCACTCGCGCACTCCCCGTTTCGACGCGCGTCAGCGCGATTGCAGACGCTCACGAAGCAGTCGGACAAGTTCCTCGGTCGTGGCCGGTCGACCGAGTTCGCGGAGCAATTCGATAAGGAGTTCTTGAATCTTCGGGCTCAAGACGATAGCGGACACGATACCTCCCTTCAGCCATGCCAAATAATGAGGATAACAGTACTCGGGCCGTCTCGGCAACCGACTTCGAGGGTGGCTTTCGACTGGTAAGACGATGAAGGCATCCTCGTTGGGGGGAAAGCTTTGACATCATCGGTCATTCACCGACGTCGGTCGCTCCCGCGGCAAGGGAGAAGGCTTGGATCCGCTCGAGGGCGTCGGTACTGGGTGCAGACTGCGCTGTTGATGCCTCGAGCAATCCGGCAGGCTTTCGATTCGAGCAGGCGGAGAGCGCTCGCGGTTCCGGTTCGCCGCTCGCTAAGCAGGGTACGCGCCCTCACGAAGCGGAAAGACTTGCCGTTCTCGGTAGAACGACTGGAGCGGGGAAGGTACCGTCGCTTCCGGCTGATGATCGAGCCAGAGACATTCTTCCGAACTTTTGCTGACCGTGCTCGCTTCTGCCGACTCGTCGGTATGTCGAGCTCGCTCGTCCCGGAGGCAGACGGTGTCGTCGGTATGACGTCGTACGGGTCATGCCGACTCACGTGCGAGCCAAGGCGAGCGCGACAGCTCCGATCATCGGGGCATCCGGACCGAGTTCGGCGAGTGCAAGGCGTACGCGGCGTAGGGAGGCGGGATACGCATATTGACGGACACGCGCCTGCAAAGGTTCCAGGAGACGACTACCGGCTTCTGCTACCGGTCCGCCGATGATGACGGCTTCTGGATTCAGCGTGGCGATGAGCGAGGCGATGGCTAGCCCGAGCATCTGGATCGTATCGTCGAGAACGCGCTGAATGGTCGGACTCTCCGGTGCACGCTCGAACAGGACGCGAGCCGAGATCGGTCCACTGAGGAGCCGATGCGCTGGGTCATCCGGTGAGATAACGAGCGCTTCCCAGACACGAGCGACGAGAGCTGGCTCGGCAACATACGCTTCCAGATGTCCCGGCTTGCCGCAGGAACAGAGTGGTCCACCGGCTGTGACGACCATGTGGCCGATCTCTCCAGCCGTACTTGTGGCACCGTAGACGAGCCGTCCATCCACGATGATGCCTCCGCCGACTCCCGAGCCGAGGTGGAGATAGATGACTGTTTGACAGCCGCGAGCTGCACCGAAGACCGCCTCGCCGAACGCGGCGGCTCGGGCATCGTTCTCGAGCACGGTCGGCACGCGCAGCTGCTCCTCCAGCAAGGCGACGAGCGGAAACTGCTCGAACCCGGGCGAACGTGGCGAGAGGATGGTGACGCCCCGCTCGGGATCCACTGGTCCGCCGAACGCGACACCGGCGGCCTTCAATTCCGCTTGCGGAAGGCCAGCGCGACCCAGTGCAACTCGAGCCAGTTCGAGAAGCCGATGGAGCACATGGGGCGCGTCCAGATTGTTGAGGGGTTCCGATGCTTCGCCGAGAATCTGTCCCTTTCCGTCAGCGACGACAGCTCGAATGATTCCACCAGCGATGGCGAAGCCGTACACTCGATCCTGCGAACTGGGTGGCCTCGCTCGGAACCGTCGAACAGTTAGATCGTTCATGTGGTCGAACCTCTGCCGCGGGGTTCGGCGCCCAGAACAGGCGCTGTATCCTACCACTCATGGACCCTCGAGAGGAAGAGGATGATGGCAGAAGGGCAGTACGTTCTCAGAGTAGAAAGCAGTCGAAACGACTTTGTGATCGGGCTCGGCTTCGCAGTTGCCGGGGTATTGGCTGTATCGACGAGTGCTGTTCTGATCCGGCTCGCCGGGTCGGTCAGCGCCTTCGAAATCGCTTTTTGGCGCCTCCTTGTGGCAACGCTCGCGTTGGTGCCGGTCGCGCTGGCTACTCGCACGTTGGGGGTAGTGAGGTCGCTCGGCTGGCCCCGGCTCGCGATTTACGGAGCGACGCTGGCGGTGCACTTCGTGGCGTACAATGCTGCACTGCAATTCGCGCCGGTCGCGCATGTGTTGCCCTTGCTCTATACTTCCACGATCATGCTCGCCATACTCTCGGCGCTTCTGCTGAAAGAGTCGCTCAGACCGCGACAGATCGCGGGAATCGTGATCGTCCTCTCGGGAGTCGTCGTTCTCACCGGGTTCGAGCCACGCTTTGGGCTGCGCATCGCTATCGGCGATGGGTTGGCACTCCTGTCGGCCGCAGCGTACGCGGCTTATTCTCTCGTTGGTCGTCGCGAGCGGGCGCGGATTCCGCTCCTCGCCTATGCGATCGCTGTGTACGGATCAGCTGCAGTGTGGGTCTTCCCTTTTGCGTTCCTGGCAGCGCTCAGCGCGGGAGCGAGCGTTACTCGTTATGACTGGCAGGTGGTTGCGGCGCTCCTCGGGCTCGGGTTGATACCGAACACGCTCGGTCACACGCTGTACAACGCGAGTGTCCGCCGATTGAACGCTGCGATCGCTAACGTCATCTACACGCAAGAGATGACCGGGGCGATTCTCCTGGCCTGGCTGATCCTCGGCGAGGTGCCGGGTGTGAATGCAGTCGTGGGGGCGATCATCATGCTGGTTGGGATTCTCTTCGTACTGCTTCCTTAGGATTCAGAAGCTAAGATGGCCGCGGCGATAGATGGATCGTACAGTTCGACCGTTACCTCCGAGCCAACCGGGGCTTCCGACCACTCTTCGGGAATCACCGCGAGGCAATTCCCATGCACCAAGCTGCTGAGAATGCCAGAACCTTGTTGCGGGACCGGAGTTACCCAGAGTTCGCCCGATCGTCGATGAAGCAGCGCACGAACGAAATGACGTCGTCGTCCGCGGTTTTCCACCGGTTTCGTCAAACGCGCCCTGACGCGAATCGGCTCGAGATCTGCCCGTCCGAGGAGGCGCAGGATTGCTGGGCGAGCGAACTGCAGGAAAGCCACGACGGCCGCCACCGGATTGCCGGGAAGCGCCAAAACCGGGGTATCTGCCACGAAGCCGAATGCCATCGGCTTGCCCGGTTTGATGCGCACTTGCCAAATTTCGAAGCGTCCGCGTGCACGCAAGAATTCTTTGATTCGGTCGTAGTCACCCTGTGACACGCCGCCCGAGGTGAGGATCAGATCGGCATCATGGGTGTACTGCAAGTGTCGTGCGACATCCTCTTCTCGATCGGCAGCGATGCCGACGAGTTTGGGAATCCCACCAGTCTGGTGGACGAGGGCGGCGAGGACCGTGCTGTTGCTATTGCGAATCTGGCCAGGCTCGAGCGGCCAATCGATCGGCACAACCTCGTCGCCGGTGGCCAGGATACCGATCCGTGGGCGCGGATGGACGAGAACCCAGGAGTAGCCGAGGGAAGCGAGAAGCCCAAGATGAGCCGGTCCGAGAACGGTTCCTGGTTCGAAGACGATGGATCCGGCGAGGATGTCTTCACCCGCGTGGCGCACATTTTCTCCCGTGGTGATTTCTCGCCGAACACGGACGACACCACGTGATCGACTCGTGCTGGGCGTGTCCGACTCGTCCGTGTCCTCGAACCGTACGACCGCATCGGCGCCCGGTGGGAGGACTGCGCCGGTCATGATGCGGATGGCCATGCCGGACTCGATGCGGAGCGGAATCGCTTCGTCGATGAACCAGCGTGGAGAGGGAGTCCCGGCGGGTGCCTCACCGATGACTCGCAGTTCGGCCGGACGATCAGGGCAGGCACCGCGCGTATCGCTCGCGCGAACTGCGTAGCCGTCCATGGCGGAATTGGTGAATGGCGGGATGCTTTCCCGGGCGATGATCGGTTCAGCTAAGACTAAGCCCAAGGCATCCAGCAACGGGGTGCGTCGCGGTGTGAGCGGAGCGAAACACGCGAGGATACGTTCTCGCGCTTCATCGACGCTCATCATCGTTTGGGTCGTTCCGGAGGGATCGTGCGAGAAATGCATAGGGATCGTCCCCCCTCGTTCGCCTGCTGTCAAGTGAGTTGCTTCATCGCTTGAACCAGTTCGCGAACCGCATTGGCCGATCGATGCAGGGCAGCCCGTTCCTCATCGGTCAGCTCGACTTCGATGATTTCCTTGACTCCGCCGGCACCCAGCTTGATCGGAACCCCGACATAGAGGTCATGGATCCCGTACTGACCCGTCAGATACGTGCTCGCAGCCAACACGCGGTTCGCGTCGAGAAGGACGGCCTCGACCATCTCGGCAACCGACGCAGCTGGTGCGTAAAAAGCGCTCGTTCCTAATAGGCGAACGATCTCTCCACCACCATCGCGTGTCCGCTCGACGATCGCCTGGATCCGATCGGCGGGGATGAGTTGCGTGATCGGGATACCCGAGACGGTCGTGTAGCGGGGCAGTGGAACCATCGTATCACCATGACCGCCGAGTACCATCGCGTGGACATCGCGCGGAGAGACACCGAGTTCGAGCGCGACGAAGGCGCGGAAGCGCGCAGCGTCTAGGACGCCAGCCTGACCAACGACGCGTGCTGGAGGAAAACCGGAGGCTTCCAAGGCGACATGGCACATGGCGTCAAGCGGGTTCGTCACCACGATTATGACGGCATCGGGTGACAATGGTGCTGCCTGCTCGGTGACGCTCCGAACGATATTCATGTTGACGCGGAGGAGATCATCGCGGCTCATGCCAGGCTTGCGCGGCGATCCGGACGTGATGACGATCACATCCGATCCAGCTGTTGCGTCATAGCTGTTGCTGCCGACGATCTGGCAGTCATAACCCAGAACCGGCCCAGCTTCTAACAAGTCGAGTGCTTTGCCCTGGGGGAGATTCTCGACGATGTCCACGAGCACTAAATCGGCGATGTTGCGTGCAGCGAGATACTGTGCAGTGGTCGCACCGACGGCACCGGCACCGATAATGGAAACCTTGCGTCGCATTCGCTCTACCCCTCTTGTTGGACTTCTCCGATCCCCACGGCCTTCGCTGAGCGTATCCTAGCACACATCTGAATCCGCTCGTGGGATACAATCGCTCGGAGGCGGCGCCTCGCTCACGGATCGTGAAGGGGTCGCAGGTGGTCAAACGGATCGCACTCATCGGGCTCAGCGGGTCAGGGAAGAGTTCGATCGCGCCGCTCGTCGCGGATTTGCTCGGCTGGCGTGTCGTCGATACTGATCGGCTCGTCGAAGAGCGTTTCGGTCTGCCGATCGCAGAGATCTTTGCGCGGTACGGCGAGAGCGTTTTCCGAGCAGCAGAGCGAGAAGCTTTGCTGCAGGCGTCACTGGCCGAGCACGTAGTGATCGCCACCGGCGGTGGCATCGTGTTGGACGATCGGAACTGGATTCCCTTGCGCACCGAGACGGCCTTGGTGCACTTACGTGCACGGATCGAGACCTTGGTGGATCGTTTGCACCGCCAGTCTGAACGAGAACTGCAGCCGACTGTTCGGCCGCTGCTCGCTGGCGACACAGCAGCGAAACTGCAGGAGCTTTGGCAGCGACGGCGAGCGCTCTATGAGCAGGCTGATGTCGTCATCGATACCGATGACGAGGCGCCGCAGGAGATTGCGCAACGCATCGTCGAAGCAGTGCGAGAGCTGGAGGACCGAGGAAGCGTGCCGTTCCGCGCTCTGCTCGGTGCTGCCGGGCGCTCCGAACTCTACGTGGCTTCAGGTATTTTGACGAGAATCGGCGAACTGGTGCGACGCCGTTGGCCCAAGGCTCGGCGCGCCTTTCTCGTCAGCGATGAGCAGGTCGCGCGATACTGGGGCGCGAGCGCCCGAACGTCACTGACTGCTGCTGATTTCGATGTCGTGGCGACCGCTATTCCCCCGGGAGAGCACTCGAAGTCGCTCGTGACCGTGACATCGCTTCTCGACTGGATGCTGGCGGCCGGCATCGAGCGTTCCGATGTCGTCGTGGCGCTCGGGGGTGGAGTGGTCGGTGACGTCGCCGGTTTTGCGGCTTCGATTGTCCTCCGTGGTGTCGCGCTCGTGCAAGTGCCGACGAGCCTTTTGGCGATGGTCGACGCGAGCGTCGGCGGAAAGACGGGGGTCGATCATCCGCTCGGCAAGAATCTCATCGGGAGTTTCTATCAGCCGCATCTGGTGCTGGCGGATCCAGTCGTGCTCGCGACGCTTCCGGCTGAAGAGCGTCGCTCCGGGTGGGCCGAAGTGGTGAAGCATGCGATGATCGAGTGCACCGCGACCGAGACGAAGGAACCGCGGCTGCTGAACATGCTCGCCGAGCGGCCGTACGACGCTTGGTGGCAGGATGCCGACTCACTCGCGCGGCTCATCCGGCAGAACATTCATATCAAGGCGAGCGTTGTCGCCCGTGATGAGCGCGAATCCGGACTGCGCCGGATTCTCAACTACGGTCACACCTTGGGTCACGCAATCGAGGCGACGAGTGGGTACCGGTTGCGGCATGGCGAGGCGATCGCGGTGGGTATGCGGGCGGTCGCTCGCATCGCGCATCGACTGGACTCCTGTCGCGCAGATCTCGTTCCGTTGCAGGACGAGCTCCTGGATCAGGCCGGGTTACCGCGTGCGGTCGATCTCCCACTCGCCGATGTGCTCGAGCGCCTTCGTTATGACAAAAAAGCTGAAGGCGGAAGCCTCACGTGGATTCTGCCGCTCGCACCGGGTCACGTCGAGGTGCGGCGCGACGTGCCCATGAGCGTGATCGAGGACATCTGCCGAGCACTGCTGATGACCGAATCGAGGATCGTGAGCGGGAGAGGTGCCGGGGGAGACCGATGACGGATGCGCCGAGCGAATGGCGACCCCTTCACTGGACGGGAGAGTCGCTCGTCATCGTCGATCAAACGGCTCTTCCGGATGAAGAGCGGCTTCTCGAGTGCCGAACGATCGATGACGTGGCGGCAGCAATCCGCGAGATGCGTGTCCGTGGGGCACCAGCCATCGGCATCAGCGCAGTCGCAGGGCTCGCTCTCGCGGTGCAGGGTGCAGCGCGAGAGGGGGGCGATTGGCGCCGAGCGCTGTCCGCGGGGGAAGCGTTGTTGGCGAGCACGCGGCCGACCGCCGCCGATCTGTTTCATGGCCTGCAGGTGGCTCGAGAGCGCGTGGCAAGCGCGGTGGATGCCGCGGAGGCAGCCCATCTTCTTGGCCAGCTGGTGCTGGAACTCTTGGATCGACAATGGGCCGTCGATCGGGCACTCGCCGACTACGGTGCTGGGCTTTTGCGCTCTGGAACGCGCGTGCTCACACACTGTAACACTGGAGCGTTGGGAACAGGAGCGTTTGGAACCGCACTCGGGATCATTCGCCGGGCGTATGAACTCGGTCGTCTGGAGCATGTCTGGGTCACGGAAACTCGCCCACGCTTGCAGGGAGCGCGTTTGACAGTGTGGGAACTCCGCCGCAGTGGAATACCGCATACGCTCATGGTGGACGGTGCGGCACCCTTCCTGCTCGCTCGGGGTGAGGTGGATGCCGTACTGGTCGGTGCGGATCGTGTCGCGGCGAATGGGGATGTTGCCAACAAGATCGGTACACTCGGGCTCGCCGTGGCTGCGGAACGGTTCCGGGTTCCGTTTTACGTAGCTGCTCCGCTTTCTACGTTCGATCCGGAGACGCCGGATGGAAATGCAATCCCGATCGAAGAGCGCGATCCAGCTGAAGTGCTCCGCGTGAAAGGAACATGGATCGCACCGGCGGACACGCCGGTACGGAATCCTGCATTCGATGTGACACCACACTGGCTCGTGACAGCGCTCGTCACCGAGCGCGGTATCATTCCGGCGCCCGATAGGCGAAAGATCGCGAACTTTCTTGCGGCGAACGGTCGAGGAACATCGGTCGAGCCAGGGGAAACGGGACGGGACGAACGGTGAACGGTCGAGTGATACCGTACGATATCGCTGATCTCACTTTGGCTGAGCAAGGAAGGAAGCGCATTGCTTGGGCAGCGCGGGAGATGCCCGTTTTGCGCCTCCTTCGTGAACGATTCGAACGAGAACGTCCGCTCGAGGGCCTGAGAATCGTTGCCTGTGTCCATGTCACGACCGAGACGGCGAATCTCGCTTACGCGTTGCGTGCTGCTGGTGCAACACCGGTGATCTGCGCGAGCAACCCGCTCTCGACGCAGGATGATGTCGCTGCCGCATTGGTTGCCGACGGCTTTCATGTCTACGCCCGGCGTGGTGAGGACGCCGAGACGTACTACCGACACATCAACTGGGCTCTCGATCACGAGCCCCATCTGATCATCGATGATGGAGCGGACGTGGTCACGACCGTACACCGCGACCGACGCGATGTCCTCCAGACCGTGATCGGTTCGACCGAAGAGACGACAACTGGCGTCATCCGACTGCGTGCGTTGGCTCGCGATGATTTGCTGGCATTTCCGGCGATCGCTGTCAACGATGCCATGACGAAGCATTTGTTCGACAACCGATACGGCACAGGGCAAAGCACGATCGACGCCATCCTGCGCGCGACGAACCTGTTGCTAGCTGGTAAAACGGTGGTCGTCGCGGGGTATGGCTGGTGTGGGCGCGGTATCGCGCTCCGCGCACGGGGGATGGGTGCGCACGTGATCGTGACGGAGGTCGATCCGGTGCGAGCGCTCGAGGCCGTCATGGATGGGTATCGGGTGCTGCCGATGCGGGAAGCGGCACGGGTAGGAGACCTTTTCGTGACGGCTACTGGTAATCTGCACGTGATCGACCGAGAACACTTTCTCGTGATGAAGAACGGGGCGATCGTCTGCAATGCGGGGCACTTTAACGTCGAAATCAATCTTGAAGCACTGGCCGAAATGGCAGTCGAGCGCATTGTGCACCGGCCCTTTGTTGAGGAATACGTTCTGCCCGATGGGCGCGCGATCGTCGTCCTCGCCGAGGGGCGCCTCGTGAATCTCGCGGTTGCCGAGGGGCATCCGGCCAGTGTCATGGACATGAGCTTTGCTAACCAGGCGCTCGCCTGCGTGTACCTCGCGCAGCGGGGACGGCAACTCCCGGCTGATGTCTATCCGGTTCCGGCGGAAATCGATCGCGAAATTGCGCAGCTCAAGCTCGAGAGTATGGGCATTGCGATCGACCGGTTGACACCGGAACAAGAGGCCTATCTCGTCTCCTGGCAGCATGGGACATGACGGCGACGTGCGGTAGACGAGGTGTGACGTGACGAAGCGAAGGGGTTGGGAACGGTGACACTGAGCATCATGCGTGCCCCACGCACGTACTTTACCTCGGAGTCGGTGACCGAGGGACATCCGGACAAGCTGTGCGATCAGGTTTCCGATGCGGTATTGGATGCCGTCCTAGCGCAGGACCCGGACGGGCGAGTCGCTTGCGAAGCGGCGACGACGACCGGGCTCATGATTCTCATCGGGGAAATCACGACAACGGCGCGCGTTGACTATGCTGAACTCGCTCGGCAGGTCGTCGCCGATGCTGGCTATGTTTCCTCCGAGTACGGCATCGATGGACGGACGATGGGGGTTATCCTCTCGATCAAGGAGCAGGCACCGGAGATCGCTTATGGGGTTTCCGAGTCGCTCGAAGTGCGCGAGGGTTCGGCAAGTGACGAATTCGATCGGATCGGCGCGGGCGACCAGGGAATGGTCGTCGGCTTTGCGTGCACCGAGACACCGGAGCTGATGCCGCTTCCCATCGCACTCGCGCATGGCCTGGTGCGTCGTTTAGCAACCGTTCGCAAGACGGGAATTCTCCCGTATCTCCGTCCGGACGGGAAGAGCCAGGTGACGGTCGAGTATCGCTATGGGCGACCAGCTCGCGTCGCTACCGTGGTGCTTTCTGCCCAGCATGACCCAGATGTCTCGCGCGAGCAACTCCGTCGCGATCTCATCGAGGCTGTCGTGAGTCAGGTGGTTCCAGGCGAGTTGCTCGATCGCGAGACGGAGATCCTGATCAATCCAAGCGGCTCCTTCGTCCTCGGTGGCCCTCGCGCGGACGCGGGGATGACCGGTCGCAAGATCATGGTGGACACCTACGGTGGGATGGCGCGCCATGGCGGCGGAGCCTTCTCCGGGAAGGATCCGACGAAGGTGGATCGCTCGGCGGCATACGCTGCTCGCTACGTCGCCAAAAATGTCGTTGCCGCAGGACTGGCTGATCGCTTCGAGATTCAAATTTCGTACGCCATCGGCCGAGCACGCCCGGTGGCGATCCATGTCGAGACGTTCGGGACGGGACGATTGGATGAGGAGCGGATCACTGAGCTCGTGACGAGGCATTTCGATCTCCGTCCGGCGGCGATCATCCATCATCTGGGCTTGCAGCGGCCGCTCTACCGACAGGTCGCGGCCTACGGACACTTCGGGCGACCCGATCTCGATTTGCCCTGGGAGCGGACGGACAAGGCAGAGTTGCTTCGGTCGGAAGCGGGGCTGGTCGGAAGCCTACCGGAGCGATGACGGAAGAGTGGGCGCTCCTATGCGGCGAGCCTTGATCACCGGTGCGACCGGGTTCGCTGGACGGTACCTCGCGGATCGACTGGCCGCAACGGGTCATTGGGAGGTGATCGGGCTCTCGGCGCGACCCAGCCCGCCGGCCTCGTCACTGAAACAGCACCTTGTCTGTGATCTCATGAACGGCGAACTCGTTCGCCGCACATTGGCACACTGGCACCCTGAGGTGATCTTTCACCTGGCAGCCGTCAGTTACGTTCCGCGTTCTTTTCAGGACCCTTACGGAACGATCGCGAACAACGTTCTCGGACAGGTCAACTTGCTGGAGGCAGTTCGTTCGCTCGAACCACCACCGCTGGTCGTCATCGTCAGTTCGTCGGATGCCTACGGCCTTGTCTACGAACATGAGCTTCCGGTCACAGAGTCCCAACCGTTTCGGCCACTGAGCCCGTACGGTGTGAGCAAGGCGACGCAGGATCTCTTGGGACTTCAGTATCATCTGACCTATGGTTTACCGATCGTGCGAGTCCGTCCTTTTACCCATATCGGGCCAGGCCAAAGCGAGCGATTTGCGCTCTCCGGATTTGCCCGTCAGATCGCGGAAGCTGAGTTGGGCATGGCGCCGCCCGTTCTCCTCGTCGGTGAACTCGACGTCGAACGGGATCTTCTCGACGTGCGCGACGTCGTCCGAGCTTATGAACTCTTGGCCGAGCCCCGTTTCAGTGGCGAGGTCTTCAATCTGGCCAGTGGGGTGTCGTGGTCACTCCGCGCGTTGGTCGAGCGGTTGCTGTCGCTCGCGCGTATTCCGTTGCGACTGGAACGTGACCCTGCTCGTCTCCGCCCGATCGATGTACGTGTTCTTCGGGGAGATGCGACAGCCTTGCGCACGGCCACTGGTTGGCAGCCAACAATACCGATCGAGCAAACACTCGAGGATATGCTGGAATACTGGCGGCGAACCTTGCGGCCCTCACGCACCGGTGATCGATCGGTGTTCGGCGAGCACGGTGAGCGTTCCCCCTTGTAGAGACAACGTCAGAAGAGACTCTACCGTTTCGGCAGAAAGGGTTGGCCGGGACGACCATCCGAGACAGCGGCGAACGATCCAGACACGGCCTTCATGATCCCGAATGCTCACGGGATATCCTAACGGTAGTACTCCGTTCAGAAAGTGAGCTGCCCGCCAGGCTGGCCAGCTTGTGTCCAGAAGGCAGGCAGCATCGTCGGGCACAGGAGCCCACGATCCAAGTCGCGTGGGGAACCACCCGGCAGGTAGTGTGTTCCGCCCGAGAATCTCCACGAGGCGACTCGTTCCGTACCAAGCGAGCCAGGCTTCGAGACGGTCACCTGGGAAGCCGAGAGGGATATCGCAGGTGACCTGATCGATGATGGGACCGCCGTCGAGTTCGTCCGTCACCCAGTGAAGGGTGATTCCTCCTCGCAGCCTGCCATCGTGGTATTGCCAAAAAAGTGGAGAGGGACCGCGAAAGTCCGGTAGCAGCGATGGATGGATGTTGATCATCCCAAATGGGTAAAGACGAACCAGGTGCGAGTCGATTTTCCACGGAAAGCAGGAGATCACGCCGAGGTCAGCTGAGATCCGCTCGTCGCCACAGAGCTCGAAAAGGGTAGATCGAGCGGGGACATGAACGACCGGAATAGCATGCCGTGCTGCGATCACTGCGACGTCTTCGTTCCAGACCGCGAGCGGTATCCGTCGGTTGGTCCCCGGCTGGCGAATCTGCCCCGCCAGGACCAGGCAGCGAACCGGGACACGCGCACGGAGGAGAACCTGGAGCGTGATCGTCGTCTGGCGGCTGTGGTTTCCCCAGAGTGTCAGTTCCCACTTGCTGACAGGCTTTGACTTCATGGGTAACTGTCCGCTACGCTTGGGCAAGCGTTCGAGACCGACGGGCGAGAGGAACAACGTCATGGCGCGACTGGTGCACTGCGTGAAGTTGCGGCGAGAGTTGCCCGGACTGGATCGTCCACCATTTCCTGGGCCGCTCGGTGAGCGCATTTATCGCGAGATCTCGCGCGATGCCTGGCAGATGTGGCTGGAATATCAGACGATCGTCATCAATCACTATGGGTTGAATCCGGCTGATCCGGATGATCGAGCGATCCTGCGTGCGCACCTGGAAGCCTTCCTGTTCGGAAGCGAGGAGGAGTTGCCTGAGGAGTGGATACCGCCGGGAGCAGGACAGCCAGCGAAGGGTGCTCCAGCTCGCAAGAAGTGATGCACCTCTCATGTGGTGAACACTCCGAGCACTGGCAGTTCGGGTGCAAGCCGGATCCGCAAGCGTGCGTGCGCGAGGCGCAATGCCGTTTCGACTTCTGTAGGATCGCTTCCTCGAGCGAAGATAAAGCCCAGGTAGCTCGCGCCTTCGGGTAGCGGGACGATGCGATGATTGCGCTTGACGGTTATCTCGATACCAGTGATGCCTGGCACGCTCGAAGCTTCCTCGATTCCCTCGACGTCTTTGAGGATGCCTGCCCGCGGGATCGGGATCATCATGACTCCGACCGCGTCCGGCCGGCGCTCGAGTCCCGCCAGTTGCTCACCGACCGCATGCGCGAGGATCAGTTCCTCTAATGACAGGCCGGTGCCGAACTCCAAGATGCGAGAGCACAGTCCTCCGATCGAGCGTCCTGCTAACTCGATGACCCACGGACCAGCCTCGTTTACCCGTAGTTCGGCATGCACGGGTCCGGTCCGCAGTCCAAGGGCGCGGGCTGCCTTGGCGGTTACCGCGACGATCTCATCCTGGACAGTAGGTGGTAAGCGTGAGGGCGTGACGTAGATCGTCTCCTCGAAAAATGGTCCATCCAAGGGATCAGGTTTGTCGAAGAGTGCGAGCAGCTGAAACTCGCCATCAGTCAGAAGCCCTTCCACAGCGACCTCGAATCCAGGGACAAAGGGCTCAGCCAATAGCTGGGCCGTTCGCAGGTCGATACCGTCGCTAGCCAGAATGCTCCGGATGCGGTCCACTGCTCGCACGAAAGAGAGTGGATCATCGGCTCGAATCACTCCACGACTGCCGGACAGACGAGTCGGCTTGACCACGCACGGGTAGCTCATCGAACGAGCCAGCGACGCCATGTCAGCGAGCGCGGGAAAAGCCTGGGCACGCGGCGCAGGTACCCCTGCTGCAGCAAGGCGTTGCCGCATGATCCATTTGTCTCGGGCAGCCAGCGCGGCATCCGGATCGTTGCTCGGGAGTCCCAATCGTTGGGCGATGAGAGCGGCGAGAACGGTACCTGAATCATCGACCGGTATCACGGCGCGTACGCCGTACTGGCGAGCGATTTCTGCTATTTGCTCGGTTGCGCCTGCTGTATCCCGGAAATCGGCCGTAAAACGCAGAGGAAGGAGCTCCCGGAGCGGTGATGGTGTGTCTTCGATGACCAGCGTCTCGATACCGAGACGCTGGGCCGCGTGGAGAAAGGCGGCGGTGCGGTAGCTCGTGGGCGTCGTCAGAAGCATGACTCGTCGCGGAGCAGTCTCCATGAGACTCGCCTCGCTCTGCTCGTTCGTACTCTCGTCTCGAGTGTAGCCGACCCGACGAGCCAGGACGCACCCGGAGTGTCGGCGGTGAACTGCTGACGGGCGGAGCGTGGGGGCCGATGCGCGAATGGGTTACGGTATCTGGCTCGATAACCTCTCATGCCGAGCGTGTCTAGCGCGGCGACGAGGATTCTGTCTTGAGCACCGCTTCTCGTAACCCCTTCATGTAACCGATGGCGAAAAGGCGACCGAGCATCATGTAGCCCGGTTCTGTGTTCGGTTCCCCTTCCATTGTGGGCGCATGATCGTGTCGCATCACACCGCGGAAACCAACTCGACAGTACGCTTGCATGGCTCGGAGCATGTCGGTCTGTCCGTCGTCATGGAACGTCTCGACGAAGTTGGTCGGGCCGCCGCGAACGTCGCGAAAGTGGACGAAGTGGATCTTACCTTGCTTTCCGAAATGGTTAATCCATTCGATGACATCGACTCCCATCGAGGAGACCGTTCCCTGGCAAAAAGTGAGCCCATGCGCTGGGCTGGGATGGAGATCGAGTGCACGCTGGAGCGCTTGCGGCGTGATGAGAATGCGCGCGATGCCCCGGAGTGACGGCACAGGTGGATCGTCAGGGTGCAGGGCGAGTTGGACTCCCGCCTCTTCCGCGACCGGTACGACAGCGCTGAGAAAATAGCGAAGGTTCTCCCACAGTTGCTCCGCGCTCACCGTCCCGACATGAGTCAGCCCGGCACGCTCCATGAGTTCGTGGTCGTAGCTCGTCGTGAGTGCACCGCCTCGTGTCGGGGTGGTGACCGATGTGCGCGCCCAGTTGATGACCGCCATCCAGTTCCAGCACCAAACAGGGATTCCGAGTTTGCCCATGTTGCGAATGAGCGTGATGACCCACTCGATTTCTTCGTCACGCCCCTCGATTCCCAGTCGCGCGCGATGCATCGGCGGTGATGCTTCTATCACCGACACGGTGATGCCGGCCTCGCGGAAGCGTTGCACCATGAGGAGCAAAGGCATGAAGTCCCACGGGCGATGCTCTGGCGGCGGCACATCGACCGGTACAATGGGCTGCGGAACACCCGGTGGATTGGAGGCTTGATGGCCACCTGCGACGTGGAAGGGTAGCGTCGTGACTGCATGGGTGACACCCATCTGGAGCGCCAACTTCCACCGCTCGTTCGGCCACGGCGGAAGAATCAAAGCGAGTTCCATTGTCGAACTCCTTTCCATGGTTTTCCTCGTGATTTTGGCCGATCGGCCACAGAAATGCTAGCGGGCTCGGCCGTCGCGACACCATACGAGCGATGGAGCGGGCCGAGCCAGAAGGGTCTCGGCTTCGCCATGCCGGCACCGCTCACCATGACACCAAAAATCTCGCAGTGCAGCGAGCTGTCCCGGTGTCAGACCGGTTCACCGAAGAACGTCGTGCCACGCTTGGCGTGAGCCCGCGCGACATCGACGTTCAGCGTCAGACCATGTCCAGGGCGATCGGGGAGGACGAGGTGACCGTCTTGGATGAGTGGTCGTTCGAAAACGAGTTCCTCCCACCATGCGAGATCGAAAGCATGAAACTCGAGCGCGAAGAAGTTGGGTATGGCCGCGCAGAGTTGTGCGGCTGCCATCGTGCTGAGGGAACTCGCGACTTTGTGCGGAACGACGAGCGGCCCGCAGAGATCAGCCAGTGCAGCGACGTTGCCGGCCGCGAGGAGATCGCCCAGTTCCGGGATATCGGGTGCAGCAGACTGGCAGGCTTGCCGGAGGATCAGCTCGCGGAAGCCAGCGCTTCAGTAAGGGTCTTCGCCGGTACAGGTCGGGATGCGGGTGTTCCTCGCCACCCGCGAGAAATGCATCCACGTTGTCTGGTGGTACCTTTCAACCAATCCGGCAGCAGCGGCTCCAGCGCGTGCGCCCGAGCGATCGCATCGGGGCTAGGCATTTCCAGTGGCAATCGAAGGGGAGATCGATGTCAGGACCGATCGCTGCGCTGACGGCGCTCACGACGTCCACGATGAAACGACGTTCGGCTGCACGCAACGTTCGGTTGTATGCCTCTTACCAAGAACGCCACGGATCGACTTTCTCAGTCGGGCCGTCGCGGTGAGGATTCGCTGCGTCAATGTCGACTGGTACAGCGTAAAAACCTCGAGCCGGGGCATCCCGTGCGCGTATCGCCCAACTTTCGGGAGTTGGTTCTTCTCCGGCGTGGAGGTCGACGTAAAGTCGTATCCGGTCGCGGAAGCGACCTCCGAACAATGTCGAGAGTGGGGTGTCGAGTGCTCGAGCGACGAGATCCCACAGGGCGAGTTCGATCCCGCTGATGGCCGTCACGGTGGCGCCGGCTTGTGAACCCGCCCCCGAAAGGCAGCGCTGGAGTTCGAAGATGATGCGTGCAACATCGAATGGATTCTTGCTGATGATGAATGCACTCGCAGCCTCGATCAGTTCGAGGACGCCAGCTCCCCAGTACGCCTCACCGAGACCCGACGAACCATCGTCGGTCGTCACGCGCACCAGAACCCAGTCGAAGTTCCCCTCGATGACGGCAGTCTCGACAGCGGCGATCCGCACTCCATTCCCCCACTCGTTCGTCAGGTAATCTGTCATCGCTTCCCTGATGCATGACGAGTCAGCGCCAGAACCCTAGCAAGTGCAGCGGTCATCAGCAAGCGACTAGGGGGTAGTCGGCTCGTCGCCTGTCACGCGATACTGTGAGGAGCGGAGTACAGAGTCCAGAAGGAGGAGAAGCGATGGGGAAGTTGAGTGGGAAGCGGGCCCTCGTGACGGGAGCTGGCATGGGTATCGGACAAGGGATCGCTCGCGCGTTGGCAGCAGAAGGAGCGGCAGTCGTCCTGCATTACGCCCACAGCCGGGAAGGCGCAGAGGTTACGGCACGGGAAATCGAGCAGGCTGGTGGGCGGGCCTTCGCTATAGGAGGTGATCTCCGCTCGGTCAGTGAATGTCGCCGTGTCGTCGACGAAGCGGCGGCTGCCCTCGGTGGCCTGGACATACTCGTGAATAACGCGGGTGTGACGCGTGCACGGCCGTTTCTCGACTTTCCGGAAGACGTCTACAATGAGCTTTTCGATCTCAACATGCGGAGTTATTTCTTCTGCGCGCAACGCGCTGCTCACTACATGATCCAGAACGGCGGTGGGGCGATTTTGAACATCAGTTCGATCCATGGTGCGGCTGGTTTTCCCTTGCATGCAGCCTATGCGGCGACGAAGGGAGCGATCATCGCCTTCACGCGTTCGTTGGCCATCGAACTCGCTCCGCTCAAGATTCGAGTCAATGCGATCGGTCCCGGGCTGATCGAGGTGCCGCGGTATTTCCAATTTCCTGGTTACACCACCGAATTCGGAAACCAGCTCGTTCCCTGGGGACGGGTGGGGCGACCGGAGGACGTCGGGAAGGCTGCTGTCTTCCTCGTGTCCGAGGATGCGGACTTCATTACGGGGCAGGTCTTGTTCGTCGATGGGGGGACTCAGGCGAGAATGGGATTGTGGTGGGAGCAAGCGCAGGTTCCGCAGTGACGGCGGACCGACGAAGACAGGGAACAGCGACCGGATCGACGCACGATGTCCGGTGCGTTCGACGGAGCGAGCGGTACGTTCGAGGACGGCTCCACCCGACACCGAGTGACTGATTGTGAGGTTAGCGCGCGGAGGACTCGTGCTTTGCGTGCTCGCGCGGAGGCAGGGTGATTGCGGCTGAGATCGAGGATGACGGACGAGCTGTGACGAGTTGCCCGTCATCGATGCTGCCGAGAGGTCGTCGCGCGGAGTTTTCCCGTCTCAGACTTGCCACGGTAGCGACGAGGATTTCGATGGGGGAGGACGTACCGAAGCTGATCCGAGCGGAGCCGTTCGATGGGTGAAACGCTCTGCGAGAAAAAATCCCGGAACCACTCGGTTCCGGGATGCCAGCGGAAGCGACGGGATTCGAACCCGCGATCTCGGCCTTGACAGGGCCGCGTGTTAGGCCTCTACACCACGCCTCCGCGTTGTCACGCGGAGAGTATGGCATATCGCTGCTGCCTTTGTCAAGGGGCGCGGTCTCTGAGACCTGGGGCGAGGCGGGGTGTGCACTCGTTCGGTTACCGATCAGACGCAATTGGCCCCGAAATGCCCGAGCGCTCTCTTCTCCATCCTCCTCGTACGTAACTCTGGCATCCGTGGCGGTCAGAAGGCGAGTGGCTCGTGCCCGTCTCGTCGGCCGTCGCGCTCGATTCAGCCCTCGCTGAGGAGACGACTCGACTCGCGCACGCGTTGGAGGATCGCCTGCGCTTCCTCACCGCGAGCGAGGCGTGGCCGATGGTAGTCCTCGATCAGGACAGGGACGAGTTCGTAGCGAACGAGCTCAGCGCCAGAGAGCCAGAGCCAGAGATGAAGAATCAATCCTTGTTTGGTTTCCAACGACCATTCCTGATCGAAGACGAAGTTACCGAGCGAGTAGAAGATGGGGCGCTCGCGATGCCACTCGACGCCCTGTACCCAGTGCGGATGCGATCCCACGACGAGGGTCGCGCCGGCATCGATGGCGCGGCGCGCGATCTCGCGTTGCTGGGCTGTCGGTACGAGCGTATACTCGACGCCCCAATGAAAGAACGGGATGACGATGTCGGCTTGCTGGGAAGCAATCCGAACGGCATCTTCGACGATATCCGCTCGAAGCGGAGCAGTACCAGGGGTGTTTTCGCGCGCGCCGTACCAGTCGGTCGAAACGCCGTCGAAGCCGAGCAAGGTGATACGCGACGACCCGATCTGGAAAACAGCCGGTAGGACGGCTGCGGCGAGGTTGTCCCCCACGCCGAACGTGGTGATGCTGACCTCCTCACAGACCTGCCTGGTGTCCTGCACTGCCGCATAGCCGAAATCCATGCTGTGGTTGTTGGCTAAGCTGACCGCATCGATACCGGATAAGGCGAGTCCGGCGACCGCTTCCGGAAAACTCATGAATCGCAGCGTATACGGGTCGGCTGGGGGTTGAAACCGCCGGGTGAGCGCACACTCGAGGTTCACGACCGTCAGATCGGCCCAGGAAAGCTCGGAGGCGATCGACCGGAAAGGGGAAGCCCAGTCACCACGAGCAGCCATGATGCGGTGGACGGTACGTCCCAGAATGACGTCCCCTGCGAAGGTGAGCGTCGTGAAGACTGGTCGTGTGGCGAAGAGCGGTTGCAACGTCTCGGGTGGGAGGAGATCGACTGCCCCTTCGAGGGTGAGCCACTCGGTCAGCAACCTCGGATAATCGTTCTGGTCGAAGCGCAGAGGATCCTTTCCCTCAGAATGAAGAACGCGTAGGTACGGATACAGCGCCCAGGGTTCGACGAGGGCGAAGGCACCCCCTGGCACTTGCGCGCTGAGATCGCTCGCCTTGGTCACCGTGAGGTCCGGTTGGTCGAGGGCTTTCCCGTTTTCCTGGACGCTGATCCGTACGACAGGAAGTGGTTCGGGATGCCCGAGGTCTCGCCAGTCTCTGATGCGCGCAGCGAGAAGTGCGTCGAGTGACGAGACATCGAGACTAGAAACAAAATTTTTGTGTGACGTCACTGGTACGAGATAGCGGACACCGACTACCGGCCCAGTCGGATAGCGGGAAGTGACGCGCAATCTGATCGATGCCTGCTCCGGCTCGACGAGCTCGAGTGTCCAGCGTGGCGGAAGCTGCTCACGGAGCAGTTCCATCCATCGTACTGCTTGTTGCTGCAGAGTGGGTGGGAGCGGGCTCAGGCCGAGGGTGAGACGGAGCGAACGAGAGACGGTCTGGCGCGAAGGCCGCCTGACGTGTCGCTTCCTCGAGTCCTTCTCCGGCGTGGGAGACGAGGGCGCAGCGTTGGGCATGGGCGGTGCCCAGCGGCACACTGCGAGGAGCGGGGAAAGCCCGAGAAGCGCGCGTCGCGTGAGGCACATCGAAAGGATTCCGGTTCTACTGTGGTCGTTGGACGCTCGGCATCGCATGATGATGTCCCCAGAAAGTCGAGAAATCCCCTTCCCCGACATCTCGCATCGATCGACGCACGAGCTGAAATGATGATAGCGTGTCCAGCGGAGGAAAACCGTCGATCGGAAGACGGTTGGCGGTGTTCTGTGAGAGGACCTTGAAGCATCGAACGAGGTTTCGGAACTGCTGGTCGATAGAGAAAACCTGCGGAGGATGGAGCCAGGCTTCACCCTCCGCAGGTAGGTCGATTTTGCGAGGCTCTTCAGCGTGTGACCTCGACCGGTGGAGTGCCGTAGGTATGGAATGTCGCGACCGTGGGAAGCCCCCAAGCTTGCCCGCGCTTGCGCTCCGCTTCGGTCCAGACGATCGGCTTCCAGTCAGGCGCGAGGACGAGACGAGCGCCTGGGCAGCCAATCTCGATCCGATGCCCACCCGGTTCGATGACGTAAAGGAAAACGGTCTGCTGAACAGCGTGCTTGTGCGGGCCGTATTCGATGCGATATCCGAACTCGATCGCGATATCCGCGGCGCGGAGCACTTCCTCACGCGTATCGACGGCATAGCAGACATGATGGAACCGTCCGCGAGCACCGGTCTGATCTTCGGTGATCGCGATCTCGTAACCCTTGTTGTTCGCTGTGACCCATGCTCCTTTCTCTGTCCCGTCGTCGAAGATGATGCATTCGGTGAGCTTGAGTCCCAGGTTTTCCTGCAAGAAGCGTCGTGTGGCCCTCACATCAGCTGCGAAGACGTTGATGTGGTCGAGGCGTCGCACATTACAGCCGCGTGCTGGAAAACGGGACGCTTGATTCTTGAGCGCTGGTTTCGTTTCCGGTGTCGGTTGATACCATTCCACTTCCCACACGAGTTCGCCGACATGCCCGTCAGGTGTGCGAAAACGATACGCTGGGCCGTGGCCGGCGTCGCCCTCGATCCATCCCAAACCGAGTCCAGATCGCTCGAGCTTGGTGACGCGACGCTCGAGTGCCTGTGGCGAACTCACTCGGTAGGCGAAGTGCTCCATCCCAGGTACCGGGGCAGCAGTGAGCTTGAGCGTGTGGTGAGCATAGTCGTCCCATCCCCTCAGGTAGACGGAGTTTCCGCGCCGCTCGCTCACCGTCATGCCGAGGTACTCCACGAAGAACCGTTCGCTTTCCTCCAGTGTCGGCGTCAAGAGTTCCAGGTGAGCGAGGTGTGCCATGTCGCAGCTCGGTTCCCCGATGTAAAGGGTCACGTCGTCCATCTCGGTACCTCCACCATTATCGACCGATGCCCTGACCTGACCGTCGATCCGCTATGAGCGAACGCAAGCCATGCAGGTCGAAGGACAGCTCTCCCGCGCGGAGCCGTTCACGCATCCGTGCTTCACGCTCCGCACGAGCGCGAGCTGCGTCGAGAACGCTGGCGACGCGGTCACGGGGAACCACGACGGCACCGTCGTCATCGAGCACGATGATGTCGCGGGGTTCGATGCGCGCTCCCCCGACGACGACCGGGATATCGATTTCACCGACCTTCTCCTTGGTTGCGCCACGCACACGAACGAAGCGTGTCCACACCGGAAGCTCCATTGCACGCAGTTCCTCGAGATCGCGGACCGCGGCATCGACCAAAAGGGCCGCTGCTCCGCGGACGTGAGCCTGAATCGCCAGAAGTTCGCCAACGAGTGCGACCGGTTCGGGTTCCGGCATCGTAATCACGAGCACCGAGCCGGGAAAGACATGCTCCATCACCGCGTGAACCATGAGGTTATCGCCTTGGCCGCACAGAACGGTCAGTGCCGTTCCAGCAACACGTCGACCCGTGAGGATGGGAACCAAGGGAGCATCGATGAGACCCTGCCGTCCCGACGCTTCGTAGACTGTCGCCACACCTAGTTCAACGAACTCACGGCAGGCTTGGGCGACGAGGGACTCGTGCGCCTGCGGCTCACGTGTCGTCATGTGGAACCTCCGCGAACGTTCAACCATGACCGAGCAAGGCACGCACGACCAGTGGTGTGACACGTTGAAACGCTTCTGCGTAGCGGATGTCCTTGGCGCCGGAAATGCGCCGTGCATGATTGGCCCGACGTTCCGCAAGCTCAGCATAGTAGTGCTGGAGGTACTGTTGTGACGCCATGACCTGCATCGCAGCGACCTTTTTCTCGAATACTGGCGTGATATCGACGAAGACGTTCGGGACAAAACCACAGAGCTCAGGTTGATGCGGCTCGAAGTAGTACAAAGGTGGCGGCTCGATCGTCTCGAAGGCACTGGCGACGCCTGCACCAGAGGAGAGGAGACGTGCTCGTTGAACAGCCTGGTTGGCGACCGGGTGATCGGGGTTGAAGGGATCGGTCGGAGTGTGCGTCACGATCGCGTCGGGGCGGAAGTCGCGAATGAGCTGGGCGAGTCGCTCGGTCGCCTCGCGATCGACTTCTAGGGGATAGTCACCGAGATCGAAGCTGACGAAGCGTGCGCCGAGTAGGTGGGCTGCACGCTCTGCTTGCTCGTGCCGGATCGCCTTGACGCGCTCGACTGTTTGACCTGGCTCCTTCCACAACTCACCCGACTCCCCGCGTTCACCATAGGAAAGCGCAAGAACGATCGCTTCTCCACCGTTTGCGGTGACCAGCGCGATGACACCTCCCGCGCGCCAGACGAAGTCGGCGGCGTGTGCACCGACCACCAGCAAGCGTTGGACACCACTCATGTTTCCCTCCCTCGGGCGAGCCGCACTGTGTTGTGCACTGCCATGATGTGGATCTCCTCCTCGCTGAACCCGGCTTCCAGCAGACGATCAGCGAAGAGAGCGAGGCCGTCCTCGACCGGTGGGTTATCCGGCTGACCGAGATCGGTGCTGAGAACGACCCGATGCACACCGACTGCACGAATATGCGCAAAAGCTGTCTCCCACGGCACTTTCCCGCTGAACAATGGGGTAAAGCAGTGCTCGAGAAAGGCTCCCGATTCAGCGAGCGCGATCTGGTCCTCGATGGGCAGTGCCTGGGAGGGAAAATCCGGATGCGTCACGATAATATGCCGAACACCTTCCTCGCGTGCGGCATGGACGACGGCGAAAATCTCATCACGACCGAGGTGTCCGGTTGCGAGAACCAGGTCATGACGAGCGATGATGCGCAGGACAGCTCGGAGTTCCGGTACGATATCGCCTCGGTCATCGACAACCTCGACCGGGGGAACATCGAATCCCGCCTCGCGCATTTCCTGCTGAAGTCGTGCCCAGTATGGCAGCTTGCTTCCAGGGGCAGCGTGGCGAAGGTGGCGACGTTCGTTCGCCGCATCGACCGTTGGCAACCACACGAAGCGAGCATTTTCCCGGGCCGCGATCTCCACTGCGAGCGGGTTCAGTCCCCCGACTGCACGGTTGAGCGTGATCGACCCGAGCACGTCAACACCCGGAACGGCCGAGCGGATAACGGCAGCTCGCTCGGCAGTGGGAACGTAATGAGACTTGATCACGTAACCAGCGAGACCGACCTCGCGAAATCGTTGCGCGAGCGCGATATCGTCGATGCGCCGTGGCATGACGTCTGGACCGGAGTGGACATGGAGATCGTACGCTCCACGGACGAGCTCGCGCGCTCGCTGGCTCGGAATCGGTAACGGTGTCGCCATTTCGTGCGCCTTCCCATCGATCGTCGAGAACGTTTTCGGTTTCGGTCCCTACTGCGTAAGAGGAAGATGGCGTCCACGACGTGCACAGTGTAACACAGACGAGGGTAATCGTTTTACGGATGAAGCACGTGTGAGGAGAGCCCGATTCTCGGGACTCGGGCTCTCCTCCGGCACGTGACTAGATCTGCTTAGCCGCGTTCGTGACGAATCGAAAGTCGACCAACTGGTCGACGGGAACAGTCTGCTGAATCTTTCCGCGCTGCTTCCAGAGCTGTTGTGCTTCTTCCAGCTTGGCGATGTCGAATGTCCCGTCCGCGGAAACTCCTGGCCAGGTCATCTGCTCGTAGAGCTTATCGTCCTTGAGCGGGGTTCGATTCTTGAGGATAGCTACCACTTCGGCGCGTACCGCAGGGTCCTTCAATGCTTGCAGATAGTAGCGAGCACCTCGCAGATAACCGACGAGGAACGCTTCCAAAAGTGCTGGATCCTTCAGCATCGGAGGACCGACCACGATGACAGAAATCGGAAAGTTGTCGCCGACGATGTCGACGATCGCGTCACCGGCAACAATAGGGACAGCTGCATCGAGCTGCTTCGTGGCAATCGTTGCGTACGGCTCGACCAATTCTGCCGCCTCTACGGCTCCGTTCTGAAGAGCGGTCGGCATATCCGGTAGGCGGATCAACTGCAACTTGACGTCGTCCAACGTGAGACTGCCCGACTCTAGAACCTTCTTGAGTTCGAGGAGATCGATACCTGCGTCGCTGGGCATCGCGAGCGTTCGTCCGCGTAGGTCTGATACCGAGCGCACTCCTTGATCGTAGAGTTGCTTCGTAACCGCGTAGGCGTGAAAGACATTCCCGCGACGCAATGCTCCCTCACCGGCTACGATCGTGACTTCGACACCTTGGGTTCGTGCATTGACGAGTGCTGCCTGAATTGCGCCGCTGAACAGGTCCAATTGCCCCACCGCAACGAGTGGAATCACCTCACCGGGTGTGCCTTGCGTCGTCACGAGTTCGACGTCGAGCCCGACATCTTTGAAAAACCCCTTTTCGACGGCGATGAAGTTACCAGCTTCTTCAGTGGCGAGAGCCACGCGCATCTTGAGTTTGCGAGTTCGGCTGATGGTGGGGACGGCTGTCGGTGTTGCGGCCGAGGTCGGGGATGGTACCGCTGTCGGACTGGGTGATGTTCCTGTTGCGGGCGTGAACGCCGGCGTCGAAGGTACGGTAGTCCGGGTGGGTTCTTGGTTGCTGCCGCATGCGGAGAGCAACGAACCGATGAAGGCGAATGTGCTGGCACCAATTAATCCTTGGAAGAAATGACGACGCGTGATCATCGCTCGATCCATTTCCGTCCTCCTCACGGTTCTCCTCAACTGCATCTTCCGACACTCTCGGCCTCAACATGGTGGCGTGCACTCATCGGGTTCGGGCGCCAGCTACAGTCTCTCTAGGAGAGCACTACCTCCTTTCGAGCGAACTGCCAGCTCGATTGCACGAAGGCAGATGATTTCGTTCCAAATGGTTCAATCGGTCACCAGGGATGACAGAATTTAGGAGTTGTTGTTGATGTATACTTAAAACAAAATCTTCTCTGAGCGGTCACATGGTGATCGGATTTGTATCCGTTCAGCATATCTGAACAAACAACGAACATACTCAATAGCCAGTATACTGTGCTTTGCCCACAGAGTCAAGTAAGGACGCCGCCCTCCACGCATACGTCGATCAAACGTTCTCGTACGAGTGACAAAGGAGCCCGGCCGAGGAGCATGCAGTCCCCGCGCAGACCAGCGACCGCTTTTTCCCGCTCGGCCGATGGATTCGGTAGCGCCCCTGCGATCAAAGACCACGGGGATGAAACGGAGGCTTTTTGCCTTCGCTCCGGCAGAGAGAAAGCCCCCTGGGCCACGAATCGGCCCAGGGGATTCTATGACTTGCCCGTCCTCAACGCCTCAACTCGACCGGCGGGCGCGGGCGACCTGCTCGCGGTAGCGGCGGGCTGGTTCCGCGTAGGGGGCGGGACCGACCGTCACCCACACCTCAGTCTGCACGTGCCG